>Ga0335075_10016061_pt1 | contig 11207 bp, 7 predicted proteins | sample Lox_Sample_24_FD_206723 | JGI IMG/M metagenome (GOLD analysis project Ga0335075, IMG submission 206723) | Soil microbial communities from Loxahatchee National Wildlife Refuge, Florida, United States - Lox_Sample_2.4 | ecosystem: Environmental > Terrestrial > Soil > Wetlands | place: USA: Florida... | reverse complement strand
TCACTCAGGCGACGCGGTCACTGGCCGCCCTCGCCCGCGCGCATCTGGCCGAGCGCGCCGCCGAAGGCCGCTACGGCATGCACGACCTGCTCCGCACATACGCCCGCGAACTGGCCGCCAGCACTGACGGCGAACAGCAGGAACATGCAGCCCTGACCGGCTTGTTCAACTACTACCTCGCCGCGGCCTGCGCCGCCATGGACATCTTGTACCCGGCCGAGGCTCGCCTGCGGCCACCGATCCCCCTTGCTGCTGTAGTAGTGCCGGAAATGGCCGGCGACGCAGAGGCGCGGGCATGGCTCGATCGTGAGCGCGCCAACATGGTCGCCGTGGTCGCGCATTGCGCCGGCCGCGGCTGGCCTCGGCACGCCACCGGTCTCGCCGATACGCTGCACCGCTATCTGATCACCGGCAGCCACCTGCCCGAGGCGCACGCGATCTATCGCCACGCGCTGCACGCAGCCCGCCAGCTCGCTGACCTGGCGGCGGAGGCGAGGGCAATGCTTGCTCTCGGCTCCATTGCCCTCTATAAGGGCCAGTTCCGCGACGCCTCCGCCGATTACCGCATTGCGCTGGAGCGTTACCGCCAATGCGGCGATCGCACAGGCGAGGCCAGGGCCCTGGGAAATCTGGGCATCGCCGAACAACAGTTGCACAACCACCACTTGGCGGTCGGCTACTACCGTGAGGCCATCGCCGCCTCCGAGGATGCCGGGGACAGCCTCAGCGCGGCGCGCGCCCTGACTCACCTCGCCTTCGTCGAGACCGAGCTGGACTCGTACGATCAGGCAGCAGAGCATCTGCAGCGGGCCCTGCCGGTGTTCCGCGAGGCGAACGACCAGGACTACGAGGCTGTGACGCTGGAGGCAATCGGCGAGCTTCACCGCCGCCGCGGCCAGCTGAACCAGGCCGCTGACTTCTTCGAACAGGCCCTGACCATTAACCGCCGCACGGGCAATCCGACCGGCGTAGCTGACCAGCTACTCAACCTAGGCAACGTCAGCGTGCGGCAAGGCGAACATCAGCAGGCCATCGATTATTTTCGGCAGGCGCTCGCCATGCACCGGCAGGCCGGCTACCAGCATGGCGAGGTCCAGACGCTGCGAAGCCTCGCCGAGGCCCTGCACAAGGTCGGCCAGCCCGCGGCCGCCCGCGCCGAGCTGGCGGCGGCGCTCCGGCTGGCAGCCGAAACCGGCAACGTCTACCAGCAGGCCGGCGTCCACCGAGATCTCGCCGAAAGCCACCACTTGGCCGACGAGCACGACCAAGCCCGCGACCACTGGCGCCAGGCACTCACGCTGTACACCCAGCTCGGCGCGCCGGAAGCCGAAGAGATCCGGGCGCGGCTCGGTTCCTCGGGCGAGCACGCTGTCGCGGACTCGTAGCTGGCGCCGATGGCGGCGCTGTAGGTGCACGCCGGGCACGCGGTTAGCGCCTCGGGCACGAGCTGCACGACCTGGCCGCGCTCGACGATGCACAGGTGGTAGTCGGGCACCAGGCTGATCGCGCGCCTGCCCTGCCCGGCCGATCCGTCCAGGATGATCGTTCCAGTCTCGGCGATCGCGACCGCGGCCCTGGTGATGACGGCATCGAAGGCACCTAGTTCTCCGGCGGTGAGCCCGTCATCGACAGTCACATCGACCGAGTCAGGCAGGGGGAGGTCGAGTCCTGGTGGTACCACCACGCGTTCCGCTTCGCGTGCCGCGAGCGCATCCGCCACCTCGGTAGCGAGCATTTCCGGGGGAACGCACCGCACCCTCGCCCGGTAGTGCGCCAGCCGGTCTGCCAGCAGGTCCGTCAGCTCGACGGCAGACATCTCACCCCGCACCCGATAGGCCGGCGGGTCAGCCGGCGGCAGGGCTGCCGGCTCGCCGGCTACGGCCGCGCGGATGCGAGCGAGGACGTCGCCGCGGGCCGTGCCCGCGGCCCTCCGCTGCGTCATCGGAGGTCCCCGCGCTCGGCCCGCCACCACTGCCGGAAAGTCTGGCGCGGCGGCTCGGGGGCGTCCCTGGTCCTTGTCCACGCCGCCAGCGGCGGCGGCAGCGAGCCGATCCGGCCTGCCCGGCTGACAAGTCGCCCGGCGCGGCCCGCGCGCTGGGCCGCGCGGAACCGGCCGGGCGAGCTCATGACCCAGGACGCGGCCGCCATCGTGATCGCCTCGGCCGATGGCACCCGCTTGGCCGCCCGCGCCTCCTCCACGTGCCGCGCGCGCAGGTGCACGAGCAGCTCTGGAATGTTGGTCTTCACGGGACAGGCGTCGTAACAGGCACCGCAGAGCGACGACGCATACGGCAGCGACGCATTCTCCTCGATGCCAGTCAGCTGCGGTGACAGCACCGCTCCGATCGGGCCGGGATAGACCGAGCCGTAGGCGTGGCCGCCGGTGCGCTCATAAACCGGGCACACGTTCAGGCAAGCCGAGCAGCGGATGCAGTGCAGCGCCGGCCGGCCGGCCGGGTCCGCCAGCGCGGCCGTCCGGCCGTTGTCGACCAGGATTAGGTGGAAGGTCTGCGGTCCGTCGCCCGGCGTGACCCCGGTCCACATCGACGTGTACGGATTCATCCGCTCGCCGGTCGAGGACCGCGGCAGCAGCTGCAGGAATACACCGAGGTCAGCCCAGGTCGGGATCACCTTCTCGATGCCCATGACCGTGATCAGCGTCTGCGGCAGGGTCAGGCACATCCGGCCGTTCCCCTCGGACTCCAGTACGCACAGGGTTCCGGTCTCCGCGATCGCGAAGTTGACCCCGCTGATCCCCACCGTTGCGGTTAGGAACTTGCGGCGCAAATGCCGCCTGGCCGCCTCGGCCAGCGCCGCCGGCTCATCGGTTAGGCCAGGCTCGACGTCCGGCATCTCGCGCAGGAAGATGTCCCTGATCTCGGCGCGGTTACGGTGGATGGCCGGCACCAGGATGTGCGAAGGCCGGTCGTGGCCGAGCTGCACGATCAGCTCTGCCAGGTCGGTCTCGTAGGCCGCAATCCCGGCAGCGGCCAGTGCGCCGTTCAGGCCGATCTCGTCGGTGACCATCGACTTGATCTTCACGACCTCAGTCGCGCCCGTAGCGCGGACAAGCCTGGTAACGATCGCATTGGCGTCGCCAGCGTCCCTGGCCCAGTGCACGACGCCGCCATTTGCGGTGACCTCGGACTCCAGCCGCTCCAGGTGCTGGTCGAGGTCACGCAGGGTCGCGGTCTTGATCGAGTGGCCAGCGGCTCGCAGTTCCTCCCAGTCGGGCAGCTCGGCGACGACACTCGCCCGCTTGGCCCTGATCGTGGTGGTGGCCTTGGTCAGGTTGCGGCGCAGCTGCGCATCGCCGAGCGCGTGCCTGGCCGCGGCGGGGAACGGCTCGTCGCCGCGCAGGTGGCCGACGCCGCGCGGAGCGTAGGCCGGCATTCCGAGAAACGCGCTCATGTACTTGCCAGGATCTCGGCCAGGTGCAGCGTCCGCACGCCGGCCCGCAGCCGGGACAGCCCGCCGCCGATGTGCATCAGGCAGGACGAGTCACCGGCCGTGCAGACCTCTGCCCCTGTCGACAACACGTTCCGCATCTTGTCCGCGAGCATCGCGGTAGAGACATCGGAGTTCTTCAGCGCGAACGTGCCGCCGAACCCGCAGCAGACCTCGGCATCCGGCAGCGGCACGAGGTCGATGCCGGAGACCCGCCGCAGCAGCCGCAATGGCCGGTCGCCGACCCGCAACAGCCTGAGCGAATGGCAGGTCGGGTGATAGGCCACTCGGTGCGGATAGTGCGCGCCCACGTTCTCTACCCCGAGCACGTCCACCAGCAGCTGGGACAGCTCGTAGGTGCGCCGGGCGACGGCCGCGGCCCGCTGCGCGAGCCGCTCGTCGCCATGCCGCCTGGCCACCATAGCGTGCTGATGTGCAATCGAGCCGACGCACGACCCGGACGGGGCAACGATCACCTCGTATGGCTCGAACGTCTCGACGTAACGGCTGATGAGCGGCAGCGCGTTCCGCTGGTAACCGGTGTTAACGTGCATCTGGCCGCAGCAGGTCTGGTCAAGCGGAAACACGACCTCGTGCCCGAGCCGCTCGAGCACGGTCACCGTCGCCCTGGGCACGTCGGGGAACAGGGTGTCGGCCAGGCAGGTGGCGAACAGCGCGATCCGCATACCGCTAGCGCTCCGCGCCGACCGGCTGCGCTCGCTCGGAGGCGCTCTGGCTCGACCGGCGAACTACCAGCTCGGGCTGAAACACGACCTGCCGGTGCTTGTGCCGGCCGAGCCTGCTCGTCTCGTCCAGGAGCAGCTGGGCCGCGGTCCGGCCGAGCTCCTGCCGTGGCTGCCGCACCGACGACAAGGGGACAGCTGCCGCAGCCGCGAACTCGATGTCGTCGTACCCGACGATGGCGATGTCGTCCGGCACGTGAATGCGCTGCCTGGTCATTTCCTGCAGGAACCCGAGTGCGACCAGGTCGTTGGCGCAGAACACGGCGGTGGGCCTTGCCGGGCCAGGCATCGTGGCCAGCTGCACGCCGGCCCGCTGGCCGCCGGCCACGTTGAGCGCCGGGGTGTCCAAGACCATGAGGTCGGTCGCGGACCGGCCGGCTCTGGTCAGGGCCCTGACCGCGCCCTCATACCGGTCGGCAACCTGGCGGAGGCTGGCCGGACCGCCGATGAACGCGATCTTGTCGTGACCGGCCTCGATCAGGTGCGCGACCGCGAGCTCGCCGCCCACCACGTCGTCGACCGACACCGAGCACTGAGACCCGAGCGGCGATTGGGCGTCGACCAGGATCACCGGCGTGCCTCGCCGCTGCAGCCCGGCCACGCGGTCACCAGGCTCGCCGAACGGGGTGATCAGGATGCCGTGAACACGCTGCTCCTCGAGCAGGTCCAGGTAGCGGCTCTCGCGATCGGGCTGCTCGTCGCTGTTGCACAGCATCACCGAAAGGCCGGACGCGCTTGCCTCATCCTCGACGCCGCGCGCCATGTCGGTGAAGAACGGGTTCGCCACGTCTAGCACGACCAGACCGATGATGCGGCTCCGCCCGGCCCGCAGCTGCCTGGCCGGCTCGTTGCGCACGAAGCCGAGCGCGTCAATAGCGGCGTGGACGTTGTCCCGCGTCACCTTGGCGACGATCTCCGGCCTGTTCAGCACGTTAGACACTGTGCCGACCGACACGCCAGCGCGGGCCGCCACATCCCTGATGCTGACTGGCGAGCTCACCGAAGTCCTCTTTGCAGAGTTGCGGGCTGAAACGTCTCAAATCCTAGCATCGGCGTCCTCCCAGACCCTGGCGCTGCCCTGCGGCTCGTACCGGCGCAGCGGCTGGGTGGCCCGGACGAGCGCGCGCATGCCAGGCAGCTCGGCGGCGATCGCGCCGAGGGCCCGTGCCTGCACCAGGATGTTGCCGATCGCCGTGGCCTCGGCCGGGCCGGCGATCACCGGCAGCCCGCATGCGTCGGATGTTAGCTGGCAGAGCAAGGCGTCGCGGGCACCTCCGCCGACGATGTGCACGACGTCCGCGGCCCGGCCCGACAGCCGCTGGGCGTCCAGGACCGCACGGCGATGCCCGAGCGCGAGGCTGTCCAGAATGCAGCGGGTGATCTCCGCCTGGGTGACGGGTACCGGCTGGCCGGATGCGCGGCACGCCGCCGCGATCCTGGCCGGCATCTCGCCGGGCGCCGTGAATGCCGGATCGCTGGCGTCGACAACGAAGCGCAGCGGCGGCTCCCGGCCGGCGCTGGCCAGCAGCACCTCCAGGCTGACCTCCTGCCCGCTGCTGGTCCAGTCCCTGACCGATTCCTGCAGCAGCCACAGCCCCATGACATTACGCAGGAACCTGGTCGTGCCGTCGAGGCCGGCCTCGTTGGTGAAATTGGCCTGCAGGCTCGCCGCCGACAGCACCGGGGCGGGGAGCTCCATCCCGACCAGCGACCACGTACCGCACGATATGAAGGCGAACGAATCGCGGTCGGCTGGAGTGCCGACCACCGCCGAAGCGGTGTCGTGCGATGCCGCGACCCGCAAGGGCAGCCCGCATGGCAGGCCGGTCTCGGCCGCCGGCCCGGCCAGCAGGCCACCAACCAGGTCTCCTGGCTGGCGCAGCGGCGGCAGCAGCTCGAGCCGGATGCCAAGCCTCCGGGTCAGGTCGGCCGACCAGGTCCTGGTGCGCGCGTCGAGCAGCTGAGTTGTCGAGGCGTTGGTGACCTCAGCCCCTGTCTGGCCCGAAAGCCAGAAGCCAAGCAGGTCCGGCAGTAGCAGGAGCCTCGCCGCGCAGGCGAGCTGCGGGCTGTCCCCCGCGGCTACCAGCTGGCAGAGCGTGTTGAACGGGAGGAGCTGAGTGCCTGTGATCGCGTACAGCTCGTCGGCCGGGACGGTCGCCAGAACGCGTTCCAGGACTCCCTCGGTGCGCCGGTCCCGGTAGTGGACTGGGTTGCCGAGCAGCTCGCCCCCGGAGTCGAGCAGGCCGAAGTCGACGCCCCAGGAGTCGATTCCGATGCTGGCCAGATCGTGCGCGCGGCCCGCAGCCCGCAGCCCGGCGAGCACCTCGGCGTAGAGCCCGAGAATGTTGGTGTGCAGGCGGCCGAGCACGGTAACGGGCACGTTGGCGAAACGATGCACCTCGTGCACCGCCAGCAGGTCACGGCCGGCCTCGCCGACCACGACACGGCCTCCCGACGCCCCGAGGTCGACTGCGGCCACGGTAGCGGTCATCGCGGCTCAGCGCAGGAACGCAGCGGGAACACCCCCGTCGACGGGGATGAGCAGGCCGGTGGTCAGCGACAGCTCGCCTGCGGTGAGCGCGATCACCGCCGCGGCCACATGCTCGGGCAGTACCTCCCGCTTGAGCAGCGTGCGGCCGGCGTAGAAGGCGCCAAGCTCTTCCTCGGGAACGCCATAGACTGCCGCCCGGCTGGCTCCCCAGCCGCCGGCGAAGATGCCAGAACCGCGCACGACCCCATCCGGGTTGATCCCGTTGACCCTGATGTCGTGCTCTCCGAGCTCAGCCGCGAGCAGCCGGACCTGATGCGCCTGGTCGGCTTTCGCCGCGCCGTAAGCGACGTTGTTAGGGCCGGCCACGATCGCGTTCTTGCTGCAGATGTAGATGATGTCGCCGCCGAGCCGCTGGCTGCGCATCAGCCCCGCGGCTGCGCGCGAGACCAGGAACGAGCCCCTGGCCATGACGGAGTGCTGGCGGTCCCAGTCGGCCGCGGTCGTCTCCAGCAGCGGCTTGGAAACCGACAGCCCGGCATTGTTCACGACCAGGTCGGCACCGCAGAAGGCGAGCGCCGCCGCGTCGAGTGCGGCCTGAACGTCGTCTTCGCCGGTAACGTCGGTCGTCACGGCTACCGCGGTATCGGAATCGCCGATCTCGTCCGCGACCCGGCAGGCAGCCTCTGCATCCCGGTCCGCGATCACGACGCACGCGCCCTCGCCAGCCAGCCGAAGCGCGATAGCCCGCCCGATGCCGGACCCGCCACCGGTGACCAGGGCGATCCGGCCGGCCAGCGGCCGCGGCGCGGGCCGGCGGGCGAGCTTGGCCTCCTCCAGCGCCCAGTACTCGATCCTGAACTTCTCCGACTCGTCGATCGGCTCGTAGGTGGACAGCGCTTCGGCGCCGCGCATCACGTTGATGGCATTGAGGTAGAACTCGCTGGCCACCCTGGCCGTCTGCTTGTCCGCGCCGAAGCTGAACATGCCGACGCCTGGCACGAGCACGATCGCCGGATCGGCGCCCCGCATGGCCGGCGAGTCCGGGGTGGCGTGCCGCTGGTAGTAGGCCAGGTAGTCGGCCCGGTAGGTTTCGTGCAGCTCACGCAGCCGCTCCGTGACCGTCTCCAGTGGCGCGTCCGGCGGCAGGTCGAGCAGCATCGGGCGCACCTTGGTACGTAGGAAATGATCAGGGCAGGACGTTCCGAGCCGCACCAGCCTCGGGTGCTCCTGCCTGCTCAGAAAGTTCAGGACTATCGGGTCGTCGCAGAAGTGGCCCACCTGGCGGCGGTCGGCAGAGGCCAGGCCGCGCACCACCGGCGCGAGCGCGGCGGCACGGGCGCGCCGGTCGGCCGCCGGCAGCGGCCCGTAGCCGGCCAGCTCAGGTCCGAACGGCTCGGACCTGCCGTGGTCGCCGATGAACTTCTGCGCCCTGCCGATGATCTCCAGCGACCTGCGCTCGCACTCGTCGCTGGTCGTACCCCACGCAGTGATCCCATGCCCGCCGAGGATGATGCCGATGGTCTCCGGCCTGGTCCGCTGGATCTCGGCGACCTCGAGGCCGAGCTGGAAGCCAGGCCGTCGCCACGGCAGCCACGCGACGGCGTCGCCGAAGCATTCCCTGGTCAGCTTCTCCCCATCGGCGGCTGTGGCCAGCGCGATCGCCGCGTCCGGATGCAGGTGGTCCACGTGCGGCGCGGTCAGCAGGCCATGCATCGCGGTATCGATCGACGGGGTCGCTCCCCCGCGCCCGTGCAGGCAGTAGTCGAGCATCGCGACCATCTCGTCCTCGCGCTCGACGCCAGGGTAAACCGACGTCATCGCCCGCAGCCGGTCCACCCGCAGGACCGCGAGCCCGGCGGGGGTCAGCGTGCCGAGGTCCCCGCCCGAGCCCTTCACCCACATTAGCTCGGCCTGCCTGCCAGTCACCGGGTCCGCGGCGACGCCCTTCGCCGAGGCGTTCCCGCCGGCGTAGTTGGTGTTGCGCGGATCGGCACCCAGCCGGTGGGAGCGGGCGATCAGCTCGCTGACAGGTGCTTCGCCTGACATCCCGTGATCCTCCCGAGGGTTTGGAACGTGCGGCTTTGCAACGTGCCGTATGGAACGTTTCAATCGCGTGCCAGCCTAAGGCTGACCTGCGGCAGCCGTCAACACGACATTTGCCGGTTTAGCGGACCGTCAGTAGTACGAGATGCTCGGAGTCCAGCTTGTGAAGTCGCCCGAGTGATCGGTCCCCGACGGATCGTAGACCACGAAGAGGATAGTGTCGCCCGCGGTCACCGATAGGTCCACGTTGGTGTCGTACCCGCTCTGGTCGGTCCCGTCCACGGTCTGGTAGGTGCTGGGGCTACCTGGCCAGACGAAGCTGCTGTTCTGCTGGATGAGCACCTGTACCGTGTCGCCAGTATCGGTCGACTTGAACACCCGCCCGCGAATCGCGATGTTGCCGGTCTGCGGGGCGACCCACACTCGCGCCACCCACTCGTTAGACGTACTGCCGGGCTGGAGCCCGAAGTTTCCGACGATCGCGTCGCCGTCGCCCTGCCATTGATTCGTCGTCCCGTCGTAGGTCGGCAGGTCGGTCCAGTTGCTCCCGCCGCCGCTGTAGCCCTGCTCGTACCAGTTGAGGTAGCCCTGCGTGTTGCTGAAGTTGTAGCCGACCGGGTACTCCGACGAGACGGACAGGTCGTCGGACTGGGTGATGTTCGACAGGTCAGGATCGCCGTCTACGTTGCTGATCCAGCCACCCGGCGAGTCCTCGTAGACGTTGTCCCTGATAGTCGCGCCAGGCGGAGTCGTGCCTGGATCGTTATAGACCGCGATCTGGCCCTGCTGGCTGGTGGCCGCGCCGCCGTTGTCGTAAAAGGTGTTGTCGGCGATGTCCGACCCGGTGCTGTAGTCACCCGGCCTGTTGGCGAGCTGCAGCATTTCGATGCCAGCGCCGGCGTTGTTCCCGAAGTAGTTCCCGTACACCATGGCGTCGCTGATCTTGTATTCGAGGTCCATGGCAGTCTCGTCCGAGCTCCCAGTGTCCGGCACGTTCACGAACACGTTGTTCTGGATCGCGGCGCTGTCGACGTCGCTGACGAAGAAGCACGTGGTCCCCTGCGGCGCGTACTGCTCACCCGAGCAGTCGACATAGTTGTTGGCTACCAGCGGGTTCTCTGCCGCCTCGACCGCCAGCTGCGGCGCGGTCGCGTCATGCAGGTAGTTGTGAACGATCTGCACGCCGGAGAACGTCGACGTGGCCGACTGAGGCAGGCCATCGTTCGCAGGGTCGTCGATCAGGAAGATGCCGGAGGTGTTGTACGTCTCGTTGTCGCGAATTGAGACGTCGCTGAGCACCGTCTGGCCGCTGGTCGTGGTCGGCGCGCCGGCCGCCGAGATCGTAATCCCGGCCGAGTCCTGGATATCGGGGTAGTCGGTCTGCTGCGGGCTGGCATTGAAGATCCCGTTAATGTCGTAGGCGTAGATGTCGTGGATGTCAAGGCCGACGTTGCCGAGTGTCGTGTACTCGACCAGCAGGCCCTCCCCGGCGTTGGTGAGCTGCAGGTCCTGCACGTGCCAGTAGCTGACGTTGGTCAGCACCACAGTGCGGTCGGATGCGTTCCCGTTCCCCTCGATGATCGGCCGCGCGCCGGTGCCATAGGACCCGAGCGTGATCCAGTTGCTAGAGGTCCCCGATCCGCTGAGATACAGCGGCTGGTCCCAGGTATCGCCGTTCGCCAGCAGGACCTGGGAGCCGGGGCCGAGGGAGTTGCCGTTCAGCGGGGTGAAGTCACACCAGGGCTGGCTGGGGCTCGTCGTCGTGAAGCTATCCGAGCAACCCGAGCCTGCGCTGTTGTCCACGTAGTACGTTCCGGTCAGGGTCGCAGCGAAGGCCGGCGCCGCGACGGCTGCGAGCGCCGCCGCCGCCATTCCGGCTACGGCGCAGAGCACGGTGCACCGCCGACGGACCGACCGCGCACGCTTGCGCGAGACCTTCATCCCTGCTCCCCTAGGAAACGACAAAGCCATCGATGTCTGTATAGTGACCCGTGCCGCTGCTGTCGGACCGCACGGTGATCTTGAGGGTGTGGGTGCCGTAGGGCAGCCCGCTGACGGAGTACAGGTCTTGCTGTGCCACGGTTGCTACGGAATAGGTATCAACCATGGTCGCGGGGCCGCAGTCGGCACCGGCTGCGTTGCAGACCGACACATCTGCGCGTCCGTGATCGCTTGCCTCTCCCCCGATCCAGGTGACCCCGGTACCGGTGAAGGTGAGCGTGGCCGTCGCCCCTGTGACCCCGCTGAAGTGCGCGTCCGCGTCGTAATAGCCGGCCTTGAACGTGTAGGTCCAGCCTAGCGAGTACGACACGGCGGGGTCAGCGTCGTTCACCTCGGTCGATTGGTCGATCGCGAACGCGTCGACGTCGATGCCGCCATTACCCGCGCCGCCTGGCAGGACCGTGATGGTGAGGACATGCGGCCCGTCGTTGAGCCCGTCGATGGAGTACAGGGGTTGCTGCGTATCCGACAGCGGGTCGAAC
>Ga0335075_10016059_pt1 | contig 11207 bp, 10 predicted proteins | sample Lox_Sample_24_FD_206723 | JGI IMG/M metagenome (GOLD analysis project Ga0335075, IMG submission 206723) | Soil microbial communities from Loxahatchee National Wildlife Refuge, Florida, United States - Lox_Sample_2.4 | ecosystem: Environmental > Terrestrial > Soil > Wetlands | place: USA... | reverse complement strand
TGGCCGGGGCGTATGGAGCGATCTTCGGGCGCTCGCAGATCAGCGTGACGTCCGCGTTGGCGAGGACCCCGCCGCGGGCGGCGATGCGGGCCGAGGCGTGGCGAAGGAACCGTGCGGAATCGGCACCTTTCCAGGCGGCTTCGGACGGGGGAAAATGCCGGCCGATATCGCCCTCTGCGAGTGCGCCATAGATCGCATCGCAGAGCGCGTGAATTCCGACATCGGCGTCGGAATGGCCGGCAAGGCCCAGTTCGTGCGGGATTGCGATGCCGCAAAGAATGAGCTTCCGGCGGGGCGCAAAGGCGTGCACATCGAAGCCGAGCCCGGTCCTGGGCAGCAGGGTCGGGGCCAGCACGCGCTCGATGCGGGCGAGGTCGGCGGGATGGGTGAGCTTGATGTTCTCCTCCGAGCCAGGAACGAGCGCGACGGGGAGGCCGGCGGCCTCGAGCAGAGCCGCGTCGTCGGTCGCGGACGAAGCGGTCCCAGCAGCCCGGTGCAGCCCAAGAAGCGTTGCAAAATGAAAGGCTTGCGGCGTCTGGGCACGAAAGAGGCCGAGGCGCGGGACGGTCGCCTCGATGCGGCCCTCGGCGTCGGCGCGCTTCAGCGTGTCGGTGACGGGAAGGGCGGGGATGGCAGCCGGGACCCGCTCGAGGGCCGCCAGCAACGCCGGCACCGTGCCCGCGGGAATGACGGGGCGGGCGGCGTCGTGCACCAGCACGATTTCGGGTCCGTGCGAGACCAGCGCCTCGAGCCCCGCGCGCACGCTTTCCTGGCGCGTGGCGCCGCCCGGCACGGGCGCAAGATGCGGCAGGCCGGCAAGCGCTGCTTCGATCGGCTCGGCCGGGCCGACCGGCTGAAGCAGGCCGGCGTGCGGGGCGAGGGCCTCGGCGGCATGGCGGATGGCCGGGCGGCCGAGCACAGAAAGAAACTGCTTGGGCGTGACCCCGCCGAACCGGCTGCCGGTGCCGGCGGCGACGAGGAGCGCAGCAAGCCGAGCGTCGGCCGCGCCGACCATGGCGGGACCCGCTAGCTCCTGCCGGCGGCAGGCACCGAGCCGGGCGCGGCGAAGCCAGGCTGCGAGCCGGGCGGGCCAAGCTTCGAGGTACCCTTGACGATCGACAGGGCCGTTGCGACCAGGGAACCAATATTGCCGAGATCGGCAGGCACGATCATCGTCGTCGACTGCTTGGCAAGATTGGCCCAGCGATCGATGAAATCGCGCGCGACCTGGAGCTGCATCGCCTCGAGCCCGCCTTCGGTCGCGACTGCGGCGCCGATCGCACGCACCGCGGCCGCCGTCGCCGCCGCGACCAGCTCGATCGCGCGGGCCTCGCCCTCGGCGCGCAAGATCTCGGCCTGCTTGCGGCCGTTGGCGACGTTGATTTCCTGCTGCTGCTGGCCCTCCGAGGTGTTGATCTGTTGCTGCCGCTGGCCCTCGGAACGGGCGATTATGGCACGCTTCTCGCGCTCGGCGGTGATTTGCAGCTCCATGGCGCGGAGGATCTCGGCCGGCGGCGTGATGTCCTTGATCTCGTAGCGCAGGACCTTGATGCCCCAGTTGACCGCGGCCTCCTCGACCGCGGCCGCGACCGCGACGTTCAGCATCTGGCGCGAGGAAAGCGCCTGATCGAGATGCAATTTGCCGATCTCCGAGCGCATCGAGGTCTGGGCAAGCTGCAGCGCGGCGAGCAGGGGGTTTGACGAGCCGTACGCCGCCTTCAGCGCGTCGGTGATTTGCAGATAAAGAAAACCGTCGACGGTGAGCGTGGTATTGTCGAGCGAGATACAGACCTGCGGCGGCACTTCGGTCGGCACTTCGCGCATGTCGAAACGGTAGGCGACGCGATCGGCGAACGGAATAACGACGCTGAGGCCGGGTGGCAGCACGCGGTGGAATCGCCCGAACCGCTCGACCACCCAGGCGCGCTGCTGCGGCACGATCAGAATCCCGTTGCGCAGGATCGCCAGCGCCAGCAGCAGCAGGAGCGCCGCGACGATGATATCGGTGAGGTAGACGGCAGGCATGGCGTTCCTCCGGTGCGGCGTTGGCTTAGGCGATCCCGTGGCGACCGCCAACGAGGGTGCGCAGGCGAATCGGGCTCTCTCTCGGCCGGGCTTCGAATCTTCCGGGCAGCTTGCCTCTGATCAGTCGTAGCCAGGTTCGGCAGAGGCCGCCACCAGCACCGAAAGTGCCTTGAAGCAGCGAATCGCCTCAAGCATGGTCGGGAGCGTAAAGGAAACGCTGCGCTCGCCGGCCTCCTCGACGCCCGGAATCGCCGTGCTCGCGACCACCGCTTGCGCGGCATCGAAATCGACTCGCCAGGCGAAAGGCCCGCTTGGCCGCGGCGGCGGCGAAACGAGGCGAGCCGCGCGGGCCGCCGCCTGTTCGATCATCTCGGCGGTGCGGGCGGGTGGCAGGCAGCGCGCGGTATAACGATCGACGCAGACCTTCACGGCGACGGTTGCCGGCGGCGCTCTGGCAGGTCAGATCGTCACCCGTGACCAGCACGACCGGCACGCCGAATTCCGCGGCGAGCATGGCATTCATCCTGCCCTCCGAGGCCGCTTCACCGTTGATCGTGACCGCGAGAATCGTCCTGCCGATATAGGTGTGGGACAGCACGCCCTGGCGACCGGCCCCCGTGTGGTAGCCGACAAAAGCGACCGCGTCCGCCTCCTCCAGCCCCTGCATCATGCCGAGCGGCTTGTGTGTTCCGATGATCGCCGTCGCCCGCTCGTCGAGCTCGCCGAGGCGGAGATTGCGTTTGTCCGCGTGCGCATCGTTGACGCAGATCTCGGTTGCCCCGCCGCGAAGAAAGCCGCGGACGGCGGCATTGACGTCGCTCATCAGGTCATGCCGCGCCTGCTCCCAGCGTGGCCCGCCCGGCTTGACGTCGGCCGGGCAGGTGACGCCGGTGATGCCTTCCATATCCGCGGAAATCATGACACGCATCGTTGTTGCCTTCTCAGTTCGTGAGCTCCGCGCTCGCCGCAAGGTGGCAGGCAGCCAGGTGCCATTCCTGGTCCGAAACGGAGACGAGGCCGGGCTCGGTTTCGGCGCAGGTGGCGAAGGCGAGCGGACAGCGGGTGCGGAAGCGGCAGCCGGAGGGCAGGCGGACGAGGCTCGGCGGCTCGCCGGTTGCCGGAAGCTGGGCCGCGCCGCCGGCCGGCCTGAGACGGGGAATCGCAGCCAGCAGGGCGCGCGTGTAGGGGTGGCATGGCGCAAGAAAGATCGCGTCGGTAGCCCCGGTTTCGACAATCCGGCCCATGTACATCACGGCGACCCTGTCGCAGAGATGGCGGACCACCGCGAGGTCGTGCGCGATGAAGACGAGGGTGAGGCCGAGTTTTCTCCGAAGCTCGGCGAACAGCCGGACGATGCCCGCCTGTACCGAAACGTCGAGCGCCGAAACCGGCTCGTCCGCAACCAGCAGGTCGGGCTGCACGGCAAGGCTGCGGGCGATCGCCACGCGCTGGCGCTGGCCGCCCGACATCTGGCGTGGCCGCGCATCGAGAATGCTCGCCGGCAGGTGAACCTGCTCGAGCAGCGCGCTCGAGGCCGCTTCGATGGCGCGTGGTGCGACCAGGCGATGCACGCTCAGGACCTCCGCCAATTGCTGCCGCACGGTCATGCGCGGATCGAGCGATGAGTAAGGATCCTGGAACACCATCTGGATACGGCGCCGCAGCGCGACGGGCCGCTTGCGGAAAGGGAGATCGGCCGAATCGAAAACAAGCTCGCCGGCGGCGGGTTCGACGAGGCCGGCGATGACACGCGCGAGCGTCGATTTTCCCGACCCCGACTCACCGACGATGCCGACGATCTCGCGCGGCTTCACTTCGAGCGAGACGTTGTCGACGGCACGAACCTTGATGCGGCCGCCGCCGTGGCGGGACGCAAACGTGACCGAGACCTGGCGGAGAGAAAGCAGAGGCGCCGTCACGTTCCCGCTCCGGCCAGTCCGCCGATGCGCTCTGCATAGAGGCAGGCGCTGGCCCGGCCGTTGCCGAGAGGGCGCAGCGGAAAATCACCCGTCCGACACGCGTTCGTGGCGGTCTCGCAACGAGGGTGGAAGGAGCATCCGGTCGGGCGGGCACCGAGCGGCGGCGCGGAGCCGGGGATGCCGACCAGAGTGTCGACCACAGAGTCGACATCGGGCGTGGCTCGCACCAGGCCGCGCGTATAGGGATGGCTTGGCGCGGCAAAGGTGTCGGCGATCAAGCCGCGCTCGACGATGCGGCCGGCGTACATCACCTCGACCCGCCGGCAGAGCTGGGCGAGCAGGGCGAGGTTGTGCGTCACGTAGAGCAGGCTCATACCGAGCTCTGCGCGCAGGCTCGCGAGCAGAGCAACGATCTCGGCCTGGATCGTGACGTCGAGCGCCGTCGTCGGCTCGTCGCAGAGCAGCAGCCGCGGCTGGCAGGCAAGCGCCGCGGCGATCATCACGCGCTGCCTGAGGCCGCCGGAGAGTTCGTGCGGATAGAGCGAGAGGCACGCCTCGGCATCGGGAATTCCCATGTGGCGCGCGAGCCGCAAGGCCTCGGCCCGGGCAACCTTGCGGCTCCAGCCGCGCTTGCCGCGCGCCGCGTCGACGATCTGCTCGCCGACGCGGACCACCGGGTTCAGCGCCGTCATCGGCTCCTGGAAGATCATCGTGATGCCGCGACCGCGGACGTTGCGGAGTTCCGCTTCGTTGCCGGCGAGCAGATCCTTGCCCTCGAAGCGTACCCGGCCGGCCGAGACCGAGGCGCCGGGCGGGAGGATGCCGAGAATGGCGCGGAGCGTCAGGCTTTTGCCGCTGCCCGATTCACCGACCAGCCCGACCGCCTCGCCGGCATCGACCGAGAATGAGACGTCCTCGACCGCAGTGACGCGCCGGGCGCCCGGCAGCGTGACGGCGATCGAAAGATTGTCGACCTCGAGCAGCGGTGGGCGAGGGGAGGGCGGCATCAGCCGGTTCCGAGAAGCTCCGCGATTCCGTCGCCGAGCAGCGAAAGCCCGAGGCCGGTGATCACCACCGCGATTCCCGGAATGGTCGAAAGCTGCCAATGGCTGGTGAGAAACTGCTGGCCGTTCGCCATCATCTCTCCCCAGTCCGGCGCCGGCGGCTGGATGCCGAGGCCGAGATAGCCGAGCGTGACGATGGCGAGAATGTCGAGCACGATATCCGACATCGCGAACACGATCGCCTGGGTGACGACGTTCGGGACGATGTGACGAAGCAGGATCCGCGGACCGGAAAACCCGGCGACGCGCGCGGCGAGCACGTACTCCTGGTTCCTGGCGACCAGCGTGCCGCCACGGACGATCCGCGCGTAGGAGACCCAGCTCACGACCGTGATCGCGATATAGATGCTGCGAGCCCCGGGTCCGAGCAGAAACACCAGGAGGATGACGAGGACATAGAACGGAAAGGCGACCACGACATCGGCGGCGCGCATGATCAGGGCATCGATCAGGCCGCCGAGATAGCCGGCGGTCGCGCCGAGCAGCGTGCCGATCACGAACGGCGACAGCACCGCGACGAAGGCAACGCTGAGATCCGTGCGCGCGCCGTAGACGAGGCGCGACCAGACATCGCGCCCGAGCTCATCGGTGCCGAGCCAATGCGCGGCGCTTGGGCCGGCGAGAATGTTGTTCAGGTCCTGCGTCGTCGGCCCGTAGGCGGTGATGAGCGGGGCCGCCAGAGCCATGCAGACGATGGTGCCCAGCACCAGCCCGCCCGCCAGCAAATTACGCGGCACCGGCCGGCGGCGATGCAGCCGGCGCGCAGCACCGCCGGCGAAGGGAATCGCCATCATGAAAGCTGAACCCTGGGGTCGAGGAGCGCGTGCGCGATGTCGGTCAGCAGATAGACGACGACGACAAGCATCGCGAAGACGAGCGTGATACCCTGGACAACCGGAAAATCCCGGTCAAGCACCGAGTGCACCATCAGCGTGCCGAGCCCGGGCAAGGCGAAGACGTTCTCGATCACCACGGTGCCGCCGACCAGGAAACCGATATTGACGCCGAGCACATTGACGGCGGAGATCGCGGCGTTGCGCAGGCCGTAGCGAACGAAGACCCGCGCCGGCGTGACGCCTTTGGCGCGCGCGAAGGCAACGAAATCGGAGCCGAGCGCCTCGATCAGGCTGGCCCGCAGACTGCGCACCAGCATCGGCGCGATCGAGACCGCGATGGTGGCCCCGGGCAACACCAGCGCCCAGAGATGAGCCGGCCAGGTGTCGCCATAGCCGGCGACCGGAAACACCGGAACGACCAGCCCGAACAGAATGATCAGAATGATGCCGACCCAGAAGCTCGGCATCCCGATCCCGACCATGCCGATGATTCGCACCGCGTGATCCGCGAGACCGCCGGGCCGGATGGTCGCCAGCGCGGCCAGCGGAATCGAGAACAGGACCGCGCCGACCGCGCCGTAGAGCAGCAGAAGCAGCGTCACCACCACATGCCGCGACAGGAGCCCCATGGTGGAGGATTGGTAGAAGAGCGAGCGGCCGAGATTGCCGTGCGCCAGCCGGCTGAGGAAAAGCCAGTACTGAACCGGCAGCGGCCGATCGAGCGCCCAGTTGTGGCGGAGCGCGGCAACCGCCGCCGGGGTTGCCCGGTCGCCGAGGAAGCTCAGCGCCGGATCGCCCGGGACCAGATGAATGCTGAAGAACACCAAGAGCGTCACCCCGAACGCCACCGGAATCATCAGCACAAGCCGGCGGACGACATAGCGAAGGAGCATCGGCGCGCTGACCCTCCGGCGGATCGCGGCGAGAGTTACGCGCCAGCCGGCCGCCGCGTCAGCCGGCGCCGATCCGCGGGGCGCGGGTGGAAGTCAATGGCTCAGCCAAACATCCTCCAGATGATAGTTGCCGGTCGGATAGACATCGAAGCCCTGGACCTTCCGCGAATAGGCATAGGCGAACGGCGAATAATAGAGGAACGCCAGCGGCGCATCCTTGGCAACCTGCACCTGGACCTCGTCGTAGAGCTGGTGGCGGCGGGCCTCGTCGAAGGTGCGCTCGGCCTGCTCGGCCCAGTGATCGACCTCGGGATTGTCATAGTTGGTAAAGAGCGCGTGCGTCTGCTGGCCGGTCGTGCCGCCCATCGCCGAGAAGCTGATCAGCTCATCGGGATCGATGATGTCGGTCGTGTCATAGTTGAAGGCGATGTCGTATTTGCCGTTCTGGATGTCGGTGTACTCGCTGTTCGGATCGACCTGGCGCAGCGTGACGTTGATGCCGAGCGGCTTCAGCTCGGCCTGCACGATCTGCCCGAGCAGGGCTTCGGTCGAGGCACCGGAACCAACGATCAGCGTGGTGGAAAAGCCGTGCGGAACGGAGGATTGCGCCAGCTCGGCCTTGGCCTTGGCAAGGTCGTACTGGATGCCGGGGCTGTTCGGATCGTAGCCCCAGAGGGCGGGAGAGATGATCGCATTGGCGGGCTCGCCATGCCCAAACAGGACCGCCTTCACCATCGCCTCGCGATTGAGGGCGTAGGAAATGGCCCGCCGCACGTGGATGTCGGCGAACGGCTTGTGTTGCTCGTTGAAGGCGAGGAAATCGGTGCGGCTCGACGGAAACAGCGTCATCCGCACGCCGGGCATGTGATTGAGCTCGCTCACCATCGAGAACGGCGGAAACTCATCCACCTGGACCTGGCCGGATTGCAACTGCAGCCTGCGCGTGTTGTCGTTCGGAACCGACAGGAAGGTGACGCCGGCCAGATAGGGCTTGCCTTTTTGCCAGTAGTACGGGTTCGCAACGAGCTGGACCTCGCTGCCCTTCGCCCAGCTCTTGACCATGAACGGGCCGGTGCCGATCGGATGGCGGAAGAACTGTGCCTCCGTCTCGCCCCCGTAATTGGCCGGGATGACGCCGTTGGCGAACAAAGCGACGTCCGCAAGCAGCGGCGCCCAGGGATACTTGGTCCGGATCACGAGCGTGTACGGACCGGGCGTATCGATGCTCGCGATCGCCGCGTTGATGAAGGCAAACGGGTTGCTCGCCTTGGCCGCGACGCGCTCAATCGAGAACTTGACGTCGGCCGAGGTCATCGGCCTGCCGTTCTGGAAGCGGACCTCCTTGCGAAGGTGGAATGTCCAGGTCAGGTGGTCGGGCGAAAGTGTGTAGCCGGTGGCAAGCCAGGGCTCGAGCGTCTTGCCGTCGGGCGAGGCGACGTAGAGCGTGTCGTAGATATTCTCGGCCGTCCAGATGCTCTCGTTGTCGGTCATCTGTGTCGGATCGAGCGTGAGAATGTCACCGGTGCGGGCGAAGACCAGCGTCCCGCCGCGTGCCGGCGCGCCGGCAGCGCGGCCGGATTGTGCGCCGAGCGCCAGTGCCGCAGCGGCAAGCAGCGCGGTCAGGCCAATTTTCCGTCGCGGCGCACCGCCCATCTCGCTCGCTCCCCCTCTCACCGGCGATCGGTGAAGCCGCGATGATGGCGCACGCGCATCGTGGCGGCAATGGCGGACTCGCGCCGCCAGCACCGGTGTGCGAAAAGCCGACCGCTCGGCGCGGCCGGCTTCGGGAACGGAACGGGATCAGCCGCCGATGATCGCCATGGTTCGCACCTCGATGCTTTCGCGCGGCGGTGCGCTTTCGGCGGTATTCGGCAGATCGAAGGCGCTGTGCGGGGTGAAGCGCGCGCGTCCGTCGTCAAGGCTGTCCCAGCCCTTGATCAGCAGCACTTCGTCCGTGGTCATTGCCGGCGCGTAATACCAGCGCTGCCCCGGATCGTAGGCGAGATGGTAGATTTCGCCGACCCGGTCAGGGAAAACCTGGTCGGTGGCGATAAGGTCCTGCGGCCGGACGCTCAGCGCGTCGGCGAGTGCCAGGGGCGATCGCGCAACCGGGCCGCGGATCGGGCGCCAGACATTGATCTGCACGATCCGCGCTCCCGCATCGGCAAGCCGCGCGGCCTCGGCGGCGCCCACCATATCCTTGAGCCGCTGCGGACCGCTCTTCTCGGTATAGTCCACGTGGACGCGGCTTGCCGGTCCGCGCGCGCCGTCCCGGTTCGCAGCCCCGGTCCCGGCATCGGAGCGGCGCGTTGCATCGAAAATCACGACCCGGTTCGCTCCGGTCACGGCACGGAGCAGGGCTTCGATCTCGGGGTAATACTGCGTCTCGACCGCCGTGTCGGCGTTGAGGTCGCGAACCGCGGTCGGCGAGCGGCGAAGCTCGAACCCCTGGCGGTCGAGCGTGAATCCGCCGGCAAACGGCCGCATGTCCCTGATATCGACGACGCGGCGCTCGGTCTCGAAGAAGATGTGCGGCGCCCCGCCGGTCAAAGCCGAGCTTTCGAACACCGGCTTCCGGTCCGAGCGGACGATGAAGGTCAGTCCGGCCCGGACGTCCGCGGCCTCGGTCGGGTCGGAAAGGGCGGAACGCAGCAGAGCCTGGCTCATGGCTTGCCTCCTCGATTGGGCTGGCGCGGCTTTGAGGTAGGCACGGCAGGCGGCAGGCACCAGCGAGTTCGATTCAGCCAAGCTTGAATTTCTTTCAAGTGCGGGCCGCGGCCACCGCCTGCAGCCAGGCCGCGAGCCGGCGCGCATCGGCGCTCGGCCGCAGGCCCGCCGCCCGGCAGAGATAGTAGGCGGCGCCGGTAGGATCTCCGGCGCCGAACGGTGCCACCAGCACGCCTCGGGCCAGGCGGTCGTCGACCATCGGGCGGCGGCCGATCGCCAGCCCGTGCCCGCTTTCGGCCACTGCCAGGACCTGCTCCAGGCCTTCGAGCGCGATAGCCCCGCCGAGCGCGGGCGGCTCGAGGCGGCGCGCCCGAGCCCATTCCTCCCATTCGTTCGGAAACTGCGCATTGACGATCAGCCGGACCCGGCCGAGCGCGGCGCGCGGCGCTTCACCCGGGCGAAGCGTCAGGTAGCCGGGCGCGGCAACCGGCATCGCTGCTTCTTCGAGCAGGAATGTTGCCTCCACGCCGGGCCACGTACCCTTGCCGTGGCGGATCGCAAGGTCCACCAGCGCGCGCCGTAGATCCAGCACGCGGGTCGTCGGCACGAGCTGCAGTTCGACGCCGGGACATTCGCGCTCGAAGGCGCCAAGGTGCGGGATCAGCCAGGCCGCGGCGAGCGAGGGCGGCGAGGTGAGCCGCACGATGCTTCGGCCGCGCGGCAGCAGCATAGCGTCGGTCGCGGACTGGATCTGGCGGATCGCCGGCTCGATCTCTTCGAAATAGCGCCGTCCTGCTTCCGAGAGCCTGACCCCGCTGCCGGAGCGGTCGAAGAGCGCGGTGCGCAGATAGTCCTCCAGGCGCCGCACCTGGTGGCTGATCGCCGATTCCGTCACCCCAAGGCTCGCCGCCGCGTCGCGGAACCGGGCGTGGGCGGCGGCGGCGTGGAAGGCGCGGAGCGCAGCGAAGGGCGGCAGCGGGACTTTGCGTTCGGCCATCGGGGCGAGCCTGGCCGCTGCTTGAACATCATTCAAGTGCCGGGGGCGTTCGCGGGCGCCGGCAGGGTGAGATGGAGCAGCTTGTCGGTCTTCGCGGCGATGACGGCGACCTGGCCGGGCGCGGGAAGCACGCCGCCCTCCATGACCGCCTCCCAGCGCGAGCCGCGATAGCTGACGGTGAGGCGCCTCGCTTCCGGCTCAACCTCGACCACGGTGACAATCTGGCCGACGTCCGGGTCGGGCAGCGCGCTGGTCCGCGAAAGCTGGCGGCGCAGCAGGACCGCCCCGGGCAGCAGGGCGATGCAGAGGCCAACGAACACGAACACCAGCCGGCCGGCCGGGATCCAGGTGCCGAGGAAGGCCGTGACGAGCGCAGCAGCCGAAACCGCCGCGAGATAAAAGGTAATGGCGTGCAGCTCGATGAGGGCGGCCAGCAGGCCGATGACGAGAAACACCCATTGCATCGCGGCAGGTCCTTCCGCCCGGAACACCGGGGCGTTGCGGATGCGGAGAATAGCCGGCGATCACCCGAGGCGGAATCGTCGGCGGGCGTGAATCGCCGGCTCAAACAAACGGCAAGACCTGGTCGGGCTGCATCCCGTATAGAACGTGGTCCGTTGGACGGAACACGTTTTATTTTGCTTCCACCGGGCGGATCGAACGCGGCATCGTTTTGTTTTGTTGGATCTGCGGCGCGGTTCCAGTCAGCCGCGATCCGCTCTGAAAGGACCATGCAGCGCCAGATGCCAAGCCTTGGCCGGCAGCTTGGGAATCCGCCGCCCCGTATCGGGCCGCCCGCCATCGCG
>Ga0335075_10016058_pt1 | contig 11207 bp, 10 predicted proteins | sample Lox_Sample_24_FD_206723 | JGI IMG/M metagenome (GOLD analysis project Ga0335075, IMG submission 206723) | Soil microbial communities from Loxahatchee National Wildlife Refuge, Florida, United States - Lox_Sample_2.4 | ecosystem: Environmental > Terrestrial > Soil > Wetlands | place: USA... | reverse complement strand
CTTCCGCCGGTGCCGTGCATATGTGAAACGGACCCGACCTTTTCGTCGTCTGCGCCGTAGATTGTAGCGCCTTCCACATTGGCCGGCGTCAATTCGGCATCGGTCAGCCGAATGTGCTTTGAATGGTCCATGATTTGTCTCCTTTGGATAATCGTGAACCCGCGAATGCCTCGGCGGTTCCACGACAGGAGAGAGACTGCGAGCCGGACGGGACAGGTGCTCGTCTGCCGCTTCGTTGGCCAGCGAGGGAAATCGGGAAAATCCCGCTGTTCACCATGTACCGCCGTGCCCGATTGGCGCGGCCCGCAGCCTCGCATGAACGTAAGCGGACCGATTAGGTTGCGATCACGGCGCGCCGGCTAATCTGACTCTGCGCTACGCGTCTTCGAGGACTTGCCTCAAAATTGGCTTCAGAGTGCATATTCAGCCTCAGAGCTGCCGATCACGCACTTCAGCAGAGCGTCAGCTTTTGGGTTGAAACGTAGCTCGTTCGCACGTCCGAATTGCCGGCGCAAAGCTGACGCGGCAGCACCTTCTATACGCAGTTGGACACCAGTGCGCTTCGGCAGGCAAGGGACTCTGAGAAACGGCTCGAAGGCGCCCACGGTAACCGCTTGATTTCATTCGATTGGCAGGCTGACCACCGACTCGTTCAAGTGGGCAGCTTCGGAGAAAAAGCCGGGAGAGAACACAAACCAGTCGCTGCCGCACTGTTACCCGGTGGACAGCTGCTCCAGCGAAGGCCGGAAACACTGCGCTGCTGGAGGTGATGAAGCGCTCGGGAGAAAGTCGGACACAGACTGATTGGCGGAGGGAGTGGGATTCGAACCCACGGTGGGCTTGCACCCACGCCGGTTTTCAAGACCGGTGCCTTAAACCGCTCGGCCATCCCTCCGGCATTGCGCATATGCGACAAGAACCCCGCCAGTTCAAGCGCGTGTGCACAACGCGCGAAGCGCTCATCGTGGTCGTGGTCACAATCTTGCCGGTATCCCGCCATATTCGGTTAATAGGAAAACAATCAATTCCTGCTTGAAGGAAGGGTAGGGGCTCCATCCTTCTGCAGGAATTGAGAAAGCCCGTCTGAGTTCGAGTGGCGGTGTCTCGGTGGGGATTTTCGGGGACGTTCTTCTGATGGCTGGTCCGGCGCGCAAGCGCCTCTCCCGGACAACTGCAATCGCGATCGTGGCCGTTTCGGCGGCGTTTCTCGTTGCCTGCTCGACCTCGCAGCCGAAAGGCATGGTTCACCGCAAGACGGTGAAGTCGAAGGAATATTTCTCCGAAGCCGAATATGGCGTGAAGGCAAGCCCGCGCGTCACCAACAAGCGCTCGCGGTTGCCGCGCGGCGGTGGCCGCGACCAGCTCGGCAAGCCCTACAAGGTCAAGGGCAAGTGGTATTACCCGAAGGAAGAGCGCGACTACCGCAAGACCGGCGCCGCGTCCTGGTACGGTGACGCCTTCCACGGGCGGCTGACCGCCAATGGCGAAATCTACGACATGACGCATCTGACGGCTGCGCATCCGACCATGCCGCTGCCGAGCTACGCGCGCGTCACCAATATGAAGAACGGCGCCTCCGTCATCGTGCGCGTCAACGATCGCGGGCCGTACGCCCGTGGCCGCATCATCGATCTGTCGAAGCGCGCGGCGCAGCTTCTCGATTACACACATACCGGCATCGCCAAGGTGCAGGTCGATTATGTCGGCCGCGCGCCGCTCGATGGCAATGACGATCAGTATCTGATGGCGTCGTACCGGCCGAACGGCGTGCGCGCCGATCCGCTGTCCGATGGGCTGCCGGAAGGCGTCATGATCGCCATGAACGGGCGCACGCCAAGCGCGCCGGCAGGCGGCGTTGTCGTGGCTTCGGCCTTTCCCAATGTGTTCAAGACGCGCCGCATCGTCGGCGAGCCAATCGCGGTAGAGAGCGCGCCGATCGCAAGCGAGCCGGTCCAGGTGATGCCCGTCACCTATCAAAGCGATGTGGCGTACGGCGATCCGGTGCTGCCGGAGTTCGGACCGATCGTGCCCGAGCGTCCGGCGCAGGATATCTTCTACCCGCAAACGCAGACCGCCTTCGCCGTCATGTCCTACGCCGACGACCGGGTGAAGCAGGCGGTCGACCCCTTTGCGGGCATGGGTCATGCCGGCATGAGCGCCGACGATATCGTCTCCGCGTGGAAGCGCCAGAACGGGGGAGCTTCGCCGGCGGACAGTTATGTCGCGGCGGGCTCGTTCGCGAAAAGCGGAGAGGCGGAGCAGGTCGCCAAGGCCTTGTCCGCGTTCGGCCGCACGTCGATCGAAATCGCCGAGGATCAGGGCGTCAAATGGTACATGGTGAGCCTGCGCTCGGACAGCCGCGCATCGCTCGACGCCATGCTTGAAGCAGCCTGGGCGAATGGCGCGCCGGACGCGCTTGTCGTTCGCGATTAAACGCGGCGGCGCATTCTTCGCCTGCTAAAAATCGAACGAAATCAAGCGTCTCCTGAAAATCCGCCATATTTGAATGGTTGTCCGTCCGGCGAAGGGCTGGTAGCTTCGTCCGATCTTGCGAGTGTGTGGGTTGGGCGTACGGGACAATCGCATGGCATCTTGGGTCCAGATGCGCGTCTTTGCGTGCGTCGGCGCGTATCTGGCGCTGACGGTTTCGGCAGGCGCCCAGCTTTTCGAGACCAAGGCCACGCAGGCCTACATGATCGACGCCACGACCGGCACGGTCCTCTTTTCGAAAGATCCCGACAAGCCGATCCCGCCGGCGTCACTGGCCAAGCTGATGACGATGGAGCTGGTCTTCCATGGGCTGAAGACCGGGCGGCTCTCCATGGACGACACGTTCATCGTCAGTGAAAACGCCTGGCGCACCGGCGGCGCGCCGTCCGGCACGTCGACCATGTTCGCCGCGCTTAAATCGGAGATCCGGATCGAGGACCTGATCCAGGGCGTCGTCGTGCAGTCGGCAAATGACGGCTGCATCATCATCGCGGAAGGCATGTCGGGGACAGAAGAAATCTTTGCCCAGCAGATGACGGATCGCGCCCGCGCGCTCGGCTTCGAAAAATTGACCTTCAAGAACTCCACCGGCCTGCCCGCCGACGGGCAGGTGGTGACGGTGCGGGAGCTGGCAAGGCTCGGCGAACACATCTGGAAAACCTATCCCGAATACTTCAAATATTACTCCCAGCCCGAGTTCACCTGGAACAAGATCACGCAGAAAAACCGCAACCCGCTGCTCTCCATGGGCATCGGCGCGGACGGCATGAAGACCGGTTTCACCGAGGAATCCGGCTACGCCATTGTCGGCTCGGCAGCGCGCGACGGGCGGCGCATCTTTGTGGCGCTCGGCGGCATGACGAGCGAGCGCGAGCGCGCCGAGGAAGCGCGTAAGATCATCGAGTGGGGCATGAAGGCGTTCGAGAAGAACGAGCTGTTCGCCGACGGCGAAACCGTCGGCGAGGCGCAGGTCTATGGCGGCGAGAAGGGCGGCGTCGCACTCAAAGCCAAGGGGCCGATCTCGATCCTCATCCCGCTCGCCAACCGTGACCGGTTGATCGCGCGCATTGTCTATGAAGGCCCGGTTGTCGCGCCGGTCGAAGAGGGAACGCCGGTCGGCTCGCTGAAAGTGTGGATCGGCGACACGCTCTCGCAGGAGACGCCGCTCTTCGCCGCGGAGAGCGTCGGCGTGGGCACGCTCTGGCAGCGTGCGCAGGACGCCGTATTCGAACTGCTCACAGGCTGGCTCCGTACCGTCTGAGGTACAATCACCTTTGCCATGGACCCGACCGGCATTGCGCCTTAAGACGGCTGCCGGAAACGGATTTTGCATGTGAATCGCGGTTTTTTCATCACCTTCGAGGGCGGCGAGGGCGCCGGCAAGTCGACGCAGATCACGCGTCTTGCCGAGCGGCTGCGCGTGCTTGAATACAAGGTGCTGGTGACGCGCGAGCCGGGCGGCTCGCCGGGTGCGGAAGCCGTGCGGCATGTGCTGCTCTCAGGCGCCGCCGAGCCGTTCGGTCCGGGGATGGAAGCCATACTTTTTGCCGCCGCGCGTTCCGATCATGTCGAACAGGTCATCCGGCCGGCGGTTGAAAAAGGCGAGATCGTGCTCTGCGACCGGTTTCTCGATTCCTCGCGTGTCTATCAGGGCGTTTCGTCCGGTCTCGATCCGCATTTCATGGCAGCACTCGAGCGCGTCGCGATCAACGGCATGATGCCCGACCTGACGCTCATCCTCGACCTCGATCCGGAAGAGGGACTGCGTCGCGCAACGGAACGGCGTGGCGGCGATCATGCGGATCGGTATGAGAAAGAGACAGTGGAAATTCACCGCAAGCGCCGCGAGGCCTATCTGGCGATCGCGGCGGCCGAGCCGGATCGCTGTATCGTCGTCGACGCTTCGGCATCGCCTGACGATGTGGAGGCAGTGATCGCCGCGGCCGTGCTTGCAGCGCTGGACGCGATCCGCGACGGCGGGCCGGTGGAGAAGGCGGCATCCTGATGGAACGGCTGGCGCCTGAACAACATGACACGCTTGATGGTGTGCCTGAGCCGGCGGAAAGCCTGGAGCTCATCGGCCACGGCAACGCCGTCGCGTCGCTGACCACCGCATATCGCGCGGGAAAACTGCCGCACGCGCTGATCCTTGCCGGGCCGCGCGGCATCGGCAAGGCGACACTTGCTTTTCACCTTGCGCATTACCTGCTCAAACACCCGTCCGAACAGGGCGCGCCGGAAGTTTTTTCGGCGCGTGATCCGGCTTCGTCGTTGCACCGGCAGATCGCCTCCGGCGCGCATCCTTCGGTGCTGAACCTGACACGGCCGCTGAACGACAAGGGCGATCGCTTCAAGACTGTCATCTCCGTCGACGAGATCCGCCGCGTCGGACGCTTCCTGTCGCTCACCTCGCATGACGGCAGCTATCGCGTCGTCATCGTCGATCCGGCCGACGACATGAACCGCAACGCCGCAAACGCTCTGTTGAAGAATCTCGAGGAGCCACCTGCGCGAACGATCTTCGTCCTGATCGTCCATTCGCTGGGCAGTCTTTTGCCCACCATTCGCTCCCGCTGCCAAATGATCCGCCTTGACCCGCTATCGGATCAGAACGTGCTGACGGTCATGGAGACGTTCGATACCGCTGTCCCAGAGGGTGACGCGCGCGACGCGATGCTGAAGCACGCCAATGGCAGCCCGCGCGAAGCCGTGCTGATGACCGAATATGGCGGCGGCGAGATCTCCGACGCCATGGATCGGATCACCTTGGCCAACCGGCTGGAGGTGCCGGCGGCGCACAAGCTGGCTGACGCCGTGGCCGCCCGTGGTCAGGACATCCAGTTCGGCCTGTTCAACGACCACGCGCTTGACCTGCTGACCCGCGCAGCGAGCGCCGCAGCCGAGCGCGGCGAGGTCGGGCGGGCCGACCGCATCGCGGAAGTCTTTGAAAAGTCACGGGTTGCGATAATCGACACGGACACTTACAATCTGGACCGCAAACAACACGCGCTGAGCATGATTACCCGCCTATACGACGCATTTCGAATGTGAAGCCGTTCCGGCGGCCGGGCTGACGTCCGGCGCATCCTATTTCCACGCCAAGTTTCATCGAATTGCGAACGGCCACATCCATGCCTAGCGAAAAGTTCTACATCACGACCGCCATTTCCTATCCGAACGGCAAGCCGCACATTGGCCACGCCTATGAGATGATCGCCACCGACGCGCTGGCGCGCTTTCAACGCCTCGATGGCAAGGACGTCTATTTCCTCACCGGCACCGACGAGCATGGCATCAAGATGCTGCAGACGGCGCGCAAGGAAGGGATCACGCCCCGCGAACTGGCCGACCGCAACGCGGCCGAGTTCAAGCGCATGGCCGAGGCGCTCAACCTGTCGAACGACGATTTCATCCGCACGACCGAGAAGCGTCATTACGCCGCCAGCCAGGCGATCTGGAAGGCGATGGCGGCGAATGGCGACATCTACAAGGGCGGTTATGCCGGCTGGTACTCCGTGCGCGACGAAGCCTATTACGGCGAGGAAGAGACCGAGGTACGCGCCGACAATGTGCGCTATGGACCGCAGGGTACGCCGGTCGAGTGGGTGGAGGAGGAGAGTTACTTCTTCCGCCTCTCCGCCTATCAGGACCGGTTGCTCAAGCTATATGACGAAAATCCAAGCTTCATCGGTCCGGCCGAGCGCCGCAACGAGGTGATGAGCTTCGTCAAATCCGGGCTGAAGGATCTGTCGATCTCGCGCACGACCTTCGATTGGGGCGTACCGGTGCCGGGCGACGAGAAGCACGTCATGTATGTCTGGGTCGACGCGCTGACCAACTACATCACCGGCGTCGGCTATCCGGATAGCGATGCGAAGCTGTGGCCATTCTGGCCGGCGGATGCTCATATCATCGGCAAGGACATCGTGCGTTTCCATGCGATCTACTGGCCGGCATTTCTCTGGTCAGCAGGCATCGAACTGCCGAAGCGCGTCTTCGGCCACGGCTTCGTCTTCAACCGCGGGGAGAAGATGTCGAAGTCGGTCGGCAACGTGATCGATCCGTTCAATCTGATCGAGCACTACGGCCTCGACCAGGTGCGCTATTTCTTCCTGCGTGAGGTGCCGTTCGGTCAGGACGGCAACTACAGCCATGAGGCGATCGTCAATCGCACCAATGCCGATCTCGCCAACGACCTCGGCAATCTGGCGCAGCGTTCGCTCTCGATGATCGCCAAGAACTGCGGCGGCGTGGTGCCGAAGCGTGGCGCGATTGCGGAAGCCGATAAGGCGATCCTCGACCAGGCAGGCGCGGCACTCGAAACAGCGCGAAAGGCGATGGGCGAGCAGGCGATCCATATCGGGTTGGCGGCGATCTTCGGCGTCGTCGCCGAAGCGAACCGTTATTTTGCCGGCCAGGAGCCCTGGGCGCTGAAGAAGACCGATCCGGCGCGGATGGAGAGCGTGCTTTATACGACGGCGGAAGTGATCCGGCGCATCGGCATTCTCTGCCAGCCTTATATCCCGGGCTCGGCGGCGAAGCTGCTCGACCAGCTCGCGATTCCGGCGGACCGTCGCTCCTTCGCGCATGTCGGCGAAAAGTACGCACTCGTCTCCGGCACACCATTGCCGGCGCCGCAGGGCGTGTTCCCGCGCTATGTCGAGCAGGCCGAGGGCGCGTAAATGCTCGTCGACAGCCACTGCCATCTCGACTTCCCGGACTTCGCCGAAGAGCGGAGCGCGGTGATCGCGCGGGCAGTGGCTGCCGGCGTCGGCCGCATGGTGACGATCTCGACGCGCGTCAAACGCTTCGACCAGATCCTTGCCATCGCAGAGGCGCATCCGGAGGTTTATTGCTCCGTCGGGACGCACCCGCACAATGCGGCGGAAGAACTTGACGTGACAATGGACGATCTCGTCCGGCTTTCACGCCATCCGAAGGTCGTCGCGATCGGCGAGGCTGGCCTCGACTATCATTACGACAAGTCCCCGCGCCCGGCGCAGGCGCAGGGATTCCGCACGCACATCGCAGCGGCGCGTGAGACGGGTCTTCCCCTCGTCATCCATGCGCGCGAAGCCGACGCCGACATGGGCGACATTCTCGAAGAAGAAAGCGGGCAGGGGGCCTTCCCCTTCATTATGCATTGCTTTTCTTCGGGTCGTGGGCTTGCCGAACGCGCCCTCGCCCTTGGCGGCTACATTTCCTTCTCCGGCATCCTGACGTTCAAGAATTCGGAAGAGCTGCGCGCCATCGCGCGGGACGTGCCGCGCGACCGCCTGCTGGTCGAGACGGACGCGCCATATCTCGCGCCGGTGCCATTTCGCGGCAAGCGCAACGAACCTGCTTACACGGCCTACACGGCGAAAGTGCTGGCCGAGACGATCGGCGCCAGCGAGGCAGAGATCGCGGCGATCACAACGGACAATTTCTTCAGGCTGTTCAAGAAAATGCCTCGGCCGGCATTGAAAGCCGCCTGAGACGTGCCGGATACGCTGCGCTTCACCATCCTCGGCTGCGGTTCATCGCCGGGCACGCCGCGCATCACCGGCGACTGGGGCGACTGCGATCCATCAAACCCGAAAAACCGGCGCACCCGTGCAGCCGCTATGGCAGAGCGCATCGGTCCAAACGGCGTCACGCGCGTCGTCATCGATACAGGCCCGGACTTTCGCGAGCAGATGCTGGCCGCCAAGGTGAAGCGCATCGACGCGGCGATCTACACGCATGCGCACGCCGATCATATCCACGGCATCGACGATTTACGCGGCTACGTGCTCGAACAGCGTCGCCTCATGGACGTCTATTGCGACCAGCCGACACTGACGCGGCTGATGGATTCGTTCGGCTACTGTTTTACGACGCCGATCGGCAGCTCCTACCCGCCGATCCTCAAGGCGCGTCTTTTCGAGCACGAAAAACCGGTCGTCATTGAAGGGAAGGGGGGTCCCCTCTCCTTCGAGCCGCTGCCGCAGATCCATGGCGACATCATCTCGCTCGGCTTTCGCATCGGAGGCCTCGCCTATTGCCCTGACGTAAGCGATTTTCCGCCGCCAACGGCCCACCGGCTCCGTGGCCTCGATATGCTGATCATCGACGCGCTGCAGCACCGCGCACACCCCAGCCATTTGTCGCTTGGCCAGGCGCTGGCCTGGATCGAGCGGCTGAAGCCGAAGCGCGGCGTGCTGACCCATATGCACATACCGCTGGATTACGACGCCGTGCGCAAAGCCACGCCGGATCACGTCGAGCCGGCCTATGACGGCATGGTCATCGAGCTTCCATACGAGGGGGGGTGAAATGGCTGGCAGCATCGAGCGCGTGACGCTTGCCGCGGCGGCTGCCGGGCTGCCGATCGAGATTCGCCGCATGGGTGCCTCGACGCGTACGGCCGAAGAAGCGGCCCAGCAATGCGGCTGTGGCGTGGCCCAGATCGTCAAGTCGCTGATTTTTGAGGGCGAGCAATCGAAGCGGCTTTATCTGTTCCTGGTGTCCGGCGTTAACCAGCTCGATCTCGCCAAGGCGGCGGCGCTGACCGACGAAACTTTGAAGCGCGCTGATCCAAGACGCATCCGCGACGAGACCGGTTTTGCCATTGGCGGCGTGTCACCGCTGGGACATCAGATTCCGATCGCGGCCTATGCCGACGAGACGCTGCTCGACCACACGATCGTCTGGGCGGCTGCCGGAGCGCACGACGCGGTTTTTGGCGCTGAGCCGAGAGCGTTGATGCGGGCCGCCAGCGCCAAGATCGCAGACCTCAAAGCATGACAAACCGCACAAATCCGGGCTTTCGTATACCGGCGTAAGTTCCATAATATATCTTATGCGACTGGAGAATGGCACCGCCGGAGACACCCCTCGGCTCCGAAATCCTCGCGCTTCTCGATCACGCTCGGCGTCTCTGCACCATGAGAAAGACGGCCAGCACGCAGCACATCAACCCAAGCGACAATGGCAATCCTTGAGGTCCGATCAGCTGCATGGTGAGGCCAGTCGCTGGCGAACCGACAATGCCGCCAGCGCCCCAGACAAGCGAGAACACCGCGGTGCCGGCGATCAGCGCCTGACCGTCAAAGCGCTCGCCGAGTTGGATCAGCGCCATCGTGTAGATGCCGAACGACACGCCGCCCCAGACGAACAGCAGCGGCCAGACAAGCCACGAACCGAACAGCAGCGGCAAAGCCAGGCACCCGGCCAGCGACGCGAGCACGCAAAACAGCATGGTGCGCGTCGAGCCAAACCGTTCGGCCATGTGCCCGAGCACGATCTGAAGCGCGGCGTCGCCGGCAATGAAACAGGCAATCAGCGAGGCAATGCGCGCTTCGCCGCTGCCGAAGGCGGCGCCATAGACGGCGAACATGGAAATCAGCGTCTGCTCGAAGGCGGCCGCGGCGAAGACAGCAAACAGCAGCAGCGGCGCGAGCCCGAAGAAGCCTCGTACCGACGTCGCCTCGCCTTCGTGCGCCATCTTCGGCAACTGCGACGCGACGGCAAACAGGGTCAGGCCGACAAGCAGGAAGGCTGCAATGCCGATCATGAAAGGCGGCCAGCCATGCGTGCCGACCAGCCGGAGCAACAAGGGCCCGATGGCGAAGCCGCCCGAAACGATCGACGAATAGAGGCCCATGATGCGGCCCCGGCGCAATGGCGGCGCGATCGAGATCAGCCAGGTTTCCGCCAGCACATAGGGCGGCTTGGAGAAGAAGCCGAGCAGGAAGCGCAGTGGCATCCACGCCCAGACGTCCTGTGTCCAGGCGATCGCGGCGAGCGTCAGTGCGGTCAGGACCGAGCACAAGATCGCAAGCCCTGCCCCGCCCATGCGCCGCGTGAGCGCCGGCGTGAAGGCCGAAGCCACGATGAAACCCAGCGGCGTCATTGCCGCCGACAGGCCGATCAGCCCGGGTGTTGTGCCTTGCCGCTCCAGGATGAAGCTGAGCAGCGGATAGAGCACGCCTTGCGCCAGAGCACCTAGCGTGACCGCCGCGATAAGGCCTCCGATCGCGACCCACGGGGTCCGATCGTCACGCGCTGACATCATGCTGCCGTTGGCGGTCATGCTTGCCAGAACGGCTTGGAGATTTCGGCCTCGACCTGCCGTGTCGTCAGACCGATATCGTCGATCAAATGAGAATTGGCGCTCGCCATCTGCTGCAAGTCCCAACGGAAACGCATGCGTTCGCTCCAGGTCGCGATGATGCTGCGCCGTGTCGCCAGGGCCGCCAAACCCTCATACCGATACGATGCCTTCGCCGGCCCGATGAGAGAAATAACGTTCATGACAGCCTCCATGGCTTGAGGTCCGGACCTCTACCTGCACGAGGCTGACTTCTGGAAGAAACGAACGGCGCTGTCCTTAAGCACGCCCAAATAGTTCCGAAAACTTCCGAACGGCGCAGGGCGAAAATGCGATCCGGCGCCGATCGCGCTCCGCCCTATCTGTTTGTTTTTGCCGCACGATCCCGTTTCGAAACGTCTGCAACTGTTTGCGATTATGCTATAGAGCGGCACATGGAAGGGTCGCGCTTTACCTTTGGTCCGTTCGTGTTCGATTCCGCGGCGGGAACGCTACTTCGGGACGAAGCACCCGTTGCCGCGAGCTATCGCGCACTGAAACTGCTTGGCGCATTCGTCGCTCGACCCGGCGAAATCCTGAGCAAGGCCGAACTGATGGACGCGGCATGGTCGGGCGCAGCCGTCGAGGAAAGCAACCTCACCGT
>Ga0335075_10016056_pt1 | contig 11209 bp, 9 predicted proteins | sample Lox_Sample_24_FD_206723 | JGI IMG/M metagenome (GOLD analysis project Ga0335075, IMG submission 206723) | Soil microbial communities from Loxahatchee National Wildlife Refuge, Florida, United States - Lox_Sample_2.4 | ecosystem: Environmental > Terrestrial > Soil > Wetlands | place: USA: Florida... | reverse complement strand
CGTCGTTGATGAGGGAAATCGCCGCGCAAAAATCCTTTTCGAAGACAGGGCCAACGAACCTTGCTGATCATGATTCGATGAGTGTCGAAACGTCTTGCTCGATTCGGTTGAGTCGTTCGATTGCCGACTGTACGGCGGGAGATCCTTCTTCTTTGACTATCCGCGCTCGGTCAAGTGCCTGCTCTGCAATGCGGCTGATTTCATGCAACAGCTTTCGAATCTCTACCTCCAGATGCCCTCGGCTTTCCTGAATGCGCTGGAGAATATCGTTTTGCACGCGCGCACAGTTTACTTCCAGCAAATGCTGCAGAAAGTCTCGAGCATGGTTCACGATGAGCTTGCGACCACCTACAATTGGCAAAAAGATGTCGGCGAGCCAGCGTAGCGGTGACGCGGGTTGGGCAATTTCAATGAAGTCAAGAAATGTGAACCTAGAGCGAACGCGAAAACCTTTCTCGGGATCGAGGGCATGAGGCATCCGAGTGAGTTCACTGAGACCGGCGTCGGCAAGCTTTTTGAGAAAGCTGTTTGCCATCTGAGTAAATCGAATGGCAACGTCACGATATTGGCGCTCGCCTTCTTCCTGCTCCAGTTTGAGCCAGGGCGTGACTTTGCGACGCGAGATCGCCTGGGCAAGCTGCATCAGTCGACGCCGATAATGCGGGCCAAAGCTGACCGGTACGTTCGCTAGCTCTCGCTTGAATTCTGCTTCAGATTCCGTCCACGCAGAGCGGAAAAACCGCTGGTGTCTTTCAATGAGCATGTCGGAGATTCGCTGCTGCTCCGCCATAAACAGGAAGTTGAGCTCGCGCATGGAACGTTCAGCTTCGTTGATGGTTTCTTTCACGAGGATGATCCGCCGCTCAGATTCCTCGATGGGCCGCTGAAGCGCATTACGGTCCTCGTTGACGATCACCAGCAGTTGCTCGCTCAGTCGCTGGAGGCCTCGCTCACAAGCAGCACGAACGAGATTTATGCCCGAGTCTTCAACAAGGCAATACAAGCTTGCCAGCAGCTTGTCCCAATCCCGAAGCGGACCGCTGTTTTCCAGACGTTCTGCAGCACTCACCTCGAAGACGTCGCCCATCGGGCGGTGCAGCTTCTTTTCCAGAATCTCGCGGGTGAACTTCGTTGCGGCGGCACGCTCCGGATCGCTGGTGCGGTCGGATTTGTTGATCACCAGGATTAGATCCTGGACTTGCGTACCGATGGATTCCACCAGCGCCAGTTCCTCGCCCGCGATCGGCGGATCGGCCCCGACCACGACCAATGCGGCATCAATATGAGGAATGAATGCCTGCGTGGTTGCCGTGTTTCCACTGAAGATGGAGCCGAGGCCCGGCGTGTCGACAAAACACATGCCGGAGGACAAGAGGGGACTGGGCACGAAAACCTCTGCGCCCTCGACGGCCTTTTTGTTTTCCGGGTTGAATTCTTCGGTGACGTATTCCTTCAAGTTGGACATGACAACGTCGCACCAAGCTCCATCTCGCATGCGCACGCGGGCGTGAAGTTTGTCGCCAAAACGAATCACAGTGGGTACGGCCGTGACCGGAACGAACCCGGTGGGAACAACCTGGTGGCCGATCAGAGCATTGAGCAGGGTAGATTTGCCTCGCTTAAACTGACCGACGCAAGCTACATAGAAACGTCCTTCAGAAACTCGCGCTGCCAGCTCACGGGCTTCCTCTGCGACGGGTTCAGCGCCGAGATCACGAGCCAGGCCGGCGAGTCGCAACAGACGGGACGCGCCATCCACACACATCGATGTCTCGGTCAGAAGACTGCCGTACTCTTGCACTGTCGGACTGCCGTCATAGATCTGCATCAGTCATTACGCCTTGGCGCGAGCATCTTCCTGGCGAAAATACCGGATCACTTCAACATTTGATATGGCAATCAGGCCCTCGTTGACCATGGAGTCAAGATGAGGAATCAGTTTGTTGATCTGGTCTTCGCTGTCAATAATGTGCACCACGATTGGAGCATCTTTGGAAAGGGCCCAATGGCTGGCAGCATGGATTCTGGTGCTGGTTCCGTAACCTTCGATGCCGCGATAGACGGTGATTCCTGCGATGCCCAGCTCTCTGCATTTGGCAAAGATCGCCTCATGCAATGGTTTGCCCTGCCACTTGTCATCTTCACCAAAATGGATGCGTAGCAAACGTGCTTGAAATTGTTCTTTCATGGCGCCGCCTCCGCTCATTCGGCGTCCCGATTCGTATCGAGTGCGCGATAGGAGTACTTGATGATGTCCACATCTGACAGAACGACTAATCCCTCCTGAACCATTTGTTCGACGATGGGCAGGAAGGCTTTGAGCTTCTCTTCCGTATCGATCACAGAGAGCATGATTGGGCAGTCATGAGAAAGGTGCAACGGCTTGTCCTTGTGGACTCGCCGATGTGCGCCGTAACCGAGAATGCCGCGATAGACGGTGACTCCGGCGATGTCGTTGGCGCGCATCGCTTCAACAAGAGCTTTGTGGAGTGGCTTGTCCTTCCAGTGATCCGCTTCGCCAATATAGATACGCATCAGCCGCGCTCGTCCTTCGATCTTCATATGCGCTGGGAGCTCGGGACTCTTCTGCTTTGAGGTTTGGGCCGGCTTCGCTACCGTCGTCTCCTGCACTTCGATCATGCCGGTGCCGGCCATTTCTTCCAGCTTGCCGAGAAGTTCGTCGACCTTCTCACGGGATTCGATGAACTCGATTTTCAAGGGAAGGTGATCCGAAATTTCGACGAAGCCAGCGGAATGGATGTGATGGTCCGCTCCGAACCCGGCCACACCCTTGAGCACCGTTGCGCCGGAGACTCCGCGATAGAAGAGAAAGTCCAGGATACTCGAGTACGCCGACACTCCATGATGGGTCGATCCCTCGCTGAGATAGATCGAAACCTTGACTGCCTTGCCCGCCTGCAACATGTATTCTCCTTTATCCGTGTAGACCACCGCGATAGCACTCAATCATGGCATCGACCCGCGCCGCGAGAGTAATTCGGTCCTCATGAGATGATCTCTGCGATAAGGATGCCGCACCAGACGGCCACAAGTCCAAGAAATAGACTCCCGAAGGCATAGAGCGCAGCCATGGAGAAGTCCCCGTTGCGCAGCGTGGAAACGGTTTCCCATTCATAGGAAGAGAACGTGCTATAAGCGCCAAGAAAGCCAATTGGGATGAGAAATCTCCACGCAGGATTCAGGTTCGTACGCCTGGCCAGAAACGTGAGTGAAAAGCCAACGAGCACGCAGGCCGTGATATTGATGACAAACGTCCCGTAAGGGAATCTTGTTCCCAGCCTGCCGGCAACGGCCGAACCCACCCAGAACCTCGCAATGGCTCCCAGCGCTCCACCCACGGCAATATACATATATTTCGACAAACTCATGCCCTCCTGTTCATGTTTTGCATCGCGTTGGAGAATTCTTCAGTCTTCCAGTTCCTGAGACGAGACAAGTCCTGTTGCAATTGCGGCGAGTCGATCGCGTTTTTGTCAGCGTTCTCCATTCTGTGCAGCTGAACACGATAAGCGTCGGCATAAGAATGGGTAAGGAATTCCATTTTGCCGGCGAACTGTTGACTCCACTGAGAAAGGGCGCGGCCGTACAGTTGAAGCTCTCGTTGTAACAAGCCGCCGATACCTTCCCGCAGAAGTTTTTTGATTCTGGAGCGAACTACGCTCTCTCCCAGAAAACTCCAATGGCTGGTGTTGATTTCGTTTGGGAGTTCCGCCATTTCAAAGCGAGGCATATCGCGCAAGAGGGTCGCCATTTCCTCCTGGGCAGGCACGTCGGTTCGACCCATCTGATGCGCCACGCTCTGTAATGTATCGACGGCGCGTTGGCTTACCGAGCCGACGTTTCCAATGGATAGCTCTAACTGGAGCCGAACGGCATCATGGATCCACTCTGAAAGTTGCTGTGACGTGACCCGAGTTTTGGAGTTGGTTCGCATCCATTGCAGCGCCGTGTCTGCAACGTGATTCAGCACCTCATCCGGAGTCTCGCCAAGCTTGAGGAAGGCATGGTTGAGGATGGTGCGTTGTTCCCCGATCATGCCGGTGGCTTGCCGCAGGCGGTCTTCCAGGCTCTCCGTATCGATTGGCGGGTTTTGGCCACGGCGTTGGTTGCGATTGAGATTCATCTCCAGCGCTGCAACGACCGAATCGCGCATGGCCCCGATCTTTCGTGCGAAGGAATCGTTGCGGAGAATTCGTGCTTGCTCGAATCGAGGAAGCAGTTCACGCTCGAAGAATTGATCCAGCAAGATGAAATGGCTGGAAAGCGAACTGACCGGATGGATGTTCATTTCCAGGCCCAATTCCTGTTGCAACTGTTCCTGCACGTAGCGGATGATCTGGTGCAGATCGTCTTCTCCAACCAAATCTGCCTTGCTCAGCAGAACGACGGCTGGGATTCCCGCTTCATACAGCAGACGCAGCGTTCCAATGTCTTCCTCGTTCAACGTTGTCCCGGCGTCAATCAGGAGCAGCGCGAGGTCGCAGGTCGGGAGATAGGCCAGAGTTTCGGCCCCGCCGCGTTTTGCCAGGGAGCCGAGGCCGGGCGTATCCACCAGCACGATGCCATGCCGGAGACGCGGGGAGGGAACCTCGACGATCGCTCGAACAACATTTCGTAGATTGCCGGGATTTCCTTGCTCGGTCACCAGCTTGGAAAGTTCTTCGATCGGCACGATTTCACTTCTTCCGTCGCCATAGGTCACAGCAGCGCGCAAGGGAACTCCGTGCCGCAACTTCGTCGGGACCGCGGTGATTGGGTTGACGCCTACCGGAAGAACGTTGGTGCCAAGAAGTGAATTCAGCAATGAGGATTTTCCACTGCTGACACGACCGAACAATGCCACTTCAAGGTTGTCATCCTCGAGGCGAGAGACAAGAGAGTCGATTCGCGATCGAAATTCCACGAGGCCTTGACGGGTGACAATCTGCTCCAGGAGGCGCAGAAGATCGGTATCGCAGCCAGTCTCTTCTAATTTCTTCAGGCGCGCTTCCTGGTTCGCGCCGAGTCCCTGGCGGATGTAGCGCTCCATGCCTTCGACCAGAGAGCGTAGTTCGTGCACGACTCCATTCAGTTGATTGACCGCATCCTCGGGGACAGCTCCATAACCCTGCAGATAGCTTGGCTTCAGTTCTTCAATTGCGATGTCGATAAAAGACAAGTCCGTCATTACGGCGCGAATCGCCGGAATTTCTGGCGGGCTTGGCTCCATGTGCTGCCAGGCGAGCGTCCGCAGAAGTTGTGCACGTAGGCGGTGAATATGATCTTCAATCACTCGAGCCTGTGCGGGTGTGATGTCGACGACATAACGGGGAAATGGCGACTTCGATGCCGCGACGTGTAGGACGCTTTCGATATCGCTGAGCAGCTTGTCGATGTATTGGCAGGTCACGCGCAGGCGTCTCTGCTGGGGATCGTTCAACTCCCCGGGATGTCGCGCCGTTGCGGGGTCTGGTTCGGATTCGGGCATGACTCCTCCAAGTATTTGAAGCTTCGAGGAGTCATCTGCCCAATTGAGCGATTCGTGGTGGACTCCAACACCCAGGTTGGTGCTATACCTTTACGGACGTCTGCCAGCGGTCATACACGGTGGCGCCTGCATAGCGTGCTTTGCTGCCAAGTTCGCGCTCGATCTCGAGAAAGCGGTTGTACTTTGCGATGCGCTCGCCACGACTGGTCGAGCCGGTTTTGATTTGACCCATACCCGCGGCCACAGCCAGGTCGGCGATGCTGGTGTCATCTGTTTCGCCGGATCGGTGAGAGATCACCGCGCCGTAGCCGTTCGCGCGCGCGATCTCAATGCATTCCAGAGTTTCCGTCAACGTGCCAATCTGGTTGAGCTTGATCAGGATTGCATTGGCGATGCCGTCCTTGATGCCCTGGCGGAAAATGGTGGGATTGGTGACAAAATTGTCGTCGCCGATTAATTGAATTCTGTCGCCCAGCGCTTTGGTCAAGTGCTGCCAGCCGGCGTGATCGTCTTCCGCCACTCCATCTTCAATGGCCCAAATTTCGGGATAGCGATCGAGCAAGCTCTTCCAGAATTCCACCATCTGCGTCGGCGACTTCCTGCTCTTGTCTGACTTCTCGAAGAAATACGTGCCGTCCTCGAACAGCTCACTGGTCGCAGGGTCCAGCACCAGGACGATATCCTTGCCGGGTTTGTAGCCAGCCTTCTGAATGGCTTCGAGAATCAGCTCGATGGGTTCTTCGTTGGACTTCAGTTCCGGTGCGAAACCACCTTCATCACCAACGCCGGTGCTGTATCCCTTCTTGTGCAGGACAGCTTTCAGCGCATGGAAGGTTTCGGCTGCGGCACGCAATCCTTCGCTATAGCGGGGCGCACCCACAGGGGAAATCATGAATTCCTGAAAATCCACGTTGCTGTCGGCATGGCTTCCGCCGTTCAGTACGTTGAACCAGGGCGCCGGAATCAGGTTGGCTGCCTCGTTGCCGAGACTGGCGTAGAAGGGAAGGCCACGATCTTCTGCCGACGCTCTTGCGACCGCGAGCGACACGCCAAGAATCGCATTGGCTCCGAGTCTTGCTTTGTTGGGTGTGCCATCCAGTTCACACAGTTTTTTGTCTAATGCTTTTTGGTCGTTGGCCTCGAAGCCGCGGATGACATTCTGAATTTCGTCTTCAACATGGCTCTTCGCCTTCAGCACACCCTTGCCGCCAAAACGGGATTTATCTCCGTCGCGCAGCTCGACTGCTTCTCGCTTGCCAGTGGATGCCCCGGAGGGAACTTTGGCTGTTGCCTTTACTCCGTTGGCCAATGTTGCGGTAACTGCGAGGGTAGGATTGCCTCGGGAATCGAGGATTTCAAGGGCTTCAAGTTTTGCAATCTCAGACATAATGAGTACGCTTTCTCGACATGAGGTCGTTGGTTGTAATCCGTTCGAAAATACGCAATGGAGCGGAGAATGAAAGCCAGGGCGCGATGCCATGGACTCCGTTCCTGAAACCAGAAAATTCAATCGCAAGCTTCGCGCGAGGGATCGCTTCGGCGAACGCGCCAAGCGCAACGATGCAACAGAAGGTTGAGAAAACCCACGTGTCGTTCATGGATCCAAAAACTCCAATTCAGTTTTATTCAGGGATCACGCCGGGACATAGCTCCGCAACAGGCTTCCCTGTCAGGAGTTATCATCTGTCCGGCCTATTGGAAGGGACAGCGGTTAAAGGTGAACTCCTTCACCTAACCAACACTCTCTTTTATTCCATCGCCGCCGGCATGTCAACTCAGCGGCGTGGTTCGACGACACGATAGGAGGGCGGATCGTCCACTGGTACGCATTCAAAATCGTTCGAATTAGGCGATGGCTTTGGAGTTTTCCGATTCGCTCGCTTCTTCGCCGATATGGTCCAGGTTGACGCCGTTGGTCTCGATTCGATACATCCAGGTGACGACCGCACCGAGCAGCGATGCGATTACCAGGCCATAGAGCAGCCACCGGGTGCCGATCGTTACCAACAGAATAGGGAAAAGAAATGCGGTGGCTACCGCGCCGATTTTTGCGAAGGCTGCGGCAAAGCCTGCTCCCTTACCGCGGATGGCGGTGGGGAAGACTTCGCCGGCAAGCAGGTAGGTTTGTGCGTTCGGCCCTAAATTGGTCATGAAGTCGAAGAGCATGAATCCGGCAAAGATCAGGATGATCTTCATTCCGCCGCTGAAGTCGACAGAGAGAGAAGCGAGGAACAGGCCGGCTGCGCAACCGATGAAGCCGAAGATCTGCAACTTGATTCGACCCACCTTGTCGGCCAGCACAACAGCAAAGGCAATGCCGATGATCAACAGCACCGTGATCATCGCATCTCCTCGAGCAGCCAGCGTGGCGTTCGATATCAGGTCGCTCATGCTGCGGACGTGTTCGGCTTTATGGCCGATGGCGGCTGCCAGGATGGTAGGTGTGAAGATGCCGATGCCGTAGGTGCTGAGATCCTGCAAGAACCAGGGTACCGAGGCAAAAATGGTGGCGCGACGATAGCGCTTGCTGAACAGGGAAAGAAAGGAGCCGCCGTTGTGCGACTCTCCGGGTTTCGCGGATGATTGCTGCGGAACCAGCACAATGTCTGAGGGGTATTGCGGCTTGCGGTGCAGCAGTTGGCTGGCGGCGACCTTGGCACGTTCGGTGGCGCCGCGCGTGTGCAGCCAGTTCGCGCTTTCTGTGACGTAGAAGCGGCCGATGGTGACGACCAGGGCGGGTACAACCGCAGTGGCAAACATCCAGCGCCAGGCATTGAGATTGGGTACGGCGACCAGGACTGCATAGCCGACGACGGCACCCCCCAGAGCGCCAACCGCCTGGAAGGCGAACGCGGCCAGCACCAGGCGACCTCGACTCGTGCTGGGAATGCTTTCGGAGATAATCATGTGCGCCGTGGGATAGTCGCAGCCCAGCGCCAGTCCGAGCCCGAAGAGGCAGAAGATGAGCGAGACGAAGCTATTGCAGAACACCGCTGCGCCGAGGAAGGCGGTGAAGATCATCATCTCGACAATGAACATGGATTTGCGGCCGAAATAATCCGACAGGCTGCCAAGACCGACGGCGCCGATCAGGATGCCGCCCAGAGTCGCGGCGGTTACAAATCCATGCTGCGCCGCGCCAATATTGAACTGGCGCGCGATCAGGGGCAGCGCAACGCCAGTCATGAAGACGACGAAACCCTCGAAGAATTTGCCGGCTGCGGCCAGCATCCAGATACGTTTCTGCATCGTGGTCATGGGGAAAGCATGCAGGTGGGTACCGTCGGGCCACATCGGGCGCTCATCGATATAGTCCTGGACGGTGCGTGGTTGAGGCGGTTGGTTGGTGGCGTTTGCCATGGCAATATCCTTCGGTCAGCGGGCCATGCCGCTGCAACATGATTTGTCTTACTGAATCTTGGCGATCTGTATTTCACTGCGTGCGCGTATTGCAGTCGGCAACGGAATGAAGTGAACCGGGTCGAGCATGCTGGCCGCGCTACCGCCTTGCGGCGAGACGCACCACAGCAGAAAGTTGCTGATGGCAGAGGCTATTTGCGGGTTCGCCTGCTTCTGGGAGACGACCGCGTATTCATAGTTGATCAGCGGATAGGAATCGGCTCCGGGGGCAAACACCAGGGTCAGACGTTCATCCGGCGGCGTGCGCGGCGTAAGGTTTGCAGCGGCGGCGGTGACAGTATTTTGCGTTGGAAGCAGGAATTTTCCTGCCTGATTCTTCAGCATCGCCGTGACAAGGCCAGCCTGTTTCGCCTGGTCCTGAAAGCTGCCGCCCAGATAGCCGACGGAGTACGGAGTGCGTGCGAGTGTCTGCAGCATGCCTTGATTGCCGGATGCGCTGATTGCACCCGATACCGACGGCCAATGTACCGCGGTGTCGTAGCCGATGGTGTCTGCCCAGGTGCCGTGGCAGGTTGGGTCGTCCGTGTCTCCCGATGCACACGTGGTGAAGCTGAGGAACTGCGTGAAAATGAAGGTGTCACCCGATCCGTCGGCGCGATGGATAGGAATAATGGCATGGTGCGGCAGCTGCACACCTGAGTTGAGGGCAGCAATCGGGGCCGCATCCCAGCTGCGGATTTTGCCGGTATAGATGTCGGCCAGCACTGGGCCGCTCAATTTCAGGGTCGCGCCATGCAACTCAGGCAGATTCGCTTCCACCGTCTGCGCGGAAATTGCAAGCGGGATGTTGAGAATGTCCGGGTGCGCCATTTTCTGGTCGTCGGACATGTAGGCGTCGGAAGTGCCGATTTGCACCCGGTGAGCGATGGCCTGCGCGATTCCGGCTCCAGAACCGGTAGCGCCAACAGTCATGTGAAGATTGGGATCGACTTTCGCATAGGCGACTACCCAGGTCTGGAATAGCGGAAAGATCAGGGTAGAACCAGTTTCGCTGATCGAAACGGGCGCGGTCTGCGCCACTGCGAACGAAATGATTGTGAGTCCCGCAGTTATTGCTGCGGCATTTCTTGCTTGGCAAACCAATCTTCTGAAGCGATTACCCATGCGGCACTCTTCTCCCTGCAGTTACGGCGCGAACTTTTGGGGGGTCCGGATTTCTTCAGTCACTGCGTGAGCCAAGGTAACAGACGAAATATTAAAGAATGATGATTTTTGGACATCAAGTGTGGATGCCGAATTCCGGAGGAAGGAATTCAAACGGCATTCATCAAGCTTTGATCTCGCTCGAACTAATCTAACCGGACCAGATCGATATCAAATGCCTGAGACCGTCAAGGATTGCCAGGTGCCCGTATTAGGAAGGTTTTGAGGTTGAAGAAGTTTTTTTTGGTTGCGTGGCTGGGTTTGTGTTGCGCGCAATTCCAGCTGACCCTTGGCGCCGAGCGGGTACCCAAAAATCCGTGCGTTCGTCCGCAGCCGGGAAGCGTCGTGTTGCAACCCGCGGACCTGCGAAGCAAAAACGGTGTTCTGAAGGTAGATTTGACGATTCACGACTCCGCGGAGTCTGACGGTTCCATTCGCTACTGTTACATCGATAAGCACGGAGACGAATCACCGACGCTGCGAGCGAAACCGGGTGATCTTGTCATCATCCGTTTAAAGAATGACCTGACAAATCCTCATCCTGGGGTTGCCATGCCGGCCCATGCTCCTATGAAAATGGGAGAGAAATATGGCGAAAAGCCGTGTACGCCGGGGACGACGATGACGGCGACGTCTACCAACCTTCACTTCCACGGATTGACAATCCCTCCGACCTGCCATCAGGATGATGTTCTTACGACGTCGATTCCGGCCGGCGCTCGGCCGTTTGAATACAAATTTCGAATTCCGGAAAACGAACCGCCGGGGCTGTACTGGTATCACCCGCATATTCACGGCTTCGCTGAAACGGAAGTTTTAGGCGGTGCGTCCGGCGCGCTGATCGTTCAAGGCATTGAGCGGGCGGATAGCGCATTGGCTGGATTGCCGGAACAGGTGCTGGTGATTCGCGATCGAGATCTTCTTCATCCGAATGCGCCACCGGATAAGTCGGAGCCGGTGATTCCGAAAATGTTTTTCGATCACGATGGAGACGCAGCCAATACGGGCACAGGCTTCGGAAAACCGGCCAAGGATCTCTCGATCAACTTCGTTCCAGTTCCGTATCCCAGCTATCAGCCCGCAATCATGAAGATGAAACCCGGTGAGCGCCAACTTTGGCGAGTATTGAATGCCTCGGCAATCACTTACTTGAATTTA
>Ga0335075_10016055_pt1 | contig 11209 bp, 9 predicted proteins | sample Lox_Sample_24_FD_206723 | JGI IMG/M metagenome (GOLD analysis project Ga0335075, IMG submission 206723) | Soil microbial communities from Loxahatchee National Wildlife Refuge, Florida, United States - Lox_Sample_2.4 | ecosystem: Environmental > Terrestrial > Soil > Wetlands | place: USA: Florida... | reverse complement strand
ATCCCCCGCTAGGTCGAGCGCTGCGTCTCAACAGGTCCAGAGCAATAACGCACCAGCAACCCAAGGAGAATTTCCATGAACAAGATCGTCCGCATCCTCGTCCTCGCTGCCACCATTCTTGCCGGCTTTGCCGCTACTTCATATGCCGACCTGAACGGTGCACCGGCGCCGATGCCCGCCGGTATTCCCCGGTAATTTTGGGGGCAAGGGGAAAAAAGCCTATGCGTGTGCCCGGTCGATGGTTCATGCTGTAGGTTATGGGGTTCAACTGGGAGGACATAGCACTCTGGATCGCGGCCTCTGCCACGCTCGCGGTTCTGTTCGCGATCCTCGTCGGCAAGGCTAGGGTCAAGCAGTTTCCATTTTTTACTGCTCTCGTCGGCTTTGACGCTTTCCAAAGCGCCGCACTCTTTCTGGCGTTTAACCATGCACGTGTCTATGAACTGGTCTACTGGGGCGGCCAGGTCGTCGACTTTTTTTTGCAACTGGCGGTTGTCTATGAACTTGCCAGCCAGGTATTCAAGCCCTTTGGAAAATGGGCATCGGGAGCACGATCTTTCTGGATCGCGGCCTGTGGCTTAAGCCTGGTGGCTGCGCTCGGCCTGACCTTCGTGGCCAGTCCCCATGCTCCGACATCTGCGTGGGCTTGGGTCATCAAGGGTGACCTCTTTGCCGTGATGTTTACCTGTATGGCCTCGATTGCAGTGCTGGTGACCGCGCGGCGATATGGCCTCGGCTGGCGCAATCACGTGATGGGGCTGGCCCAGGGATGGACATTCTGGGCCTTCGTTACCTTCGTGGTCGAGACGTGTCACAGCTACCTCGGCTACACCAGCGCTTGGTATGACCGCTTGGGCAATATCGGTACGCTCGCCGGCATCGCGGCACAAATTTACTGGATATTCATCTTCTGGCAGGAGGAGCCCAGCCGAGCGATTTCTGCAGAAAGACACAACATTTTGATTGAACAGCAGCGACAGCTCGACTACTATGTTGCAAAGCTTGTTAATCGCAGTGGTACGCGTCGCTCCCCATGAGCATTCCCTACCTTATTGTCGCTGGCGGTACGGTCCTTGCTACTGGAGTCACCCTTCTCTGGTCCATGAAGGGTGTTTCCCGCCTGCGTGACAAGGAGTGGGACGAGCTGATTGAAATGCTCCAGCCGGTCCATTTCCGTGGACTCGAGCTGGTCGCGCTGGACCACATCGACCCGCACGGGAATCAGCTCAAGATCGAGCCCGGAGACATGTGGGCGCTGCTTGGCGGGCCCGAAGGGCTTCGCCGCATGAAGCAGAATGCGGACGTGATGATCGCCCTGGCAGCTTATGCCAGCCGTTGGAATATGGTCGAAGCCTCGATTGTCGCTGAGCGCATGCGGCAGGATGCCATCATGCTCCGGCGGGCTCTCTTCCGGGTCAGCCTCGATGCCACCCTGCACCGGCAGCCCATCCGCTTCCCCTTCTACCTGCACCAGGCCGCTTCTTCCTACTACCTGATGCTTCGCCGCCTGCTCTGCCTCTACGAGGCGAACCACGCCGGCCTCCATCCCCGGCTCGCCGCGGCTCTCTAACCCCTTTACCAGCTCTTCTCCATCCACCGTAGCCCGGCTCATATCCGGGAGCGCCCGGTCCTGTGTCTAGAAGACCCGCTCGACCCAGGAGAGGCTGCCGGCCGAACCGACATTGGCGAGAGTAAAGCTGTAGAGCACGGTCGTGTGCTCGGGCACCGTCCCCAGCGAATACCTGCGAACTTCGATGCTCACCCCGCAGCAGTTCCAGTTGTAATTGGTCTGCACGCCGGCATATTGCAGCCGGTTCAGGGTAAAGTCGTATCCGGCGTTCATACCCACGCTCAGGCCGGGTTTAATCGGGCTGCCATAGATGGCGGAGAAGCGAAGCTGATTGAAGTTAATTTCCGGGGCCGTGGTGGACGTGGTGCTGGTACCGGTCGACGTTTGCAGGGTGCTGGTGGAGGGCGTAGCTCCGGGAAGCGTATGCAAATGAGCGTTGCCGAGCGTGAAAGTAAAATCGCCGTGTTTATAGGCTCCGAAGATGTTGCTGGAGTCCAGCCGCCCCGTCTTGGTGTCGTAATCCATGTCCCATTCGAGGTTGGTGGCCGAGGTCGTCTGCCAGCGGAGCCGTGAAATCACCGGAGAGTAGGCCCGTGGCCGGGCGAGGAAAGCCACGCCGCTCAGGTCCAGTGTGGTATCGAGAACATTGCGGGTGAAAGGCGTGACCGCTCCGCCGAAATGGTCGTCGAAGAAGTACTTTTGCGCCACCTGCCAGCTTAACCAGTTCACCGTTTCTCCACCGCACATCTCCTCGGGGCCCAGCGCGTCGTCGCCGGTGCAGGGATGAGGATGCAGATGCCGCAGAAAGAGCCGCTGCATCAGGGAGTAATCCAGCTCGTTGGTGTTGCTGGCCACATCCACCGAATCGAAGCGCAGGATGGAATCGAAGTTGTTGATGCCGGTCACATACCTGTACTGCACGTCCGGCTCAATGGTGTGGCGGACCTCCCCGCCCAGCAGATGGACCAGCCAGGGTGGAGAAAAATCCCGCTCCAGAGCTGGTGGACGGAGATCCATGCTGGCCTCAAAGTCCTTGCGGTTCAAGCTGGCATCGCGCTCACTCGGAACCACGCCCAGCGGTCCGGGATTCTGGCTCTTGCCGTAAAACGTGTCCCTCACCGCGACCATGGGGCGCAGGGTCCAGCCATCGAAATGAATCGGCAGGGCCAGGCGCGGATAAAAATCCAGTCGCGGGACCACCCGGGAGGTCTGGAAGCCGGGCTCGGAGCGGGAAAGCCCGCTGCCCGTCGCGCTCATACCCCACATCAGCGGCGTGCCGGACAGGAAATGATCGACGCCGTCAAAAGCCAGGGTAGGCACATGCAGAATCCTGATCTCTTCTTCGCCGGTCGCGGAGCTCGAGCTGCTCTGGAAGCTCTGGTAGCGATTGAAGGTGATGCCTTCGGTCACGCCGTTGTGGGCGTGGGTCAGGAAGGTCTGCGACTTGACCTCGGAATTGATGGCAATCGCGTAATTGTCTTCAAACTCCTGCCGGTAGGCGTAGGAGCTGAGGTATTCCACGTCAGAGACAGCGCGGGTCTCGGAATCAAAATCGTGGCGGCCGTCGAAAATGAGATCCACGCCGCCCTGATTTTCCGCTCCCGGCAGGCGGTCGAGAAGGCTGTTGAAGCGGAAGGTGGCGAAGTCATTGCCGCGCCCTTTATAGCGGAACATGGCCTTCGGCGCGAAACCGCGCTTGGAAAAATACTGCGCCCCAACGGTGAGGTCGGCGCTGCGGCCCAGGACGAAATAAATCTCCTCGCCCACAATGAAACCCTTGATCGTGTCGTTGCCGAACATCGGAATCTCGACGCCAGACTCGCGTGAGTCGCTGTTCACGGCATGGGTGACGTAGGGGAGGTAAAAGATCGGAACCCGGTGGACCACCGGAAGTCCCTGCAGCTCGAACCAGCTGTTTTTGCCCCTGGCAACGCCATTTTCGAGGAAAAAATTGCGCGCGATCAGCTGCCAGTCCGGATTCGGCAGCTGGCAGGAAGTCATGGTGCCGTCGACCACATGGTATCTTTGCGGCCCAAGCTGAATCAGCTCCTTCCCCGACAAGGCAAACGGGCTCGACGAGGTGAGGACCATCTTGTTCTGCGTTGCCGCTCCCACTCCGGGAATGTAGTTGGTCACGGTCTTGATCTCGGGTCGATTTCCATGCCCCAGCGTGCCGGTAACGTCGTACAGGTGCGCGGTGTGGGCGTCGAGATTCATGGTCCCGTGGGAGGCATTGAGATGCGCATCGTCGGGGCCTCCGTCCAGGTGAACATGGCCATCGGCAGTCACGTCCGCGGTATCGCGGTTGTAGGTGGCGTGATCCGCGGAGACGACGTAGTCCTTGTAGTGAATGACCACGTGCCCGACCAGGGTGTAGATTCCCGCCGAGTCCGTCTTCACGTAGGTCTGGCTGTCGGCTTCGATTTTGACCGGCACGCCGGTCGGCGGCGGCGGAACGACGTGCGCCTCCGGAATCGTGCTGTCGACGCTCGGATCGTCGGGAGTATCCGCAGCCGTCGCCGAATCTTTACCAGCCTGAATTTGCCCTGGAGACGCGCTCTGCGCAGTTGCCGGAAGACCGGGGGGAAACTGCTTCGTCAATGCCTGCGACCAAAGCTGCGAGTGACACAGCAGGAGCAGCGTGGTACACAAAAAAGTGCGGACTGTCATCGCAAGGGGCACCTCAAGGATAGCAAAGCTTTCGCTGCCGGTTCCTCTTGCCTGCGGGCTCCGCTGCTCTGGCCTGAAATATCGTTCTCTCGCCAACATTGGAGACATGCCGATGGACGCCAGATGTGTATCCAGATGGTCGCACCGACCTCCGCTCCTTCCCCGCACGCACGTTGACTTAAACAACAGACGCGCTTTTTACGGGTTTCGTCTCGTATGACCTCCCGTAAACCGGCCGCGCCCCCGACAGGAAACGAGGAATCAAGTTGAGCGCTTCGCCAAGTACTTCGCCGCAAACTGCAGAATTCGATGCCTTGCCCAGCTGGAAGCAGGAAGTGAATGCCCGCCTTTTGGCGCACCGGACGCGACGCGACCGTTCCGGGTCCGAGCAGCCCTCGCTTCCCGGCCTGGAGGCCGCGCGCCAGGAATCCCGAGCCGCGCGCGTTGCTGCCCGCGTCGTTGAACGCTACGCCAAGGCGCCCTCCTACAGCGAGATGCTTGCCGCGGAGGCCGCCAACGCGGCCCGTGCCGCGGAGACGGCTGCCCAGGCGGCGCAGCAGGCCCATACCGCCGCCCAGGCGATCCTCACCGGCCTCGGAGCGGGTCTTGACGCACCGCAGGAACACTATGCCGCGAGGGAGCCGGAAATATCCGCGCACGCGGCGCCGGCTTACGAGCCGGAACCGCCGCGAATCCAATATCACGTTCACCCTGATTCGCTGCCTCAGTCCCGTCAGGCGCCGTCCCGCGAGATTCAGAACCGCGAGGCCGCACCCTCGCGTCCCCGCATCACGGAGGCCTATCCTACCGGCATTGAAGACCCTTTTGAGGATGCTTTCATCGCCGCTGCACAACCTCTGCCCGCCAAACTCATCGAATTTCCCAGAGAGCTGGTCGCGACCCGCAAAGCCCGCCCGCGCATTGCCGAGGGTCCGCTGCGCGAATCGGAGAGCGGATCGGAAGCCGCCCAACTCCGCATCTTCGAGGTCGAGCCCGAGGCCATCTCGCACGAAGCCATGTTCAAGGAGCAAGCCGTGGACCAGATTCTTCCCGAATGGCACTCCATCCAACTGGACGCCCGGCCGGCCGCCAACGACCATGCTGAAAGGCCGCTCGGCCGCCAGCCAGCCGGCAAATCGAGCCCTGACACCAGGCGGGACCAGGACAAGCCCTACTCGCCGCTGCTGGAGATGCTGCCTCTTCACGTCGCTCCCATGGAAGACCGCCTGATGGCCGGCATCGTCGACGTAGCCCTGGTGCTCATTGCATTCATGCTCTTTGTTCTGGTCTTTGCAGCCTGCACCACGCATCCGCCCGCCGGTAAGCCCGCTGCCATGGCCGCCGGAGCCCTGCTGGTGGCCTTCTTTGCGCTCTATCAGTGGCTCTTCTTCACCTATGCGGACGGCACCCCGGGCATGCGCTACGCCAAGATCGCGCTCTGCACCTTCGACGATGAGAATCCCACCCGGCAGAATATGCGCAACCGGGTGGCCGCGCTCATGCTCTCCGCGCTCCCGCTCGGCTTGGGATTTCTCTGGGCCTTCCTCGACGACGACCGCATGACCTGGCACGACCGCATCACCCGCACATACCAGCGCAGCTACCGGTAGCAGGGTGGCATCCGGCAACTCGTGGGTTGCCGGAAAGCCCGGATTGCCATGGCCGTTCAAACGGGTGTCCCAGGTCTCGCGGTTGACACGCGGGTTTACGAAGTTTCAGCGCGAACGATGTCTGCGGCAGGCCGCGGCCCGACAGGTCACGGCCGCTCTGTTTTACGATGACGGAGCGGACTCGATTCCTCCATGACTGAAAACCATCCGGCGACTGAAAACCATCCCGCCGAAAATCTGCCGTCGGACCGCAAGGTCGCCATCTCCGTCGGGCTGTCTTTGCTTGTCGCGGCGGCCACCCTGCTGCCGCTGCTCGGCCACAAACCCCTCGCCGACTGGGACGAGGCCATCTATGCCGAGATCGCCAAAGAGCTGCTGGCGCGCCCCTCGCTGGCGCTGAGCTGGCATTTCCAGCCCTGGTTTGAAAAGCCGCCCCTCTACATGTGGCTTACGGCTGCGTGCTTCCGCCTGTTTGCGGTCAACGAATTCTGGGCGCGTGCCGTCGCGGCCTTCTCCGGCATCGCCCTCACCGGTCTGATCCACGGCCTGCTGGCCCGGGTTCGCGGGCTGGCGGCGGCCTGGGCCTCGACGATAATTCTGCTCACCACGCTGGGATTTGTGCGCGCCTGCCACCTGGGTGAAGTCGATACCCTGCTCACGCTGGGCTGCTACCTCTCGCTCTGGGGTATCGCGCGCCTCCGCCAGGATCTCACCGCCGGCGGAGAGATCAAAGGCTGGTATCTCTTTTGGTTCGGACTTGCCATCGCGGCCATGACCAAGGGCGCGGCGGCGTTGGTGGTTCCGCTGACCGCGCTCGTGCTGATGATCTGGGAGCGCTGGCCGCGCCGCTGCCTCAACCGGCGATTCCTGCTGGGCCTGCTGCTCTTCCTCGCGCTCGTCATCCCCTGGCACGCGGCCATGTACCGCGAGTTCGGTATGCCGTTTTTCCGCGAATATCTCGGCAAGCAGACCCTGGCCCGCGCCACCTCCCAGCTCGAACATCACAACAATCCGCCCTGGTTCTTTGTCGAAGTGTTGCTGGCCTTCGCCTCGCCCTGGATCTTCGTCTTTTCTTTCGCGGCCTGGAGCGCGCTGCGCCGCAGAGAGCTGCGCGAGTTCACGGTCTTCGCCCTGGTGGTCTTTGCTCTCTACACCGCCAGCCAGACCAGGCTCCCCCGCTACGTTGTGCCCATGTACCCGGCCATTGCCCTGGTCACCGCGGACGGCATCCAGCGCTGGATCGCAGCGGCATCCACGGATTCCCGTCAACGCCTGCATCGGTGGTGGAGAGCAGGCGCCGCCGCGGCTGCGTCCTTCGCGCTGGCCGCGCTGCTGACGCGCGGACTGCGCGAGCGGGTGACCGCCGAAAGCACCACCTCCGGCATTGTCCACGAGGATCGAAGCTTTCTTCCTCTGCTGCGCTCCGAAGCCGGACTGGACCTGGCCGAGCCCATCCTGCTCTGCCAGGACAACGGCTGGATGCAGCTGCCCTCGGCGCTCTTCTATACCGGAAAGAGATTGCAGCAGGTGTGGCTGCGCCAGGAGCCCGATGAGACGGGTCGCGCTCCGCGCTACTTCGATGCGAAACCGCTCGCCGGCTTTGTCGGCCTGCAGCCCCGTCTCCTGTTGATCCCGAAGAATCTGGTCGCGGAGCTGCCGCCGGATGTGGATTTCCGGCCGCTTCGCGAGGCCGGCGACCTCGAAATCGGAACCGTCGCCAGGCGCTAAGGGGTTTCTAAAGCAGGTCGTTACTCTAGCGCCCAGAATGACCGATTGCAGTCCGTGACCGGGCGTGTGCCGATCAGCACTTGCCGACGTACTCAGCCGCCGCCGCCGCCCCAATCACGGCGATGGTCGGATCCTCAGGCAGAAGCTCCACCGTGTAGCTCTGCAGAGGACTCATCTTGACCATCTGGTACAGGTTTTCCCTGAGCCGCGGAAGATCGAGCCTCTGAATATCGCGTCCGGTAAAGTAGAACCGCCCCGGACCTTCGAGATGAATCTGCGTAGCCGTTGCCGCGGCCAGCGCGCGATGCCACAGCTCGACGAACTCCTGGCAGCGCCGGTCGCCCTTGCGGGCATGGGCGAAAATCTCATCCGGTTCGAGGTCCAGGAAGCGCAGCCGCATGGCGCGATGTCCCATGATGCCTTCCAGGTGCCCCTTGCCTCCGCAGCCGCAGTAGTTCTCCTTGGGATCAAGCGTGACCACGGTGTGCCCGCCCTCCCATGGGCTCTCGGTGTAGGGATAGCGGCCGAATCCGATGCCGTTGCCGATGGTCCAGACGCGCACCAGCCGATCCAGCTGCCCGCGCGTCGCCGCCAGTCCCGCCGCGGCCGCATCGGCATCGTTCAGCACGGTCACCGACGCCTGCAGGTTTCTTGCCGCCAGCATGCTTTGCACGGACTCCGCCACATGCGCGCCCTTGAGCTGGGGAAGGTTCGGCGAGTCCTCGATGATGCCGTTGCGGATGATTCCCGGCATCGCCACGCCGATCGCGCCCACCTCGGTGCCCTCCGGGGCCACCTTCAAAATCTGGTCGCAGATCATCTCGCACAGCGCGTCGGCCGGCATATCGATGAGCACGCCCATCTCGTCGGGCAGGGGCTCGGTCGATCCCGCCACAGGGGTGGGATAGCGCGCCAGATTCCCGGTGATCTTGTGATCGTCGATCAGGCCCGCGACGACGCGGTCAGTCATGGTCACACCAACGGTTTTTGCCATATCGTCGCTCCTTTCTCTGCTGCTTGTCCTTCATTCATCCTGCTGATCCTTGCCTCGCATGCCGTCCCGCCTCATTCACCGAAGCGGGCCAGGCGATTGACACCGTTAAATGCAGCGGCCTTGTAGCATTCGGCCAGAGTGGGATAGTTGAACACGGTATCGATAAAGTAGTCCACTTTCCCATTGAGAGACATTACCGCCTGGCCGATGTGGACCAGCTCCGCGGCCCCCTCGCCGATGATGTGGACGCCCAGAATCTGGCGGTTTTCGCGGTGAAAGATCAGCTTCAGCCGGCCCGTGGTATCGCCGCGAATCTGCCCGCGGGCAATCTCGCGATAGTAGGCTACGCCGACTTCGTAAGGCACGTCCTCTTCGGTCAGCTGCTCCTCGGTCTTGCCGATAAACGAGATCTCGGGAATGGTGTAGATGCCGTAAGGATAAAAGCTGGGATTCGACTGCACCACTTCATCGCCGAAGGCGCGCTCCACCGCGATCCGCCCCTGCTCCATCGAAACCGAAGCCAGGCTGGGAAAGCCGATGACATCGCCGGCCGCGAAGATGTGGGGCACCTTGGTGCGGAAATCCTTGTCGACGGGAACGCGCCCGCGCGAATCGGCCTCGATCCCAGCCGCCTGCAGGTTCAGCTCGTCGATATTGCCCTGGCGTCCTACCGCATAGAGCAGCGCGTCGCCGGAGATGCGTTTCTTGCTCTCCAGGTTCGCCACCACCGTGCCGTCGGCCAGCTCCTCCACGCTTTCCACTTCCTCGTGCAGGCGCATGGTCACGCGGCTGTCGCGCAGGTGGTAGCTGAGCGCCTCGACGATCTCCTGGTCGGCGAACTCCAGCAGCTTGGGCCGTTTTTCGACCAGCGTCACGCGGACACCCAAGGCCGCGAACATGCAGGTATATTCCACCCCGATGACGCCGCCGCCCACCACGATCAGCGTTTTGGGCAGGTTCTGCAGCTCGAGGATCTGGTCGCTGTTGATGATGGTCCGGCCGTTGATGGGGACCTTGGGAGAATTGGCCGGCTTGGTGCCGACGGCGATCACGATCCGCTCCGACTCATGCACCGTGGACCCGTTCAGTCCTTCCACGCGAACGTGATTGGTGTCCACAAAGCTGGCAATGCCGGTGATCACGTCCACACCGTTGCGCGAAAGCTGCGCCTCGGTCACGTCGATCTCGGTCTTGATCACGTGCTGCACGCGAAAAGCAAGATCGGACATGGTGATCTTCTCTTTTACGCGGTAATTCATCCCGTAGATGGAGCGATAGTTGTAGCCGGAGAGGTGCAGCACGGCCTCGCGCATGGTCTTGCTGGGAATGGTGCCGGTGTTGATGCAGGCACCTCCAACGACGCTGCGCATCTCCACCAGCGCTACGCGCTTCCCCTTCTTCACCGCGGAGACCGCGGCGCGCTGACCTGAAGGGCCCGAGCCGATCACCAGCAAATCGTAAGTAGCCATGTTCTCCGTGGGCGTGTCTCAAGCACGCCTGGTTAAAAGCTTAGAGCAGATTTTGCGTGGATGCGTGTCAACAAGTTTCGCGCCGAACCTCGCTTCTCGAAAGCCCGACCCCGGGCTCCTTGCCCGGATACAAATAAACCTACCTCGACCCTACCACGCGCACATCATAACTCCGGCATTGTGCACATGACGTAAATCTCTGGCTTTCCTGCTCGTCCCAGATCGGAACAGGGTGCCAGCCTGGTCCCTCTATAGTCAGAATATGCTTCTCTGCGCCATCACGGACCGCCGGCTGCTGGGAGAGGAAGAACATCAGCGCCGCGATGCGCTCCTCGCGCTGGCCCGGACATGGGCCCGCGGCGGTGTGGACTACATCCAGATTCGCGAAAAGGACCTCCGGCCGCCGGAATTGCTGCGCCTCGCCCGCTCCCTGGCCGGCGCCGTCCGGGAAGAGCAGCCGGAAGGCAGCCGGCGGCCGACCAGGATTCTGCTCAATGGCGCGCCCGAAGTTGCCCTGGAAGCGGGAGCCGATGGGGTTCACCTCACCGGCAGCGCCGCACCCGGAGCCGCCGCCATGGCCGAGGATGTCTACGCTCGCGCGGGCCGGCAGGCGATCATCAGCCGCTCTTGTCACTCCGCGGAGGAAGCTCGCCGCGCCGGGCAGGTATCGCTCCTCCTCTTTGCCCCGGTCTACGAAAAAGCCTTCACCCGCGAACAGCCCTTGCCCGGGCAGGGCCTGGCCGCGCTCGCTGAAGCCTGCCGCGCCGCGCCGCATACGCCGGTCCTGGCTCTCGGCGGCATCACAGCGCGCAACGCGCCCGCATGTCTCCAGGCAGGGGCCAGGGGAGTCGCCGCCATCCGCCTCTTTCTCACCGGGGAATGGCACAGCCTTCGCGAGTCAAGCCTGTAAACTCATCCCCAGAACCTGTGCGTGCGCGGGCGCTCCGCAACCCGCCTTCGCGATGCGAGTCTGACCGGGCTGCTTCAAAGCCCGCCGGGCCCCGGCCAACTGCTCATGTCCCACTTCAACAGCTTCGTCCGCATCCCCGCGCTGGCCATCCGCCAGAGGATTCGTCCCCTGCCCCGCATCGGCGTCCTCGATGAAGACGTGCTCCGCCTGCGCGTCTGGCCCCAGGACATCGATTTCAATCTGCACCTGAACAACGCG
>Ga0335075_10016054_pt1 | contig 11209 bp, 9 predicted proteins | sample Lox_Sample_24_FD_206723 | JGI IMG/M metagenome (GOLD analysis project Ga0335075, IMG submission 206723) | Soil microbial communities from Loxahatchee National Wildlife Refuge, Florida, United States - Lox_Sample_2.4 | ecosystem: Environmental > Terrestrial > Soil > Wetlands | place: USA: Florida... | reverse complement strand
CGACGTTGACCTGCTGGTAGAGGCGGAGCCTGTGGCGGGCACGGAACCCACGTCCCGCATCGATTCCGCCGTGGACAAAGTCGGCGAAGCATATGCGCGTGCGCAGGAGGCGATCGTGGAGATCGCGTCGTCGACGGCCGAATCGATCCAGAAGGCCGCCGCGCGCGGCACGCCCGGACGGGGTGGAGATCGAGTTCGGGCTCAGGTTCTCGGTGCAGGGCGATGTGATCGCGGCCGGCGAGGCAACGCTGAAGGTAAAGCTCACCTATCAGCCCGGCATCGCCCCAACCGGAGGCGATTCCGGAACCAGTGCCGGGTCAGGCGCCGGGACTGGCGGCGAACCGAGACGCACGCGCGGCATGGCGGGCCGGCGCCGCGGACGGCGCCAAGGCATGGCGGTCCAACGACAGCGACTGGAAGCTGCGCGAGCTGATCGAACTCCGGCACCCGGCGGCGGCCGCCGCGCTGGAAGACGAAATGACGCGGCTGCGCGCCGATCAGGACCACGCCGACTGCTACTGGGTCATCTGTCGGGCCGAGGAACTCGGCGATGCCAGCGCCGCGCGGCTGCTCGCCAAGTGGGCACGGGACACCGAACTCAGCCTAAGCGACCGGTTCGCCGCGTTCAGCGTGCTCGCGGCCATGCACACTCCCGACGAGGCCGGGCTGGTACGTGAAATACTCGACGACCCGGAGCTCTCGTACCGCGAGCGTAGGGCACTGGAGGCAAGGCTCGCGCCCGACCCGTCGCCTGCCGAAGGCCTCTTCCTCGAACACGTCCGTACCGAGGCCGAACAGAACCTGGTGCACCGGCTCTTCGGCCGGCTCAGCTAGCCGAACGGCCACGGGTGATCTCGGCCATCGCGGCCCAGTCGGCGTCTTCGCCGACCTCGGATACCGCGGCCGCGAGGAGGTCCCGCAAGACCGGTCCCGTCGGCAGGTCCACGCCGGCTTGCGCGGCGGCGTGGATGGCGAGCATCAGGTCCTTGAGCCCGAGCACCGTGCTGAACCCGGCTGGCCGGTAGCTGCCGCGGGCGATCGCGTCGCCGTAGCCGCCGTAGACCGGGCCGGGGAAGATGCTGTCGTTGATCATCTGGACGAACGTGCCCGTGTCGAGGCCGTTCCGCTCGAGCAGCGTGATCGACTCGGCCAGCGCCTGCAGGGCGTGGACGATGAGGTAGTTCACCGAGATCTTCGCCAGGTTCGCCGCCGGTGCGGCGTCCCCGTATCGCCAGACTCGGCGGCCCATGGCCTCGAGCATGGGCAGCGAGGCGTCCACCGCGTCCGGAGCACCCGCGGCGAGGATCGTCAAGGCTCCCGCGGCGGCGGCGTTCGGCCGTCCGATCACCGGCGCGGCGACGTAGCCGTACCCGTTGGCCGCCGCGTGGCCGGCGAACTCCTCGGCCGCCTCAGCGCTGATCGTCGCGTGATTGACGTGGATGAAGCCGTCCGGGACCGCCTCAAGCCGCGCGGGACCGCAGACCTCACGGACGACGTTCTCATTGGAAAGCATCGAGAACAGGTGTCCGGTGGCGATCGCGTCGGCGGGCGAGGCCGCACGGGTCGCGCCGTCCGCGACCAGCTCGTCCACGTGGGCGGCCGACCGGCTCCAGACGGTGACGTCGTAACCGGCCTTGATGAGCCGCCTGGCCATCGGGCTGCCCATGTGTCCTAGCCCGATGAAGCCAACTCGCCCAACGGCCGACGAGGAAGAATCGGGAGATGTCATCATGCGCGGTCCCTTCGGTCAGCCGAGCTGTTATGGAATCGTGTACATCCTGCCCCATCAGACACAATCAGAGGAGATGGTAGCCGTGTCGTTGCAAGAGTTTCTCCCCACACCCAAGTTCGGGGACTACAAGGAGTTCTTCAAGGACTTCTTCACCCTTGAGCGGCGCGACGACGGCGTACTGCTCGCTCACGCGCACACCCGGGGCGGCTCGATCCAGCTGAGCGTGCAGAATCACCGCGCGCTCGGCCAGTTCCTCAAGATCGCGGGCGCCGATCCCGAGAACGAGCTGCTGATCCTGACCGGCACCGGTCCCGACTGGATGATGGGCTCGGATCCCGCGGGCTTCGAACTTGAGGAGAACGACCTCGAGTACTGGGCGTACGAGTACGCCTATAAAGACGGCCGCATCAACGTCAGCGCCCTGGTCAATGACCTCGAGATCCCGACGATCGGGCTGATCAACGGCGACGGGTACCACTCCGAGGTGCTGCTGATGTGCGACCTGACGCTGATGGCCTCCGACGCGCGCATCTACGACTGCCACTACGGCATCAGCTCGGTGCCCGGCGACGGCATCCATAACGCTTTCCAGGAGCTTCTCGGCGTCAAGCGGGCTGCCTACGCCCTGCTGACCGGCGAGGCGATCGACGCGGAGACCGCCCTGCGTTACGGCATGGTGAACGAGGTGCTGCCAGCGGAAGACCTGGTCAGCCGCGCCTACACCATCGCGGACCACATCATGCGACAGCCCCGCACCATCCGGCGGCTCACCACCCAGATAATCCGCCGCCCCTGGAAGAAGCGGATCGTCGAAGACCTTGACGGCGGCTTCGGCATCCAGATGTTCGGCCACCTGACGAAGCGGCAGGCCGTGCACAGCGACGAGCACATCTCCGGGGCCGGAAACTACGTGCGCGAGGGCAGGAAGACGCCGTTCGACTGATTCCGTATGCGCCGGCGGGTTAGCTCCGTGCGGTCCAGGCCATAGGGAGGCGCTTGACGCCGCGCTGGAAGTTAGACCGCAGGTAGGACGGGGCGCCGGCGTAGCTGAGGGAAGACGTGCGGGCCAGCACCTCGTCGAAGAGGGCACGCATCTGGGTGCGGGCCAGGTGTGCGCCCAGGCAGAAGTGCGGGCCGTGGCCGAACACCAGGTGCGGGTTCGGCTGCCGCCCGATGTCGAAGCGGTCCGGGTCGGCGAAGACGGCATCGTCGCGGTTGGCCGAGGTGAACGAGACGACCACCTTGTCCCCGGCTCGGATGTCCTGCCCTCCGAGCGCGCAGTCCGCGGTCGCGGTCCGGCGGAACGTCATGACCGGGGTCCACCAGCGCAGCATCTCCTCGACCGCCGTCGGCATCAGGGCCGGATCGGCGCGCAACTCCTCGGCGGCCCGCGGGTGCTCGAGCAGCGCGATGCACCCGCCCGGCAGCCCATTGCGCAACGTCTCGTTCCCGGCCACAGCGAACAGCCAGAACATGTTCTCGAACTCGGCCATGGAGATGCGGCCGCCGCTCTCGTCGGTCTGGGCCAGCAGGATCGACATCACGTCATCGCCCGGATGACGCCGTTTGCGTTCGGCCAGCAGGTGGGCGTAGGCGTACAGGTCCGGCATTCCCTCCCGGGTCCGCGGGTCGGGCATGCGGCCGTCGCGACCGGGCGCCGGGCGCAGCGCGAGCGCCTCGGCCGCCATCGGCGTGCCCTCGGCCGGGTCGAACTCGGCCGAGGCGGCGTAGTCGGGGTCCTGGTACCCGATCACCCGGTTGGACCAGTCGAACAGCAGCCAGCGGTCCTGCTCCGGCAGGCCGAGCACGTCGGCCAGGGTGAGTAGCGGCAGGTCCGCGGCCAGGTCCTTGGCGAAGTCGCATTCCCCCCGCGGGCCGGCCAGCACACGATCGCAGATGGCGCGCGCGTGGCCGCGGATCTTGTCCTCGAGCTGTGAGACCGCCCGCGGGGTGAACGACCGGCTCAGCAGCCGCCGCAGCCGGGAGTGCTCCGGCGGGTCCATGTTCAGCATCATCCGCCGGACGTAGTCCAGCGCCCGCGGGGTGCCGGGGTCGCGGATCTGGGTCGCGCCGAGCGCGGAGGAGAACAGCCGCGGCCTGGCCGAGGGAACGGCTTGCGTCATTCCCGCCCCAGGAACCGTTCGATGGACGTGGCCAGCGCGACCGGGGTCTCGAACATCGGGTAGTGCCCGGCGTTGGCCAGGACCTCCAGTTCCGCGTCGGGGAAGTAGGCCAGCCAGGTCTGCTCCATCACCGCGGCGGACAGGGCCGGGTCGGTCTCCCCCACGATCACCTTGACCGGGACGCTGGCGTCCTTGCTGACCTGGTCGGAGAAGTCCGTCCTTGCCCAGGAAGGCAGGTAAGCGCCGAACGCCTCCACCGTGGAGTTCTCAAGCGAGTGCCGCACCACCTGGTCGATAAAGGACTTCGTCAGCTTGCTCCCGGTGGTGAAGTCGATGATCGCCGCCCGGTTTCCTGGCTCCGCGGCCGCGCCGTGGAACAGCGCCCAGGTCTGTCCGTCCATGGGTACCCCGGCCGCTGACACTGGATTGACGCCGATCAGCTTGCGCACCCGGTCCGGGGCTCGCAGCAGCACCTGGTGGCCGACCTTCCCGCCCATCGAGTGCCCGACCAGCGAGAACTGGTCCCAGCCCAGCTCATCGGCGAGGGCCAGCGCATCGGCCGCCGCCTCTTCGATGGTGAACTTACCGCTGACCTGCTTACGGTCGCCGTACCCGCGCAAGTCCATGAAGACATAGGTGTGGGCCGAACCGTCGAGATACTCGGGTAGCGAGCCCCAGCCGCGGGCCGACCCGAACCAGCCGTGCACGGCCAGCACATGATGCTCGCCTGTTCCTAGGGTCACCGGAGAATTGGCCACGATAGCTCCCGCGTGAGCGCCGTTGCGATTACTGGAGCGATTAATGGAGACTTTCCGGCATAGTACGACTATGAGCCGATTTCCGCGGGCCGAGGGGTGAGCGCATCCCAGTTCGGGCCGCTGGTGATCATCGCCAACTCACGGTCCGGGCACAGGCAGCTCAGCCGGGCCGAGGCGGCGCTGCGGGACGCGGGGCTCGGCTACCGGGTCGTGCTGACCGCTGGCCCGGGCCACGCTACGGAGGCGGCCTGGAAGGCATTGCTCGACGGCACGCGATACCTAGTGGCCGCAGGCGGTGACGGGACCGTGCACGAGGTGGTCAACGGGATGCTGCGAGAGGACCATCCGGTCGCCAAGGACGCCGTGCTCGGGGTGTTGCCCATGGGTTCCGGGTGTGACTTCGTGCGTTCGTTCGGCATCCCGAGGCGGGCGGGCGACGCGGTCCGGCATCTCACCGGAGACGCCGTCCGGCAGATCGACGTGGGCAAGGTGACGTTCGGCACTGGCCAGGTCCGGTACTTCGTCAACATTGCCGAGGCGGGCCTGGGCGGCTCGGTCGTGGCCAAGGCCGCCCGGCTCCCCGGTCGGCTCAGCAGCATACGGTACTTCGCCGGGTTCTGGATGGCGCTGCCCGGCTTCCGCCGGTGCGCCGCCCGGATGGACGTCGACGGCCACGAGTCCCGGTGGCCAGCGGCGCTTAACGTGGTCGTGGCGAACTGCCAGTTCTACGGGGGAGGCATGCGGGTATCTCCGAAGTCCGACCCAGCGGACGGCGCACTGGAGGTGCTCGCGATGACGGGACCGAAACATGTCGCCTGCACCACGTTGCCGCAGATCTACCTGGGCCGCCACCTCCCGCACCGCTACATCGCCGAGTTCCGGGCCTGCCGCGTCCGCCTGGACACAGACCTGCCGCTCCCCATCGAGGCGGACGGCGAGGTACTGGGCACGACACCAGCGACGTTTGAGATCATCCCCGGCGCGATCCAGCTCAAGATCTGATGGTTCGGTGGCTAACACAATGAGCGTTCAAGTATACGATCGCGTTAGAGGGACTGTCTACGATGAGCCGCAGTATGGGGAAAAGCGGCTGCACTTTCTATACAATACAACGCCAGGGAGGATTCTGCTCGGGGCCATGTTCGCCCGTCCCTGGTATTCGAATCTGAATGCCATCTTGAATAGGACTCATTATTCAACGAGGAAGATCGGACCGTTCATCCGCCGATTTAACATAGACATGACCGAATACCCTGGGCAGATTTACACATCTTATGATAGCTTCATCACTCGTAAGATTGATCCTTCCAGGCGCCCAATAGCTGCCAAGCCAAACGCCCTGATCGCTGTTGCCGACTCCAGGCTGCAAGCCTACTCAATCACAGATGACGGCCGCATTCCCGTAAAACAAGGCTCATACACGATCACCGAAATGCTCAGAGACCCCGATCTGGCTGCCACCTACAAATACGGCACATGCCTAGTATTCCGCCTGTCAACACCCGACTACCATCGCTATTGTTTCGCAGGCGACGGTCAAGTGATTCGCGTTCACACCATTAAAGGAATGTTGCACTCCGTACAGCCTGTTTCCGCTGAGCGCTATAGGCCTTTTAGCGAGAACTGTCGCCAGTACTCGGTCATTGAGACTCTCAACTTCGGCACGGTCGTCACTGTCGAGGTAGGAGCGCTCCTTGTCGGCAGAATCCATAATTATGAAATAACTACATGCCAACGCGGTCAGGAGAAAGGCCACTTCAGCCTCGGGGGCTCGACTATATGTTTGCTGCTGAAACCAGATACGGTCAAAATTGACTCCGACATCATGGAGTATTCCCAAAAGAATATCGAGACTAAGGTGCGCCTCGGCGAGAAAATCGGAGAGAAAGTTCACGCTTGAGTGGCGCGGATCGTCACGCCACCGCCTTCGGTGCTCTACCGCCGAACGCCGGAGTACTCGGACCCGCGAGCTACCCCACTCGCTGGTACACTTGCCTGATGAAGGACGGGCTGCGCCGTAGTGTGCCCAGCATCATAACCATCGGCGGCTTGCTCCTTGGCATGCGGGCAATTCTATATGCGTTCCAGGGGCAAGTTGTAGCCAGCGCCTATTTCATCACGTTCGCCACCATGGTCGACATACTAGATGGCGCGGCCGCCAGGCTATTGCATGCCGGAAGCACCTTCGGCCAGCACATGGACACACTGTCCGACGCGGTGACCGTTGGGGTGGCGCCCGGCGTCCTGTTGTACGCCGTGTACTTCAAGGGCTGGGGCGCCGTCGGTGTTGTGATAGCCTCCGGTTGGACCGTATCCGTGCTCGCCCGGCTTGCCTACTTCGAGTCCATCGAGGACCGGAATCCGCTATATTTCGTCGGGCTGCCTTCACCCCCCGCTGCCAACGTCATTTCCGGCTTCGTAGTGTTCAGCTCGCGGATCTGGCACCATTATCCATACGCATGGCTGGTCCTGGCCGTGATGGTAACGTTGTCTTTCCTTATGCTGTCGAAACTACGAGTGGAAAAGGGCGCCTTCTTCACTCCGGGCCGTATCGTGCGGTCGTGGCCTGGCCGTATCATTTTTATGGGCATCATTTTCGCCGCCGTGTACCCATGGGCCGCTCCCTTCGTGATCTCCACCGCTTTGGTGATCTTGCTGGTCTGCCGGGACTTGTTCGTCCGGGCACGAAAGCCCGCGCTGAACGGCAGGGCGGATAGCGAGGCGAACGGCGCCGTGGCGCCCTCACCGAAATAGGATGCCCGAGCTGTCCCACCCGGACAAGGCCTCACGGGCCGCTTCATAGCCAGCCTGGACGACGGACGGCAGTCGCGTTGTGTCCGTATAGGACGAAAAAGCGAAGCGGGGCTGGATGTAGACGTCTGCCCGCGCTATCTGCCCGGCCTCGAGGCTCTTCGTGCCCATTTCCAGTGCCCGCAACAACACCCGGCCGATGCCAGGGGTCACAAGCCGGGGGCTCAGCGGGTTCAAGCGGCTACGCAAGACCCTGCCGAGAGGGAGGCTGTCGGAGTAGCCATACGGTTCGTCGGCAGTGTAGAAGGGCGATGCGACGTTAACGGCAATGAGCGCGCCCACGGCCATGCGGTCGACCAACGGCATCACGGGGAGGTTGTTCAGCACGCCGCCGTCGGCCAGCAAGTGCCCGTCATGGCCGACAACTGGCGGGAGCAGCACCGGGAGCGAGCAGCTGGCCCGCACCGAATCTCGCAGGGAACCGGTGTCGCGAACTATCAGTTCCGCCGCCGTCAAGTCGGAAATCGTGCACAGGAACGGGATCCACAGATCCTCCGCCCGGATGTCTCCGAAGATGATGTCCAGGGTCCGGTTCAGCGAGACGGAACCAACGATCGAGGTCGTCGGGATCGTGTAGTCCATCAGCCGCCGCCGGGACCCGCCGAACAGCCTGATGTTGCGCCGCGCGAGTTCCCGGGCGTCCCAGCCCATGGCGAACTGGCCGCCCACCAGGGCACCCGCGCTTGTCCCGCAGATCACATCGACCGGGATGCCGTGCTCGTGCAACGCCCTAAGGACGCCCACGTGGCCGAAGCCCCGCACGCCTCCTCCGCTGAGGACAAGGCCGACCGGGCGGTCGAGCAGGAAGCGGGCCAGGCGCCCGAGGTGCGAGGGCTGGTCCGCCACGACATGATGAGCATGAGCCCGGCTGAGCTGCCGTTGACCGAGCCATTTCTCGGTCTGCCAGGCGCCCGGCGTCAGGTCGTCGTGGAGCAGTACCAGCTCCCGGCGGGTGCTCGATGCCGCGCTGCAGGCGAGCAGGCGCCGCTCGGCTTCTCCGGGCCGTGAGCTGGCACCGGCTCGCCCGATCAAGAGGACGACATCCGCCTGTCGCAGGCGCAACCTGTCCCAGAAACCAGGACCTTCGGCGTTCCCCGGTTCTGGCTGCCCCTCCGGCGGGAGGTACAGCACGAGGTCATGGCGGTTCTCCTGATCGCTCAGCCACCCGGTAAGCCCGGCCGCTTCCGCGGCATCCTTATCAGCGGTGGCTCCCGTCCCCAGGGCCGCATCCACGGTTCGCGGGCTCAGCACCGCCACCCGCAACTGCCTGGACATGAAAGCTCTCAGAACCTCACCGAAGCGGGCCACGTCGGCCTGCGGAGTGTCGCCCGCGGCTGCCAGGGCGACGTTTCGCACGGCGGGTTGCGCCGCCGAGATACCCGGCTGGCCTCCGGCGAGGCTGCGGGCTAGCGTGGTCAAGGTCCGGCACATCGCCGAGACCTCACTGAAAAGGTAACGCTCGGCGCTTTCAGCGCTGAGCCGGTAAAGCGCGGTGTCGCGTACCGCGACGATGGTGGCGGTACGAGGTTCACCAGTCAGCAGGGCCGTTTCGCCGAGCAGCTCTCCCGGACCGAGATCGCGGATTGCCTGCTCGGCTCCGGGCTCACCGACCAACAACCTCACTCGCCCGGCTACCACGACATACAAGCTGTCCCCAGCGTCTCCCGCTCGGAAGAGAATCTCGCCGGCTTCAAGAGCGACGCGGGTAAACGACCGCTCGAGGTCCAGCAGGCGCTGTGTTCCGCGGGCGGTGCCGGGGCCGGAGTCGGGGATCGGCACTTCAGGCCCCCGGGGTGCCTGCACGCAGGCGGCGGACGAGCATCGCGATGATGTCGGCTGCGACCTCCGGCCGTCGGCCCATGAGGTCGAGAAGAGTCGTCCGGTCGAGTATGAGGAGGTCCGTATCGACCGTCGCCACTACGTCAGCCGAGCGTGGCGCGGGGTCGAGTACAGCGGATTCGCCGAATACCGAGCCAGGTCCCGCCACCGCCGAGACAACGTCCCCGTGCTGGACGGCAACCTCTCCGGCGCGCACGATGTACAGCTGATCGCCCTCCTCGCCTTCGGTTACGACGCGGACTCCGGCGGAGACTGAAAAGGGGCGTAGCCTGCCCGACAGCTCCGCGAGGAGCTGGTAAGGAACGTGCCGGAATATGTCGATCGTCCGCAGCCACACGACAGAGGCGACCTCTGGCGGGTACAAGTCGGGAGAGCCGAGCTCTGGCATGCCAGGCACCTTCTTGCCGGTGTTTGCGGCGCAGCCGCCAGCTGGAGTCAGGCCAAGGCGAACCAGGCCCAGCGTCCAGCTACTGAGGGACGTATCATTCTCCATCAGCGCCAGACGTTCCCTGGCCGCCAGGGGGGCGGGCATGAGGCCGTGGCACAACTTGCGCAGCGTCGGGAGCGGCCTGTCGTCCTCGGCCAGAGCCACCAATGGACGTCTCAACCGCTTCGGCAAAGTCACGTCGAGCAACTCGATGGCGTTGGCACGGTCGTCGGGTACTCCGTTGCTGATGCGCGCCTCGGCATCGATGAGTGTGTCCGCCAAAGGGGCACCGGAGGCATCGCGCGAGCAGCAAAGCAGGGAAAACAGATTGGCCCTCACCCGGGCCAGTTCTTCATGCAAGCACATGGCCAGCAACGGCCAGGCGACGGACAGGTCGCGCTCAGCAGCCAGCAGCGACCGGGCGTTCTGGACCTGGACGTGTACGGCCGCACTCAGCCTCTCATCGTCCAGCAAGGGAGTGCCAGCTCGCAATGCGGCTCTCGCTTCTTCCTGCTCTACGGGCGAGGTGCCCGGAGCAAGACGCTCGAGCAGGACGTCGACCGTGGCGGAAGGGCCACCCGCTGGCCGCCCTGCGCTGGCGAAGCCGCGACTCGTGGCGCGCAGCAGGGCCTTCGCGTACTGGGCCGTGGCCGCGTAGCAGAGCAGCAGGAAAGCTACCGACACCACGGCGAGCAGAGCGGTGAACGGTACGAGGTTGGGCGGGTGCAGCGAGGCCACGAACAGCAGCAGCGCGCCGCTGAGGATCAGGGCAACCGAGCCGAGCCAGCCTTCCACCATGACCCGCACGGGCATGCGACGCTCGCGGGGCATCGGCTGAAACAGCAGGACGAACGCCGGGGTGTGGACCGCCTTGTCCAGCACTTGGTTCGCAAACATGGCGACTGCTATCAGGACGAAGACGGCGGTACCGATCCCGATCAGGCCGCCATAAGCGGTCGCCGCCAATGACGTGGCCATCATGGCCAGCGGCATCACGAAGAGGGTGCCGCGCACTCCGCGGCTCGCTATCAGCCGCCCTGTCAGCATGCCGCTGACGAGCACCATCGCGAGAGTTGCGCCACCGGTGAAAGCGCCGAGGAAGCCTGCCAGGGACGCCTGATCCGGGAAGTACCGGGATGCCTGCTCGTAGAAGACGTACTCAACCAGGTACGCCGTCAGCACCGAGAAGGTTTGCAGACCGGAAATCGCCTGGGTGTAACGGTCTTGTACCAGGAGCCTCAGATCTGTCCGGCGGCTCCTCTTCGCGTCCTGGCGCCTCTCATTCACTTCACGGAGGATGCGAGAGAGCGAAAGAGCATAAAGGCCCAGGAACATGGCGGACAGCAACAATAGATTCACAGTACCGACGGCGGCCACGATCGTCGGGGTAAGCACTCCTCCGACGACAGCCGCCAGCATCACCCCGAGGCCGACAAGGGAAAAGAGCCGTTTACCCTGGCGTATGTCGAACAAGCGAGACGCAAGCTCCCATAGCCCGAGCGTCGTGTAGATGAAGAGC
>Ga0335075_10016053_pt1 | contig 11210 bp, 10 predicted proteins | sample Lox_Sample_24_FD_206723 | JGI IMG/M metagenome (GOLD analysis project Ga0335075, IMG submission 206723) | Soil microbial communities from Loxahatchee National Wildlife Refuge, Florida, United States - Lox_Sample_2.4 | ecosystem: Environmental > Terrestrial > Soil > Wetlands | place: USA... | reverse complement strand
TAGTCGCATAGCGGAACGATGTGATCGCCTTTGCCCTTGTCGCCGTTTTTCATTGACGGCGACGGTATGCGTAGCTCGCGCGCCTTCCAGTCCAGCCATGGCCACTGCGCAAGGCGAAGCTCCGTACTGCGCAACCACGTCGCGATGATCGCCTCGAGCCCCAGCCGTGTCGTGGGCTGTAGATCCTCTGCATCCAGCCGCACAAAGAATGCGGGCAGCTCGTCGTAGGTGATCGTCGCGTGGTTGGTGCGGTGCGGCTTGGCCAGCAGCGCGATAACGTTCTCGGCCGGGTTCGAGGCGCAGCGCCCGAGGACCTGCTCCCGTTGATACACCATACCGAGGCGGGAGCGCAGGTCCCGAGCGGTATCCAAGGATCCGCGTGCCTCGACGTTTTGGCATATCTCCAGCACGTCGGGTGGCATGATCGCCTCTATGGGCCACTGACCGAAGGGGCGGCCGACCAGCGGGTCCGACGCCCGATCTTCGGCTGTGAGTCCCCGTGTGAGCTTGATGGGAAATACGTCGCGCTCGAACTGGCGCATGATCTGAAGAGCGTAGTCCTCGTCCCAGCGCTCCGACTCCTTGCGGGCGGCCCACCACTCGCGGGCAACGGTCTCGAATGTGCGGGCTGCGCCCGGTGGAGCGCGTTGCGCTGCATCATCATGGTCATCACGACGTTGGTCCGTGCTTGGGTCAACCCCTCCAGCGAGCAAGCCGCGGGCCTGGTCGGCCATGTCCCGTGCCTTCTTGAGGGACACCTGTTCGTATCGACCCAAGGCGAGCAGCTTTTCCTTCCCGCCGTAGCTGTACCGGAAGCGCCACAGTTTGCTGCCGGTGCTGACCACCGAAAGGTACAGTCCACGGCGGTCGTAGAGCTTGTAGTCCCGCTCACGCGGCTTGGCGTTGCGAATCTCGGTCTCTGAGAGCACTGGGGTATCCCGAACTGAATAAAGGTGGGGTATCTGAGTTACTGTTCGGCTTTATACCCCAAAATATACCCCAGAGAAAGCGTCAGATTTCCATGGAACACGGCAGACGTCGGCAGCCTTTCAAGGACTCTGATTCGTCCGTAACCGATTGAAACTTATCTAAATTAAAGCGCTAAATGGCCATCAGCAGAACTTGGTGGACAGGATGAGTGGCGGAGAGGGTGGGATTCGAACCCACGTGCCGGGATTAACCGACCATCCGATTTCGAGTCGGCGCCGTTATGACCGCTTCGGTACCTCTCCGAGGGAAGGCTGCTATTCTACCTCACGATGACTGCAACGCTCACGCCTGCACAACGAGCCCTGCAACGATCACTGCCCGCGCGGCCCCACGCGCGCCTGCGCCGCCTCGCCGCGGCGGGCAGCGCGCTGCTGGGCGCACTGACGCTCTGCGCCTGCAGCGCCCCGGCCCCACACGGCGCGCTGGCTCAGATCCGTGCCCGCGGCACGCTGCATGTAGTCACCCTCAGCGCGCCCACCAGCTACTACCTGGGCACCCACGGACCGCAGGGTTTCGATTACCGGCTGGTGAGCGCATTCGCGCAGCAGCTGGGCGTGAAGCTGCAGATCGATCCGGTGATCGATGCCGCCGCGATGCGCGCCGCCCTCATACAGGGCCGGGCGGATCTCGCCGCCGCGCAGATCAGCGCCGATGAGCGCTGGCGCGGGGCCGGTCGGGCCACCCTTGCCTATGGCGAGGCGACCCAGCTGGTGGTGCGTGCACGCGACGAAGCGCGCGTGCATGCCATCGCCGATCTGTGCGGGGCACGCATCGTGGTCAGAAGCGACAGCCCGCAGGCACAGTGGCTGCATGCAGTGCGCGATACCAGTGAGCCGAAGCTCGCCTGGCGCGAGCTCTCCCCGGCTGAGCCCGACCCGCTCGAACTGCTCGAGAGCGGCGAGGCCGACTATGCGCTGATCGATGCACGCGAGTTCGACTTTGCGCGCCACCTCTACCCCGACGTCACCGTGGCCTTCGAGCTGCCGCGTTCGCGGCCGCTGCAGTGGGTCGTGCGTGCCGACGCGCCTGATCTGGCTGCAGCAGCAGATCGCTTTCTGGCCACCGCGCGCGCCAGCGGCCTCGTGGCCTCGATCCAGCAGCGCTCGGGCAGCCAGTCGCTGCAGTTCGACTACCTGGAAGCGCAGCACTTTCGCCACGACATCGAGCAGCGTCTGCCGCAGCTGCAGGCGCTGTTCCAGCAGGCCGCGCAGCTCACCGGTCTTGACTGGCGGCTGATCGCGGCAGTGGGCTACCAGGAGTCCAAGTGGCAGATGCAGGCGGTGTCCAACGATGGGGCGCGCGGCATCATGATGCTCACCAGCGAGGCCGCAACGCGCATCGGCGTCGCGGATCGGGACAATCTGCGCGACAACATCCTCGGGGGGGCACGCTATCTCGCGCAGGTGATTCGCACCATCCCGCAGCACGTGCCCGAGCCCGATCGCACCTGGCTGGCGCTCGCGGCCTATAACGTCGGCTATGGGCATCTGGAGGATGCGCGCGTGCTCACGCAGAAGCTCGGCAAGAATCCAGACTCCTGGCAGGACGTGCGCGAACAGCTGCCGCTGCTCTCCGAGCAGCAGTGGTACGAGCAGGCCCGCCGCGGCTATGCCCGCGGCGCCGAGCCCGCGCGCTTCGTCGAGCAGGTGCGGCAGTACCTGGCGGTGCTGGAGTGGTTCGACACCAGCCCGCTGGCCCTGCATGCTCCGGCGCGGGTGCTGCGCGCGGCGCTGGTCGGGGACTCAGCGCACTACGATTGATCCGCGCGTCGCGCCTCGAAAAAAGCGCGCAGCAGCTCGCCGCAACGATCCGCGAGCACCCCGCCGAAGACATCCACCCGGTGGTTGAACCAGTCGAGCCGGAAGGCATCCACACGGCTGCCAGCCGCACCGGCCTGCGGGTCGAAGGCTCCGAAGACGACGCGGCGAACGCGCGCGTGCACCAGCGCGCCGGCGCACATCAGGCACGGCTCGAGTGTCACGTAGAGCGTGGTGTCGGTGAGCCGGTAGGCATCGAGCACGCGGCCGGCGGCGCGCAGCGCCTCGATCTCGGCATGGGCGGTGGGGTCACACGCACCGATCGGGCGGTTGTGAGCGCTCGCCAGCACGCTCTCCCCACTGACCAGGACCGCCCCGACAGGCACTTCTCCTGCTGCCCTCGCGCGCTCGGCCTGCACGAGCGCCAGCTGCATGTAGTCGGCATCGGCCAGTGCGCTCATGGCCCGTTGTCTAGCGCAATGCGCGCGTCAGGAACGGCAGCGAGACCTCCATGCGATAGTCGATGTCGGAGTGATCGTCATCGAACTCCTGGTAGGTGTGGGAAATTCCCGCCGCGGCCAGACGTTTGGACAGGATGCGTGAGCCATACTGGATGTGGTACTGATCGCGCCAGCCGCAGTCAATGTAGATGCCGCGCAGACTGCGCAGTGCCGCGCGATGGCGCGCGACCAGGTTGATGGGATCCTGACGCGTCCAGGCCCGCCAGCGCTCGGGCAGCCGCTCGCCGGTCTCCAGGTTCACGGGCAGGCGAAAGCCATTGGGCGCGCGCGGATCGGCATCATAGGTGGCCGCCATGCACAGATTCATGATGGCATGGACTTCAGCCCCGGAGAGCTTGGGCTTGTTCCAGACTGCTGCGAGAAAACGCCGTACGCGTCCATCGTCCACGCCGCGGTCGGCCCCGCGCTGCATGCGGCGCACATCGTAGCGGCCGGAGCGCTGCGCACGCGCCCGGTACTTCGCCAGCTCGTTGAGCGTGTTGGGCCAGTCACACCAGTAGACGAAGTCGAAATAAGCATCGCCCGAATGATCGGCGATTGCCCCCCAGGTACGCGCGTAGCGCATGCCGTGCAGGATGGCACCATAGCCGCCCGAGGACTTGCCGAAGCAGCCGCGATGCTCGCGGCTGGCGAGCGTGCGGAATTCACGGTCCACGAACGGCAGGATCTCGCCGATCAGGTAATCGGCGTAGCGTCCGATCGCCGTGGAGTTGACGTACTGATTGCCCCCGAGTGCGGTGAAGCAGTCCGGAAAGACCAGGATCGCCGGAGCCATGCGCCGTTCATGCACCAACCGGGCGACGCGCTCGGGCACATTTTCGCTGAAGCTCTTCCAGGCCACATGCGCCATGCCCGAGCCGGTGAATCCGACCATGTCCATGAGCACGGGGAAGCGCCGGCCGCGTCCCCGCGTCGCGCCCTGGTCGTACTCGGCCGGCAGCCAGACCGCGAGCTTGCGCACGAAGGGGTCGCCGAGCGCATTGTCGCGCAGCACCTGCGAGACGTGCTCGAGTACGACCAGCCTGCCCTCCGCCCAGCGCACACGCTTCAAGGCCATGCGGGACTCAGGGCGACTCGGGCAGGCCGGCGACGGCGCCGGACTTGGCGCGCTCACCCGCGCTGCCGTGGGTGGCATCCAGGCGGCGCAGCAGCGGCAGCATCAGCAATGCCACGATGACGCCGCCCACCGCGACCCAGCCCAGGATCGTGAACAGGCGTATATACAGAGGCAGCGTGGCATAGGAGTTCGCCTCACCGGCCGGTACGCTGGCATAGTTGGCCACGAAGCTGCCGATATATTGCGCGATCCCACTGGCGAGAAACCAGGCACCGATGATCAGGCCGCGGCGTGCCGGTGCGATGTATCGCGCCACCATCGCAACCCCCAGCGCCGAGATCAGCAGCTCCCCCACCGATTGCAGCAGGTAGCCCCAGACCATCCACCAGGCCGATACACGCCCGCCGCTCGCGAAACGCCCGCTGATCGCAAACACGAAGAACCCCAGGGCCAACAGCACGAAGCCGCAGGCAAACTTGCCCGCTACGGATGGATCGCGGCCGCGCCGCCCAAGCCAGCCGTACAGTACCGCCAGCAGCGGCGAGGCCACCGTGATCCAGAAGGGGTTGAGCACCTGAAACTGCTCGGGCGGCACGTGATAGCCGAGAAAATCGAGCCGCACATTGTGTAATGCGAACAGAGTCAGAGAGGTGGCCATCTGCTCGTAAAACACGAAGAACAGCATGCCCTGCAAGGTCAGCAGCAGCGTGGCGATCAATCCGCTGCGCTCGGCGCGGGCGGCGCGCCCGATGAGCACGCCGAACAGCCCCAGGGTGGCCACACCCGACATCCAGACGACCGCACGCGCAATCGCAACGTTCTGGATGATGATTCCAATCAGCACCGCCGCCAGCAGCGCCCCGCCAATCACGGCGAGCAACCGCCCGACTCGCAGCGTCCGAAAGTCGGGCTCTGAACCCAGGTGGCGCAGCAGCCGCCGCTGCAGGGTAAATTGCAGCACCCCGAGCACCAGCCCGAGCGCGCAGGCGAAGAAGGCCCAGTGCCAGCCGTAGTGCACGCGTATCCAGGGGGTCAGGGACTGGGACAGTACCGCACCGACATTGACGGCCATGTAATAGAGGGTGAACGCGCCGTCCAGCCGCGAGTGATCTCCCTCGTACAACCGCGACACCAGAAACTGCGGATTGGGCTTGAACAGCCCCGCACTGATGGCCACCACCGCCAGGGAGAAGAACAGCAGCGGTCCGGCCCAGTCGCTCGTCACCACGCGATTCCAGGGCACCGACAGCAGGGCGTAGCCCGCGGCGAGCCCGATCGCTCCCAGCAGCGCCGTGCGCCGCGCACCGAGCACCCGGTCGCCGATCCAACCGCCCAGCAGCGGTGTGGCATAGACCATGGCCGCAAAAGCTCCCATGGTCAGATTCGAGCGCGCTTCCGGGAAGCCGAGGTATTCGACCATGAACACTACCAGCAGCACCTGCATGCCGTAGTAGCCGAAGCGCTCCCACATCTCGATCAGAAACAGCGTGGAGAACACGCGCGAGCGCGACGGAGCAGCCGGACTGTTCATAGCCGGGCCGGACGATAGCGGCTCAGCGGGCGGGACCGCAAATTCGGGTGCTCGCCCGTGCCGCATCCCGCCGGTCGGCCTGCACCTACAGCATTCCGGTTCAAGCGCGCAGGAACCGGGCGCTCGCCGGACGGTCCTGGAGATCATGCGGCAAAAAAATCGATGAGCGAGGCAGTCACTTTCGGGGAGGAGGACGGCAACCGCCCCCCTGCCGACACCGAGCCCGACGGCCAGGCACCGAACGCGCTGCGCCGTCGGATCCTGACTGCCGCCACCGTGAGCCTGGGTGCCGTGGGCGCCGCCGCGACGGCGGTCCCCTTCATCGAAAGCTGGCTGCCGAGCGAGAGTGCCCGGGCCCTGGGCTCCCCCGTTCAGATCGATATCTCGAAGCTCGAGCCCGGCACCATGGTGACCACGCTGTGGCGCAAGCGGCCGGTCTGGGTGCTGCATCGGCTGCCCCAGCAGCTGGCGAGGCTGCCTTCGCTCGGTGATCGGCTGAAGGACCCGCTGTCGCGCGAGCCGCAGCAGGCGCCGGGCCTGGCGCACTGGAATCCCATCCAGCGTTCGATCCGGCCTGAATACCTCGTGCTCGTCGGGATCTGCACGCACCTGGGCTGCATTCCCAAGTACCGTCCCGACCCGGCTGACCCGGCGCTCGGCGCGAACTGGCCGGGCGGATTCTTCTGCCCCTGCCACGGCTCCCGTTACGACCTGGCCGGCCGTGTCATGGACGGTTCGCCCGCGCCGCTGAACCTTCCTGTGCCGGCGCACTACTACAAGGACGCCACGACAATCGTGGCCGGAGACCTGGCTGACGGCGCCGACGCCAACTGGGCGCCCGCCAACTGGTAGCCAACCGCATTGCACTCATTATGTGCGTACGCGCCTCATGAGTGCAGCAACTTGCACACATTAGGTGCGTCGGTGAGCGGCGATCGCAGGCGCATGCTTTTGCACCAAACAAATGCGTCTTCGACGATAATCGCGCCCGCGTTGCCCCCCTCTCCGGGGCGGATCCACAGGAGCGCACGTGCATTCCACCCGCACACCTGCCGATGTGTTCTTCATTCTCGTCGGCGCCATTCTCATCCTGGCCATGCATGGCGGCTTTGCCTTCCTCGAGCTCGGTACGGTACGCGGCAAGAACCAGGTCAACGCCCTGGTCAAGATCCTCTGCGACCTGTCGATCGCAACACTGGCCTATTACCTGATTGGTTACGGCATCTCGTATGGCGTGCACTTCTTCGCCCCCGCGACGGTGCTGGCGCGCAATAACGGTTACGAGCTCACACGTTTCTTTTTTCTGCTGACCTTCGCCGCGGCCGTGCCAGCCATCGTTTCCGGCGGTATCGCCGAGCGCGTGCGCTTCTATCCACAGCTGCTTGCGACGTTCTTCCTGGTCGCATTCCTGTACCCGCTGTTCGAGCGGCTGGCATGGAACGACGGCTGGGGCTTTCAGGAATGGCTGCAGCGGCTCTTCGGTGCACCATTCCATGACTTTGCAGGCTCGGTCGTGGTGCATGCCTTTGGTGGATGGACGGCGCTTGCTGCCGTGCTGCTGCTTGGTGCACGACACGATCGCTATTCGCGCCTGGGACGACCTGCCATCCATCCGCCCTCCAGCATCCCGTTCCTTGCGCTGGGCGCCTGGATCCTCATGGTCGGCTGGTTCGGCTTCAACGTCATGAGCGCACAGACGCTCGATCGCATCTCGGGCCTGGTCGCGATCAACTCACTGATGGCGATGGCGGGCGGCACACTGGCCGCGCTGCTGGTGGGCCGCAACGATCCGGGTTTCGTGCACAACGGACCGCTCGCCGGTCTGGTGGCGATCTGCGCCGGCTCGGACGTGATGCATCCGCTGGGCGCACTGGCCACCGGCGCTATCGCCGGGGCGCTGTTCGTCAAGTGCTTCACGCTGACTCAGAACCGCTGGCGCATCGACGATGTGCTGGGTGTCTGGCCGCTGCACGGTCTGTGCGGCACATGGGGCGGAATCGCCGCGGGCATATTTGGAGCTCGCGCGCTGGGCGGCCTGGGCGGCGTGAGCATGAAGTCGCAGCTGATCGGCACGGGACTGGGTATCGTCGTGGCCTTCGCCGGCGGCGCGCTGATTTACGGGGCGCTGAAGCTGTCCATCGGGCTGCGCCTCACCCAGGAGGAGGAGTACAACGGTGCCGATCTGAGCGTGCATCGCATCGGCTCCACCCCCGAGCCCGAGACACGCTAGCATCCCTGATGTGAGGACCTTCCCGTGAGAATCGCCGTGCTCTTCGGAGGCACGAGCGAGGAACGCGACGTCTCCATTGCCAGTGCCGCGCAGGTCATTCCGGCCCTGCGCGAGCGCGGCCACGAAGTCATCGCCATCGATACCGCCAGTGGACGCCTTGGACCGGCTGCCGAGCAACGGCTGCTGGAGGGTTCGGTCGCGAGCGAGCCGCCGTCGGATCGCGCCATCGCCGCCGTGCGCAGCCAGGCGATCACGCTCTGCGCGCAGGCCTTCGATGTGCGCGACATCGACGTGGTGTTTCTCGCACTGCACGGGGGTGCCGGCGAAGACGGCCGCCTGCAGGCGATGCTCGACCTGTCCGGACTGGCCTACACGGGCAGCAATCACATCGCCAGCGCCACGGCCATGGACAAGGATCAGAGCAAGCGGCTGTTCGGTAGCGTACGGGTTCCCACCCCGGCATGGATCATGGCGCCGGCCGAGCCCGGCGCGGCGCTCGCGGCCGCTGACATCGGCAGACAGCTCGGCTGGCCCCTCATCGTCAAGCCCAACAAGCAGGGCTCGACGGTCGGCCTGAGCATCGTGCGCGATGCAGGGGACCTGGCCGGCGCCGTGGAGCGCGCGCGCCGGTACGACACTGAGGTCATGCTCGAGCAATACATCGCGGGCCGGGAGTTCACCGTCGGCGTGCTGCAGGGGGTCGCGCTGCCGGTGGGGGAGATCATCGCCGGCGGGGAGATCTTCGACTATCAGGCCAAGTACCAGCCGGGCGCTGCGCGTGAGATCTTTCCGGCACATCTGCCGGCCGGCGAGGCCGCCGAGCTGCAACGCCTGGCACTCGCCGCTCACGGCGTGCTCAAGCTCGGCGCGTACAGCCGCATCGATTTTCGTCGCGACGCGCGCGGCGGCTTCTGGTGCCTGGAGGCCAATTCCCTCCCTGGCCTGACGGCGACCAGCCTGCTGCCGCAGGCGGCGCGTGCCGCGGGCATCTCCTTTGCCGAGCTGCTCGAGCGCATCTGCAGGGCGGCCGTACGCACGCGCTGAGGCGCCTGGCCCGCGCCCCCGGCAAACGGGTACGCGCAACGCGCCAGAGGTCGTGCTGGCCATCAAACTGTCAGCGCGCCTTCAGCAGCTGCAGGGTCCGTGGATCGGGGACCCCACCGAAATACCGCTCCAGCGCCTGCTGAAATTCTGCGCTGGCCCGTGGCAGCTGGCTAAAGAGCGTCATGCTGGAGCGAAATTTCACATCGTCGGGTGAGCCGAAGATGTCGTGAACACTGCGCCCTGTCACGGCATTGACCAGCGTGGTGCACTCCACCAGCCGCGGCCCGAGAATGGGGTGCTGCAGATAGGCCTGCGCCTCCGGCGCGCCGCTGATGCCATAGCGCTGCGCGGTGGCGCTGTGCCCGAGCCCACGCAGCTGCGGAAAGATGAACCACATCCAATGAGTGCGCTTGTGGCCGGCATCCAGCTCGCCGCGCACCTGTTCGATCACCGCTGCCTGGGCACTCACGAAGCGTTCGAGATCGAACGCATCGTGCGAGGGCCGGCTCATCGGATCTGCTCCAGAGCGCACTGACGCGGTGCCTTGTCCGGTCGATCGAAGTGCGCACCCGGCATCGCGGCGCCTCAGTGCGCGCTGCGTCGCGGCCGCACGCGATATCGCAACCACACGACTCCACCGGCAAGACGCCGCGAACGCTGCAATTTCAGGCTCGCCAGAGCCTGCGCGGGGGCGCGGCCCGTGGCATCGAACAATCCCGGGACGCTCTGGCCGCCATCGACGACCGGGACGATGACCTGGCTCACCTCATCGACCAGACCGGCCTGAAGCATGGCGCCGTTGAAAGTACCGCCTCCCTCGAGCATCAGCCGCCGCAATCCCAGCCTGGTGCGCAGCTTGGCAAGTGCCTGTGGCAGATCGATGCGCCGCTCGCCGCAGAACAGATAGGACACACCGGCAACGCGCAGATGCGCAAGGTAATCGTTGGACACACGCCGGCCGATCAGCAGCACGATGTGATCGCCCTGTACCGAGCCTTCCCGAAAGCGCAGCTGCCCGCGGGCGTCTGCGCCGATGGCGAAGCTGCGTGCCCGCGGTTCGGCCAGATGATCGGCCCGCGGCACGCGCGCCTGCACGCGGGGCAGCACGCGCCGTGGGCCGGCGAACTCGCGCATGGTGGTTGAGCCGACGAGCCACGCAGGCACGCCGAAGCGGGCCGCCGTGCGCTCGAAAAGCGCGGCGGGACTGCTGACGCCGGCAAGGCGCGGCCAACGCCCCACGAGGATGCGCCCGTCCACGCTCGTGCACATGTGGCAGATCACATAGGGTCTCATGGGGCTGTTCCAGCAGGGTGCCACGCGTCTTATACCGCGCCGCACCGGGGCAGGACAGTCAGCCGCCAGCACTGCTGTCCGTCGGCCGCTCGCGGGCGTCGCGGCGACGCTCTAAGCGCAGCAGCGCCACGCGCCCAATGCGCGGCTCACCGCTGAGGCGCGGCGGACCCCCGCTTCGGTGCAATGCGAGGAAACTTCCTGGGGGCTTTTGGCACCTTGATGGCCAGGTGCGAATTCTTAGGCACTCTGATGGTTACGTGCGAGGCATTCGGAACTTTGATCGCGCTCTGTTTGCGCGCCAGTGCCGCGCCCGACAGCACAACGGCTGCCAGACCGACCGCAGCCACGACCACCGTTCGCTTCTTCATACCGGCGCAGAGCATACTCGCTCTCCCCCGTGGACTGTACATCGCGCCCGGCTTGCCGCGGCGCCGTTCCGATGCGCCCTCGGGTACGCTGTCACAGTCGCTCGCGGCTCATCACACTCGGGAGCACCCATGCCCAGATTGCCCCTGCCTCCTTTCACCGCCGAAAGCGCCGCGCAGAAGGTGCGCATGGCCGAGGACGCCTGGAATAGCCGCGATCCTGCGCGTGTCGCCCTGGCCTATTCCGAGGACAGTCGCTGGCGCAATCGCAATGAATTCCTGCAGGGACGAGGTGCCATCGAAGACTTCCTGGTGCGCAAGTGGAACCGCGAGCTCGACTATCGGCTCGTCAAGGAGCTCTGGGCGTTTCGCGACAACCGCATCGCCGTGCGCTTCGCCTACGAGTGGCACGACGACAGCGG
>Ga0335075_10016052_pt1 | contig 11210 bp, 12 predicted proteins | sample Lox_Sample_24_FD_206723 | JGI IMG/M metagenome (GOLD analysis project Ga0335075, IMG submission 206723) | Soil microbial communities from Loxahatchee National Wildlife Refuge, Florida, United States - Lox_Sample_2.4 | ecosystem: Environmental > Terrestrial > Soil > Wetlands | place: USA... | reverse complement strand
ATCTCAAGAAGCTGGGCATTGGCCATTTCCAGCACGTCTGCTACATCGGTCTCGCATCGTGGCTCGTAAATGAAGGCGCGGTCCCACGTGAGAACCACGAGATCGTCTCGGTAATAAGAGAAACGCTGCCGCAGCAAATCGCGTTTGGACGCTTCGGACAAGGGGCGCTCCTCGCCTGCCAACAGGGGGACAAGATCCACGCCCTGCTGCAGCTCGTCAGCGCTTGGCACCGTGTCGAACGCGTTGATAAGCGCGATCAGGTAATCCTCCTGCAGAGGCGCCGCGGTTGGCCGATGCAACGCCTCGCTGAGCAAATGACGCAACTCGCTTAGCAGCCTCTGCCAGATGTCGGTTGCGGCCAGCGGCCCGATCGCCAGATCGGTCTGATTCACGAGGCGGGTAAAAGCCGACCACACCGTGTCTTCGACCGGCAAGCAAAGTGCCAGGGCGGCGATGCCGAAGTCGTACAGACGAACTGCGGCCGTCGCGATCACCGGGGTACCGCCCACCTCCAGCGCGACCGGCTCCAACTCAAGCTCGAGCGGTGGTACGCCGAACGAAACCGCCTTTGGCGGCGTGCCAGCGAGCCGTCCACGCGAGCTGCGTGACCTGGAGCGCCTCGCCCAGATATCTTCGGCGAGCCGCAGATCGATCTCATAGGCGAGATCGAACAGCCGCAACGCGACAACCTGCGCGGACCGGACCTTGAGTTCGTCCATGCGTTCCTCCCTTGCGCGGAGACATGCAGGCGTGCGGGAGCGGGTCTGGCAAGCGGGCCGGATCGCTGTCGGTGAAGTGGGTCACACCGCGTGTGGTTAACCGATTTTCAGAGGCTATCTGGTGCCGGCAGACATAAACCTGTAGAAATGCGCTTGCTCGCTCCCGGCATCCTCGGGGGCGAGAGGATAAAGGTCAGGCCAATGGACGTTGAGACGATCGACCAGCAGTACCAGCAGTTGCAGACACAGGCGCAGCAGACTGCCGGGGAACTGACGAAGCTTGCTGGCAAGCTTCAGATATCCGCGCAGGGAGGCAACCAAGACGCGCGCGAGTGGTTGCTCGATCTGCGTGAAATCGCGCTGGCCATGCAAGCCGAACAAAATCAGGTCGGCGCCTTGCTGCAAGCACTGCACGGATACGTGATGAACCAGGCACAGCAGGTGACGAGCATGCCGCAAAGCGCGCCGGGTGCCTGGGCCGCGGCGCCACAGGGCTATCCTCCGCCTGGATATCAACCTGCTTACCCTCAGCAAGCGGGTGGTGGGATGCTTGGCAGCTTCATGAACTCGGGGTTTGGGCGGGCACTGACGATGGGAGCAGGGTTCGGGATCGGTGATGACCTGATCAACTCGATATTTGGGGGCCGGGGCTTGTAGGAATCCGACGCCGCGCCGAAAGCAGCCCACTACAATATGAAGGCGTCGTAGCAGTACCGCTCCGTTACACTCCGGGCAATGGCGTGTAACATCGCCGGCGCAATCGATCGCGCCGATTCGCGGAGAACAGCCGATGCTCAAACGAGCGCTGTGCGTCCTGCTCGTGCTTTCCTTCGCGGCCCCACTCGTAGGGTGCGTGGTATACGCACCGCCACCGGGACGCCCCGGTGCTGTTTGGGTACGAGGACATTACAACGGATGGCGCTGGGTGCCTGGGCACTGGGCGTGATCGCCCGGGTGTGATCGCTGCGGGAGACCGCCTTCTTGTCCGCAATTGTGCGTGGCATCCGGGATAAAAGCCTGGAATGCGATCATGAGCTCTGCCACAGATCAATTTACATTTGGGCGGCAGCCTCACCGAGGAACACCGGCAGGTCGGTAGCCGGGTTCCGGGCCGGTACCTGAAAGAACATGTCGGCGACCCAGCCGCGGTGATAGGTGGCGTGGTTCACCACATGCAGCAGGATGGCGCCGCGCGTCATCTCCCCATCGTCCCCATCGACGAAGCGAAGGCGCACGGGCTCGGCCAAGCTGGACGCGGATTGTGCCGCGCTCCATTCGACCCGCCAGCGATTCATCGCCTGCTGTGCTTCCCACAGTTCAGGCAGGCGGGCGTGGAGGATCAGGTTGCGCGCGCGAAGGCCGTGATCGCGGCCCTCGATATGGGCCTGCCAAATGCGGTCGATGAGATAGTTGTGATTGAGGGTGCCAATGATCGTCTTGAACAGGGTCGGGCGCTCCTTCTCCGCCTCCCCGGGCGGCAACGCCCTGACGGCATCATAGGTGAGCTTGTCAGCCCAGGCGCGATAGCGCGCGAAAAGCTGTGCGGTGCCAGCGTCCATGATCTCCGCTCCTGCTTTGCACGTGGCAGAGGCGCACGCTCTTGCCTAGCGAAGCTCGGCTTTACCATCGAGCGCGTCTTGACCGACAATCGTTCCCGTTACCGATCCCGCACCTTCGCGCGCGTGCAAGTGCCTCGGCCTCAAGTACCTGACAACCAAGCCACATACGCCGACGCTGCGCGACAATCAAGGTGAGAGGCGAGCAACAAAAGCACCTCGCTTGCTTAGCTTAGAACCAGTTCGCTTTGTCCACCACGTTGCGAAACGGCTGCCCCGCTTCGAAGGCACGGCAGTTGTCCAGAACGATCTGAAAGCGCCGCTCGTCCAGATAAGGACCGAACCCCGCCGTGTGGGGCGTGATCAGCACGTTGGGCATCGTCCACAGCGGGTGATCGGCCGGCAGCGGCTCGGTCTCGAACACATCGAGTCCCGCGCCAGCCAATTCGCCGGCCCGCAGCGCGGCGACCAGATCGTCCAGCCGCGTGGTCTTGCCGCGGCCAATATTGATGAAGAACGCCGATGACTTCATGCGGCGGAAGCGCGCGCGATTCATGAAGCCCTCGGTCGCCGGCGTGTGCGGCACGGTCAGGATAACGAAATCGGCGCGGCCCAACAGGTCGTCGAGCGCTTCCGGCCGATGCAGTTCCGCGACGCCATCGGGTGGTGTGGAGCGGCGGGCGTCGGTCGCGATCACCCGCATTCCGAATGCCGCTGCTAGCCGCGCGGCCTCTGCCCCGATTCCGCCCACGCCCACGATCAGCGCTGTCGCCTCCGGCAGATGGACCACGCCGGAATCCACCCGCCTGGGCTTCCACTCGCGCTGGAGCTGCTGGGGGATGTAAGTCTGGAAGTCGCGCGCGAAGGCCAGCACGAAAGCCATGATGTGCGCGCCGATATGGTCGTTGAAGACTTCGCGCATATTGGTGACGACCACCGGATGCGCGATCAGCGCTGCGTGGTAGTAACCCGCGGGCGGCGCGGCCTGCGGCGATTGCAGCCAGCGCAGCCGAGCCGCCTTAGCCAACAGGGGCGCAGGCATCACACCGAATGCCGCCTCAGCCTCGCCGATCGCCTGTTCGGTCGCCGCCTCGTTCTCCGCAACGACGACGCGCACGTAGGGCAGCTCCGCGGCGAGCCGCTTGCCCCAGCCGCGCGTGATCTCGGTCTGCGGCGGCAGCATGAGGAAGGTGAACGGCATGATGGTTTCTCCTGTTCCTGGTCGCCTTTCAGAGGTCATGCGTCACCGCGCCGGCCACCGCACCGCGCCAGGGGCCGGCCGTGGGCACGCTCACCGGGTTCGCTTCGCGAACCGACCTCTCCCGCAGAGCGGGAGCGGTGGACCTCGCTCTACACCCGATCCTCCAAGGCTGCGGCCCCCTCGGTCGGCAGCGCCACATAGTGGTTCAGCGCTGCGTTGATGTCGCCCTCCCACACCTCGCGCGGCAATTCGTAGAGCAGCTCGACGCTGTAGCCGTTCGGATCGCGGATATAGAGGCTGTGCGTCATGCCGTGCTCGACGCGGCGTTCCAACCTGATGCCGCGGGATTGCAAAAAGGCGAGCTGCCGCAGCCACGACTCGCGGTCCGGCAAGGCGATCGCGATATGCCCGATCGGGCTCGGCCTGTCACCGAGCGGCAGGTCCGGAGTATCGACCAGCGCCACGTCGTGGTGGTGCAGCTTGCCGCCGCGCTCGCCGCTGTAGAAGCGCATGGTTCCCCGCCGCACGCCGCCCAGGCCCGGTGGAACTTCGCCGACTTGCCGGAAGCCCAGTATCTCGGTCCAGAACCGATGCGATTCCTCAAGATCCCGCACGTTGATCACGAGGTGGTTGAGCCCTGACGGAGTGACCGCGCTGTGGCTCGTTTGGACATCGTCTGTCATGGGGCCCTCCCGGTTCGATCTGATGTTGTCATCGAAGATAGCACTTTAGCCTAGCGCGTGGACCCGCGCGTCATGTCACCACGCCGTGCGTGGGCGCTTCGCGGGATTCGACACCGAGGGCAGCGAGGATACCGAGCTCGCAGAGCAGCATTATACAGGACAGCGGGATGGCCGGATCAAGCGCATCCGGCTCCGTCCACGAGGCGCAAATACTCCACATATCCCCAGCCGAGCGCCGATGGATTTCAACAGCGTCCTGAAGGGTGGCGCGGAGGATTCGCCCACAAAAATGATCTCGGTGATCTCTTTGACCGCTCGGTGGTCTCTGTGTCGAGATAAGCGAAAGGCGGGGCCGAACGGGCCCCGCCCTCGCCCAACACCCGGCCCAATTGTTACAGCTTGCCGCTCGACGGCGAGAAAGTCTTGCCCTGCTGCGCGGCTTGCAGGCTCTGCTGGTTCAGTTGGTCGATCGCGGCGTCCTGTGCGTTCGGACCGGACTCGTTGGCGCCCATCGCATGGTGCATCATGTGATGCGTCCCCCGCGTTGCCACGTGGGTTCGAGTCATCGGGTGTGTGGCGGCCTGCTTGTTGGCATGCGTAGTCGTGCCCATGGGCATCGCCATCTTTGACTTGCTCGCGGTCGAGCCCGTCGCGGTGCTGGTGCCGGTGGAGGGTGCGGCGGGGGTGGCCGGCGGCGTGGTGGTTGTCGCGCTCGGCTGATTGGTCCCGCCGGTGTTGGTCTGCGCCAACGCCGGCACCGCGGCGGCAGTCGCAAGACCCAACGCGACAGCGCCGAGTGCGGTGGTTATCCGTCCTGTCGTCATCCTGTGGCTCCTTGTGCATCGCCGAAGGCGTGGCGAACGACGGGCATGACAGCACGGCCGCATGCCGCCGAGCGCGCTCCGGCACTCAATTTCACGTGGGGTGGCGGGATGCTGCCCGCATGTCACAATCTAGGGACAACCGCACACCTCTCCCGCACTGCGGGAGAGGTCGCCGCGCACAGCGCGGCGGGTGAGGGGGCCGGCTTGCCGAACCCCCGGGTGTTCCCCACAAGAGCCGCCCGACCGCTAAGGAGTTTATCGTGCCCGAGCAAGCCGAGAGCGCCGTCCGTCGTATCATGGCGAGTGATACCTATGCCCGTGCCGTCGCGGCGCTGCGGGTCGAGCACGGCCGGACCGTGGCCGACATCGTCCGATTGACCGAAATCCCCGCCCCGCCATTCCGCGAGGCCGAGCGGGCAGGCGCGTTCCTGTCCATGGCCCAGGCGCACGGGCTGGGAGACGTCGCACTCGACGACGTTGGCAACGTCACCGCCGTGCGGCGGGGTCGCGGCGAGGGGCTGATCTGCGTCGCCGCGCATCTCGACACCGTCTTTCCGCCCGGCACCGATGTAACAGTACGCCTGGACGGTACCCGGTTGCTGGCCCCCGGGGTGGGGGACGACACCAGAAGCCTCGCGGTGCTGCTGGCCTGGGTGCGGGCGATGGATGCGGCCGAGGTCCGGACCCGTGCCGATATCCTGCTGGTCGCCGATGTGGGGGAGGAGGGCCCCGGCGATCTGCGCGGGATGCGCCATCTGTTCCAGCGCGGCGAGTACGCCGGCCGGATCGACGCCTTCATCACGGTGGACAGTCCAGAAATGGGGCGGATCACCACCGGCGGCGTCGGGTCAAAGCGCTACCGGGCCAGGTTCCGCGGCCCTGGCGGGCACAGCTATGGCGCGTTCGGGCTGGTCAATCCGATGTACGCGATGGCCGATGCCGTGGCCCGGCTGTCCCGCATCGAGGTGCCGTCAACACCGCGCACTACCTACAGCGCCAGCGTCACCGGCGGCGGGACGTCGATCAACTCGATCCCCGACCATGTGTGGACGGAGTTCGACCTGCGTTCGGAATCGGCCGACGAACTTGCCCGGCTGGAGGCGCAATTCCTGGCGCTGACCGAGGCCGCTGCCGCGACTGAGAATGCTGTGCGCTCCACTACCAGCGGACAGGTGACCGTGGAACTGGAGAAGATCGGCGACCGCCCGGCCGGGCGAACGGATGAAGAAGCCGAGCTGCCGCGTCTGGCCCACGCCGCGATCTCTGCCCACGGCTTCACGCCGGCGTTCGAGTTTTCCTCGACCGACGCCAACATCCCCATGAGCCTGGGTATCCCGGCCATCAAGATCGGTTCAGGCGGCACCGGCGGCCGCGGGCATTCCCTGCAGGAATGGATCGACGTCGAGCCCGAGGCATCCCTGCGCGGCATGGCCGCCGGCCTGACCACCGTGCTGGCCGCCGCCGGAGTGTCCTGATCGCAGGGCCCCCAACTCCCCCTCCCCTTGCGGGAGGGGGCCAGGGGGGAGGGGGCCGCCGCGAGTACCCCCGACCCTACTCCACACGCACCCCAAGCCGCCCGGCAACGTCCTGAATAAACTGCCACGCCACGCGTCCCGACCGCGCGCCCCGCGTCACCGACCACTCAACCGCCTGCGCCCGCAATGTGTCCGGCGAGATCGGCAGCTCCATGCTGGCCGCATACCCGTCCACCATCGCGAAATACGTCTCCTGGTCGCAGTTGTGAAAGCCGATCCACAACCCGAAGCGGTCGGACAACGACACCTTCTCCTCGGTCGCCTCGGATGGATTGATCGCGGTCGAGCGCTCGTTCTCGATCATGTCACGCGGCATCAAGTGCCGGCGGTTCGACGTCGCGTAGAACAGCACATTGTCCGGGCGACCCTCGATCCCGCCTTCCAGGATCGATTTCAGCGCCTTGTAGTCGGAGTCCTCGCGCTCGAACGACAGGTCGTCGCACAGGATCAGGCAGCGGCGCGCCTTGCCGCGCAGCACGTTGAGCAGCTCGGGCAACGAACGGACGTCTTCGCGATGAATCTCGATCAGCGCCAGGCTGCCGGGAAGCTGCTGGTTCACCACCGCATGCGTCGCTTTCACCAGCGACGACTTGCCCATCCCGCGGGCGCCCCACAACATCGCATTGTTGGCCGGCAGTCCGCGGGCGAAGCGCAGCGTGTTGTCGAGCAGGATCTGCTTCTGCCGGTCCACCCCCTTGAGCAGCGCGAGATCGACCCGGGACACGCGTGCGACCGGCACCAGCCGCGGCGGCGCCGGGTGCCAGACGAACGCCTCGGCCGCGTCGAGATTCGCCGGCGCCGGCGGCGGCGGGCTCAGCCGGTCGAGCGCGTCGGCGATGCGGCTCAATTGCTCGATCAGGCGCGGGTCCATGCGGCAATCCGGAAAGCTTGACGGAGGGGTGGCGGAAACTATGGTCCGGCCCCGATCGCCGCAACCCGCCCCCTATCCCGCGACAGGACTGTTTCATGCTCATCACGCCCGCCTACGCCCAGGGTCTTGCCGGGAGTTTCGGCAGCGCATCGCAGTTCCTGCCGCTGGTGCTGATCTTCGTCGTGTTCTACTTCCTGCTGATTCGCCCGCAGCAGCAGAAACAGAAGGATCAGCGCCGAACGTTGGCGGCGATCAAGCGCGGCGACCGGGTGGTGACCGGCGGCGGCATTCTGGGCGTGGTGCAGCGGGTGCCGATGGTAACCGACAAGGACGGCAAGCAGATCGCATCATCCGAGATCGAGGTAGAGATCGCTCCCAATATCCGCGTGACGGTGCTGCGCGACACCATCAGCACCGTGATCAAGCCTGCGGTTGCGAACGATACGAAACCGCCGGCGAAGAAGGCGTCGTAGGGCGGACGCAGTCCGCCACCGGTTACGACTGCCCTTGCTTTACCGAGGACGCGGTTGCGCGCGCTGCCGCCCGTCTGCGCTGCACGCGATGGACGATGAACATGCCGACCGCCAAGCCCAGCGCGGCTTCGCCGAGGTCAAGCAACAGGTAGATCCAACTTTCGTGATATTCGCCGCTCAGTACAGTCGCGGTCAGGCCGGAGACGAGCACCGCGCAAACGCTGAGCAGGGATCGGACGGAGCCGGAGGTCGTACTCCAGATCAGGGCTCCGAGCAGAATACCTAAGATGACTGGAACAGTTTCGTCCATCGGCGGTTCCTCTCCGGCATTTCCAGGCGCCCGTTCATTCAAATCCGATCAAGGTGGCCCCGCAAGGGCTTTAGTCCGACTTTTGCCTGCTTTTGAGCGCAAGTCATCGACGCCGGCTACGGTCGAATCGAGTCCTCGAACGGCGTGCGCGACAGCACCTCGGCCCCGGTTGCGGTGATCAGCACCTGCTGCTCGAGCTTCACGCCTTCGGTGCCGCCGGTCTCGCCCAGGTAGCTCTCGACCGAGACCACCATGTTCTCCTCGAAGACGCCATCGTAGCCCCAGTCCGCGACGTCCTCCGCGCAGGCGACAGCGGGGTATTCGTCCACGAAACCGACGCCGTGGACTTGCAGCATGTAACGGTTCGGCACGAATTGCTCCGGCATCCGCCACGCGCGCTCGACGAAATCGCGGAACGCGAGCCCGGGCTTGAGCAGCGCGACATTGGTAAGCACCTGCTGCTGCGCCATCGCGTGCAGTCGGCGCTGATGATCGGTGGGCGGTCGGCCGGGGCAGACATAGCTGCGCGAGATATCGGCCAGATAACCGTTGGGGCCTACCATGTCGGTATCGAAGGCAACGATATCACCGGCCTGGATAACGCGGCTGCCGGATTCCTGGAACCACGGATTGGTGCGCTCGCCCGAGGCGAGCAGGCGGCACTCGATCCATTCGCCGTCGTGCGCGATGTTGGTCTCGTGCAGGATGCTCCAGAGCTGGTTCTCGGTGACCCCGGGCTCGAGTGCCGCACGCATCCGGTCGATTGCAGTGTCGCAGACCTCCATCGCCAGCCGCACGCACTTGATCTCGTCAGACGACTTGATCGCCCGCGCCCGCTCCAGCGGTTCCTGCGCATCGAACAACCGCAGGCCGTTGTCCGTCAGTCGCGCCGCGCCCCAAGGTTCGCACCGGTCGATGGCAAGGCGCCGGTTGCCCCCGCCATGCGAACGCACCATCGCAACAACCTCCTCGGCCCAGATCGCGGTCTTTTCCGCCACCAGAGGGCCGGCGAGGAAATAGAACCACGGCGTGCTGGCGCGGAGCTCGTCCACCGCGTCGATCGGTTGCAACAGATGATGCGTGCTGGAAAAATCGAACAGCACGACTGGGCCTTCGGTCGCCACGAAGGCATAGCGGCCGGGCGCATGCATGGTCCAGACAGCCATGTTGCGCGCGCCGGTGGCGTAACGGATATTCATCGGATCGGCGAGCAGCGCGCCGGCGTAGTCGCGCTGCCGCAGTTCGGCCCGCAGCCGATCCAGACGCCAGCGGCGGAGGGCGACCTGATCGATCTCCTCCTGACGCGCCGCAAGGTCGAAGCCGAGCGGGGCAGCCCGCCACGCTCCTCCGTCCGGCCCGGCGCCGCGGTTCATCGCCAGGATCCGACTGCCGGCCATTGCCTGTCCTCCCGGAGACCCTCGCGAGCGTCCCACGTGAAAGACAAAGATGGCAAGTGGGCTCGGAGTTGCATCCACCCTCACCGGTTCGCTGCGCGAACCGACTCTCCCGCAGCGCGCGCACAGCGCAGGAGAGGCGGCCTACGTCACCCGGCCGGGATAATGTCGGTCTTCGTGAAATCGTCGCCGGTGAACAGCAGCCTCGCCCGATTGGCCTTCGCACACGCATAGGCGAAGCAGTCGCCCATATTCAGGGCGGCGGGGTGCCGCCCCTTGCCGAATTCGGCATAAGCCTGCGCCACAAGCTCGAGTTCGCGCTCGCCGATACCGACGAATTTCAAATCATTCAGCTCGATAAAGCTTTGCACTACGGTTCGCGCGGAGGGGACCGAAAACATGTAGGTCCGGCACAGGCCGGCGATCGTCTCCCACACCGAGACCGCCGAGCACAGGCGTAGCCGTGCCGCCGCGAGCCGATCGGCCAACTCATCGGCGTCGTTCTCGCCTGCCATCATTGAAATCATCGCCGAGGCATCGACAAAGATCGTCAAGGCTCGCCGGCCAGATCGTCGAAGAACGCCTTGTCGGCCTTCTGACCCGTTGGAGGCGGCATCGGATGCTCCTTCCGCCAGGCTGCGATGCGCTCGCGGAGCGGGATTGCTTGCGCCATGCGATCCAATTCGGCCTGAACAGCCTGGCGGACAGCATCCTGTTTGGAAACGCCGCGTTTCCTGGCAAGCTGGGCCACAAGCTCCGCAGTTGCGTCGTCCTTGATGTAAAGCGGCACCGGGACCCCCGCGGTCGGGAAACTCGGATATTCAGTACCAGATATTCGAATATCCCGCGCTGCGCAACCGGGGGAGTGGCTTCGCCGCCGGTCGGTTCCGACCTTTCCCAATTGCGCCAGCGTGATATGTAATCCGCGGCCAGGATCGCACTCGATGGAGGGGCGCGCATGAACGTGCAGCTTTCGGACCGACCGGCGGCGGCTCCGGTCAATGCCTCGAAGCTGGCTACCGCCGATTGCGACATCCACCCGCAGCGGAACAGCAACAAGGACATTTTCCCCTACCTGGCGAAGCGCTGGCAGGAGCATTACGCGCTGTTCGGCTCGCGGCCGCGGCAGGCCTACCAGCAGGGACCGGCCTACCCGAAGGGGCAGCCGAGTGCCTCGCGCCGCGACGCCTGGCCGCCGGAAGGCGGCCGGCCGGGCAGCAGCCTGCGCTTCCTGCGCGAGCAGTTGCTGGACGCCAACAACACCAGGCTGGGCGTGCTGAACGCCACGGGCGACAACGGGCAGAGCTTCCAAAACCGCGAGTTCGGCGCCGCCGTATGTCGCGCCATGAACGAATGGCTCATCGCCGAGTGGCTGTCTCGGGAACCCCGACTGAAAGGCTCGATCGTCGTCCCGTACGAGGACACCGAGGCCGCGGTCGCCGAGATCGAACGCTATGCCGGCGATCCGCGCTTCGTGCAGGTGCTGATGCTGAGCCGCACCGCCGAACCACCCGGCCAGACGCGCTACTGGAAGGTCTATGAGGCAGCGGCGGCCGCCAACCTGCCGGTCGGCGTCCACGCCTTCGGCTTCGGCGGCTACCCGGTGAGCGGCAGCGGCTGGCCCTCGTTCTATATCGAGGACAT
>Ga0335075_10016051_pt1 | contig 11210 bp, 9 predicted proteins | sample Lox_Sample_24_FD_206723 | JGI IMG/M metagenome (GOLD analysis project Ga0335075, IMG submission 206723) | Soil microbial communities from Loxahatchee National Wildlife Refuge, Florida, United States - Lox_Sample_2.4 | ecosystem: Environmental > Terrestrial > Soil > Wetlands | place: USA: Florida... | reverse complement strand
TGCGACACGAGCTTCGTGCCCAGCGAGAACCACTCCTTGGGCGTCACCGTGATGCCGAGCACGCCGGCCAGGGAGCGCAGCTCCGCCCCTAGAGCCGCGGCGCGCGCAGTGTCTCCGGCATCCCTCGCGGTGTTGATCTCGCGGGTCAGCGTCTGCAGGACCGCGATCGCTTCCGGGGTATTGAAGTCGTCGTCCATCGCCTCCTGAAGGCGGACTGTGTATTCGCAGCCCGCCGCCGCAGCCGGTGCCGACTGCGGCAGATCACGCAGGGCCGTCATGATCCGCCCGAGCGCCGCATCCGCCTGCCCGAGCTGCTCGAGCGAGTAGTTGATGGGTCCGCGGTAGTGGCTCGCGAGCACGAAGTAGCGCAGCACCTCGGGATGGCGCACCGCCTTCGCGAGCACCTCACGCACCGTGAAGAAGTTGCCGAGCGACTTCGACATCTTCTCGTTGTCGATGTTGACGAAGCCGTTGTGCATCCAGATCTCGGCGAAGCGGTCGCCGGTGGCCGCGCAGGTCTGGGCGATCTCGTTCTCGTGGTGCGGGAACTTGAGGTCCAAACCGCCGCCGTGGATGTCGAAATGCGATCCGAGCAGCGCCACCGACATGGCGGAGCACTCGATGTGCCACCCCGGTCGCCCTTTGCCCCAGGGCGAGTCCCACGCCGGCTCGCCGGGCTTGGCGTGCTTCCAGAGCACGAAGTCGAGCGGATCTCGCTTGGACTCGTCGACTTCCACACGGGCGCCGGCGCGCAGATCCGCCAGCCGCTTGCCGGAGAGTCGGCCATAGCCCTCGAACTTCGCAACCGCATACATGACATCGCCGTTCGACGCGACGTAGGCATAACCGCCTTCGACGAGCGTCTCGATCATGCCGATGATGGCCGGCAGGTATTGGGTCGCGCGCGGCTCGAAATCCGGGCGCGCAATACCGAGCGCGTCGCAATCCTCGTACATCGCGGCGATGAACCGCTCCGTGAGAGCGCCGATGGGCTCAGCGTTCTCCGCGGCCCGCTTGATGATCTTGTCGTCGATATCCGTGATGTTGCGCACGTAAGTGACACCGTAGCCGCGATGCCGCAGATACCGGTAGACGACATCAAACACGATCATCATGCGCGCGTGCCCGATGTGCATGAAGTCGTACACGGTCAGGCCGCAGACGTACATCCGGACCTCGCCCGGCGTGATGGGCGTGAGCGGCTGCTTCTCTCCGGTGAGGGAGTTATGGATGCGGATCATGGCGTCTGCGTCGTAAAAGGTAGAGCAGTGAGTTGTCAGGCGAAGCGTGCGAGCCGCGCCTGCGCCTCACCCGCCGGCATGGCCTTCAGGAGCGGCGCCAGCTCCGGCCCGTGGCCGCGGCCCGTGAGCGCGAAGCGCAACGGCATGTAGAGCTCCGCGCCCTTCCTGCCGGTCGCCGCCCGGACGGCTGCGGCGATCGCCGGCAGGTCGTTGCCGCTCTGCGCGGCGGCCTGCGCCGCGGCCGCGAAGTAACCCTCGCCCGCCTTGGCCACGATCTGCTCGCCCTCGGGCTCGAGCGCCGGTGGCGGACCGAACACGATCCGCACCCACGGCTGCGCGTCCTGCGGCAACACCACGTTGGGCAGAATGGCATCGACGAAGGCGCGCGCCGCTGACTCATCGAGCCCGGCAGGCAGCGCCGGTGCGAGCCACGCCCGCGCCTCATCGGCGGCCAGGTGGTGCGCGACCTCCTTCTGCCATACGAGGAGCTGCTGCGCATCGAAATGTGCCGGCGCCCGCCCGAGGTGAGCGGGATCGAACGCGCGGGCCATGGCCTCGAGGTCGAGCAATCCGTGCTCGCCGCTGGAGTGGCCGAGGCGGAAGAGATGGTTGACCAGGGCCTCCGCACGATAGCCGTTGTCGCGATATTCGCGGACACTCGTCGCGCCGTGACGCTTGGAGAGCGGCGTCCCGTCCGGCCCCAGGATGAGCGACACGTGTCCGTAGCTCGGGGCGCGCAGACCGAGGGTTTCGAGAATCAGGAGCTGCCGCGGCGTGTTGGCCAGATGATCCTCGCCACGAAGGACATGGGTAACGCCCATGCTGGCGTCATCGACGGCATTGGAGAAAAAGAAGGCCGCCGTGCCGTCAGCGCGCCGCACGATGAAGTCGCCTATGTCGTCCGACAGAAAGCTCTGCGGACCGTGGACCAGGTCGACGAATTCGATGCGCCGGCCGGCGGGCACGCGAAATCTCAGGGTGGCCGCAAGACCCTGCGCCCACTTGGCGCGCCGCTGCTCGGCAGACAGGTCGCGGCAGGTGCCGGCGTAGCGCGGGGGCCTGCCGGAGCCGAGCTGGGCGCGGCGCGAGAGCTCCAGCTCGAGTGGCGTGCAGAAGCAGGGGTAGGCGATCTCCTGCCGCTCCAGGGCCTCGAAGAACCGCGCGTAGAGCGTACCGCGCTGCGACTGCCGGTAGGGTCCGCGGTCATCCTCCCGGTCCGGTCCTGCGTCCCAGTTCAGGCCGAGCCAGCGCAGGTCCTCGAGCACCACCGCCAGGTGCGACTCCTGGCTCCGCTGTGCGTCCGTGTCCTCGCTGCGCAGCAGGAAGCGCCCCCCGGCGCACCGCGCCAGCAGAAAGTTAAATAGCGCCGTGCGCGCGTTGCCGAGGTGCAATTCGCCTGTCGGGCTCGGCGCGAAGCGCGTCACCGCGCCGCGGTAGAACCCTGCGGTAGCTGAGCTGTCCATTACGGTCATGCGGCAATGGTACGGGGTTTGCCGCGGCAGCGACATCGCCCCGCCCGCCGGGCTCCGGCGCTGCTAAGATTCCCGCCTCAAAGAGGCTATGCGACGGAGAACAGATGCGCGCCCGGCACCGGACCCTGACACTGAGACTCGCCCTCACCCTGGTGGCCGCCTGCGCGTGCCTCATCCTCGTGCACACCGCAGCGCGCGCGGACGACACGACCTCCTCCGATCCGGAGGTGCGCGTCACGACGAACATGGGCTCCTTCGTGATCGAGCTGTATCCCGACCGGGCGCCCCTCACGGTGGCGGATTTCCTGCGTTACGTGCGCGAGGGCTTCTACACCAACACCCTCTTCCACCGGGTGGTGGCCAACTTCGTCATCCAGGGCGGCGGCCATGATGCGAGCCCGCCCTACGACCTGAAGCCCACTTATCCGCCGGTCGACAATGAGTCGGGCAACGGCCTGCAGAACAAGCGTGGCGCCGTCGGCCTGGCGCGCGCTGCCGGCGCGCATACCGGCAATGCGCAGTTTTACGTCAACCTCGTCGACAACCCGGAGCTCGACCCGCTGCCGACCCGTTGGGGCTACGCGGTCTTCGGCCAGGTGGTGGAGGGAATGGACGTCGTCGACCGCATCGGTGTCGTCCCGACGGGCGCCTTCGGCCCCTTCAAGGCGGATTCGCCGCTGAAGCCGGTGATCATCCAGAGCATCACGCTCATCACCCCGCCTGGGCTCACGACGCCCCCCGTGAGCACGCCGCCGGCCACAGCCCCGTCGGCAACACCACCCTCTGGCGCGCCACCTTCGGGCACCACGCCGTCGGGCACCACGCCGTCGGGAGCTCCGTCGCCTTCTCAGCCGGCGAGCCCGGCGGCACAGCCTGGAAGCCCCGGATCGACATCCCCGGCCCCCTCAGGCACGAAGCCGGCCAACCCGCCGCCAGCAACGCCTCCGGGCACGCAGCCGAAGTCGCCGTCGGGCGAGGCCGACCAGCCCGACGGCGGGTGACGCCGGTGTCGGACCCCGCGGCGCTGCGGGCTCCGAGCGCGACGTCCGCGCGATACCTGTTCGTCTCCGACGTGCATCTCGATGCCGCGGCGCCGGAGGCGCAGCGGCAATTTCTCGACTTCCTGCGCTCGCAGGTCGCAACTCCGGTGGCGGCTCGCGCCCTCTACATTCTCGGCGATCTATTCGAGAGTTGGGTGGGGGACGATGATGCCGAGGGTGAAAGTACCGCGGTGCTCGCCGCGTTGCGGCAGCTGACGGCAAGCGGCGTTGCCTGCTTCCTGCTGCATGGCAACCGGGATTTCCTCATCGGCGGGGAGTTCTGCCGCCAGACGGGCTGTCAGCTATTGCCGGACCCCGTAGTGGCCGAGATCGACGGCGAGAGGGTGCTGCTGACGCACGGCGATGCGCTCTGCACCGATGACCATTCCTATCAGGAGTTGCGCAGCATCGTCAGGACACCCGCCTGGCAACGTCGGTTCCTAAGCCTGCCGCTGTCGGACCGGCAAATGCTGGCCAGCGAGGCGCGCGCCGGCAGCCGCGCCCATACCGCGCGCACCATTCCCAAGATCATGGACGTCAATGCCGGTGCAGTGGCTGCGGCCTTCGAGGCCGCGCGAGTGAGGAGGATGATTCATGGACACACCCACCGACCGGCAGTGCACGATGCGCAGGTCGGGGGCGAACCCGTCCAGCGCATCGTGCTGGGTGCTTGGTACGAGCAGGGCAGCTATCTGGCGTACGAGAACGGACGCTACGAGCTGCGGTCGCTACCCCGCTGAGCGCTTACTGCGAACCCCCTCCAGGAGGAGGCGGTGGTGGTGGACCCATTCGCTGGTCGGAGTGATCGTGCCACTTGCCCATCGGGCCCATCGGCCCGCCCATGCCCATGGGGCCGTGCATGCCCATCCGTCCCCGCATCATGAAACCACGGTGCCGATGCGGCATGAGCAGCTTGAGTTTCTTCATCTGGGTGGGGCTCAACACCTGACCCAGCTTCGTCTGCGCCTCGGTATGCGCGGCTTTTCGAGCCTCCATGGCCTGTTTCATGGCCTGCCTCATCTGGTCGCGCTCGCCGGCGAAGATGGCCTGCACCTGCTGTTTCTGAGCAGGCGTCATGTCGAGCAGCACGGCCAACCGATCCATCCGCTTCTGCTCCATTTCCGCCCGCTTTGCCTTCCATTTCTGCTCCCACTGCTGGCGCTTGGCCTGCCAGTCGGCGTGCGACGGCGAGGGAGGCGCCTGGGCAAACGCCGCCCCGGCGGCGCAAAGCACCGCAGCCAGGACAACGACACTGGGTCTCATCATCGATCCTACCCCTCTATGGGCTTCACTGACGGACACTGTAGCCGCGCCCGGCCGGGGACGCCGTAAACAATCATTAAACCGTGTCAGGAAGAGTCAAGTCGGGTCAGGAAATGGGGCTCAGCGGCGGCGCGGCAGGGTAAGCCGGGCCTCCAGGCCCCCCTCGGGTCGATTCCTGAGGACCAGGGAGCCGCCGTGCGCCTGCGCCACATCGCGTGCGATGCTGAGCCCGAGGCCCGTGCCCCCGGTGTCGCGGTTGCGTGAGGATTCCAGCCGATAGAAGGGCTCGAACACCTTCTCGAGCTCCTCGGGGGGGATTCCCGGTCCGTCGTCGCAGATGCTGATCTCGAGCTGCGCGCCGTCCCGCACCAGCACGTGCGCGCGGGTGGCAAACTTGACGGCGTTGGCCACGAGGTTGGTGATGCAGCGCTTCAACGCCTGCGGCTTGCCCGACAGCGGCCCGGACGCGCGTCCTGCCAACGTCACGTCCTTGCTCATTTCAGTGAACTCGCCGCACACGGTCTCGAGCAGCAGATTGACATCGACGGGCTCGAGCGCCTCGTCGTCATTGAGGTTGCGAAAGAGCGCGAGCGCGCCGTGCACCATGTGCTCCATCTCATCCAGCTCCCTGCCGAAGCGCGCCTGCAGCGCCGGGTCGTCGATCTGGGTCTCGACCTGAAGCCGCAGCCGCGTCAGGGGCGTCTTGAGGTCATGGGACATGGCTGCCAGCACCCGCGTGCGGCTGTCGAGATATCGGTGCAGCCGGTCCTGCATGGTGTTGAAGGCACGCGCCGCGTGACGCAGCTCCCTCGCACCCTCTTCTGCCAGCTTCGGCTGCAGGATGCTGCGCCCGAGGTTGTCCGCCGCCAGCGCAAGCCGCGACAGCGGGAGCGTGATGCCTCGGGCTACGACATACAGCGCAATGACGAGCACGGCCACGAGCAGAATCAGATTGAGCATGAGGGTCGGCGGCAAGGGTGTCCCGGGCGAGACGCGCGTCACGCGATAGACGAGCGTCGAGCTGTCAGGCAGGCGCACCGTCACGTCGTACGACTCCGTGGGACGCTGTGTGGCCGGACCGAAGAATGGCGACGGAATGGAGATGACACTTGTCGTCGGTGCAACGGCCGGGTGCACCGCAACGCCGTACCCCTTACCGAGATCCTCGCGCAGTTGCTGCGTCAGCGCTCCCGGCACGTCCGAGACGAATGGGAGCTGGATGAAGATGCGCGGCCAGAACGAGCTCTGCGCCGGCTGGCGCCGCTCGCGCGCCATCGGAGGCCGGCCGGGCGGCGGCGGGAGGCGGTCGCCCAACGGCGGGAGCGGCATGGCGTCGGCCGCCCCGGAGGCATGAGGGGGGGCACGGGGAGGCTCGGCGTGCAGCAAGGCTCCCGGAGGCAGCAGCAGCGGTCCGCCCCAGGGGCGATCCCGCGACGCGCGATCGCGCTGCCTCAGCCGCGCGAGCCTCCCCGGTTGCTCCCTGAGCGTCGCGACGGTCGCGGCGCGCTGCTCGGTTGGAAGTTGCTCGAGAAGCAGCGTGATCTCAGCGATGCGTCGCGACCACTCCCGCACGCTGCTGTCGACGACGAAGCGCTCGCGGTCGCGCGCGAAGAGGTAGAGGCTCGCCGCCTCGGCCAGCACGACCGCGATCACCAGAGCTGCAATCAGGCGGCCGAACAGGGATTGCGGCCAGAATGACAGGCGCATGGCGCAATCCGGGGCCGGCTCAGGCTGTCTCGACCGGTACGCCGATCACATAACCCTCGCCGTATATGGTCTTGATGATCTGCGGCGCACGCGCATCGTCGCCGAGGATCTGCCGCAGCCGGCTGACGCGCACGTCGATGCTGCGATCGAAAGGGTCGGCCTCGCGGCCGCGCAGCAACTCCGTGAGCTGCGCCCGCGATAGCACCCGGTTGCCGGCGGAAAGCAACACGGCAAGCAGGCGGTATTCCGCACCGCTGAGGGAAACGTCCTTGCCGGCCGCATCCGTCAGCGTGCGTCGAGTCGTGTCGAGCCGCCAACCGCCGAACGTGAACGCGCGGACCAACTGCGGATTCGGATCGCGAGGCGCGTGCGCGGCGCGGCGCAGCACCGCCCGAATCCGCACCAGGAGCTCCCGAGGATTGAACGGTTTCGGCAGATAGTCGTCGGCGCCGATCTCGAGCCCGACGATGCGATCGACGTCCTCGCCGCGTGCGGTCAGCATGATGACCGGCACCTGCGAGTGGGTGCGCAGCTCCCGACAGAGGGTGAGGCCATCCTCGCCGGGAAGCATCAGATCGAGCACGATCAGGTCGACCGCCGCGCGATCGAGGACGCGCCTCATCTCGCGGCCGTCGGGGACGGCCGTGGTGCGGAAATCGTTCTTCTCCAGATATTGACTCAACAGCGAGCGGATCTCGCGGTCGTCATCGACGATGAGGAGGTGGGGTCGGTCAGCCATGGCAGCTAGAAGATAATGGCGCCGAGCACGGCGGGTGTAAACAACTGTTATTGCGCTGCCGGTGGGCCCGAGTGGAAGCGAAGCTGGGCATCCGGGGCCGTGGCGAGCCGCGCTTCGTGCGTGGCGAGCTCCTGCAGCCTCTGCCGCCACTGCGGCGCCGCCTCCTGCGCCAGATCGACATACTGCTCGAAGTGTCGCGCCTCGGAGTGCGCGAGCTGCGCATAGAATCCGCTCACCGCCGCCGGCAGCCGCGGCGCGAGCAGCCGAAAGCGCTCACAGGAGCGCGCCTCGATCAGCGCCCCTGTGAGGAGGAGGTCGAGCTTGCGTCCCGGGTCGCGCGTGCGCAGCGCCGTGCGCAGTCCCGAGGCATAGCGCCCGGGCCGCTGCCGCTCGAAAGGTACCTCGAGCGTGATCATCAGCTTCTGGACCTGCTCGAAGTGCCGCAGTTCCTCGCGCGCGAGGCGCGACAGGGTGCTCGCGAGGCGGCGGTCCTGCGGATACGTGAACATCAGTGCGAGGGCCGTCGAGGCGGCTTTCTTCTCGCATTGGGCATGGTCGTTGAGGAGCTGGCGCCAGTGGCCGGCCGCCGCCTGCACCCACGCCTCGGGGGTCGGCGCCAGCAGTATCTGCGTCTCGCCGCCGATCATGGCGTCACGCCGGCTGGAGAAACTGCGCGAGCTGCCGCTCGAGAGCTTCGGCGGCCGCGAGTGCGCTCGGGAAACGCTCCTCCGGCCGCTTCGCGAGCAGCCGCTCGAGCAAGGGCTGCAGGCCATCGAGACCCGCAGCGAGCTGGGGCACCGGCTCCTTCCGATGTTTGTATATGAGCCCCATCGGGCTCTCGGCCCGGTACGGCTTGCCGCCGGTCAGCATCTCGTAAAGGATGATGCCGAGGCTGTAGAGGTCGCTTCGCGGGTCGGTGGGCTCGCCGTGTCCCTGTTCCGGGCTCATGTAGTGCGGCGTGCCGAAGATCAGGCCGCGCTCCGTCAGATCCAGCCTCTGGGCGGCATCCTTCGAAAGTCCGAAATCGATCAGGGCGATGCCGCCGTCTTCGCGCAACATGACATTGCCGGGCTTCAGATCGCGATGCACCACTCCGCCGGCATGCAGCGCGGCGAGTGCCTGCGCGATCGCCGCGGCGACGCGCACCGCCCAACGCGGCGCGACCGGTGACTTCATGCGCCGGCGCAGGTCGCCGCGCGCGAAGTACTCCATCACCAGCCAGGCGTGATGGTCGCTGACACCGAGATCGAACAACCGCACGATACCGGGGTGGGTGATGCGCTGCGCGATCTCGTATTCCTGCAGGAATCTGAGAAATGCGTCCGACGCCTCGTCGTGCTCCGGCTCGTCGCGCACCACCTTGAGCGCGACCAGCGAGCCGGTCGCGATTCGCTCGGCGAGAAAGATGTCGGCCCGCGCGCCCGAAGCGACCTGCTGCACGCGCCGGTAGCCGCGGACGAAGGCGCCGCCGAAGCACTGCGACTCCGGCACGGCGCGCGGGTCGTGGGGATTGCCGGGGGGCGTTTGTGGGGGCATTGGCACTTATATCACGTCCCGACGCGGGGCAGCTTCAGCCCGATCACCAGATCCGCAACGTTGGTTCCGGTAGGGCCCGTGCTCACCAGCGCGCCCGCGGCGGCCAGCGCGGTGCCGGAATCGGCCCGCGCCAGGCAGTCGTCGGCATCGAGCCCGGCCACCGCCAGCCGCCCGCAGGTGTCGGCGTCGACCAGGCCTCCCGCCGCCTCGGTCGGGCCATCGGTCCCGTCGGTGCCCGCGGCGAGTAACGACAGATCCGGATGATCCGCGAGGAGCTTGGAGGCCGCGAGCGCGAGATGCTGATTGCGCCCTCCACGACCCGGCTGCGGCGGCAGACGCACCGTCGACTCGCCGCCCCAGACCCGGACCTGCGCGTTACCGATGAGGAGCTCGCGGGTGAAGCGCGCAGCGAGGTCTGTCGCCTCTCCCGCAAATCGTTGGCGCACGCATTCCGCCGTGAGCCCGCGCTGCAATGCAGCCGCGGCAACACCCGCCATCGCCTGATCGACCGAAGCGATGACCCGCCGCTCGATGCGGTCCACGCCGGCCGCCGCGGGACCCAGTAGCCCGGAGCCGATGACTGCGGGGTCGTCGCCCGGTACGTCCGACATGAAAAGCGCCAGCGCCTCACGACCGGCAAGCTGCGCCGCGAGGCGCCCGCCTTTGATCCGCGACAGACGGGCGCGCCGGGTGTTGAGCTCGGCGATCGCAACACCCTCGGCAAGCCCGCGGGCCGAGAGTTGCGCGAGCTGCGCCGGCGAGACGCCGGGCTCGAGCACCTCCACCAGGCTCGATGCGCCTCCCGAGATCAGAAAGAGCGGCGACACCACCGCCGGCAATTCGTCCACCCATGCGAGAAGCCGCCGCCCCGCGGCGAGCGAGCGCTCGTCAGGTATCGGATGAGCGCCTTCGTGAATCTCGATGCCGGGCAGCGACAACAGCTCGGGAGCGAGATGTCCGCTCTTCGTGACCACCAACACCCGCTCGAGGGTGGGACCCAAGGCATCGGCGGCGCCAAGCGCCATGGAAGCGGCGGCCTTGCCGACCGCGGCGGCGAAGACCGGCGCACCGCGCGGCGCCGGCGGCCCCGCCAGCAGCGCCTCGCGCACGCAGCGCCGCCCCTCGACTCTGGCGAGCCCGGCCTGAAGCAGTTCGAGCAGGAGCTGGTGTCGCTCGGAGGTCATCTCATTAGCCGGCCGTTGTGTCGACCCCGTACCCAGGCACAGGGATGTGCCCCGCCGCCGCAGGTGGCGGACGTTGAGCAAAAAACCACGCTTTTTTGCTCAACGCGCGCTGGGCCGGGCAGAATGCCCGGATCCGGCGCATTAAATAACCGCATTAATAACTACGGATGACCTTCAGCGGGCGCCGATCGTCGCGCAGCTTCTTCGCCTCGTCGGAGCGCTCGAGCTGCAGCCGCTCCAGGTACTCCGGCGTGATGTCGCCCGTGACGTACTCGCCGGAGAAGCACGACGTGTCGAATTCCTCGATGCGCGCATCCTCGTGCTTGCACGCGGCGATCAGGTCCTCGAGATCCTGATAGATCAACCAGTCGGCGCCGATGAGCCGCGCCACCTCATCCAGCCGCCGCCCGCTCGCGACGAGCTCCCGGGCCGCCGGCATGTCGATGCCGTAGACGTTGGGGAAGCGCACCGGCGGCGCGGCGGAGGCGAAATAGACCTTGCGCGCGCCGGCCTCGCGGGCCAGCTCGATGATCTGGGCGGAGGTGGTGCCGCGCACGATGGAATCATCCACCAGCAGCACGTTCTTGCCGCGGAACTCCAGGCCGATGGCGTTCAGCTTCCGGCGCACGGATTTCTGCCGCTCATCCTGGCCGGGCATGATGAAAGTGCGGCCGATGTAGCGGTTCTTGATGAAGCCTTCGCGGTACTTGAGACCGAGCCGTTGCGCGAGCTGGAGGGCGCTCGTGCGACTCGTATCCGGGATCGGGATGACGACATCGATGTCGTGGTTGCCGCGCTCGCGCAGGATCTTCTCCGCGAGGCGATCGCCCATGCGCATGCGCGCGCGATAGACGGAGATGTTGTCGATCTTCGAGTCCGGCCGCGCGAAGTAGACGTACTCGAAGATGCACGGGGTGTGGCGCACGCTCGCCACGCACTGGTGCGAATGGAGCCGGCCGCTCTCGTCGATGAACACGGCTTCGCCGGGGGCGATGTCGCGCACCAGGCGGAAGGACAGCATGTCGAGC
>Ga0335075_10016050_pt1 | contig 11210 bp, 7 predicted proteins | sample Lox_Sample_24_FD_206723 | JGI IMG/M metagenome (GOLD analysis project Ga0335075, IMG submission 206723) | Soil microbial communities from Loxahatchee National Wildlife Refuge, Florida, United States - Lox_Sample_2.4 | ecosystem: Environmental > Terrestrial > Soil > Wetlands | place: USA: Florida... | reverse complement strand
CCGGCGTAAAGCGGATGAAAATACGGGTAGTTATCGCCCATCCGGCGCGCCGCCTCATCCAGCACCGCGGCCGCTTCGGCCATCCCCCGCGCGCCCGCCCCCGCCGCGTCCTGCGCCGTGGGCCCTGACCGGGCGTCCGGCAGGCCGGCAAACTGGTTTCTGAGCCGGTCCAGCGCCGGCGTGAGCAGTTCCAGGAACGGGTCGTTCATCGCAACCGATACAGAATACTCCGCGCCGCCCTGGCGAATCGGGCGTAAGCTGAGGCCGGGAGGGTTTTCCATGCACAGCTCCCGTGTCTCTTTCGGTTTTTCTCCCGTTCTTTTCCTCTTCCTGGTGCTGCTGGTTCTGCTGCTGCTGGCCGTGCGTGCCGCCGGCGCATAAGCGCCCGTATTCAGAATCTGTTACACTTAGGCAGCGTTAGAAAGAACCGGGCAAGAGCAGTCTTTCGCCTCGCCCAACCAAGCAGGACATGTAGGGTCTGCCAGTTTCGCTCCGATTCACTCCAGCGCAATTCAATCAATCAGGACATTGCAACAAATGGAACAAGGCACTGTGAAGTGGTTTAACGACGCGAAGGGCTACGGCTTCATCTCGCGCCAGAACGGCGAAGATGTCTTCGTGCACTACTCGGCCATCTCCGCGAATGGCTTCAAGAGTCTGCAGGAAGGTCAGGCCGTGCAGTTCAACGTCGTCAAGGGGCCGAAGGGCTGGCAGGCAGCTGACGTACAGCCTCTGTAAGACGCAAGAAATTTAGACAGTCAACAACGCAAAAGGCGAGCTTCGGCTCGCCTTTTGTCATTTTCCCCATCGCCGTCCGGGCGGCCTTGCATACAATCGCTCCATGCCCGGCGAGCTCGACGATCCCCGCACTGCCTTCGCCGCCGAACGCACTTTCCTGGCCTGGATTCGCACTGGCCTCGGCCTGATGGGCGTCGGCTTTGCGCTCGCGCGCTTCGGCCTGTTTCTGCGCGAGTTTCACGAGAATTCTCCCGCGGCCCCGCAACATACCGGCCTCACTGTCGACTCCGGCGTCGCCCTCGTCGCGCTCGGCGTCGCCGTCAACGTCCTGGCCATCGTGCACCACATTCAAACCGTCCGCGAGCTTCACACCGGAACCTGGACTCCGGGCCGCGTCGCAAAGGGCGCAGTCGCGCTGGCCGCCATCCTCGCTCTGATCGGGATCGTCTCCGGCATCTATCTCCTCTTCCTCCGCTGATTCGCTCCCCAATCCCTGAACGCCAATCCCTGTTCTCAGTGACCTTCGTGCCTTGCCCCGCGCGGCGCACCGGCCCACAATAGCCCCGTGCTGCTCTCCCTCCGCCTGCGCCTCATGGAATCCGCCATGGACGCCCTCGACCGCGCCGCCCAACGCCGCCGTCCCGCCCGCGCTGCGCATCTCCTCACCGGACGGCGCGGAGAGCGCGCCGCCTTCTTCTGGCTGCGCCGCCGCGGATATACGGTCGTGGCCCGCGCATGGCGATCCGCGCGCGCTCCCGGCGATCTCGATCTGATCGCGTGGCAGGGCGACACCCTCTGCTTCATCGAAGTCAAAACGCGTACCACCCGCGCCGTCGCTCCCGCGCATCTGGCCGTCGATCGCGACAAGCGCCGCGCCCTGCGCCGGCTCGCGCGCCATTACCTGCGCCAGCTCCACACGCGCAACGTTCCCACCCGCTTCGATATCCTGTCGATCTATTTTGAAAAGGACAAGCCCGCCGGCTTCGAGCACCTCCCCGGCGCCTTTGACTGGGAAGAAGGGCAGCGCTGACCGGGCATCATCTGCCTGGGTTTTGCCCCGCTGTCGCATCCGCCTGCCCGCCGCGCTGCCCCACCCGGACGATCCATACCGCAAAGGGATCCAGTTCCGCCCCGCGCAGCTTGCGCGGCCCATGCTTCATCGTGGTCAGCAGCGTCGTGACCTTTCCGGTTCCCACGCCGTCGCTGCTGAGATCCACGTTCAGGCGCTGCCGCTCACCGGACAGGTTCAGAGCCACCAGCACCGAATGATCCTGATAGCGGCGCAGGAAACAGATCACGTTGGCGTCGTCCGGGGCAACGTCAACGTAATCCCCGCTGGCGATCGCCGGATCATCGCGGCGCATGCGCAGCAGCGCCTTATAGAAATTCAAAATCGAATTCGGCTCCTGCAGCTCCGTCGCGACGTTGTGCGTCTTGTAACTCGCCGGAATCGGCAGCCACGGCTTGCCCTTCGTGAAGCCCGCATTGAACGTATCGTTCCACTGCATCGGCGTCCGCTCGCCGTCGCGGCCCTTGTTCTTCGGCCAGTCCATCCGGCCCAGCGGATCGAGCACGTCCTGCAGGCGCTTGGGATCGTTGTTGCTCATCCCGATCTCTTCGCCGTAATACATCACCGCTGTGCCGCGCAGCGTGAGATACAGCGCCGCCATCAGTTTCGCGACCTGGTCGTTGTGGACTCCATCGCCGTAACGATTATACGACCGCTCCATGTCGTGATTCGTGATAACGAAGGTCGGCCATTCGCCCGACGATTCGATCGTGTCGATCTGGTGGCGGAATTTCGGCGCCGACAGCGTATTCACGGTGGCGAACATGAAATCCATGGGCAGCTGGATCTCATCGTCGTGGTCGCCGTAGTACTGCTTCAGCTGGCTGATGTTGTCGGTCCACGTTTCTCCCAGCAGCACCGCGTCGTATTGATTCGACAAGCTGCGCAGCCGCCGCAGGATCACATGATTTTCCGCGAGGTTGTCGTTGTACTTGTTCACCATCTGCCCGTTCACGATGGGGTTGTCGTGCAGATTCGGATCCTCGTACAGGGTGTCGACCGCATCCAGCCGGAATCCCGCCACGCCCCGGTCGTACCAGAACCGCGCCACGTTGAACATCGCCTTCTGCACCGCAGGATTCCGCCAGTTCAGGTCCGGCTGAGCGGCCTCGAAGTAGTGGTAGTACCACTGCTGGGTTTTCGCGTCCCACGTCCACGCCGGTCCGCCGAAGTCCGAGATCCAGTTATTCGGCGGTTGCCCCGGCCCTTTGCCGTCGCGCCAGATATACCAGTCGCGATACGGGGAATTCCGCGACGAGCGCGAAGCCAGAAACCACGGATGCTGATCCGACGTGTGGTTCACCACAAAATCCATCAGCACGCGGATGTGATGCTGCCGCGCCGCCGCCACCAGATGATCGAAGTCGGCCAGCGTGCCGTACATCGGATCGATGTTCGTGTAATCCGAAACATCGTAGCCAAAATCCTTCTGCGGCGATGGATAGCACGGCGTGATCCAGATCGCGTCCACTCCCAGCGACTCCAGATAATCCAGCTTCGACGCGATGCCGTTCAGGTCGCCGATGCCGTCGTTGTTCGAATCGGCGAAACTGCGCGGGTACACCTCGTAGATGACCGACGGGCGCCACCACGGCCGCTCGCCGCCGCTCGCCGCCTGGCTCTGAGCCCGAACCGAAGTCCCCGAAAATGGCACAGCCATCATCACCCCGACCAACATCCACCGACCGCCCAACATCCGATCAGCCTCCCGCACCCTCTGAAGATTTTCGCGCAACCGCTCCCGGCGGGCGCCGGCCGGTGCCCGCTCCGAAATCTTTCCGCGGATGGGCTGAATTGTATCTTGAATCGTTTGAAGTCTGCGATATGATCGTTCCTGCCGCGCGGAAGACCGTGCGCAGCGGAGGCTCTCGTGTTCGCAAAGTCTCACCTGGCTGCACTGCTGCTGATCGCCGCGGCGGCTCTGCCCCTGCGCGCGCAAACGGTCGACGTCGACATCACCCCCGCCGATGCGGTCAACCACTTCGTCCCGCAGCAGACTCTGGGCGCCGGACTCGACCGCATCTCCGTCGAAGCCATCGACAAGGCGCTCACGCCGAAGATGCTCTCCGCCGTTGCCCCCTCCGGCTGGGGACCCATCACCTACCGCCAGAACACCGACCTCTCCGTCGAAGCGTGGCACTGGAATCCCAACGGCACCTGGAGCGACCCCGCCGGCCGCGGCTACTTCACCGGCTCCACCACGCTTGGCGATCCCATCCGCTACTCGTACGGTTATGCTCTGCCGCGCCGCGGATTCACCCGCAACGATGGCACCGGCAACACCGGCTACTCCCGCCTCACCGACGGCGACACGAACACCTTCTGGAAGAGCAATCCCTACCTCACCCAGCGCTACACCGGCGAATCTGACAGCCTGCACCCGCAGTGGGTCATGCTCGATCTCAAGGACAAGCAGCTCGTCGACGCCATTCGCATCGACTGGGCATCACCCTGGGCCACCCATTTCGATGTCCAGTACTGGACCGGCCTCGACCCCATCGGCAAACCCACTGAGGGCGTCTGGGAAACCTTCCCCCGCGGTTCCATTACCGAGGGCAAAGGCGGCGAGGAGACCATCTCCCTCACCGATATTCCGCAGGTCCTCCAGTTCGTGCGCATTGTCATGACCGCCTCGTCGAACACCTGCGACGCCGATGGCCCCTCCGATCCGCGCAACTGCGTCGGCTACGCCATCCGCGAACTGTATCTCGGCACCCTCGGACCGCACGGTGAGTTTCACGACATGGTGCGCCACACACCCGACCAGGATCAGACCACCACTTACTGTTCCTCCGTCGATCCCTGGCACACCGCCGACGATCTGCTGAACAAGCATCAGGCGCAGGTCGGCTTCGATCTTTTCTTCACCAGCGGCATCACCCACAACCTGCCCGCGATGATTCCCATCGCGATGCTCTACAGCCAGCCCGAGGACGCCGCCGCGCAGATTCGTTACCTCGAAGAGCGCCACTATCCCATCTCTTACGTCGAAATGGGCGAAGAAGCAGACGGCCAGTACACGTCTCCGGAAGACTACGCCGCCCTCTATCTCCAGTTTGCCGCGGCGATCCACAAGGTCGACCCCAATATCAAGCTCGGCGGCCCTGCATTCCAGGGCGTGAATGAAGATATCCGGATCTGGCCCGACGCGAGCGGCAACACTTCCTGGTTCACCCGCTTTCTCGACTATCTCCGCTCCCACGGGCGCATGCAGGATCTCGCCTTCTTCTCCTTCGAGCACTATCCGCTCAACCCCTGCGCCTTCACCTGGGCCGATCTCTACGAGGAGCCGCAGCGCATCGATCACATCGTCCAGGTATGGCACAACGACGGCCTGCCGAAGGATGTACCATTCTTCATCACCGAGTCGAACTTATCCTCGGGCGACAGCGAAGCCTCGCTCGATAACTTCGCCGGTATCTGGCTCGCCGACTATGTCGGCTCGTTCCTTGCTGCAGGCGGCAACGGCCTCTATTACTTCCACTATCTCCCCCTGCGCGAAGACCATGGCTGCGATAACTCTCCTGGCGTCTTCGGCATGTTCACCGTCGACCGGAATTACAACATCGTTCAGCCGCTCTCGCAGTTTTTTGCGAGCGAGCTGATTAACACCGAGTGGATCGAGCCTGGCAAAGAGGAGAACACCATCTTTCCCGCCTCCAGCACCGCCAGCGACGGCGCCGGCCATATGCTTGTAACTGCTTACGCCGATCATCGTCCCGACCGGCAATGGTCGATCATGCTGGTCAACCGCGACCAGGAAAACGCCCACACCATCAAAATCGCCTTCCATAACAACGACACCGGCCGCACCCTCGGCTTTTCCGGCAGCGTCCACGCCGTGATCTTCGGCGCCGGGCAATACGCGTGGCATCCGCAGACCGTCTCTCCCATGTCCCACCCGGACAACCCCGACGAGCCGGTGATCGTCAGCGGCATCGGCCGCGCCGATCCCGATGGTCCGCCGAAGCAGGAAGACCTGCACACCACGCCCGCTGCCGGATTTGAAGTCCCGGCCGCATCCATCATGGTCATCCGGGGAAATCTCGCTCCGGCCAGTTAGCAGCAGCCCCGCAGGATGTTCAGGGCTTCGCAAGGCTGGCGGTTTGGACGGCGATCTCGCTTTGAATGGCCTGTCGCGTACCGGCCTCATTCGACGCCGCATCCGGATCCGCCTGGGAGAGTTCCGATAACGCCGAACGCAGGGATTGCAGGGCTTCGGTATGCCGGCCGGCTTCGCCCTCGAGAATCCCACGATAGAAGTCGCGTTGCCAGACTGGGCTCTGATTGAAGTTCGGGCCATCGAAGAGCCACGTGAAGGTCGCCAGTTGTTCCGGCGGCGCCAGAGCCGCCAGCAATGGCGGGCGTTCGCCCTGAGCAGCCGGCCGGGCAGAAAGCGGCATAGAAACCGGTTCGAGATGGTGGCTGTAAATGAACCAGGCCGCGCCGCGCGTGGTCGTATCCGCGGCCTCGCCGTTCTTCCGCATCGCATTCAGCACCCGCAGCAGCTCCAGGTTGCCCTCATTGTTGTTGGCATCTTCGAGCGCGGCCAACTGCAGCTCGCGCACGAAATCGTGATGCCGGCCGCCGGCCAGTGCCTGATTGAACTCGGCTGCGGCCTCGCTCACCGGCCCGTCGTTCCACAGGATCCAGTGCCCCAGCATCGCGTGCGCAAAAACATTCTGCGGGTCGACGGCCAGAGCCTGGCGATAATAGCTGTCCGGCGACGTGCCGGGAGCGCCGTCGCGCGACTGCAGGAACGCCGCCCAGCCGAGGTGCGCCAGCACGTCCGCCTTTCTCTGTCCCTGCGCAGACGACGCAGCCTGGTCCAGCACCGGCGTTACTTTTTCTGTGATGTCGCTGAACTTCTGCTGATCCGGCGCGCTGGCGTTCTCCAGCCAGTCCATGGCCAGCGACTCTTCAACAGTCCGCGTCTTGCTGCCGCCATCGCTCAGCCGGCTGGCCTGCTCCAGGCTGGACCACGCGGCCGCATAGTCGCGAGCCTGCTCCTGCATAGCGCTGGTCGCCAGTAACTCCTTCACCTGCCGGCTGCGCTGCAGATGGGCACTGACCACATCGATCAGTTGCTGTACCCCGAAGACCAGCGACAAAACCGCCGTTGCCCCGCCCACCCATTTCAGCGCCGCAGACGCGGTCTTGCGGCCGGCCGGCTTGTCCGGCTCCGTATCCGAATGAGGGACGGCCTTCGAGCTCTTGCCCATTGCGACGGTACCTCGCCCGATGTGCGGTGGTCGTCATCGCCAGCATAAACCAAATGCGAACACCTGATGGACTGCACGTTGGCGGTAAACACAGCAACCGGCCCCGCCGCGGAAGCGATGGAGGTTGCCCCGGTCGGCCGGGCCGCCGGGCGTCGGGCAGCTGCAGCCGCCCGTCTCGTACGGCACCGGCCGGGGATCGGCGCTCGCCTGCCGGTCCGTGTACGTTACCTCAGACGTTTGTACTGATATCAGCGTCGTGGCTTCTGAAACCGGCATGGTCCGGCCCCCCGCACTTCGGTGTTTTCCCGCCAATATCATTCCCATTAACTCGCCATTCGCGGCATCTTTAGCGATGCTTTCAGCCATTCTTCCAACTCATTGATGAAAAAGGCCGAGCCTGCGCTTGACAGACGTAAAAAGGCAGGAATAAAGTCCATAGCCACGGTAACGTAAACGGTCACGGATGTCTCCAGGCCGCCGTGATTCCGCTTCCGCCAAAAAACAGAGAAAGGACGTGGTGCAATGATTCACTCGAGGAGGCTGCATCATTCCCTGTATTCCGCCCACCTTTTAAGCAGCGCGCTGGTTGCGGTTGTGCTGGTGTTCGCCGCTGGAGGCCTCATGGCCCAGACGAACCAGGGAACCATAACCGGCACCGTCACAGACCCTCAGGGTGCGGTGGTCGCCAATGCCCAGGTAACGCTGACCCAAATCGCCACCGGGCTGGTAATGCAGCGCAGCACCAATCGCGACGGCCTCTACGTTTTTTCTCCCGTCGCCATCGGCAGCTATTCCCTTTCCGCAACCGCATCTGGCTTTGCGACCGTCGATGAGACCGGACTGACGCTCAACGTCAACCAGACGCTGACCATCAATTTCACCCTGCGCCCGGGGAATGTCTCGCAAACCGTGACCGTCCAGGGCGGCGCCGCGCAGCTGATGCAGACCGAAGAGGCTTCCACCGGTCAGGTGATGAGCTCGCGGGTCATCAACGACACCCCCCTGGCTCTGCGGAACTATGTCTTCATCGCGCAACTGGCCGCCGGCGTAACGGAGGCGCAGGGATCGCGTGGCGAAGGCCGCGGAGATTTCGACGCAAACGGGCTGCGGGCGGAGCAGAACAACTTCATCCTCGACGGCGTGGACAACAACAGCAACCAGGTCGATTTCCTCAACGGCGCCAGCTTCGTCGTGAAGCCTCCGCCCGACGCCCTCGCCGAGTTCAAGGTGCAGACAGGCGATTATGACGCGGAGTTTGGCCATTCGGCCGGAGCCGTCGTCAACGCCGCCATCAAGAGCGGCACCAACCAGATTCATGGAGATGTGTGGGAATATCTTCGCAACAACGACCTTGGTGTGGCCCGCGATTACTTCAACCAGACACCTCAGCCGGAGCCTGCCTATCACCAGAACCAGTTCGGAGGCACCCTGGGCGGCCCATTCTGGAAAAACAAGCTCTTCTGGTTCGCCGATATCGAAGCGCTGCGCGTCGTATCTCCCAGCAACAGCACTTATACGGTACCAACCGCGCTCATGCGCCAGGGCAATTTCAGCGAGCTGCTCAACACCAGCCTTACCGGCGACAGCCAGCCGGTAACTCTCTACGAGCCCGGATCGGGCGGCGCCACGCCGCTGACCTGCAACAGCCAGCCCAATGTCTTCTGCACGAACCAGATCGATACCACCGCTCAAAAGCTGCTGAACCTGTACCCGTCGCCGAATAACGGTGCAGTAGGGCAGACTTACAACAATTACGTGGTGAATACCAGCACCGGAGACAACACGGTGCAGTGGGATGCGCGGCTCGACTGGAATGCGAGCCGGGACGATCAGGCCTTCTTCCGCGCGAGTTACTACAACGAGCGCGGCACATATAACCCGCCGCTGGGCTTCGTCCTCGATGGCGGCGGTTACGGCGGCGACGGATCGTTCGTGAATATGGGTGAAAACTACGATCTGAGCGAGACCCACGAATTCAACCAGAGCCTGGTGAACGAATTCCGCTTCGGTTACAACTGGGGTCATCCGCAGTGGGTGCCGTTGAGTTACGACACGAATGTGTCGGCGCAGGAAGGTCTGGGAGGCATCCCGTACTCGCCCGGCAATGGCGGATTGCCGAGCACTTCCATCAGCGGCATCAGCGGCATTGGTGGTCCGCAATGGTATCCCGCTATTGAATACGAGAACGTCTTCCAGTTCCTCGACGACGTGACCAAAGTCGCCGGCAGGCACACGATCAAGATGGGTGTCGACTTCCAGCACGTTCGCGTCGCAACGGAAGCTCCCATCGCGCCGCACGGAGCTTACACCTTCAACGGCTTCTATACCGGCGCACCAGGCGTGAGCTTCACCGGCTCCGGCGTAGCCGACTTCCTGGCAGACGACGATACGCCTCCCGGAGCTCCCGCGGGATCGACGCCCGGCTCCATGAACTCTGCCGAACTGACCGCGTTCTTTAACATCGACAATGTCCGCTGGTACAAAGCCGCCTACGCACAGGACACCTGGAAAGTAACTCCGAAGCTGACCCTGAACATCGGCCTCCGCTACGAGTACTTTCAGCCCATCGAGGAGCGCCACGATCACCAGGCGCTGTGGTATCCCACGTCCATCGCTCCCGGAAGCGGGGTCGGCAATTACGTGATGGCGAACAGCCAGAAGAGCGATTATCTGGCGCCTGGCTTTGTGACAGACCTGGCGCAGGACAATATTACTTTGAGTTACACCTCAACCCGCTCGCTGGTGAAATCTCAGTACAGCCAGTTCGCTCCGCGGCTCGGCGTCGACTACGCACTTTCCCGCCGGCTGGTGGTTCGCAGCGGCTACGGATTGTTCTATGGCGGGCTGGAGAGCATTGGCGGAGCGCCCAATCTGGGGTACAGCTATCCATTCCAGTACACCGTGAATTTCTACGGCCCCTCCTGCACGCTCGATTCGAACGACTGCCAGAGTATCGGGCAAACCTATGGAGTTAACCTGGCCAACGGCTTTTCCACGCAGCCGGGATGGAACAATGGCCTGGCCAGCGATCCCACGCCGTCCACTCCCGGCCTGATCGGCACCCAGCCCAACTACTACACTCCTTACACGCAGCAATGGAATCTCACCGCCGAGTACGCCCTCACTAACACCATGTCGTGGACGATTGGATATGTGGGCAATAACTCCCGTCACCTCGAGGGATTCCCCGATCAGAATGCACCCGCCGGACTGGTCGGGCCGGGGGACAATGCAAACCACGATCGCCCGTTCCCGGCCTTCGGCGGATCGCAGTTCGATATGCATGAGGGCGTCAGCAGCTATAACTCGCTGCAGACCACCATCCAGAAACACTATGCAAATGGGCTGTCCTTCCTTGCCGACTACACCTGGGGACACGCCATGGACGACACCGAAACGCCTCTCAACGGAGGATCGAACACTTACCGGATGCCGCTGGTCCTGCCCATGCGGGCCGAGTACGCCTCCTCAGACTGGGATGTCCGCCAGCGTTTTAGCCTGAACGGACAATACGATCTCCCCTTCGGCGTGGGCAGGAAATATCTCAGCCAGAGCGGATGGCAGAACGAAGTGGTCGGCGGCTGGTCAGCCGATCTGGTATTCACAGCGCAGACCGGCGAGCCCACCAGCATTGGCGCCAATGATTCGTGGGCCAATGGCTCCAATCAGGTACGGGCCATTGTCATCGCCGATCCGTTCAAGACGGGCGGATCGCCCAATTCCACCAATCCGGGAACCTCGTGCGCGGGCAGCACGCGGAATATCACGCACTGGTATAACCCCTGCTCGTTTGCGAATCCACTGCCGAGCAGCAATATCCCGGATTCGCAGACAGCTTCGAATCCTGTCGGCTCGCCGCTGACGACGCCTGGCGAAGTACTGCCCTATCTTGGCCCCGCCCGCAATCAGGTTGTGGGTCCCGGATATGAACGCATCAATATGTCGCTCTTCAAAAATTTCACAACCTACGAGAACCAGTATCTGCAGTTCCGTGCGGATGCGTTCAACCTCTTCAATACCCCGGCCTTCAATAATCCGGGCAACGGGATCAACTCCAACGGCGGGCAAATCACCAGCACTCACAACATGGGCCAGTTCACCCCGAACTCGCGGTTCCTGCAGCTGGCACTGAAGTACTATTTCTAGGAACCGGAGGATAGCTTGATCCTTCCTGCCTGAGC
>Ga0335075_10016049_pt1 | contig 11211 bp, 8 predicted proteins | sample Lox_Sample_24_FD_206723 | JGI IMG/M metagenome (GOLD analysis project Ga0335075, IMG submission 206723) | Soil microbial communities from Loxahatchee National Wildlife Refuge, Florida, United States - Lox_Sample_2.4 | ecosystem: Environmental > Terrestrial > Soil > Wetlands | place: USA: Florida... | reverse complement strand
CGGTGGTGAGCCGGCGGATGTTGTCCGCGTCGAGGCCGGTGGCGGTGTCGCGGAGGTCGACGGGGATGCCCGCGGCGATGCTTGCCGCGGCCTTGAGGATGCGGCGTTCGCCCGCTGAGCAGGGCAGGTCGCCTGCGTTGAGGGCGGCGATCGCGGCATCCCAGTCGATCGCGGCCATCGGGGTGCCGCCGCTGGTTCCGTGTTCGATGAAGCGGCTGGTGAAGTCGTCTCGGCGGAGGAGGCTGTCTTCTGCGATAAGTAAGGCGACGCCTGCTTCGAGGGGGTGGAGGCCTGCGGCGCAATTGGTCAGGGCTGTGGCGAGAGTGGCCGTGGTCATGGTCGTCGCTCCTTGCTGGTCGGGGGGAGGGCGGGCATGCCGAGGTCGGCGGTGCCGGCGTTGTTCCTGGCTGTCCGATCGAGGGCGGCGAGCTTGCCGCGGGCGGCGGTGAGGCTGACCTGGAGGCCTTCGACTTCGCCGAGCCAGCCGTTGATGCGGGCTTCTGCGATGCGGTCGGCGAGGTTCTTGATGATCTCGACGAGGCGGCCTCGGGCGGCGGGGTCGGGGCGGAGCATGGCGCAGCGGATGCAGGCGTGCTCGTGGGCGCAGGGGGTCCCGTAGGGACGGCCGCAGGTGCCGAGCTCGAGCTTGCGCTTCTCGAAGTGCTCCTCGAACTCGCGCCATTCCTCGGATGTCGGCTCGCGGTACTCGGCTTCAGGGCGGATGGCCCGGCGCTTGTCGAGGAACGAGCGGTAGGTGCGGACGAGGTCGTCCTGGAAGACGGCGAGGTAGGTCTCGGTGGTGGCGAGGCTGCGGTGGCCGAGGATCTTCGCCGCGATATGGACCGGGAGGCCGCCGGTGACCGCGTCGGTGGCGAACATGCGCCTGAAGTCGTGGGGAGTGTATTTCAGCGGCTGGCCCGCAGCGTCGGTGATGCCCGCGCGGGCGAGCGCGTCGTTGAGCATGCGCCCGACCAGGCTGGGGCTGATGACGGAAGCCCGCCACCCGTTCTTGCGCTGGAAGAGGTGCGGCAGCGGCGGCCCGCTGGTCTTCTCGCGCGGGTCGTAGCGGGAGACGAGCCGGATGCTGCCGTTGTTGTCGTCGCGGAGCCGCTTGACGACGGTCGCCAGGACGCTGGCCAGCTCGGGGCTGACCAGGAGGAGGCGTTCCTCGTCGGTCTTGGACGGGACGATCTGCAGCAGGGGGACGGTCTCGCCGGTAGTCGTCAGCCGGTAGGAGACGACGGCGAGCTGGGTGATCTCCAGCAGTTCCTCGATGCGGACGCCGGTGTGGCGGAGGGTCTCGATGACGGCCCAGGTCCAGAACGCGTCGTCCTCTTTATCAGTGAGGTTGACTATCACCCCGGTGGAGACGTCCTCGGCCATGACGTAGTCCAGACGCGGGAGCGACGGGTCCTTGAGGTAGGACTTGCGCAGCGTGCGCCGGTAGACGGTGCCGCTATAGGTGAACTCCCGGCCGACCTCCGTGATGCTGGCTGCTTCGAGCAGCTCTTTCATGGTGGTCCGGTAGGCGCTGGCGTTGTCGGCGAGCCGCTGCAGGTGCGGCAAGCGCTCGCGGACCCGCTGGTGCATCTGCGAGACAGCCTTCCGGCGGGCCTTTTCCATCCCGGCCAGCTCGGTGCGCCGGACAGGGCTGGGCGCCGCCCATTCCGCCCACGACGCGTCTTCCATCGCCCATTCCTGGATATCCAGATAAAAGGACCGGATCCGCCCGAGAATGACCAGGTAGTCCTTGCGTTCCCGCGTGGTCCCGTCAGGTGCCGTGTAAGTGCGGAGACGCTGCTTCCATGCCTCAGCCACCTCGGACGGCAGCCGGGTGGTGCCGATGCCGGGGTGATGGCGCTCGAGGTCCGCCCAGAACAAGCCGGCCAGGGTGGTGGCGAGGTTCCGCACCGTGGCGTGGTCCAAGGCGGCGGCGCGCTCTTTGAGGTAGCGGACCAGGAGGTCACGAACTGGCTGGCACTTGACCTGGTGGTAGTCGACGAGTTGCTCGACCGGCTTCGGGCCCAGGCGGTCGCTTCCGTGCAGCGTGCTCCCCGGCTCCAGCACCCCGATGTGGGCCAGCAGGTCCCAGGCGGCGTGGACCCCCTGGCCGGCACTCCGCCAGCCCCGGTAGAACCACTCGCGCTGTTCTTGGATGTCCTGGCCGGTGAGCTGGTCGATGTCGCGGCCGGTGTGCAGGATCATCCTGGTGATCGCCTTGACAGCGTCGCGGAGCTGAGGGGGCTGCATGCCGAGCTCGTCCCCTGCCTGCTCGATCCTGGCGAACAGGTCCGGGCAGCGCATCTGCCGTACCCACGGAAAGAGCCGGGTGGAGTTGTAGGCGGCCAGGAAGCCGTAGTCGGGCAGGACGACTCTGGCGATCATCAGGTAGCTGACGGCGTAAACCATCTCGCCGCGCTTAGCCGCCGGAGCCCGCGGGTCATCGGCGACGAGGGCGTCGAGCCACTGCGTGTCCCGGTCCGCCCCTGCGGCAAGCCACCGTTCCTGCCAGCCGCCGCCCGGGTGCTCTTGGAGCCAGGCGAGGATCCGCCTCACCCCCCGGAGCCGCCCGTTCCGGTTCCATGACGGCAACTCAGACACCATGGGCAGCTGAGACACCAGGCTGACGATCTCCTCTGCCTCCTGCTGGTCCACCGGCCCGGCCTGCCTGTCAGCAGCCGCTGCCGTCGGTTTCGTCCGGCGGGCTGCCTGCGGCCTGGTCCGCGCTTCTGACGCTGTGATCGTCACCGTCATGCCTCCCCAAGCAGAATGGCCAGGTCTCCGGCCTCATAGCCTCCGACTGCAGGCTCGGGACGCGGCGCTGCCTCGCGGGCCTTCAGGTCGGCTAGATGGCCCGCGACGCGGCTGATTACCTTGGCCTCGTCCTCGACGAGGTAGACGTCGGAGGTCGTGGACAGGTGCGCGTGACCCAGGATCGTCTGCACGTCGCGCAGCGACAGCGCGTCATCGCGGGCCATCCGCAGCGCGGCGGTGTGCCGAAGGTCGTGCATCGACCAGTTCGACCCGAGCAGGGCGTTCACCCGCCGAAACACCGCACGCAGCGCCTCGTAGTTCATCGGCTGCCGCTTCAGCCCGTCCCCGTGGTCACGGCGGCGCAGGGTCAGCCAGACCAGGTCGTCAGGCTCCAGCGGGACGACCAGGTCGGCCAGGTAGAGGCGCAGCCACGTGAACGCCTCCGGGCTAGCCGGGAGCCACTGCGCAGCCCCGGTCCCCTTCCGGTAAACCCGCACCAGCTGGCTGCCCCAGTCAACGTCCGCCGACCGCAGCCCCAGGAGCTCGCCCGCCCGGGCGCCGTTGCTCACCGCCAGCGCGAGCAGGGCCCGGTCCCGGTTCGACCGCAGCCCCGCGAACAGGTCACGCCACCGCTCCTCGGGCATCTCGCGAGGGCGCCGCCTCGGAATCTTCGGGTTATACCGGATCCTCCCCTCGGGCCGGAACGGCTCAAGGGGATTGTGGTGCGCGTTCGGCCGGGCGCCCCGCCGGTCGAGCTGGACCGGGTTGATCAGCGGCCCGCCCCCGGCGTCCTCAATCCAGAACTCGTAAAAGCTCCGGATCACCGCGTTGGAGTGACGGATCGTCCGCGGCTCGTAGACGTCCCCGAGATGCCGCTTGCGGGTCACCGGGTTGATCCCTCCCGCCGTCGCCGCAGACGCGGTCCGCGCGTCACGCCGGGGCTTGGCCGCCTGCCGCAGCCACAGCACCAGATCGCGAACCTCGGCCGGCGTCGCCTTGTCCCACTCGACCCCGACCGCCCGCAGCCAGCGCCACCAGCGCAGCAGCCCGTACGCGTAACTGCGGACAGAGCCCGGCCGGTTGTCACGCGCCACGAAGTCGGTCAGAAACCGCCGGATCGGCTCCACCACCTCCCCGCCCGGCCCGACCACCAGCCACGGCACCACCCCGTCCGCCGCCACGACCCGCCCCCACGACGGCATCTCGATCGAACCGACATCCCGGACAACATCCTCGAACACGTGAACACCTCCTGAACCGGATACAAGGAGGTGTACCTGTCAATAAACAGCGAGTGCTACTTCTACGTCGGCGTGTCGTTCGTTAGTCCGGTCAATAGGGTGCGAGCACTGCTACCTGGGCGAGAAGGCGTTCGCCGGGATGGAGTGGCCCGGCCGCGAACGCCTGCTCAACGTCATGGCGCAGGCGGGCGTGCTGTGGCTCCAGCTGACCGGCGGCGAGCCGCTGATCGACCCGCTGTTCGCCGAGACGTACACCCGCGCCTACGACATGGGGATGATGATCCAGATCTCCTCCAACGGCTCGCGGCTGGAGAACCCGAAGATCCTCGAACTGCTGACGGCAAGGCGGCCCTACAGGGTCACGCTGAGCCTCTACGGGGGCACCGAGGGCTCCTACGACGCGATGACCCGCCGCCGAGGCAGCTACAAGCGGTTCATGCGCGGGCTCGCCGCCGCCCACGAGGCCGGGCTCCCGATGCGGATCAACAACGTCCTGTCGAACCACAACGCGCACGAGCGCGACGCCATGAAGGCGATAGCCGACCGGTACGGCATCCCGTCGTTCGAGTACACCAACATCACCCCGACGATGCACGGCACCGGGGAGGTGCTGCCCAGCCAGGCCCGCGAGGTGCTGCGCAGGCACGACCCCTACACCGGCTGCAACGCCGGGGTCACCCACTTCCACTCCGACCCCCACGGGAAAGCCAGCATCTGCAAGATCGGCCGCGAATCGCAGGTCGACCTCATCGCCGAAGGCGCCGAAGGACTCCGCAAGCTCGCCGTCATCGCGGACCGGCTCGTCACCCGCCACGGCGGCTGCGCCGGCTGCGGCCTTCAGAAAACATGCGGGACGTGCATGCCCCTGGCCACCCTCTACCGCCAGGCCAGCGCCCCGCTGGAGGTCTACTGCCAGCACGGGGTAGGCCCCCTCACCCCCGGCCACGACCCCGAAGGGAGGTGAACCGCCCATGACCGCCATTGCCGTCGAGATCCTCCCGGCCGCGCCCGCGTCTGACACGCTGGACCCTGACGCCGTCGAACTCGTCGCCGACACCGACCGGCTCATGACGATGTGCGCGTGCAGCGCATCGAGCGACGTCCCCTACCAGTAACCGGCCGCGCGGGCGGCCCCGCCCCGGGCCGCCCGCCCCGCAGAAAGGACCGCCGTGGCGAAACGCATCCAGTGGGCGGACCTGCCCGACGCCCTCAAGGACGCGATCACCGCCCGCACCGGGCCGATCACCACCGGGCGGGCCGTCACCGACGGGCAGAACTCCCCGCTCGCCGCCATCATCGAGACCCGCGACGGGCGGGTCTTCGTCAAAGGACTACCGTCCGGCCACCGCCTCGTGATCACCCAGGCCCGCGAGGCAGCAGCGGCCCCGCTCACCAAGGGAATCTCCCCGGAGCTGCTGTGGCAGTTCGACGAGGCAGGGTGGAACGTCCTCGGCTTCGAGCACATCCAGGGCCGCGCCGCCGACTACAGCCCCGGCTCACCTCACATCGACCTGGTGACCGGGCTCATGCACGCGCTCGCCGCCGTCCAGATCCCGCCCGGCCCCGGCCCATGGAAGCCCATCGAGGTCCGCCTGAGAACCTACGTCAACGACCCCGCCGACGCCCTGGCATTCGCCGGGCGCACACTGACCCACACCGACTGGATGCCCGACAACATCCTGATCTCCCACGGCCGGGCCTGGCTAGTGGACTGGGCATGGGCCACCCCCGGCGCCGGCTGGACCGACCCGGCCTTCTGGCTGCTGCGGCTCATAGCCCACGGCCACACCATCGAGCAAGCCGAAGCCTACGCCGCCCGGCTGCCCGCCTACGCCGCCGCCGACCCCGCGCACCTCCTCGTGTTCGCCCGCGCGAACGCCAGCATGTGGAACGAAATCGAGACGCAAAGCCCGGTCCAGTGGGCCAAGACAATGGCGCACACCGCCCGCGCATGGGCACAGCACCGGGAAACCGCACTGAGCTTAACGACCAGCAACCCACATCAAGACCCCTCGGACAGGTCCACCGACCCTGAGTCTGGCGGAGAGCGGAGCGCGGTCGGCCGTAATGGCCTGTAGCCCGCCTGATCGGCAGCAGCCACAGCAGACCGCTTACGCAGCTCACGGAAATCGCGTTGCGCTGCAGCCGGGGGTCCGAACGTCCTGAGGCGCGCGAAGCCCCTGCTCAAACGGGGTGCTTACGCAGTGTCTAAGGCTCTGGGCGCGGCGATCACACCTCGACGGCGACGGTGCCGGGGGAGAGCGTGACCGCGACCGCCACCCCGGTCTCGGTCACCTGGCGTCCCGGCGACGGCAGCACGGTCACCTGCCGGGGTGCGGGCACCCCGTACTCGAGCGCGGATGATCCCTGGGCGGCGTCGCCGGACTGCGGGCACACCTACGCCAGCTCGAGCGCGGGGCAGCCGGGCGGCGCGTTCACCGCGACGGCCACGATCACCTGGGACGTGACCTGGCGGGGACCCGGCGGGGCGGGCGGGGCGCTGGCGCCGCTGTTCACCACGGCGGTGGCGGCGTTCCGGGTCGCGGACTCGCAGGCGCTGGACACCAGCGGCGCCTGACGCCGGAAGCGGTGGCCGGCCGGCCACCGCCGGGCGACGGCCCGAGACCGGCGGGGAAGGCGCCCGGGGTAGATCGCAGGTACACGAAAGGTCGCGGAAAGGTACACGCGAGGTACATCCCGCTCCCGTAACAGGAGAACGATTTCGCCTCTCCGGTAACTAATTTCGGGGCCGGCAGCCAAAAAAGGCCCTGAAAACCCGATTTCTGTAGGTGAGGGACTCTCGCCCCCGGCCGGGCCGGGGCGCGCTCCCTCGCGGGCCGGCGGGGCGGCAGCCGCCGGCCGGGTCAGGGTCGGCCGGGCGTTCAGGAGGCAGCCAGGCGGGATGGACACGGCGTTGGGCGGGGCGGCCTCGCCCTTGGGCAGCAGAGGCCGGGCGAGTCGGGGACGGGGCGGGGACGGCCGGGATGGCCGTCCGGGACGAGGCGGACGGCGGGACGGCTGGTGAGCGCGGCCAGTCGTTTGCTCGCGGCCGCGGACGCGGCGCCCGTCACCGTGCTCGCGGTCATCGCCGGGGCGGGGTCGTTCACCCACATCCGCGACACCGCCGCCCAGCACGGCCAAGGCGGGCCGATGGCGTGGGCGGTGGCGGTCTGCGTCGACCTGACCTGCGTGATGGCCGCCCGCGAGCGGCAGCGCGACAAGCAGCAGGGCATCGTCGCCAGGCGGCTGTCGTGGCCGACGGCGGTGCTCGCGGGCGGGGTGCTGCTCAGCCTGGCGGCCAACCTCGCCCAGGCCCAGCCGACCACCTGGGGCCGCATCGTGGCCGCCGTCCCGCCGGCCGCGTTCCTAGTCGCGGTGTCGATGATCGAGCGCCGCGCCGCCCGCCGCCCCGGCGCTGCCGCGCTCGGGGACGGCGGCGCGGTCGGGCCGTCCGCGCCGGGACGGCCGTCCCCGCTCCCGGCCGCCGAGGACGAGGCGGGGGACGGCGGGGACGAGGCGCTGCTGGCGGCGGCGCGGCGGGCCGCCGCCGAGCACCAGGACGAGCACGGGCAGCTGATCACCCGCGACCTTCTCCGCGCCCGCCTCGGCGTCTCCAACCAGGCCGCCTCGGAACTGCTGCGCCAGCTCCGCGCCCGCCAGGGTGAGCCGCCGGGAGCCTCCCGCGCCGCCTGACCCAGCTCCCTCGCAGCGGACGCCCCCGGCCCGCAGGGTCCGGACGTCGGCTCGACAGGAACCGCGAAGGCGTGGGAGCCTACCGGGAACCGGCTCGCTGGGCAGGCCCCAGGCCCCGGCCGTGCGGGCCGCCCCCGCCGGGGACGGTCAGCGGAAGCCGGCGCACCGTTCGCCGGGATTGGCGGTCCTGCGGCCCTGCCGCACCCTCAGCCAGCCTGCCGGCCAGTCCGTATGCCCGCTGAGGGCGGAATCCCCTGTCAGCGGCGGACGCGCAGGCCACGGCGGAATTAGACGTTCCCGCGGACTCCCAGCCTGATAAGCGCATAGCTCTTAAAACAATCGTCGACGGCAGGCCGCAGATTCGCGGCGCACGCCGATCCCCGGCCCCTCGTCCGTGGCCTGGTATCCGCCCCGTGCCAGGCTGGCGTCCTCCCTTGTCCGCGCTCGCTATCTCCGACCGCCGTCCCCTGGCCGTCTTTCCTGCCCCTCGCTGCGGGCGGCGCTGGCGGCTCGACACGCGCCGCGAAGGCGTGGGACCCTGCCGAGGGAGCGCGCCGGCCCTGCCCCCCGCGCGTCCAGCCCCAGGACCGCCTGGCCCGCCCGAGGACGCGGCTGCCCCGCCACCCGGGAAACCGGCCGGCCGAGCGCCTCAAAGGGGGCTGGGGACGGTCAGCGGAACGCGACGCACCGTTCGCCGGGATTCGCGGACCGGCTGCCCTTCCGCACCGTCAGCTAATACGGGGGCCTTTACGTATGCCTGCTGAGACCGGTAGCCCCTTTCAGGCGCGGACGTGCTGGACACGGCGCTGATAAACCTTCCGGTGAACACGCCGACTGTATAAGCACATAGTCCTTATAACAATTGTGTTTGGCGGGCGGCAGATGCGCGGCGTACGTTAATTATCTGCCTCCTGTCCGTGGCCTCGTATCCGCCAGCTGTCATGTCCTCGTCTCCCCTTGTCCGTGCTCTCTCGCCCGCCTGCCCTCGCCCGTGCCCGCAGGCTCGTGCCCGCCTGGCCCCGGGAGGGCGCGCGGCCAGGTGAGGGCAGGCGCGGGCTGGCCGATGGCGAGGGAGGAGAGGGAAAGGCGGCCGGCGCGGCGGGAAAGGCGCGAGGCCGGACGGTAATCAATTCAGGTGCGGTGAGTGACGAATAGCGCGGAAATCGGCGGAGAATTCGGCTATTTCGAGGCGGAAAGGCGTTGACTGCCTCGGAAAAGGCGAGATAGCGTCGTTGTGCACCAGGAAATTCCGGGGGAATTCCCCGGTAAATAATAGCCTGGTTTATGGCGAAGCGCGCGCCCGCCCGCAATTACCCGCACTCGTTTTCTGGGAGGTATTCCCGATGACCGCCCCCGCTATTCCCGCCCCGGCCACGGGCCGGCTCGGCAACGGCCAGCTTCGCCACCAGGTTGCCGAGTGGCTGGCTGCCCGCCCCGGCCCGCACACGGTCGGCGAGATCGCCAAGGACCTCGGCCGCTCGGCCGGCGCGGTCGGCAACGCGCTGACCACCCTGGCCGACCGCGCCGAGGCCAGCCACCTCGCCGGCAAGCCGCTGCGCTACGAGGCCAACGCCGCGACCGCCGCAGCCGCAGCCGCCATCACCCCGAAGGCCCCCGCCCCGCCCAAGGCCGCCCCTGCCGCGCCGACGCCGGCCGCCTCCCCTGCGCCGGCCGCACCGAAGCCGGCCGCCTCCCCTGCGCCGGCCGCACCGAAGCCGGCCGCCTCCCCTGCGCCGGCCGCACCGAAGCCGGCCGCCCCGCCCGCCTCGCCAGCGCCGCCGGCCGCGCCGAAGGCTCCCGCCCCGCCGGCCAAGCCCGGCCCGGTCACCCGCCCGGGAGGGCAGGTCTACCGCCCGCGCGTGCTCGCCGGGATGGCCGACGTCGAGGCGCTGCGGACCCTGCGCGCCGAGGGAGTCCCCTCCCTGCTGGCCGGGCCGCCCGGCACGGGCAAGACGAGCCTGGTCGAGGCGGCCTTCCCCGACCTGATCACGGTGGCCGGCGACGGCGACACCACGGTGGGGTCGCCCCGGCCGAGGACCGCGACGTGGTCGCCGAGACCCTCGCCAAGACCTTCGGCAAGACCGTCCGCCCGCTCGCCCTCGGCCGCCAGATCTGACTTCCCGCCCTGGAAGGAGCGCCGTGATGAGCGCGACCCCGCCCGCCCCCGCCCCCGGGGCCGGCCGGGGTGCCCCGGCCTGCTTCATCCCCGCCTCAGCGGAGATCGAGGTCAACGCCGACCACCTCGGCGTGGACCCCGCGACCGCCGACCCCGCCAACCCGGCCGACCGCGAGCGCTACCCGGCCCTGTGGGGCGCGACGGTGCACGAGTGCGCCCACGCGGCCCACTCTCGCTGGCGCGCCCCCCAGGGCACCAGCGCCGCCTGGTCGGCCGCCGCCCTCGATCTGGAGGAGTCCCGCATCGAGGCCCGCCAGGTCGCCCGCCGCCCGGCCGACCGGGCCTGGCTGCGCGCCTGCACCAGGCAGATCGTGATCGGCGACTTCAAGGCCGCCGCCGCCCCGCCCGCGAGCGCGGCCGAGGCCGGGTCGGCCGCCGCGCTGATCCTCGCCCGCGAAGACGCCGGCATCCTCGAGGCGGCCGAGGCCGAGCCGGTCGCCAGGGCGGTCGCCACGGTCATCGGGCAGGAGAAGCTGGGACAGCTCCGCCAGGTGTGGCGCGAGGCCCACCGCGCCCGCGACGACGATGCGAAGGCCATGGTGCGGCTCGGCCGCCGCTGGTGCCGCATCCTCGGCGTCCAGCCTGACCAGCCCGCCCCCAAGGCGGACCCGTCCGAGGCGGGCGGCCAGCCGTCGCCGGTCGCCTCGGCGGTCGGCGAGGCGACCGCGAGGGTCGAGGACGCCTCGAAGGCCGAGTTCGCGCCGCCGCCCCCGTTCCCGCCCGGGGCGGCCGAAGCCCGCGAGGCCGAGAAGAAGGCCCGCCGCGCCGCCAGCGACGCCTCCGCCCGGGTCTTCGCCCGCGACCCGGGCGACGGCTCCGGCGGCACCACGGGCACCACCCGCGAGCCCACCGCCGAGGAGCAGGCCGCCGCGAGGCGGCTGGGCCGCGCGCTGCGCGAGGCCAGCGCCGGGGGCCGAACCCAGACCGTCATCAGCTCGGCGACCCCGCCCGGCCGGCTCCGGATGCGGCACGCCGTTACGACCGACGCCCAGCGCGCCGCCGGGGCCATGCCCACCGCCAGGCCCTTCACCCGGGTCGAGCGCCGCCGGGTGCCCGCCCCGCCGCTCGCGGTCGGCATTGCCTGCGACGTGTCCGGGTCGATGACCGCCTTCACCGGGCCGGTCGCCTCCACCGCCTGGATACTCGCCCGCGCGACCGCGAGCCTGCCCGCCGCCCGCACCGCCACCGTCACCTACGGGCGCGACGTCCGCCCGGTCACCTACCCCGGCGCGGTCCCCGCCCGGGTCGCCGAGTTCAGCGCCGCCGGAAAGTACGAGGACTTCACCCGCGCGGTCAGCGCCCTCGACGGCGCGCTCGGCCTGTCCCGGCCAGGCAGCACCCGCATCC
>Ga0335075_10016048_pt1 | contig 11211 bp, 10 predicted proteins | sample Lox_Sample_24_FD_206723 | JGI IMG/M metagenome (GOLD analysis project Ga0335075, IMG submission 206723) | Soil microbial communities from Loxahatchee National Wildlife Refuge, Florida, United States - Lox_Sample_2.4 | ecosystem: Environmental > Terrestrial > Soil > Wetlands | place: USA... | reverse complement strand
CTGAAGTACTTGGCCAGCCCGCCCTGGGTCTCGGATTCCTGGGCGTTCGAGCCGTTTACCGGACGGCCGATCATCTGCCTGAACACGTCGTTGAAAACGCCGAGCCCGGCCAGCCAGCCCACGATCGCGAATGCATAGCCGAGCACGATCGGCCAGTCCTTGGAGTCGGACAGCGTCACGTTAGGGTACAGGCCGGCACCGGTACCGGTGAGGTAGCTGCCCAGGAAGGAACCAGCCAGGTAGCCGATCACGGCCCCGACGATTGCCGTGTGGATGGCAGGCCGCATCCACCACGGCCGCTCGCGGGCTGCGCCAACCGGGGCGCCGCCGCCGGACCCTCGCGCCTGTTCGGGCTGAGTCTCGATCGCCATCAGGTCACCCCTCCATCGCTGTCGGCTCGGGGATCTTGATCCAGGTTTTCCGCACAGCGTGCTCGCACGCGGACTTGATCACGGCTGCACCGGATCGTTGGGCGGGTAGTAAGCGCCGTTGGCGCCGGTGATCCCGGACGCAACCACGGCCTTGTTGAGCTGTGAGACGACCGTCGGATCATAGGTCGTGGAATACGGAGGCAGTATCTTCGTGTAGGCGGCCAGTTGGGTCCTGGTCGCGCTAGCCCACGCCTCGAATGCAGAGTCGCTCACCACGCGGCCGAAGTTGTACATGGCACCGTGCCAGAGCCCGCACAGCTCGGCGCACTCCACCCTGAAGATGCCGGTCTGGAACGCCGTCGTGTAGGCGACGTTGTTGACGCCCGGGTTCGCGTCAGCCTTCACGCCGAGCTGGTAGGCCCAGAAGCTGTGGATCACGTCGATCGAGGTCACGTTGAACTGGACGGGCCGGTTGACGGGAAGCACGAGGGCGGTCGTCTCAAATCCGCCGAACTGGGGATAGCGGTAAGTGAACCGCCACTGCTGGGCGATGACCTGAACCTGCAGGTAGTTGCTGCCGTTCGGCTTCCAGATCGGGCTCGGGCCTTCGCCTGAGCCCGAGCCCGCCATTCCGGTCCCGGCCAGCTCGTAGGTCCCGAACGCGGCCAGGCACAGGACGATCACCGACGTTGCCGCAATCCACGTGGTCTGGATCCGGGCGTGGCCGTACAGCGCCGGCCCGTCCTCGTCGTCGCCCTCTCGGTGGCGCCAGACGACCAGCGCGTATGCGGCATACACCAGCACGAAGACCATGACCGGTGCCGCCATGACCGACATCACCCTGATGTCGAACTGCTGGCCCGTCGCGGAACTCGACATGGTTCCCGGCGGCATGTGCGGGCCATAGACAAACCAGAGCAGCAGGTCGGCGGCCAGCGCGAGCGGCAGCCACAGCAGGAAGATGCGCAGCCCGTGATTGGGTCCCGTCCCGGCCGGGACGGGGGCGCTCGGTTCTGGCGCGGTCGAAGCTGCCATCAGTTAACCACCACCATGTTGCCGGTCATGAATCCGATCGTCTGCATCGGACCGCCGAATCCGTCGATGAAGCCGCCGCCGCAGGGGATGCGGCACTGCCAGAAGTACTCGCCGGGCGCCTTTGGCGAATTGAAGCTGAACGTCATCACCACGTGCGGGTTGTCAGTCGTACAGGGTGACGTGCCGCATAGGCCAGGCTTGGCGATCTGGGCCAGCGTGGGCGACCCCATGGGCACGTTCAGGCCGATGCCAGGGATCGAGAACGTGTGCGCGACGTTGCAGCCCGAGTATGAGTTCAGCGCCTTGAACGGCTTGCCGTCCTCATAAGCGACGTTCCCGATGGTGCCCATGACCTGGCCCCAGAGGTTATTGCGCAGCGGGGTGCAGCCGTCGTAGCCGTAGATGGTCATGTCGATACGGCTCCCGGCCGGCACCTTGAACAAAGTGGTGTGCACCCACTGATGGGTCGTGGGGCTCTGGACGAAGTACGACACCCAGTCCGGATGCGTGCTCACATCGTTCTGCGGGTCCTCCTGCATGACCACGTTGACCGCCGCACCTGTGTCCGGGGTGACGTTGGCCGTGTAGTCCACGGTCACGGGACCGTCGGTGAGCAAGAACTTGATGACCACGAAGAAAGTGAGCGCTACGACGGCGAGGAACGCCACGAGCAAAACTCCGACACGTGCCGGCAATGACACCAGCAACCACCTCGCTTCTGACGTCGCGAGCAGCACTGAAGGTCCGCGATACGAAGCCGCGGCGGGAAGATAGTACTGCTGTGATCGTGTCTGATCTTGCGATCAACTCACCTGTGCCGGCAAGGATCACGACTGTCCATGACGAAATTGTCATGGTTGTGCGCAGTGCACGTGCGGTAGCCGGATTGCAGCGCGATGGTCACGCTCCGTCCCCATGACGAAGCCCGATGCAATCCATTGCATAACTTTCCTTGACCACGGCCCGCTGGATGGAGTAGATCCTCTGCTGAGGAAACCGAACAGCTGTTCCGTTCCCCGGCCGAGTACCCCCGCAACTCGGGCTTAACCCCTAAGCCCGACTACTGGTCATTTTCGCATAAATGTCACCATATTACGCAGTCGAGCGTGAGGCACGGCCGCGGATCCTCGTCGTTGACGATGAGCCGGAGATCCGTGACTTTGTCATCCGTGCGCTAGCCGCGGACGGGTATGAGGCTGATGCTGCGCGCAACGGCGCCGACGGGCTTCGGCTGGCCGAGGCGGGCGGTTACAGCCTGGTGATTCTCGACTTGGTTATGCCCGAGACCGATGGCCGGACGGTACTGGCCAGGCTTCGCCGCCAGCGGCCGGGACAGCCGGTGCTCGTGCTGTCGTGCGTCAGCGACGTGGCCACGAAGGTCGACTGCCTGGACCTCGGAGCGCAGGACTACCTGACTAAGCCCTTCGCCCTGGCCGAACTGCTGGCCAGGGTGCGCGTTCAGTTGCGCGCCGGGCCTGAGCCCCAGGGGCGGCGCGACCAGAAGCGCGACGACCGGGCGGACACGGGCACAGTACCGGCCGATCCTGGGCCGGCGGCCGAAGACCACTCCCGCGAGCCGGGCCAGCACGACCACCCAACACACGAGGTCTTCAGAACCGGCCAACTGGTTCTTGATCTCGGACGGCTGCAGGCCGATTCGGGCCTGGGCCCGGTAGCCCTCACCCGGCTTGAGGTGATGCTGCTGCGCGAGCTGATGGAGCATGCCGGGCGCTCAGTGCCGAAGGATCAGCTGCTCGCCACCGTCTGGGGGATTGATTTCGATCCCGGCTCGAACGTCGTCGACGTCTGCGTACGGCGACTGCGGTCCAAGCTGGGATTCGACCTGATCGAAACGGTCCGCGGTGCGGGATATCGGCTCGCCTCCTGACGGCAGCTTCACAGCAGGCCCGCCGCGCTGGATACGCGGGCGGCCGGCCGTAGCGAGCACGCTGCGGGAGTGGCCCGGCTGGCTCGATCTCGCCTGGGTGGCGTTGTGGCTCCTCGGGCTAGTCGGGATCGTGGTGTTCGAGCGGTGGGAGGCTATTCCCTTCCACCTGATGTGGATCATGTTCGCGCTGCTCTACAGCTTCCGCATTCGGCGGACCAAGCCAACTCTCTGGGTCATGGGCGCGATGATCGTGACGACGTTCGCGGCGATACTGCTTGACGTCCTTCGAGGCGCCCAGCCAGCCGACGAATTGACCGAAGTCCCGCTGATGGCCGCCATGTTCTGGGTGATGATGTGGCACGGTCACCGGCGGCTGGCCGCGAACGCCGAGCGCGTCAAGATCAGCGAGGAGAATGAGCGGCTGCTCGCCAGCCAGCGACGGTTCCTACAGGATGCCTCGCATCAGCTCAGAACGCCGATCACGATCGCCCTCGGGCACTCGGAACTGCTCGCGCGCAGCCTGGCCGACCAGCAGGACAAGCGCGATATCCATGTCATTGTGGGCGAGCTGAAGCGGCTCCGTCTCCTTTCTGAGCGGCTGCTGCTGATAGCGGCGTCGGAGAACCCCGACTTCCTCCAGCCCGAGGCGGTCGCCCTCGACCAGCTCACGATGGAGGTCATCAGGCGGTGGCGGCCGACGGCCGACCGTCGTTGGCAGCTCGGTCAGCTCGATCAGGCGGTCGTGAACGCCGACCGCGAGCGGCTGCGGCTGGCCGTGGACGCGTTGCTCGAGAACGCGACTCAGCACACCGCCGCCGGTGACATGATCCGGATATCGGTAGCGCGGGACGTGAACCCAGACTTCGTCCGCATGATCGTTGAGGACGGCGGATCCGGGATCCCCGAGGGCGAGCTCGCGACCATCTTCGAACGGTTCGCCACCGGCTCAGGCGCGGACCGGCCCCGCGGCACTGGCCTCGGCCTCGCGCTCGTCAGGGCCGTGGCCCGCGGGCACGGCGGCGAGGTCAGGGTGCGCAGCGTCGCCGGCGAGGGCAGCGTGTTCGAGCTCGTGCTGCCCAGCCTGCACGCCGCCGGAAACGGGCAGCAAGCGTTGCCCGCAGCGGATGCCAACACGGGCACGGTCCGGCGGGCAGGGGGATCTCATGTGCCGGCGAGCGGCGATGACCGGGTTCAGCCGCGGGTCGCTGACCTGCCCGCACGTGCGGGTGGCACTAATGCAGTTGGGACTAAGCTGCCTGAACGGCTCTTGTCGGCCAGACAGCCAGGACGGAGGCTGACCCGGTAGTGCAGACCACCCCTTCTTACGTTCCGGTCCGGTCGAATGGCTGGCCGAAGCCTAGGATTCCGCGCTGGGTCTACCTCGCCCTTGCGGCCCTCGTGGTCGTTGCCGTCCTGGTCGCCTGGGTGCACAAGCCGTCCAAGGCCGAGCAGGCCACCGACCTGCGCGGCTTTCTCAGCTATGTGACCGGGGACATCGAGTCGTGCGCCGGCGGAGTCGGTGAGTCACTGCAGGCGCTGCACGAGGTACAGGCCGGGCAGAACTCCGCGTCAGATGTCAGCGATGGCATCAGCGTCGCACAGCAAGGCTCGGAGAACTGCGGCCCCGCCACCAACATGTCGATCGACGACCTGGAGACCTACCAGGTTGAGCAGTCGCTGGACAGCTACAAACTCGCCGGCGTGGTGACCGGCCTCATTAGCTGGGCCGCCCCCGATGCCCAGCGCGTCCAGAACGACGTCGTGAACGTGCTGTCGGCCCGCACCGGGGCGGAACGGGGTGAGGCTCAGGCCCAGCTGAACGCCGACCTGGTCATTCTCAACCGGCAGCGGTCACAGATCAACAGCGTGATCAATGCTGCCCGGAAGGCGTTGGGTGTGACGCAGGCTGGGCCGACACTACCGGGCTAACCGGCCCGGCACCCGACAAACTACTATCGGCACCCGAAACTACTAGGAGAGGCAAGCACGATGCCGGGGATGAATTCCGGTCTCAGCGACAATAACCCGACGCTGGTCGCGGCCTTCCGAGCGGCCCTGCTGCATCAGGGAATCATCGTGCTCGCCGTTTTCGCGGTCCTCGCGCTGGCCTGGGTCAGCGTGCGGGAGTGGATCCCCGCGGTGAAAACCGCGGTGGGCATGCGCGCCGCAGCGCCAGCTGAGCCGGCTGGCCGGCGCCTGCTGCGCATCGGCTTCGGCCTCATATGGATCTTCGACGGTATCCTGCAGGCGCAGCCGGCGATGGCGGCGGGGATGCCGTCCCAAGTCATGCAGCCCACGGCCGCAGCGTCGCCAGCCTGGGTTCAGCACCTGGTCAACTGGGCGGGTACCGGCTGGTCCTACCACCCCATCCAGGCCGGGGCAGCCGCTGTGTGGGTCCAGATTGGAATCGGTGCGTGGCTGATAGCCGCGCCGCCTGGCCGAGCTTCACGGCTAGCCGGCCTGGCGAGCACCGCCTGGGGGCTTGTCGTCTGGGTTTTCGGTGAGGCATTCGGCGGCCTTTTCGCGCCGGGCCTGAGCTTCCTTTTTGGCGCGCCAGGAGCTGTGCTCTTCTACTGCGCGGCCGGGTTGCTGATCGCGATGCCTGACCGGCGCTGGCAGTCGCCGCGCCTGGGTCGGCAGATGCTGACCGGACTCGGAGCGTTCTTCCTGGCAATGGCTGTACTGCAGGCGTGGCCAGGCCGCGGATTCTGGCAGGGCAGATTGCACGCCCAGCTGGGCACGCTGGCCAGCATGGTTCAGTCCATGGCGACGACACCCCAGCCGCACTTGCTGGCCGGGTGGCTGACCGCGTTCCAGTCCTTCACGGCCGCCAACGGCTTCGCCGTCAACTTGTTCGTCGTCATCGCGCTCGCTCTGGTCGGCGCCGGACTGCTAACGGGGCGGCCACAGCTCATCCGGCCGGCGCTCGCCCTGGCGGCAGTCGTCTGCCTGGCGACCTGGGTACTCGTTCAAGACCTGGGCTTCCTCGGCGGAGTCGGGACTGACCCGAATAGCATGATTCCGATCCTGCTCGTCGCCGCCGGCGGCTATGTGGCGCTAGAGCACCCCGCAATCGCATCCGCGGCCGAGACGGCCCAGCCCCTCGAGACGGCCCAGCCCCTCGAGACGGCCCAGCCCCTCGAGACGGCCCAGCCCCTCGAGACGGCCCAGCCCGCCCCACCAGCTGAGCCTGCCCGGCCCGAGCCAGTCGATGTCCCGGCCCGGCGTTCGCCCGCCAGGCTTCGACTGCAGCGCCTCAGCCTCGCCAAGGCGTCCCGCGCCTTCGGGAATGTCAGCGCCCAGACGATCGTGGCCACATGGGCGGCCGCGGTCGTGCTCATTGGCGTCGGCCCGATGGCGCTGGCGGAGGCTAGCCCGACCGCCGACCCGATTATCGCGCAAGCTATCGACGGGAGCGCGGCCCCGCTGGACTACCCTGCCCCGGCATTCACGCTAACTGACCAGGCCGGCCGGCAGGTCAGCCTCGCCAGCCTCCACGGCAAGACAATACTTCTGACCTTCCTCGACCCCGTCTGTACGTCGGATTGCCCACTGATCGCGCAGGAGTTTCGCCAGGCCGATCACCTGCTCGCCGCGGACTCAGCGCGGGTGGAGCTGATCGCGATCGTCGCCAACCCGATCTACCACAGCGTCGCCTATACCCGAGCATTCGATAGCCAGGAGGGTCTGGCGGGCCTGCCGAACTGGCTGTACCTCACCGGCTCGCTTCCACAGCTCCAGCGCGTCTGGAAGGATTACGCGATCGCTGCCCAGATCCTGCCTGCGGGCGGAATGATCGCACACAGCGACGTCGCCTACGTGATCGGTGCGAACGGGCACACCAGGATGGAGCTGGACTTCGATCCTGGGCCCGGCACCTCAAGCTCGGTGTCCTCGTTCGCGGTAGAGCTCCGCAACGCCGCGCAGACCGTGATGCGATCGACATGAGAATGAACCGCACGTCAGTCAAGCCCGCTACTCGGCATCGGTTGATCGCTGGTGCCGCGCTAGCCGCCAGCGCCCTTCTCGTCGCCGCCTGCGGCAGCACGGCCGTGAGCCCGTCCGGCGGCGACGCGCCGACCGCCGGCATCCCGCTCGCCACGTCGGAGGGCGGGACGGGCGTGCCCGGCTGGGCAGTCGTGGAGATGGGCACATCGAGCCGCGACTACAACAACTTCTGGGAGCTGTTCGTGCGGCCGGCCGGCTCGGGCCACTGGAAGCTGGCTACACCACTCGGCGTGGCCAGTAACGGCGGGCTGGCCATCACCAGCACCGGCGTGGGGCTGGTAGCCGGTTTCCAGCCGAGCCAGGACCTGAGGTTCTCGCCGCTGGCGACCGCGACGAGTTCGGCCGCGGACTGGTCGCAGGCCAGCGCTCCGGTAAGCCCTGGCCTGGCCAGCGTGCCGGACGCGCTCGCGGCGGGCCCGGCCGGAGAAGTCCTCGCGCTGACCAAAACCGGCGAGGTGCTGCTCGGCACCCATGACGGCGGCACCTGGAGCCGGCTGACCACGCTCCGATCGATCGCCAGCAGCGCCGCCGGCCGAGCCTGCCGGCTCACCGCACTTACCGCCGTCGCGTTCACCGCGGCAGGTACCGTGCTGGCCGGCGGCACGTGCGCCCGCTCAGGAACGTCGGGCATCTTCATGCTTGGACAGGGCTCGCCGACGGCGATCGTGCTGCCGCTGCCCGCTGGCCCCGTGACGGTGCTTGGGCTCGCCCGCGAGGCAGCGGGCCGCACAATGGCACTACTGATGCTCGGGACCGGTCGCGCCACGACAGTCGTGGCCGCCTGGCTCACTAACACCGGCGCGGGGACGGTGTCGCCAACGGTGGCGACCGCCGGCAGGGCGCCCCGTTCCGTGGCGATGTGGTCGAACGGCAGCGCCGGGCTCGTGCTTGCGAACGGACGGGCCGAGTCCATTGCCGGGCCCGGAGCGGGGTGGCACGTGCTTCCTCAACTACCGAGAAACTCCGCGACGCTGGCGGTCGGGCCATCCGGCCAGATAGAGGCGCTGACGGCAGCGGGCAACAGCTTCGGGGTCTGGCAGCTCGCGGCAAGCGGGGACGAGTGGACCCAGGTGCAGCACGTCAACGTCACCGTTCCGTACGGATCGTCGAGCTGAACGGAGCGCGATGCAGTACCTGACCCAGCACTGGTCCTTCGGCCCACTGATGGTCGTCGCCATCGTGCTCGCCATCTGGCACGAGATCGGGCTGACCAAGCTGGCCAGGCGGTCCACGCCCGAGCAGGCCCGTCGGCGGAGGCTGCGTTCGCTGTGGTTCTACTCCGGGCTCGGCGTCCTGCTGCTGGCCGTGCAGTCACCGATCGGCTACTGGTCGTACGACTACTTCTTCGTGCACATGATCCAGCACCTGCTGCTGATGTTCGGTGCCCCGACGCTGGTCGTCGCGGGCGCTCCGTGGGAGCCGCTGCTGGTCGCGCTGCCCCGGTCGCTCCAGCGCCCGGCGGCAGGCGACGGCACGGCCTACGACTGGACGCGGCCGCTGCGAGCGGTCACCGCCTGGCTGCTGCGGCCGTGGGTCAGCATCGTGACCTTCAATCTGGTGATGCTGTTCTGGCACATCCCGGCCATGCTCGACCTGGCCGAGCGCAACCAGACCGTGCACATCTGGCTTATGTACACCAGCTTCTTCCTGGCCGGGATCCTGTTCTGGCTCCAGTTCATCGACTCGCCGCCGTTCCGGCGCAACATGAAGCTGACGTCGCAGGCCGTCGCGCTCGTCGGGACCAACATCAGCATGTGGCTGCTGGCCATGGCCATGGGCATCCTGACCAGCGTTTCCTGGTACCCGGTCTACGACCACATCGCCGGCGTCACGCTGCCGCCGTTCGCCGACCAGCAGATTGGGGCCGGGATCCTCTGGATATGCGGTGACTTCTGGGCGATCCCGACCCTCATCTACGTCATGCGACGGATCATCGCCGAGGACGGCGGGGTCGGCGCGGCGGTGGATAAGATCCTCGGCCACGGCTCGACCCGCTACCAGTGGGCCAGCCGCGGTCCGGTGCACCCGGCGCAGCCGGCAAATGCAGCAAATCGTGCGTCCGGGTCTCCCGACAGCCGGGGGTAGGGGCTCGTCCGGCGGCGACCCTGAGGATGTGGGATAGACACTGCGGCACGGGCCAGATGGCCATGCCGGCGTCACGCCGATGCCCTGAGGCTGTCGATATCGGCGGGGCCGGTTCGTGTAGAGGGTGAGAGGCAGGCCGCCGGTTCGGCCGCCATCGCTACCGAGGGAGCCTTCGATGCAGCAATACCTCCTCAGCATTTACCAGCCCGACGGCGACCCGCCGCCGCCCGAGGTTCTGGGACCGATCATGGAGCGGCTCGGCGAGTGGAATCAGCGGCTGCGCGCGGCCGGCGCCTGGGTGTTCACCGCGGGATTGCTGCCGCCGAGTACCGCCACGGTCGTGCGGGTCAAGGGCACAGAGGAACTTGTGACCGACGGACCGTTCGCCGAGGGGAAGGAGCATCTCGGCGGGTTCACGGTGATCGCCGTAGCCGACCTGGACGTTGCCCTTGACTGGGCCAGGCAGCTGGCTGAAATAACGACCCTGCCCATCGAGGTGCGGCCGACGGCGCAGCTCGACGGCTCGGGCTGACTGGCGCGCCGTGCCCAGTGATCCTGGCTCGGCCCGACCCGACCAGCTTGCGGCCGAGATCACGCGCGTGTTCCGGGCCGAGTACGGCCGGGCGGTCGCGATTCTGATCCGCGCCTTCGGCGATATCGACGTCGCCGAAGACGCGGTTCAGGATGCCTTCGCCACCGCGATGACGCGGTGGCCCGATCGTGGCCTGCCGCCGAGCCCGGCGGGCTGGATCATCACCACGGCCAGGAACCGCGCCACGGATCGGCTGCGCCGGGAGGCATCCCGCCAGGACCGGCATGCGCAGGCCGCCCTGCTGCACGCTGCCGCCGAGCCCGTCGAGGAGGGCCCCGTGCACGACGACCGGCTGCGGCTGATATTTACCTGCTGTCACCCCGCATTGGCTCCGGCCGCGCAGGTTGCGCTGACCCTGCGCCTGCTCGGCGGGCTGACCACCGCGGAGATCGCACGCGCGTTCCTGGTGCCCGAGGCGACGATGGCCCAGCGGCTGGTGCGAGCAAAGGGAAAGATCAGGGATGCCCGCATCCCGTACCGCGTGCCGACCGAGGCCGACCTGCCTGGCCGTCTCAGGGCCGTGCTGGCTGTCGTGTACCTGATCTTCAACGAGGGGTACGTGGCGGGCTCGGGCGACGAGCTCGTCAGGACCGGCCTGTGCGCCGAGGCCATCAGGCTGGGCCGCACGCTGGCGGACTTGATGCCGGACGAGCCCGAGGTCGCCGGGCTGCTCGCGCTGATGCTGCTGGTGGAGTCGCGGCGGCCGGGGCGGGCGACGCCAGAGGGAGCGATGGTGCTGCTGGCCGACCAGGACCGCTCGCGCTGGGATCGCGCACTCATCAGCGAAGGCCAGGCGCTGGTCCGCCGGTGCCTGCGGAGGAACCGGCCGGGTCCGTACCAGATCCAGGCGGCCATCAACGCCGTACACAGTGACGCGCCCACGGCGGCGGATACGGACTGGGCACAAATCCTGCAGCTATACGACGAGCTCATAGCGCTGTCGCCGAGCCCGGTGATCGCGCTGCACCGGTCGGTCGTGGTAGCCGAGGTCAGCGGCCCGGCGGACGGCCTTGCCGACACCGAGGGCCTGCCGCTTGAGTCGTATTACCTGTTCCACGCGGTCCGGGCCGATTTCCTGCGCCGGCTCGGCCGGCCGATAGAGGCCGCCGCGGCTTATGAGTCAGCGATTGAGAGGACCGCCAACGCGGCCGAGCGCGAGTTCCTGCGCCGCAGGCTTGCGTCCCTGGCCGAAGTCTGAGCTCGAGCCGGCCTTCTGTCCCTTCTGGAAGCCG
>Ga0335075_10016045_pt1 | contig 11211 bp, 7 predicted proteins | sample Lox_Sample_24_FD_206723 | JGI IMG/M metagenome (GOLD analysis project Ga0335075, IMG submission 206723) | Soil microbial communities from Loxahatchee National Wildlife Refuge, Florida, United States - Lox_Sample_2.4 | ecosystem: Environmental > Terrestrial > Soil > Wetlands | place: USA: Florida... | reverse complement strand
GACGAGGAAGACGACGACTGCGCCGACACGACGGCCGACCCCGCGCCATTCCCCACATTAAGTGCGATCAGGCCGCCGTTGGTGATCGCGCCCGGGATGATGCCGAACTGGCTGAACTGGGTCAGCTGACCGAGGGGCGAAATACCGCCTAGATATCCCAAACTGATTGTGCTGGTCGCGGCGGCCGAGTTGGCGGTCTCGGTGGTGCCGTAGGAATCGCCGCTGAGCCCGAGCATCTGCACAAACGCCTGATTGATCGCCGTGGCTTCGGCGCTGACTTGCTGATACAGATTGCCGTAGGCACTGAACTGAGTCGCCTGCAACGCCGACACCTCATCTGCTGCGGCGGGAGCCACGCCCGTAGTCGAGGTGGCCGCCGACGCGTTCTGCGCGGCCAACGACGTACCGATGCCCTCCAGTTTGCCAGCCGCGTATTGCAATGCGTCAGGCTGGGTAGTCACAAAAGACATACTTTTCGCTCCTTTAGAGTTCTGTTGTCCAAAAAGATCGACACCGGTTCATTTCAGCAGACTCGCCCGTAGATAAGCTGAAAATTAGCTGTGCTCACTGACAACATTGATGGTGTTGGCTCCAAACGGCATTGACGGAATTGGCCCGAAATAAACGACTTGATGCTCAGCGTCGTCGATCGGATTTAACTGCGGTCCAACGTGTCTCGATCGTCGGGCGTTAGCGCATGGCGTGGACTGAACCAAAACGTGGCCACCCACCCGTCGGGATGTGCGGCCACGCTTGAGGTGAACGTCGCCTTTCGTTACACGAGAACGGATTTCGGCATCACGGTGGGCTTGACTCCGTACCGAGGCGCACTGAAGCCACTGAAACCATTGAAGCCGTAGCCCCCCCGACCGGCCGAGGCGGCCGCCGGCATGCCCGCCGCCACATTCGTCATCGGCATGCCCTCTTCCGGTGGGGTAGTCCAGCCCGAGCCCGCCAGCGTCGCGGTACCGGTGGCCGGGGTGGCCGCAGACCATCCGGCCGGCACCGACAACCCGCCGACCGAGGACGCCGAGCCCATACCCGCCAGCACCGGTGCGGCACCGAGTCCTCCGGCCGGGACTGCCGCGCCCGCCAAGGCTCCGGCTGCCGGCGCCGTCGCGCCTGCCAGGACTCCGCCGCCGCCCAAACCGGCCCCCAGGTCACCGACGGCCGCGGCGCCGGCGCTTCCACCCATCAGGGTGTATCCATACAAAACCGCGGCCGGGATGATGGCGAACATCTGCCATGCGATGGTGTCAAAAATCCCGTTGGGGATGTTTGCCACCAGGCTGTTGCTGAAGAAATCGTCCAGCGGGTTGTCCAACGCTTGCGCGGCCAGCGGTGCGGTTAGGGATTGCATGGCGTTAGGCAGGTTGGACACCAGCCCCTGGAAACCCGCCGTCTGCGTGCCGCTTGCCGCGGCTTGTGAAACCGCGGCGGCGTGGGCCCCCAGCCCGCCCGGATTGGTGGTCGGCGCCGGCGAGGTCAACGGAGTCAGCGTCGCAGCGCTGGCCGAGGAGCCGGCGTAGCCATACATCGCGGCGGCGTCTTGGCCCCACATCTCGGCGTACTGCGCCTCGGTGGCCATGATCGCCGGGGTGTTTTGTCCCAGGATGTTGGTAGCGACCAGGGCGGCCAGCTGGGCTCTGTTGGCGGCGATCATCGGGGGCGGCACCGTCATCGCGAACGCCGTCTCATAGGCGGCTGCCGAGGCCATGGCCTGGGTGGCAGCGTGTTCAAGTTCGCCGGCGGTGGTGTGCATCCACCCGATATAGGGCGTGGTCGCGGCGGCCATGGCCGCCGAGGACGGACCCAGCCACTCCCCGCCGGTCAGCTCTGAGATCACCGACTGGCAGGCGGATGCCGTCGTGCTCAATTCGGCGGCCGTATTGTTCCAGGCCGCGGCCGCTGCCATCATCGGGCCCGATCCTGGGCCGCAGTACATGCGTGCGGAGTTGATTTCCGGGGGCAATGCTGCAAAATCGAAAACCATTTCTTTAATCCTGTTCGGTGGTTGTTGGCTGGTGAGGGGCTAGACGACCGTCGGCTTGGGCAGCACGGTGAGCTTGGCGCCATAACGCGGCGCGCCGATGCCGTAGCCTCCGCGCCCGGCCGAGGCCACCGATGGCACCCCGCCTGGCAGAGTCGTCACCGTCGCGCCGTGCGGGGCTGCGCCGCTCCAGCAGGCCCCCGGCAACGTCGCGGGGGTCGCGGCTGCGGCCCCGACGTCACCCGCGGCCCAGCTGGGCGGCACCGACAACCTGCCGATCGTTGAGGCTTGAGCCACGCCCGCCGAGACCGGCACCGCACCGAGGCCGGCAGCGCCTCCCGGCGCCACCGGTGTTGCCGCGTCCGCCGAAAGCCCTGCGCCGAGGTCGCCGGTCAATCCGAAAGCGCCGGCCGAGCTGGAGCCGGAGCTCGGTATGAATTGTCCCTGGGCGAGGTCGAGCATGTCCGACGAGGCGGCGCTGAAGTTCTGCGCCCAGTTGAAGGGAGTACCGATGGTCGCGCCAAAGCTGGACGACAAGCCTCCAGACTGCGCTGGACCGGTCGCCGCTGCAGAACCACCGCTCAGCGCGCTGAGAAGTCCTGACAACGACGTCGAACCGGTCGCGGCCTGATTGGCCGACTCGGTCTCGCCGTAGGAACCGGCACTGGATCCAAGGGTGTTGACCAACATCTGGTGAATCGCCGCGGCTTGCGCGCTGGCCTGTTGGTACCAGGTGCCGTAGACGGAGAACTGCATTGCCTGCAATGCTGAAACCTCATCGGCGGCTGCGGGAGCCATCCCCGTGGTGGGTGCTGCTGCGGCCTCGTTCTGAGCGGCCATCGAAGAGCCAAGAGCTTGTAGGCGGCTCGCCGCAGCCATCAGCGCTGGCGACTGCGCGGTTACGAAAGACATGAGTTTTCTCCTTCAGTGTCGTGTTTCAAAGACGGCGGATGATGGCAGTTGTTGCAGCCGACCTCCTAACGCGGTTGCCCCTGATGGGTTTTGTTTGGTGGAGAAGAGGGTCTCGATGGCGGGCATGTCAGAAGCACGACCCAGGGCTCTCCGATCGCGAGTCGCCGACGCGGTGCGCTGAAATCGCTTGAGCACCAGGGCTGAACGGCATAGCCCACTACTGGCTTCTGAGTGCGGGGTCGAACCTTTGAAGAGCGTGGGAGCGGGTCGGCGTGGCGTTACAGGGCTGATGAGCTTCAGCGGGTGAGTCCGATCGCCGCGCCGGCCGGCCGGGGCCGCCGCCGAAGGCGCGCTGGTCTTCTGATCTACCAGTGCTGTCGATGCCAAGACCACTGCGATGCCGGCTGGGGTGGGCATGCCCGCGATAGCTTCGGCCGGGCGTGGGGGCGTCGGCGCGGGGCAACGTTAGGGCTTCAAGCCGAAAGTCATGCCCAAACATCTGGTCGCCTGATCCCCAACAGGCAGACCACCGACCACCGCGCAGTGCGCTGTGCCGGCGGGTTTCTCATAGCGGCACCGTCGCCCCGGCCTGCTCAGGGTTGCTTTTCGGCGGCGATGCCATATTGCTGTCTTCGATCCACGCCAATGTGGCGCGCCAGGATTGTGCGGACCCTGGGAGAAATACGGCCGGATGCTTGTCGCAGTCGTCCACCAGTAGACAGTAACCCGGCTTGGTAGACGTGATGCAACAATCAGCGACTAACTTCTATGAATAACTATATAAGTCGACTTTAGTGAACTGTCATCCGGCTATGGAGCCGTGGCGAATCCAACCGTTGTTTGGGACGTAGAACCGCTGGGATCCGTGACCGGAGCCGACGACGCACGAGATCACTTGCGGCGGTTGGCATACCCGCCAGGCTGGCACCGCTTCTAACCGGGCAGTGACCGGCTGCGCCGGGATGCTGGTGATCATCAGCGGCGTTGGCGGCGCCGACTTGCTTGCACCGGTTCACGCCGACGAATCGGTATGCGTCGACAGTGCGAGAGACCACTGCTCGCAGCAGGCAAATGCACCCAGGCCGGACGCACCGCGTGCGCGATCTTGTGAGCCAGAAAGATTGGCAGCCTTCAGCTTTCAATGGTATCAACACCCTCGCCGTTGCCGAGCAGGTGTCGGTGGTGCGCAGCTTGCGCATCTCGCGACCGTTGTCGTCGGCGGTGAGTTGATCGGTTGGCCGTGAAGCGCCTTCGACGATCCGTCGCGCCGGCTTAGTTGGCGTGCAGGTCCTCGTTGAGTGCGATGCCGCGACCGTCGCGGGACACCACCTCGACCGCGCCGGTCACCGAGTTGCGGCGGAACAGCATGTTGCTACCGCCGGAGAGCTCGCGGGCCTTGACCGAATTACCTTCGGGCAGAGCTATTTTAGTGCCGGAGGTGACGTATAGGCCAGCTTCGATGACGCAGTCGTCACCCAGCGAAATTCCCAGGCCGGCGTTAGCGCCGAGCAGGCAATGCTTGCCGATCGAGATGACCTCGGTGCCACCGCCGGACAACGTGCCCATGATCGACGCGCCGCCGCCAATATCGGAGCCATCGCCGACCACCACGCCTGCCGAGATGCGGCCCTCCACCATTGAGGCGCCCAGTGTGCCCGCGTTGTAGTTCACGAACCCCTCGTGCATCACCGTCGTGCCCGACGCCAGATGCGCGCCCAGTCGTACCCGGTCGGCGTCGGCGATGCGCACCCCGGTCGGCACGACGTAGTCGACCATGCGGGGGAATTTGTCCACGCCGTACACCGCGACCGGGCCGCGGCGGCGCAGTCTGGCCCGCACCATCTCGAAACCCTCGACCGCGCACGGTCCGTGGCTGGTCCACACCACGTTGGTCAAGACGCCGAAGAAGCCGTCGGCGTTGAGCCCGTGCGGCGCGACCAGTCGGTGCGAGAGCAAGTGCAGTCGCAGGTAGGCGTCGTAGGCGTCCACGGCCTTGTCTTCGAGCGAGCCGATGACGGTGCGTACCACGACGGTCTCGGTGTCGCGGTCGTCGTCGCGCCCGGCCAGCACCGCCAACTCGTCGGGAACCTCGGCCACCGAGAGCCGGACCGTGCCGCTGTCGCCCGATTCGATCAATTCCGGTGCGGGAAACCAGGTGTCGAGCACCGAGCCGTCGCCGGCCAACGTCGCCACACCAATAGCTGAAGCTGCAGTCACGTGCCCCACGCTACTTTCCCCGGACGAGCAGACATAAAGGCCCCCAACGCGCCGGTCTGGCAGGAGCTTTTGCGTCTGCTCGCGGGGAGAGGGGACCCACTACGCTGGGGTCGTGCTGGACCTATGCGGCGACCCGATCGAGCTGACGGCGGCGCTGGTCGATATCCCGAGTGAGTCGCGGCAGGAAACGCGCATCGCCGACGAGGTGGAAGCCGCGCTGCGGGCGCAGACCCCCCAGTCTCTGGCGTTCGAAATCATCCGCAACGGAAACGCCGTGCTGGCGCGCACCGCGCTCGGCCGACCGACGCGGGTGCTGCTGGCCGGGCATCTCGACACGGTTCCGGTGGCGGACAACCTGCCGAGCCGCCGGGACGGAGATTTGCTGCACGGCTGCGGCACCACCGACATGAAATCCGGTGACGCCGTCTTCCTGCATCTGGCCGCCACGGTCACTGCGCCCACGCACGACCTCACGTTGGTGTTCTACGACTGCGAGGAAATCGATTCCGCCGCAAACGGTTTGGGGCGCATTGAACGCGAGCTACCTGACTGGCTGGCGGCCGACGTAGCGATCCTGGGCGAGCCGACCGGCGGCTTCGTCGAGGCGGGCTGTCAGGGCACGCTGCGCGTCGTGATCCACGCGACCGGGACGCGCGCTCACTCAGCGCGATCGTGGCTGGGCGACAACGCTATTCACAAGCTGGGTGCCGTCCTCGACAGGTTGGCCGGGTATCGGGCCCGCAGTGTCGAGATCGACGGCTGCACCTACCGCGAAGGGTTGTCGGCGGTCAGCGTCGCCGGCGGCGTCGCCGGCAATGTCATCCCCGATGCCGCGTCGGTGACGGTGAACTTCCGCTTCGCACCCGACCGATCTCCGGACGACGCACTGCGTCACGTCGATGAGGTTTTCGCTGGCCTCGACGTGCGGATCGAGCAGACCGACCTTGCCGCGGGAGCGCTGCCCGGGCTGTCCAAGCCCGCTGCCAAGGCCCTGGTCGAAGCCGCCGGCGGGCAGGTGCGAGCGAAGTACGGGTGGACCGACGTTTCGCGGTTCGCCGCGAGAGGCGTTGCTGCGGTCAACTACGGGCCGGGCGATCCCAACCTGGCGCATACCCGCGACGAGCGCGTGGCCGTCGACCAGATCACCGCCGCCACGACGATGCTGCGGGCGTATCTGAGCAGCTAGTCGCGCTGCGCTTGGGCCGAGGCGTCGGCGGCCGCGGGATGCAGCCCCCGATCGGCCAGGTCGGCGGCCACGTCGGCCAGCGCCGCGGCATCACCGTGCGCCAGCGCGCGGGCGTGCGCCAGTGTCAGCCTGCCGAGCACGCAGTCCACGTCGATCGACAGGCGTTCGGCCTTGAACACCGCGCGGGTGTCTCCGAGTCGCACCGCATCTTGCAGCGCGCGCAGCGCGATCGCCGACTGGCCGCCGCGTTCTGCGGCCTGCACGGCCTCGCGGGCGGCTTCGATCGCGCCGGTTGTGTCGCCGCGCGCCGCTTTCGACCACGCCTTGGCCAGTGCCAACTCCGGAGCGAACAGCGTCGATTTCATCCCGTGCCGAGACTCTGCTCGACTGAAAACCTTTGCGGCCTCCAGTTGTTCACCATGCTGACCAAGCGCCTGAGCGAGCAGCGTCAGCGACAGCGGCCCCCAGGAATAGCCGGTCCGCGCCAGCGGATCGGCGGCCCGGCTCAGCAGCGTGACGGCGGCGTCGAAGTCACCCTGGGCGATCGCGACGTAGCCCACCAGCGTCTCGCCGATCGCCCGGCCCGGCTGCTGCAGCTCGGCGAAGTCGGTGTAGCGCTGCGCCAGCGTGCGGGCCTCGGTCAGCCGCCCCGCCATGAGCATGGCGGTGATCCGGCCGAAGCCGCTGGTGAAACGCAGCAAACCGGGATGGTCGGCGGCCATCGCACGCCCGGCCAGTGCCTCGACGTCGCCGAACCGACCGGTGCGCGCCGAGCTCAGCGCCGCCGCCGACGCCGCCCACCCCACGGCCACCGCGTCGGCGTGCGGCGAGGCCAACACCTCACCCGCGATCCGCAGCGCGCGCAACGGAGTTCCCGCGTTCATCGCAAAGGTCGCCGCGAGTGCGTCGAGGGTGGCCAACGCCGTCGGCGCGGAGATCCGGTGCCGGGTGGTCTGCAGAAACGCGGTGGCCCGCTCCGGCTCGCTGAGCATCCAGAACTGGTTGGCGGCCCGCGGCAGCGCCCATTCGATCAGCTCGGACTGCGACAACTGCTCGGGATCCACTGCCTCCAGCACCGCGCCGGCGTCTCGTCCACGGCCCTGCCAGGTCAGCGCGTAGGCAAGCGCCAGCCGCGCGGCCAGTCCGTCCGACCGGTCCAACGCGGCACGGGCGAGCCGTTCGGCCAGCTCCAGCTCACCGAGCCGCAGCGCGTCTTGGGCCGCGGTCACGATGTCGGCAACCGCACCGGGAGCGTCGCTGTCGACGGCCAGGGCTGACAGTCGCAGCTGGTCGCCGACGCCGCCTGCTGGTCGCGCCGCCAGCTGTTCGATCAGCGATGTGCGCAATGCCCGTGCGGTCTCCGGTGCCAGCGTGGCGCGGAGGCGGTCGGTGTAGAGCGGATGGGCCGCGTGCACCGTCGCGCCGTCATCGCAGGCAATCGCACCTGCGGCTTCGGCTTCGTCGACGGCATCCTCGCCGACCAGCGCCGCCAGATCGGCGCGGCCTAGGGGCTCTGCCACTGCCAGGTGCTCCAGCACCGCGCGGACCGGCGTGGGCAAACCGGCCAGGTAGCCGTCGATCAGGGCAGGCAGTGGTGGGCCATTCTGCAACTCGCCGCTTTGGACCAGGTGTCGCAGATATAGCGGGTTGCCCTGACTGCGTCGGACGACCTCGCTGGTGGCCGCGGCATCCAGTGGCGCGCCGAGGGCTGATTCCAGCAGCGCCGCGATCGCCGGTTCACTCAGCGGCTCGACCTCGACCGCGGTCAGCAGCTCATCGGCCGCCAGCGCAGCGACCGCATCGGGCAGCTCGGTGTCGGCGCGGACGGTGACGACGAGTCGCGCCGAGCGGCTCAGGGCCAGTTGGTACACCAGGGTGGCCGACAGGTGGTCCAAGTGTTGAGCATCGTCGACCACGAACAGCAGCTCGCCACCGCCGCTGGTCAGCGAGTCGTGTGCGACGCGCAGCAGCTCCGCGGGCCTGCCGGTCTCGGCGAGGTTGGCGGTCTCGAGCAGGCCGTGGAACGCGCCGAACGGCACGGTCCGTCCCGTCGCGGTGCCCATCACCCAGTGCACCGCAGCAGACGGCTTGCCCGCGCCGAGCTTTTCGGCGACAGTGCGCGCGAGCAGCGTCTTGCCGACGCCGTCGGCGCCGACCAGAACGACCCCGGACCGTTGGGGATCGTCCATCGCGGCCGCGATCCGTTGCACTACGGCGTCCGCCGGTGCGGCAACCCAAGCAGTCGGCACCGCCGGATTTTATGGCGCGCAGTGTTGTCGGCATGTCAATAGGCCCAAATGCACTCGGCGGCAAGGTGGTCTATTTACCTCGACTGGCTCTACTAGGGTTCGACTGTGCCTTCGAAACGCGACGCACCGCCGGCGTGGGCGGTCTGCGTGTACTGCGCGTCCGGGCCCACCCAGCCTGAGTTGTTGGCCTTGGCGGCCGAACTGGGCGAGGCGATCGCCGACCGGGGCTGGACCCTGGTTTGGGGCGGCGGCAACGTCTCCGCGATGGGTGCGTTGGCCTCCGCCGCGCGGGCGCGCGGCGGGTGGACCGTTGGCGTCATACCCAAGATGCTGGTCCGACGCGAGGTCGCCGATACCGATGCCGACGAACTGATCGTCACCGACACCATGCGCGAGCGCAAACAGATCATGGAGGACCGCGCCGACGCGTTCATCGCGCTGCCGGGCGGCATCGGCACGCTGGAGGAGCTGTTTGAGGCGTGGACCGGCGGGTATCTGGGTTTGCACAACAAACCGGTGGTGATGCTCGACCCGGCCGGACACTTCGACGGGTTGCGCGCATGGCTCTACGGATTGGTGGACAGCGGTTACGTCTCGGAAGCCGCGTTGGACCGGCTGGTGGTGGTCGACGAGGTGAGTGCGGCACTGGCAGCCTGCACGCCCGGCTGAGCCGGGGCACTAGGCTGACCGCGCAGACTGCGGTTGGTGTGAAACGAGGGATAACAGTGTCCGAACACGACTCCAATACCCATTCATCGGTCGGGCTGCTCGACATCGCCACCCGAGTGCCCGGGGTATTGGCCGACGTTCCGGTGATCGTCCGCGGCGTGCTCACCGGGCTGCTGGCCCGGCCGACGTCCAAGACGTCGATCGGCAAAGTGTTCCAGGAACGCGCCGCCCGCTTCGGTGACCGGGTCTTCATCCGGTTCGGCGAGCAGCAAGTGACCTACCGCGAGGCCAACGCGACCGCCAACCGTTATGCCGCCGTGCTGGCGGCGCGCGGTGTCGGCCGCGGCGACGTCGTCGGGATCATGCTGCGGAACTCACCCAACACGGTGCTGATGATGCTGGCCGCGGTCAAGTGTGGCGCGATCGCCGGCATGCTCAACTACCACCAGCGTGGCGAGGTACTGGCGCACAGCCTGGGCCTGCTGGACGCCAAGGTGCTGGTCGCCGAGTCCGATCTGGTCGACGCGGTGGACGAGTGCCGCGGGTCCGGCGTCGAGCCGATGACGATCGAGGACATCGAGCGGCTGGCCGCGACTGCGCCCACGGCTAACCCGCCGTCGGCATCGGCCGTGCTGGCCAAGGACACGGCGTTCTACATCTTCACCTCGGGCACCACCGGACACCCGAAGGCCAGCGTGATGACCCATAAACGATGGTTGGCTGCGCTGGCCGCATTCGGCGGGCTGGGATTGCGCCTCAAGGGTTCGGACACGTTGTACAGCTGCCTGCCGCTGTACCACAACAACGCGCTCACCGTCGCGATCGGGTCGGCGATCAATTCCGGGTCGACCCTGGCACTGGGCAAGTCTTTCTCGGCGTCGCGGTTCTGGGACGAGGTGATTGCCAGCGAGGCGACGGCATTCATCTATATCGGTGAGGTCTGTCGATACCTGCTGAACCAACCCGAAAAGCCGACCGACCGCGCGCACAAGGTCCGGCTGGTCGCCGGCAACGGGCTGCGTCCGGAGATCTGGGACGATTTCACCTCCCGGTTCGGCATCGCGCGGGTCTGCGAGTTCTACGCGGCCAGCGAAGGAAACACCGCCTTCATCAACATGTTCAATGTGCCCAAGTCGACGGGTTGTTCTCCGCTGCCGTTGGCCTACGTGCACTACGACCCGGACACCGGCGAGCCGCTGCGCGGTGACGATGGCCGGGTGCAGCGGGTGCCCACCGGTGAGCCGGGTCTGTTGCTCAGCCCGGTGAGCCGGCTGCAGCCATTCGACGGCTATACCGATCCGAAAGCCAGCGAAAAGAAGTTGGTACGCAACGCTTTTCGTGACGGCGACTGCTGGTTCAACACTGGAGACGTGATGAGCCCGCAGGGCATGGGTCACGCCGCCTTTGTCGACCGCCTGGGCGACACCTTCCGCTGGAAGGGTGAGAACGTCGCCACCACGCAAGTGGAACGGGCGCTGGCAGGCGACAAGTCCGTCGAGGAGTGCACGGTCTTCGGTGTGGAGATCCCCCGCACCGGCGGTCGCGCCGGGATGGCCGCAATCAAATTGCGCGACGGCGCCGAGTTCGACGGGAAGGCGCTTGCCCGCACGGTCTACGACCAGCTGCCGACGTACGCGCTGCCGCTGTTCGTGCGTGTGGTGGAGTCGATGGAGCACACCACCACGTTCAAGAGCCGCAAGGTGGATCTGCGCGAGCAGGGCTACGATCTGCAAGGCCTCGGTATCGAAGACCCGCTGTATGTGTTGGCCGGGCGCGGAGAAGGTTACGTGCCGTTCTACGACGAATATCCGGACGAGGTCGCGACCGGTAAGCGACCATAAGGCCGAGTGTGGCGTGAGGGCGGCGACTGTGTGCTGAGGGCGACGACACGCCGCAGCATTGCGCCCTGCGCGCACACTCGATCGCAGCCGGGTGCAAGGCGGCCCGAATCTTCGCGCGAAGCGGTGGCCGGGCACCATAGAAGGGTG
>Ga0335075_10016044_pt1 | contig 11212 bp, 8 predicted proteins | sample Lox_Sample_24_FD_206723 | JGI IMG/M metagenome (GOLD analysis project Ga0335075, IMG submission 206723) | Soil microbial communities from Loxahatchee National Wildlife Refuge, Florida, United States - Lox_Sample_2.4 | ecosystem: Environmental > Terrestrial > Soil > Wetlands | place: USA: Florida... | reverse complement strand
GCCGGCTGGACGTCCTGATCGGCAACGCGGGCGTGCTGTCGACCAACGGCCGCATCCACAACCTCGCCGACCCCGAGTGGCAGCGCGCCGTGAACGTCAACCTGATGGGTGCCGTGCACGCGGTGCAGGCGGCGGTGGCGCCGATGCGCCGGCAGCGCAGCGGGTCGATCGTCTTGACCGCGTCGGTCGCCGGGCTGACCGCGTGGAGTCACTCCGGCCCCTACTGCGTGACGAAGGCCGCCGTCGTGCAACTGGCCAAGGTGGCGGCAGTCGAATACGCGCGCGACGGCATCCGTGTCAACTGCGTGTGCCCCGGGACCTTCCGGTCGGCGATGCACGACCAACTGCCCGAGGCGGCCCTGGACGCTGTCGCCGCCCGCCACCCGCTGGGGCTCGGCACGGCCGAGGACCTCGTCGCCGCGTACTCCTACCTCGCCGGTGACGGCTCGCGGTGGACGACCGGCTCGGCGATGGTCGTCGACGGTGGCTACGCGGCGCCGTGAGGCGCCCGGTCAGAGCTGCCGACGCAACTCCTTCTTCAGCACCTTGCCCGACGCGTTGCGGGGAAGCGCCTCGACGAACCAGACGGCCGTCGGCACCTTGAACTTCGCGAGCTGCGTTCGGCAGTGAGCGATGAGCTCCTCGGCGGTGACCGGCACTGAAGCGCGGGCCACCACGAACGCCACCGGTACCTCGCCCCACCGCTCGTGCGGGCGGCCCACGACGGCCACCTCGACCACAGCCGAGTGTTCGTACAGCACGCGCTCGACCTCGGAACCGGCGATGTTCTCTCCACCGGAGACGATCATGTCCTTGAGCCGGTCGACGATGTACACGTACCCGTCGTCGTCGCGGACACCGATGTCACCGGTGTGGAACCACCCCCCGGCGAACGCGCGGGCCGTCGCCTCCTCGTCGCGCCAGTAGCCGCTGAAGACCTTCGGGCCGCGCAGCACGATCTCACCCGACGAGCCCGGCGGCAGGCTGGTGCCAGCCTCGTCCTGGATGTCGAGCTCCACATAGAGACAGGTCTTGCCGACGCTGCCGAGCTTCGTGGTGAGGCTGTGCCTGTCGAGGAACGTGTCGCCGGAGACCGTTTCGGTCAAGCCATAGGCGTCGGCGAGCCACGCCGAGGAGAACACCTGTTGGGCACGCTCGAGCACGGGGATCGGCATCTTCTCGCCGCCGCCGATGATTACCCGCACGCTCGACAGATCCCGGTCCGCGATGCCGGGCAGGTCGATGATGGCCCGCACCATCGCCGGGGCGAGCCAGATCAGCGTGACGGCGCTGCGCTCGACCTCGTCCACGACCGCCGCCGCGTCGAAGACCTTGTGGACGACCACGGTGGCCCCGACGGAGATCAGCGTCGTGATGACCAGATCCAGCGCCCCGACGTGGTACATGGGGCCGCAGGCCAGCCCGACGTCCGCGGCCGTGAAGCCGAACTCGGCCACGTGGGCGTAGTTCTTCCAGGCCAGGTTGGCGTGCGTGATCATGACGCCCTTGGGGCGGCCCGTCGTTCCCGACGTGTACATGAGCCGCTGCACGTCGCTCTCAGCGGCGGGCCGGTACCGCGCGGGGCCGGCGGCGTCGTCAAGCCGGTCGAACCGCTCCCAGCCCTCGATGTCCTCGGCCGAGATGGCGATGCGGACCAGCTCGCCCATACATGCCGTCGCCGCGTCGGCCAGCTCGATCAGGTCGAGGTCGCACACCAGGACACGCGCCTCGGCGTGGCCGAGGATGAACTCCAGCTCAGCAGCGGCGAGGCGCCAGTTCAGCGGCATGACGATCGCCCCGAGATAGTTGGCAGCGAACTGGACGGTGAGCGTCTCGATGTTGTTGTAGGACAGCAGGGCGACCACGTCACCGGGGCCGATGTCACGCGCCTGCAGCCCGGCCGCCGCCCTGCGGGCCGAGCGCACCATGTCCGCGTAGGTCGCGCGCCGGCCACCGAAGGCGGCCAGCACCTGGTCGGGGGTGCGCTCGGCGTGGTGCTGCAGGACGCGGACCCAATTCACATCCGTCGTCGTCGGCCCCTCCTGACGGTCGTAGCGGTATTCCTTCATTCAGCTGACCGGTCGGTCCACGGTAGGAAACCGCCTCCGCGGCGGTCAACTAGGCGCGCACCGACGCCCGCAGCGTCGCGGCGATGCGGTCGACGTCCGGTAGCCACTCGCGCTCGAGCGAGGGCGAGTACGGGGCGGGCGTCGGTTGCGCGCCGACCCGGAGCACAGGGGCGTCGAGCGTCCAGAATCCTTCCCGGGCCGCCACGGCCGCGAGCTCGGCGCCGACCCCGAAGGGCGTCACCGCCTCGTGTGCGACGACCAGCCGGTTGGTCTTGGCCAGCGAGCGCAACACGGTCTCGTGGTCCAGCGGTGCGACGGTGCGCAGATCGATCACCTCGACGCTGATGTTCTCCTCGGCCAGGCGCTCCGCGGCGGCCAGGCAGTCGTGGACCATCCGCGAGTAGGACACGAGCGTGACGCCGGTGCCCGCTCGGCGCACGATCGCCTTGCCGATCGGCACGAGCGCGTGGGGGTCCGGCCGCGGCCCCTTGAGCCCGTAGAGCAGGCGGTTCTCGATGAACACCACCGGATTGGGATCGCGGATGGCGGCCCGCAGCAGCCCGTAGGTGTCCGACGGCGTCGACGGCATCACGACGGTGAGGCCGGGGATGTGCGCCAACAACGCTTCGAGGCTCTGTGAGTGCTGGCTGCCGGACGAACGACCGGCACCGAACTGGGTGCGCACGACCAGGGGCAGGCTCACCGCGCCGCCGGTCATGTACCGGAGCTTGGCCGCCTGGTTCATCAGCTGGTCCAGGCAGACGCCGATGAAGTCGAAGTACATGATCTCGACGATCGGCCGCATGCCGGCCATCGCGGCGCCCACGGCGGTCCCGACCACGGCGCTCTCGGAGATCGGCGTGTCACGCACCCGGCCGGTGTACTTGTCCGCCAGCCCGCGCGTCAGGCCGAACACGTTTCCGCCGGCGCCCACGTCGATGCCTGCGACGAACACCTCGGGGTCGGCGGCGAGTTCGAAGTCGAGCGCCTCGCGCACGGCGTCCATGGTCCGGAAGACCTCGCCGGACGGCTCGTCGGGCTCGACGACCGGCTCGCGCGCGATGGCGACGTAATGCAAGAGCGTGTCCGGCGAAGGCTCGTCGGCGCCGGACGCGGCTTCGACCGCGGCGTCGAGCTCACGCTCGACGTCCTCCTCGATGCGCGCGACCTGCGCCGGGTCCATCTGTGCGGCCAGGGCGGCCAACGGGTCGCGCTCCTGCCACCTCATCAGCTCCTCCGGCACGCGGTAGCGCTCCGGGTCGCCCTCGTAGTGGCCGCGCCAGCGATAGGTCTCGGCCTCGACGATGACCGGCGAGCCGCCCTGTCGGCGGCCCTCGATCAGCTCGGCCATCCCGGCGATCACGGCGAGGACGTCGTTGCCGTCCATCGCCTGGAACTCGACCCCGTACCCGCGTGCGCGGTCGGCGAGTGTGGCGCGGTGCTGGTCGCTCGCCGGGGAGAACTCGGCGTAGTGGTTGTTCTCGCAGAAGAAGATCACCGGGAGGTCCCAGACGGCGGCGAGGTTCACCGCCTCATGGAACATCCCCTGGCTCACGGCACCGTCGCCGAAGAAAGCGACGACTACGCCGCCGGAGTCGCGCAGCTGGGCCGCGGTCGCCGCCCCGACGGCGATGGGCAGGCCCGCGGCGACGATGCCGTTGGCACCAAACACGCCCAGCCGCGGATCGGCGATGTGCATCGAGCCGCCGCGCCCCTGGCAGGTGCCCGTCCGGCGGCCCATCAGCTCGGCAAACATCTCGGTAACCCCGAGACCCTTGGCGATGCAGTGCCCATGCCCGCGGTGCGTCGAGGTGATCGCGTCCCGCTCGTCGAGCGCCCAGCAGGCGCCCACAGCGGTGGCCTCCTGCCCGATCGACAGGTGCAGGAAGCCGGGGATCTTGCTATCGCGATACAGCTGCGAGGCCCGCTCCTCGAAGCGGCGGATCAGCCGCATCCGTCGATAGACCTCGACCATCGCCTCCGGGTCGAGCCCGGCCTGCCGCACCGCAGTTGCCGTCACACGGATCACCTTCCTGTCCGCGGCCTGGAGTGAGCTGCGCCCTTGACAAGGATGACCCCATCGGCATTCTTGTACTGACCGATCCATACTCTACCGCCGACGGGACGCACATGGACCTCGACCTCGATGAGGAGACGCTTGCGCTACAGCGCGTCTGTCGAAAGTTCGCCGCACGGGAGATCGAACCCTTCGCGGCCGACTGGTCCGAGCGCGAATACTTCCCCGTAGAGCTGTTCGGCAAGCTCGCCGACCTCGGCGTGATGGGCATGCTGATCGACGAGGAGTACGGCGGGACCGCCGCCGGTCATGTGAATTACGTCGCCGTCATGGAGGCGCTGGGCCAGGCCGACCAGTCCGTCGCCGCGGCGTGGAATGCGCACTCCACGATCGCGTCACTGCCGCTCGCCACCTTCGGCACCTCCCAGCAGAAACGACGCTGGCTCGTCCCGCTCGCCACCGGCAGCCACCTGGGAGCATTCGGCCTGACCGAGCCGGGCGCCGGATCGGACGCCGGCGGCATCCGCACCCGGGCGCGCCGGGACGCCGGCGGCTGGCTCATCAACGGGTCGAAGATCTTCATCACCAACGCCGGTACGCCGATGACCCTCGGCGTGACGCTGCTCGCGACGACCGGCACCGACCACGACGGCAAGAAGCGCTTCGGCACGTTCTTCGTGCCGAACGGGACCGACGGCTACTCCTGGGGCAATCCGCTGCGCAAGCTCGGCTGGCACGCGATGGACACCCGCGAACTCAGCTTCGACGACTGCTGGGTGCCCGAAGATCACCTGATCGGTGAGGAGGGGAACGGGCTGCGGCAGTTCCTCGAGGTGCTCGACGCAGGCCGAATCAGTGTCGCCGCCCTCGGCCTGTCGCTCGCGCAAGCGGCCCTGGACCTGGCCGTGAGGCACGCCACCGAGCGCGAACAGTTCGGTACCAAGCTGAGCAGGTTCCAGTCGATCGGGAACAAGATCGCCGACATGGCGACCGAGGTCGCGGCGGCTCGAGCCCTGGTCTATCGCGCGGCGTGGCTCGCCGACCAGGGTCGGCCCTTCGGTACCGAGGCGGCGATGGCGAAGCTCTTCGCATCGGAGGTCGCGAACCGCGCCGCCAGCGCCAGCCTGCAGATTCACGGCGGGTACGGCTACATGCGCGAATCAGCCATCGCCCGCTTCTACGCCGACGCCAAGGTCCTCGAGATCGGCGAAGGCACCAGCGAGATCCAGCGCAACGTCATCGGCCGCGCCGTCACCGCACGCTCGTCGAAGTAGCAACTCGTCACCGCGAAATGAGACCCCGATGCCCCATCGGATCGACATACCCAGCATCTTCCCCAGCCCCGCCGACGTCGCCGGCAAGCGTGTCGTGCTGACCGGTGCCGGCCGCGGCCTGGGCGAGGTGATCGCGCACGCCTTCAGCCGGGCGGGGGCGAAGGTGGCGTTGGTTGCGCGCACGGCAAGCGACCTCGACGCGCTCGCCGAGGCGCTGCCCGGTCCGGTGCTGCGGTTCAGCGGCGACGTGCGCGACGCCGAGTTCAACGACGCGGTGGCCGACGCGACCGCCTCCGAATGGGGCGGGCTCGACGTGTGGATCGGCAACGCAGGCATCTCGCCGGCCGTCGGCGGCCCGCTCGAGACCAGCCCCGAGGTGTGGCGGCAGGTGCTCGAGGTCAATCTCACTGGAGCGTTCCTCGGAGCGCGAGCCGCGGCGCGGGTGCTCGGTCCCGGCGGGCGCATCGTGCTGACCGGGTCGGTGATCGGCGAGCGCCCAGGCGCGGGGCTCGCGGCGTACAGCGCGTCGAAGGCGGGCCTTACCGGTCTGGCCAAGAGCCTCGCGCTGGACCTCGCCACGCGGGGCATCACCGTCAACGTCGTCGCGCCGGGATGGTTCGACTCGCCGCTGGCCAGCGGTTGGATGCGCGACGCCGAACGCTCCGGGTTCGTCCTCGGCCACACCGCGCTCGGCCGTTGGGGACGCTCGGAGGACCTGGCGGGCGCGTACCTGTTCCTGGCATCGGAGGCCTCGGCCTTCGTCACCGGCACGGTGCTCAGCGTCGACGGCGGCTACCTGCTCAGCTGAGTCCGCAGCCGGCTCGCCTCCTTCTCGATCGCCCGCAGATCGATCGCGGCGGCGGCCAGCCCCGTGAAGAAGACTCCGCAGTAGTACCGCGACAACCGGTTCGGTGTGATGCCGGGCTTGGTGGCCGTCCACTGGTAGGTGTAGTTGTGCATCCCGAGGAACGACAGCACCGCGAGCTCGGTGTCCGTGCTGCGCAGCACGCCCTCCTTCACCGCCTGCGCGATCAGGGCGCGGATGTAGCCCTCGAAGGTCTCCCGCTCCTGGCGGAAGCGGGTTCGCCGCGAACCGGTGAGCGCGCGGTACTCGTGGAGGAACACCCAGACGTGGTCGCGGCGACCGATCACCTGCTCCAGCAACGACTGCGACAGCAGACGCAACCGTGCCAACGGCGAGCCCGACAGTGCGTAGATCGCCTCGGAGTCGCGCAGCAGCGGCGTCATCACGCGGTCGTGGATATCGGCGAGCAGCTGCTCCTTGGAGCCGATATAGTAGTACAGCGGGCCGCGCTCGAGCCCCACGTACTCGCCGAGGTCGGCGACCCCTGTCGAGGCGTAACCGTTGCGGGCGAACAGCTCGGCGGCCAGGTCGATGATCGACTCCCGCCGCGCCTGGAACCTCTCGGATCGAGCGGTCTTGGGCCGTGCTGCCGGCAAGATCACCATCCTTGGTCGAGGCTGAACGGCGAATGGCCGGACAGCTCCCGGTCGACCGATCATAACCGTCCCGGCGCCGGTGCCCGCATGCTCGGCACGCTCGCCCGCGAACTCGATCGCGGCAAGGCGCGTTACGGGCTGGCCGCCGGGCACCGTCCTCTCGCGACCGCAGTCGTCAGCTGTTCGACGGCGCGCCACCGGAGAGCCATTCGTGCGACTGAGCCTGCCAGATCGCGTCGAACTTTTCCCATTCCGACCGTAGCTGCCGGCCGGGCCAGTCACCGGGCAGCAGCTCGTCGGGCAGCAGCGGGTCGGCCATCAGATGGTGGGTGACGGCCGCGGCGAGCATAAATCCCGGGGCGATGGCCATCTCGAGCCCGCGCTCGAGGTCCACCACGACCTCAGCCATCAGCCGCCGTAGGGTCGCCGCCTGGGTATGCCACGTGCTCAGATCCCACAGCCGGCCGACGAACTCGCGTTCATCGGACTCCAGCCGGGACAGGAAGCGGTCGCACTGGCTACGGACCAGCGCCCAGTCCTCCGGGAGCTGCAGCATGTCGAGATTGTTGGGACGCATGTAGAGCGACTGCCGGTAGGGCGCGAGGCGCAGATTCTTCATCGCCGAGCGCAGCGCCAGCCGCTCGGCTGCCTCCCGGCGATCGGCGCGCACCGTCTCGATCACGAACGCACCGTCCCACGGACGTCGTTCGGCTTCCCGACCCAGGTTCTGGCGGCGCCGGCGTTCCGCGAGCCGCCCGCTGAGGTGGTGCTGTCCGTCCCGGATCTCCAGGTCTCCGTCAGAGACGAGGCGCGTCAGCGTGACCCGTACGGTGCCCTCGGGGACGCCGAAGAGGGTCGCGAACTGCACGATCACCCGGCTGGGCAGGCATCCGTCCTCCGAGCCCAGCAGGGCCGACGCGATGATCGAGCGCACCTTGAACGGCCGCAGACCGAGGTCGCGCCACAGGAGCTTGTACGACGACATCACCGACGCGTAGTGCTCCGAGCTAGGCAGCGCCGCGCGCCTTCCGTCCGCCTCGCGGGAGATCGCCGGAGGCATCGTTGCGGACGCTGGGCACGTCGCGATTGTAGCGACGGCCCTTGGCTGGCGACGCGCGTCGGGATCGGTCATGAATCGTGCCTCGGATCAGGCCGGCGAGAACACCGGCATCGCCTCGCCGCCGTCGGGCTGGACGAAGCGCACCCGCAGCGCGCCACCGACCTCGAGCGACGTCGGCGACTCGACGTCCAGCGCCGCGAACATCCAGGGCCCTTCGGCGAGCTCGACGAGCCCGGCCAGGCGGGTCGCGTCCTTAAGGTGCACCACGGTCCAGCTGACCAGGGTGGCCTCGCCTGACACGTCCACCCACTCGATCGCCGCCGAACGGCAGTGCGGGCACCTGATGGCCGGACCCATGTACCCCTGCGTCGCGGGCAGGTAGTGACCCTGGTCGCAGCGCCGCGCCGCCAACCGCCCGGCGGCCGCGGCGTCGAAGAAGCCGGCCGAGAAGTCGTCACGCTGAACCGGTTCGAGGTTCATCGCATCTCCTAGGGTGTCCAGGTCAGGTACGAGGGTGGGCGCCGAGGACGAGTGTGGCGTGATGGTCGAGCACGCCACCGTTGCCGCTGCACAGGACGAAGTCGTGGTCGGCCACCTGCCGCTCGCCGGCCTGGCCGCGCGCCTGGACCACGGCCTCGTACAGCGGGGTCGCGCCCCACAGGTAGAAAGCCGACAGCTGTCCCCCGCCGGTGTTGGTCGGCAACGACCCGCCGGGGCCGAGCGCGCCCGTCGCCGCCGCCGGGCCCCCCTCTCCCTTGGCGACGAAGCCGTAGTCCTCGAGCGAGATCAGCACGGTGAAGGTGTAACAGTCGTACAACTCGCGCACGCCGATGGCGCCGACATCGATGCCTGCCATGCTCAGGGCGGCGGCGCCGGAGATCGTCGCGCCGCTGCGCAGCCCGAACTCGCTATCCCTGCTCATGGTGTAGCCGGGGTGACACTGGCCCCACCCCCACACGTACACAGGCGGCTGGCGCAGGTGACGCGCCCGCTCGGCGGTGGTGATCACGAATGCCGCAGCCCCGTTGGACAGCAGCGAACAGTCGAGCAGCCGCAGTGGCTCGGCGATCGGTCGGGAGTTCTGGTGGTCCTCGATCGTGATCGGCGTGCGCATCTGGGCCAGCGGGTTCATCGTGGCCCACGAGCGCTGGGCCACAGCGATCGCGCCGAGCTGCTCACTGGTCGTGCCGTACGCCGCCATGTGGCGCCGCGTGGCGAGCGCGTAGAGCGGGTTGGCCCCGCGCAGCCCGGAGGCCATGCTCAGGCCGGGGATACCGGCGGGGCTGCCGCCGGCCGCAGCGTTCTTCGCGAAGACGTCGCTGATCGGCTGGCCCGACTCGCGCAGCGGGCAGTCGGAGTGGACGTAGACGACGGTCGAGGCCATGCCGGTGTGCAGCTCCATCGCCGCCTGCTGGACGGCCGCACACGCGCCGGCGCCGCCGGGGGTGGTGAAGGTGAACTTGCTGCTCAGCCTCTGGTTCCGCAGCCCGAGGGTCGCCGAGATGAGTGTCGAGTCCGGCATTATGCCGAGGCTCATCACGACACCGTCGATGTCGTCGAGCGTCAGCCCTGCGTCGTCGATTGCCGCGATAACCGCGTCGGCCGCATAGTCAGGAGCGGTTCTGCCGTAGACACGGCCGACCTCGGAGATCCCTGTGCCGACGATCGCGGTACCGGCGCTGAGTTCACCGCGCACGATCAGCGCCCGGCCGGCCGAGGAAGGTAGCTGTCAGCGCGCACGCCTGATACGTTATCTATTTACAAATCAACGTCAAGCGGATTCATAACGACATCAGAACCGCCGCGGCGCGGAATCGAGCGTGCCGGCCCACGCGTGATCCGGCACGCTCGATCCGCCACGTTCGATCCGGCCCCGCCAAGGAAGGCCAGCCATGACTTCGAGGGTCGATCTCTACCCGTCGCTGCGCCACGCCGACAGCTTCTACATCGGCGGGCGGTGGGTGCGCTCCCGCACCGGCGACATGATCGACGTGATCGACTCTATGACCGAGCAGCCCTGCTTCCAGGTCGCCGGCGCAGACCCCGCCGACATGGGCCTCGCGGTGCAGGCCGCCCGGACGGCGTTCGACGACGGGCCCTGGCCGCGGATGTCCTCGCGCGAACGGGGCGAGTACCTGCGCGCCTTCGCCGCCGAGCTCGGCACCGCCGCCGCCGGCGAGGAGCTCGGTCAGATCTGGCCTCGCGAGTCCGGCACGCTGCACGCCATCGCGGTGAAGACCGCCGCCAAGGCGGCCGGCGCGTTCGAGTTCTACGCCGACCTCGCCGAGACCTTCGCCTACGAGACGCGCGCCGAGCCCGGCCGGTGGGGCTGCCAGGGAACGGCGGGCTACGCCGCGCTCGCCCGCGAGCCGGTCGGCGTCGTCGGCGCGATCATTCCGTGGAACGGCCCGCTGGCCATCATCGTCAATAAGGTGCCTGCCGCGCTGATGGTCGGCTGCACGATCGTGCTCAAGGCGTCTCCGGAGGCGCCGGGCGAGGGCTATATGTTCGCCGAGATGGCCGACCGCATCGGGGTGCCCCCGGGCGTGGTCAACGTGGTCACCGCCGACCGGGAGGCCTCCGAAGCGCTCGTGACCGACGAGCGCGTCGACAAGATCAGCTTCACCGGGTCGACCGCTACGGGGCGCCGTATCGGGGCCCTGTGCGGGGACCGGGTGGCCCGATGCACCCTTGAGCTCGGCGGCAAGTCGGCGGCGGTCGTGCTCGACGATGCCGACATCCCTTCTGCCGCTTGTCATCTCGCCGACGCCGCGAGCGTGTTCGCCGGACAGTCCTGCGCCGCGCTGACTCGTATGATCGTTCCGCGCAACCGTCACGACGAGTTCGTCGAGGTCCTCGCCGACCGCTACTCCCAGGTGCGCGTCGGCGACCCCTTCGACCCCGAGACCCAGATGGGGCCGGTAGCGACCCGGGCCCAGCGCGACCGCATCCTCGGCTACATCGACCGCGGCGTCGCCGACGGCGCGACGCTTGTCACCGGGGGCGGCAGGCCCGACCACCTCGACCGCGGGTGGTACGTCGAGCCCACGGTGTTCGCCGACGTCGACAACTCCTCGGTCATCGCCCAGGACGAGATCTTCGGACCGGTGGTGTCGGTGATCGCGGCGGACGACGAGCGCCACGCGATCCAGCTCGCCAACGCGACCCGCTTCGGACTCAACAACGCCGTGTTCACCCCCGACATCGACCGTGCCCGCCGGGTGGCCGGCCAGCTGCGATCCGGCACGGTGGGCCACAACGAGTTCCGCGTCGACCTCAGCGTGGGCTTCGGTGGCTACAAGCAATCCGGCCTCGGCAGGGAGGGTGGCCT
>Ga0335075_10016043_pt1 | contig 11212 bp, 8 predicted proteins | sample Lox_Sample_24_FD_206723 | JGI IMG/M metagenome (GOLD analysis project Ga0335075, IMG submission 206723) | Soil microbial communities from Loxahatchee National Wildlife Refuge, Florida, United States - Lox_Sample_2.4 | ecosystem: Environmental > Terrestrial > Soil > Wetlands | place: USA: Florida... | reverse complement strand
TGAAGCGACCCGGAAAGCCGGATACGGGAAATCCGTTCGTCCGGTTTGATGAGGGGTGAAGTGAAACAACGGAACCGACAACTTCGGTCAGTTCAATCCCCAGCGTTTCACTTCGCCTACTCTACCCTTTGGAAGTCTGCGCTACACTTTTTCCTTGCTTCGACGCGCAGTTGCAACGAAATTCCGCAGGACTTTCTGCGTTTGAATGAACTTTCACCCACGCAAAACGGAGGCTCTTGCAATCGCCCTGGCACTGGGCGCGCTTTTTGCCAATTCATCGCGCGGCGATCAACCCGCGCCGCTGATGCCGCTGGCCGACGTCAAACCCGGGATGAGCGGCGAATGGCATACCGTCATCAGCGGAACGCGGATTGACAGTTTTCCCATGCGCGTGGTGGGTATCGCGGACAATTTCATCGGCCCGGGCCGGCCGGTTATTATTTGCGAGGGGCTGGACGCGACCAATAAATTGACGGGACCGGTCGCAGGGATGAGCGGCAGCCCGGTCTATGTGGACGGCAAGCTGCTCGGCGCGTACGCATACGGTTTTACCTTTCCCCATGACCAGGATTTGTTCGGCGTGACGCCCATTGACCAGATGCTCGAAGTGGAAAAATATCCGCCGGCATCCAATCCCTGGGGCAACGATCCCATGGCGGATGCCTCCGGAACGGGCAGCCCCGAGTGGCTTGCCGCGCCCGCGGCGGGAATCAGTGTGCCGCCGCTAAGCGAGATGCAGTCCGTCATGAAACCGCTGCCGACCCCGCTGTTTGTTTCCGGAGTGTCGCAGCATACGCTGCAAATGTTTGAGCCGGAATTAAGCCGGCTGGGGCTGGACGTCATGCAGGCGCCATCCGGCGGCGCCGGTCCCATGGCAAACACGGATTTGGAACCGGGCGCGGCGGTGTCCGGCGTGCTCATGAGCGGCGATTTCGATTTTGCCGGAACCGGAACAGTGACCTGGCGCGACGGCAACCACATTCTCGCCTTTGGCCATCCATTTATGCAGAGCGGCCCCACGGAAATGCCGATGGCGACAGCCGAAATCCTCACGGTCGTGTCCTCGTTCGAAGAATCATTTAAGCTGCTCAACGTCGGTCGAACTATCGGCACGATTTATCAGGACCGCCTCACGGCCATCGCGGGCGAAATCGGGCGCATGCCGCGCACGACACACGTGGAAGTTCATTTGGCGTCGCCGACCGGCAAGGAACGGGTTTACCAGGGCGACATGTTTCAAAATCAGCTTTTTTCGCCGGTGCTTACCGCCATTGCGCTCGAAGAGTCGCTGTTTCAGACGATGGAATCGGAGGAAAAACAGACGGTTTACGTGGAAACGGACATGGATATCGAGGGACATGGAATGGTCAAGTTGTTCGATGCCGCCACCGACGAAAACGGTCCGATGATGCTTGCCTTCCACCAATTGGAATTGTATGACCGCCTGTTGAGCAATCCGTGCGAATTTCCGATGGTCAAATCGCTCATTTTCCACGTGCGCTTTGCCAACGGTTTTGACTGGAGCCGCCTGGACTCATTGAGCATGAACCGCGACGAGGTGAAGCCGGGGGCAACTTTGCGCGCGGTCATCGGCTTGCGCAATTACCGTGGTGAATCGTCGGTCATTCCCGTTTCTGTGCCGATTCCGGCGGATTTGGAAGTGTCGACACTGCAGCTTTTCGTGGGGGACGCCGACGCGGCGATGCGTTTGGACGAAACGCCCGCGCCACCGAGGACATTGGACCAGGTGCTGGACCGGTTGCGCGAGACGCGGTCGCATCAAAATATCTGCGTCAAGCTGCTGCAAGAGACGCCGGGCCTGTCTGTCGAAGGGCAAAACCTGCCGAACCTGCCACCGTCCGTCATGGCGCAATTTGATTCTCCCGATGCGGATTTGAACCGTGCGACACTGAGCCATGTCACGCTTTGGGAAACGAACTTTCCAGTATCGGGAACGTTCAGCGGTGAAATCACATTACCGGTGACCATCAAATGAAATCCATCCTCTTTCCTGTCCATTGGAGACGAGGTAACGAGTCTCTGACTAAAATCCAAGTGTTTGTCGGACAGTCGTCACCGGAACACGCTAAAGCGTGGACACCAAACGGACACTGGACTCCGGAGCATCCTATGAAGCCTATTTACGCCTTTCTTATCGTTGCACTTTTAGTCGCGCCATTGTTTGTTCCCGGCGCCCGCGCGGTCGTCACGCAAAAAGTCACGCACGACACCTTCGATGCCTTCAGCGGCGGTGACTTTGAGAACATTTCCCTCACCAGCGATGGTCATCTGGAACTGGCGCCGGCAATCACGAACCTGGCGACCGTGACCGACCCCATTATTTGGGCCGCTGTGGAGGACAAGAAGGGAAACATCTATTTCGGCACGGGCAACCAGGGCAAGGTTTATAAACTGACGCCCAAAGGAGAGCTTTCCACCTTTTTCGAGCCAAACGCGGTCATGGTGCACGCGCTGGCGATGGATGGCGATGGACGCCTTTACGCCGCCACGTCGCCGAATGGTTTCATTTACCGGATCGATTCCGACGGCCGGGCCGAAGTTTTTTGCAATCCCGGCGAAACGTACATTTGGGCGATGGTGTTTGGCGGCGATCATTCGTTGTTTCTGGCGACGGGCGATCACGGAAAAATTTTGCGCGTGCCCGCGTCCGGCTCGCTTCCGGCAAAAGCGGAAACGTATTTTGAAACCAAGGAAGCCAATATCACGACGCTTGCGCTCGACAATGACGGCAATTTGCTGGCCGGTTCCAGTCCGCACGGTTATTTGTATCGAATTGATAAAAAGGACCACGGTTTCGTCCTGTTCAACTCAGGTGACAAGGAAATCAAACAAATCGCTGTCGCGCCGGACGGCGTCATTTACGCCTCCACGTTTGTATCAAATCCAAAATCCGGCGGATCTCCCGAAGAAAATGCCATTACTGTTATCGTTTCACCGGGGGCAGGCGGAATGATGGCCGGCGGTCCGTCTCATTCAGGACCGATTCAGCCGCCGAAAGACCCCGATGACGAAGGCGATCCCGTAGTGTCCGACGGGGATTCGTCGTCTGACCCGGGGGACGGCGGCGATGACACGGGAAAAGCGTTTGGCGCCATTTACCGCATTGAAACCAACGGCTTTTCGGACCATTACTGGAGTGTGCCCGGCGAGGCCGTCTATTCGATGATTTTGCTGCCCGATGGCTCGCTGATGGCCGGCACCGGCGAAAAAGGACGGATTTACTCCATCAGCGACGCCCACCACTGGAAATTATTACAGGAAACCAGCGACGGGTCGCTCGTGGCCGTGTTACTGCCCGATACGCATCATGCCGACCGCATTTTTGCGGCAACAAGCAATCCGGGCAATATATATCGGCTCGACCTGTCCCTGGCGCCGAGTGGCACCTATACTTCCACGGTGTTTGACGCGAAGGAGAACAGCCAGTGGGGACGACTGCATCCTCTGGGTGACGTTCCGGACGGCACGGGACTGGAAATCATGGCCCGCTCCGGGAATACTCCGAAACCGCAGAAAACCTGGAGTGACTGGTCGGCGCCCCAACCTTTGGCCGCCGAAATCATCGTGAGCAATCCACCTGCACGGTACCTGCAATATCGAATCCAATTTAAGCGCGATGCCGCTTCGCCCGGCGTTACGGCTCAATTGCGGCGCATGGAATTTTATTATCAAAACCTTAACGCTCCGCCGGTCATTTCGCGCGTCCGGGTCCACAACGAAGGTTTCAGTGTTGTCAAAATGCCGATGCCGGACATGGGAACGCCGCAAGCGAGCATCAGTGAATTGCTGGAAGGCGGTTCAAAACCGAACGTGCCTGAAGTCATCCTGGCCATGATGGCGCAACCGCCGTTGAGAACCACCCCGCGTCCTGGCTATTGCACCGTCGTCTGGGAAGCCAAAGACCCGAATGACGATAAACTGACTTATTCGGTTTTGATTCGCGCCCAATCCGACAGCCAATGGACGCCTCTCGTGGACAAAACGGACGATACTTTTTACTCCTTCGATACCACGGGTTTTCGCGAGGGCTTTTATCTTATCAAAGTGACAGCGACGGACCTGCCGTCCAACACGCCCGAAACGGCGCGCACCGCTGAGGCCGTCAGCGAACCGTTCCTGATAGACAACTCGCCGCCCGCGCTGACCGTGCAAAGCCAGGTGGTCAAACGCGGCCACGCTCGCATTGTCATCAACGCCGTGGACCCGGCCAGCGTCATCGCCTCGGCGACGTATTCATTGGATGGCAAAGAGGAAGTCCCGATACGGCCGACCGACCTGATTTTCGATTCGATGAACGAAACATTTGAGATCGAATTGAATGACCTGAGCAAAGGAACTCATAGCCTGCTCGTCCGAACCGAGGACGAAGCAAAGAACTCGGCGGTTTTGAAGTTGAATTTTGAAGTGAATTAAATGGGTGGGGTGTCGTGTCAAATCAGGAAAGCGAGGAAACAATGAATCGAAGCACAAAAATTATACTGTTCATTTGTAGTGCGGTCATATTCGTTTTTTTGCTTTAATCGCGGCAGCTTTTTATTTCCATATTTTCAACCTTGCAAATGTCGTATCAGGCGGTGGTTAATTTCAAATTAAGACACTACCGGGTGGGGATAGCTTCGAGAGTCGGACGACTTCGACGCGTCAATCGCCGTTTGAAAGTCCAATGACGTCCGAAAGCGGTGTCGCGCGGACTTGCCACCGCACTCCAGGACGCGAAGCGAGTTCTTACGAATCTTCCCGGTGCTGGACGGTGTATGGACCATGAGCCCGCTTGTTGCGCCGCTGCACGCGGCGCTTACACGGCGCAGCGCGCCGTGTTCCACCACTAGAAGGTTGACACGGTGGACAATTCCTTCTTTCTTTGGTGGGCTCAATGACAGCAGATATAGATTCTTCCTCCTATTTGGCGCCTATTCGGCGTTATGTGCCACTGGCCGTCTGGGTGATTGTCATCTCCGTGATCGTTTTCATTCCAATGAAAATCATTGGCTATGGTTACCTGCCTGAGGATGACGCTTTGCGGCATGCCGCCAAGGCGGTAAGCGGCAAGCCCTGGTCGGAAATCCTGGTGCTGAACCCCGTTTACAAAATAGACCACGAATTCGGCTGGAATTGGCTGCTCAGACGGGCGCATCTGCTGGCCAATTGGAATGCCGAGGCGCTGGTGATTTTTTCGGTCGCGCTCCTGTATATTCTCGTGAATCTGGCCGGGGCCGTTTGGTTGAGACGGCCTGAAGCGTGGCTGGTTTTGGTGGTCGTATCGATGATCCTGGTGTCCTTTCCGATGCGCCTGCTTCTGGGGCGGCCCTATTTGATTACGGTGGCATCGTTGATCTCCGTGCTTTTCCTGTGGCGGACCCAGCGCGGGACGCCGCCGGGTAAGTTGGCTTTCGCGCTCATGATCGCCCTGACGGCGTGCAGCGTATTTTTTCACGGAGCATGGTACCTGTGGGTGCTGCCGATTGGGTCGTTTTTCCTGGCGGGCGAATTTCTTTGGGGCATCGCGCTGCTTGCAAGCTGGGTTGTCGGTGTCCTGGTGGGCAGCGCCCTGACGGGCCATTTGTTCGGGTATCCGGCGCAGGCGGTGCGACTCGCGCTCCTGGCGGTAGGCGCTCATTTTACCCAGCGAACGATGGTTTCAGAATTGCAACCCTTCAGCGGCGATACGCTGACGCTGGTGTCGCTGGGCGGATTGCTGATATTGCGCGCGGTGACGAAATTAAATTCGGTTCCCGCGACCAAAGATCCAGCATTCTGGCTGGCCGCGATATGCTGGATTTTGGGATTCAAAGTGTCTCGCTTTTGGGTGGATTGGGGGTGGCCTGCATTGCTGGTCCTGGCGGCCTCTGACGTACAACTCCTGCTGGAGTCCCGCTTCGCCCTGGATTCTTTCAAGCGCCTGGGTTTGGTTTGCGTCGTAGCGGCGGCGGCTTACGTGTGCGTCACCGCCGATTACGGAAGCCGATGGACAGGGACTTTGACACGGCAATACCTGGACGCGACGGATCCGGATTTGAAAGGCTGGATGCCGGATGACGGCGGAATTTTTTACACGGCAGATATGTCGCTCTTTTACCAGACCTTCTATAAAAATCCGAATGGTGACTGGCGTTACATGCTCGGTTTTGAGCCGACGTGGATGCCGAAAAATGACTTCGAGATTTTTCAAAAGATCATTTGGAACTTCAACGAGGGCAAGGCTTATGAGCCATGGGTACGACAGATGACGCCGGCAGACCGCCTCGCCGTGCGTGGCGATGCGGGCGGACCACCCGGCATTGCCGGCCTGGAATGGAAATACGCCGTCACCGGGGTTTGGCTTGGACGGTTGCCGAGGACGAATGCGCCGGCGGCGATGCCGCCATTAAAACGTTGAAATGGTTGCGGGTGGTGCGTGGTGTGTATTGCGTCAAGTACGAGCCTCACGATCTATAAATTCCGAGGACGAGGACGATTTCCCAAGACGTCTAGAACCACTCGCGATGGCCGTCCACATAGGTCCGGACAAAGTCGTCATCGGTTTTGCACAGGTAAATGATGCCTTCGATCAGGCCGATGATGTGAACAATGGGCGCCAGCACGAAGCAGGAAAGCACCGAGACCAGCAGCATAATCAATCCAGCTCCGGTGTAGCCTAATATGAATTTGTGGATGCCAAGGCCGCCGAGCAGGATGCCACAGACACCCGCGCCGATTTTGTTCGAGGCACGCGGGTTATAGCCGGACGCCATGGTCGCCATTCCCATTGCGGGCGGCGCAATCTTAAATTCCGGCGCCAGTTCGGGGAAGGAAATCAGCGGTTTCCATTCGGTTGAACCTTCGCTTTGGGCGAGGGTATGGGCGTTGACTCGGTTTTGTGCGAGCCAAATACGGATTTGTTCGACGCCTATTGGGCCGTATTGGCGTCCGTCGGTTCCAATGATTTTATACATAACATCTCCGGGCTTGTGATTTCCGACGCAGAAATCGTTGTTTTATATTAAGCCGAAACGGAACGTTCGCCAAAAATTGTTTCGTAGGCGTAAACAATCGCTGCCTGCCCAATCGCAAAGGTTGCAAACACCCCAACACAACATAATAGACCGCCGGCGAGAATGATCAATCCCACGAGGAAAACGAGGCCAAACACCGTAAACCAGTGTTTGTGCACCATTCTCCAGCTTGTTTTTATAGCGGTCCAAACATCCATTTCTCTGTCGATGATCAACGGAATGACGAATTGAAGGCTGGTCATGAAATAAATGGTAGGAACCATGCATATGAGGAAAATGGGCATGCTGCTGGTAAACGCCTGCCACATATCGAGTAAAGAGTTTATCGCTTCCGATGGAGGAGCCCCCGGCTGCAGATGTTGAAGATGAGTAAGCGCGGGCATCATCCGGGAAAGTTCAACGATTGTAAATGGGGCACAACATATGAAGGTTATAAGAGTGAATATCAGGTAGCCCAGGAACAGTTGCGCAAACATCCTTTGAAAGCCGATAAAGAGCCCGCCGATACCAGGCGATTGCTCGCGCAATGTACCGATAAACATATAAAAAAGGCCGCCTGTCAAAGGACCGAACAGTGGCGCGAATACAATGCGCATCACCAAATCCTGGATAAATTGGAATGTCACCGTTTGCGTCGCTTCCTTGGGCAATGCTACCCCAATAGCGACGCCCAATATCATGGCAATAATGAAGGACGCGGCAATAATCGTCACGAAATAGAGCAGGGTCGTGCCCAGCAGGATTCCTATGTTGTCCATAAACAACCTCCATCCGCGGCTGATACAGCCTCCGATGTCCAACTCGTAATCACGACTGCTCCAATCTACCGGCTGCAAGGACGGCGTGGAGCCGCCAAAAGCGGGTGTGGTGGTGACGCCAAATGCGCCGGCAAATTCGGGGAACGTGGAGAGCGGACGAAATTCAGCCTGGCCTTCGGCTTTCGCAAGGGATTGCGGGCTGAGACGGCCTTCCGAAATCCATTTGCGCAAATCCGCCTCTGAAACGGGGCCGTATTCCCGGCCATCGCCGCCAATGATTGTGTACATAATATTGGTTCAATCCTGATTCTCCGGACTCACTTGTTGCGCCGCTGCACGCGGCGCTACACGGCGCAGCGCGCCGTGTTCCACCACTTCCACCACTTCCACACCTTCGGGTCGTGGAAAGCTCTATCAGAGAACGGGCGGTTTAGGCAAATCAGAAAGGCGCGGCGGCAGGCTTTTTTCATAGGCTTTGGCGTCGCGCATCAAGTGATAGCAGGTGATCCCCGTCCATATCCAACTAATGACGATGCAGATGACCCCAGAGCGCCATATCCACGGACTGGGTATGGGCGATAGGTCTTCACCCATTGCCGACTGCATGACCCGGACCATCCAGAGACCCATCCATGCCAGGAGCAGGAAAAAGCCTCCCAAAGCAAAAATTATTTCGCAAATGCCGGTTGCCTTCCTTCCAGCTTTTATCGTGCCCCAGCCCGGCACTGAAACATTGAGCATGACACACGCCCAGGCACGGTCACGGCTCAACGGCACTTTCTGCATGACGGACCTCAGGAGAAGTACTGCTTCGCCTTGCCCAGGACGACCATGGCCCAAATGCCAAAGATCAATCCCAAAATCCAGCCGCAACAGGGTGTGATGCAGGGAATGACCGCCAGAATGCCGGCAGCATAGGCAAATTCATAACTCTGCAATTTCAACATCTTGAGGGCGCCAATGAAGATTAATACAGAAATCAGCATCTGGAACAGGTAGTTGGCGATGCCGAACGGCCCGGAAAACAATTTCATAATCGTGTCAAAGAATTGCTGGGCCTGTGGATTGTTCATTTGCTGAAACATCGAATCCAACTGCTGCATCTGCTGGCTCATTGAACCAATCCTGACCAGGGAAAAGAGAGACAACAAAAAACTGATAATGGATGAAACCATGAGACCGATGGCCGGCACTCTGACTTGATCCTCTCCCGCGTTGCGGTTGGCGGCGCCGCCCGCCATCACGGGCGCGATGCCGGGCGGGGGCGGCGGGGCGGCAAATGCATCCGCTAATTCAGGGAAGCTTGAAAGCGGGCGAAATTCCGCATCACCTTCGCCTTTGGCGAGGGACTGCGCGTTTAGCCGTCCCTCGGCAATCCATTTGCGCAAGTCTCCATCCGAAATGGGTCCATATTGTTTACCGTCCCCGCCGATAATAGTATAGTTGGACATAAAATAGATTTAGCCGCGTTTGGGGACTTCTAATTCATCCGTTAAAAAACGGCAAGCCGATTCTGCTGAAATGGGCAGATTAATGGATTGATGGCACAACGACTGACCACACTCGTTGCGCCGCTGCACGCGGCGCTACACGGCGCAGCGCGCCGTGTTCCACCACAATGGTACTTACACCGTGGCCGGTTTCGGCGCGGACGGAGGCGTGCCAGACGAAGTTCCTGGCACCGGAGACAATTTCGGCGCGGGCGAAGGCGTCAGCCCGATGCCGGACGAAGCTCCCGCCATTGATGGCATTTTTGGCACAGCCGATGGCATCGACGGCACTGGCGCTGGCGCTGGGGCCGGCGCGGGCTTGGGTTTGGGCTTTTCCTCTTCTCTCATTTTGAGTGCGGCAAACTGCGGCGTGTTGCCCGACTTCTTGGCCGCGTCAATGCGCTGGCGCATCGTGGGCTTGTTCACGCAGTACAGTATTGCCGTTTCTTCAGAAATATAATTCGCCTCAAACGCTTTGAGGAGGGACTGTTCGAAGCTGTGCCAGCCACTGGTAACGCCCGCCTCGATAATATCGGATAGCCGCCGGGTTTCACTTTCGCCCAGCAGGATGGCTTCCCGCGTGCGAAGGCTGCTGCCCATAAGCTCAGTGACCAGCAATCGTCCGTTGTCCACCCTGGGAACCAGGCGCTGGCTGACAATGTAACGCAAACATCCGGCCAGGCGTTCGCGGACCTGCTGCTCTTCGTCTTTTGTGAAAATGCCCAGAATGCGGTTGATGGTCTGTCCTGCGCTGATGGTGTGCATGGTGCTGTAAACGACGTGGCCGGTTTCGCCGGCTGTCAGCGCGATTTCCATGGTTTCGCGGTCGCGGATTTCACCGACCATGATGACTTTTGGGGCCTGCCTCAGCGCGGCGCGGATACCATCCGGAAACGTGTAAAAATCGCGTCCCATCTCGCGCTGGCTGAACGTGGCCTTGATGTGCGGATGCATGAACTCGATCGGGTCTTCGAGGGTGACGATATGGTGCGGATTGGTTTGGTTGATTTCATTCAACATGGCTGCCAGCGTGGTCGTTTTGCCGCTGCCGGTGCCGCCGGTCACAAAGATGAGCCCTGTTTTTTCCTTAATGACTTCGCGGAAGACGGGCGCCAGTTTGAGGGATTCCATCGTGGGAATCACGGAGGCCAATTTGCGCAGGACCATTGCGTGATTTCCGTTTTGACGGTAAATGTTCACGCGAAACCGGTGGGACTGGGGCAGCGCATAGCTGCAATCGCAGGAGCCGCGTTTGGCCAGGTCTTCGGCCAGCTTGGGATTGCTGTCCATGATGGTCTTTGCAAGGCTTTCAATCCGCGAATTGGTCAGCACGGCTTCGGGCGTGTCAGGGCCAAAGGATTCCAGGTGCCCGTAAACTTCCACTTGCGGGCGGCGCCCCACCACGAAAAGCAGGTCTGAAATTCCCTGCGCGCTGTCAATCATTGTGGCCAGCAACTTGTCCAACTCTTCACGAGATGTCGTTTCCATTTTATAAATCTGTTGCAGTGAATTATTCGTTCAAGCAGGTCCATAAACCCACCCATCCGTCGAATTTCCCTAAAGCTTTTTTTGTGCCGAGTTTGGAAATAATCGACACGAGGTTGGCCCGGCAAAGAATTTAGTCTTGCGGGCAGAACAAGCTGCATCTGTAGGCCGGGCGCCCTTTCCATGAACCGCCTTCGGGAGTGCGGCTGGCGCCCCTTTGCCCCGCACACAGCCGCGCTCCGTATGCCAATCGGTTCATGGTTCCAATGCATTCTTGAAAAGAAAGAGGGATCCCCATGAACCGCGACATTCTCATTCGAACGATTCTCCCTCACCCCGGCCCTCTCCCGCTGGGAGCATAGGCGCTAACTTAATAATGGACATATGAATAAAGATAAATTATTATGGCGCTATGCGCGACGAACTCATCACTCAAGATTGGGACATTGTGAAACGAATGCTGCCC
>Ga0335075_10016042_pt1 | contig 11212 bp, 10 predicted proteins | sample Lox_Sample_24_FD_206723 | JGI IMG/M metagenome (GOLD analysis project Ga0335075, IMG submission 206723) | Soil microbial communities from Loxahatchee National Wildlife Refuge, Florida, United States - Lox_Sample_2.4 | ecosystem: Environmental > Terrestrial > Soil > Wetlands | place: USA... | reverse complement strand
TCTGCCGCAGGACGCGGCCGACTACGTCCACCGGATCGGGCGCACGGCACGGGCCGGCGCCGAGGGCGACGCCATCAGCTTCGCGTGCGAGGAGTTCGCGGTGGGCCTGCCCGATATCGAGCGCTACATAGGCCACAAAGTCCCGGCGGCACCGATCGCGCCGGAGATCCTGGCCACGGGACTCGCCCAGGGCGAGCTGGCGCCGCGGCATGGCCGGCGGATGCGCGGCGGGGAGCGTCGGCCGCACCGCTCCGGCCATTCAGGCCATTCAGGCCATTCAGGCCACTCGGGTCATTCGGGACACTCGGGCCATTCGGGGGGACACGGCGGTGGCCACTCCGCGGGGCCGTCCGGCCACGGCGGTCGGCCGGGGGGACCGGGCCGCTCGCCACGGCGAAAACCGCGCTCCAAGCCGCGCGGCGGGGCCTAGGCGCGCCGGGCGCCGCCGGCGGCTTTTCGAGGCTGGCGCGGCCGTCCAGGCGTATGATGCCCCCCCGACACCCGCGGGAAACCCATGGCGGAAATCGAAGACAATGTCGACCGCGAGCTGTTCCGCAATATGGAAAAGCTGCGCCAGCTGCGCATCGAGCACCGCGACCTCGACGAGGTGATCACGCGCCTCGCGCTCGACGTGCACGTGGACGAGCTGCAGCTCAAACGCCTGAAGAAACGCAAGCTGATGCTGAAGGATCAGATCACGCGGCTCGAGAGCGAGCTCATCCCCGATCTCAACGCGTAGGTTTATTGGCGCAAATCGCTCCCGGCGATTTGCGCGGCCAGCCGTCTGGCCTTTCTCGATCTCGCGGCCCAGGGAACGGCCCTGGGCCGCTCAATGGCTTGCTTTCGCACGATGCCTGTCGAAATCACACCGGATATTTCGCTGCCAGACCGCGACTTCACCTGGTCGTTCGTACGCGCCTCAGGGCCCGGCGGCCAGAACGTGAACAAAGTGGCGACGGCGGCGCAGCTGCGCTTCGACCTGGCCGGCACGGCGTCACTCGAGCCGGCGGCGAAGGACCGGCTGCGGTCGCTGGCGGGCCGACGGGTCACCGACGATGGCGCGCTCATCATCATCGCGCGCAATCAGCGCACGCAGGAAGGGAACCGGCGGGAAGCGCTGGAGCGGCTGGCGGAGCTGGTGAAGCGCGCGCTGGTGCCGCCGAAGCCGCGCCGGCCCACGCGGCCGACTCGTGCCGCGCGCCAGCGGCGCATGGACACCAAGACGCAGCGGCGCACGACCAAGCAACTGCGGGGGCGCGTGCGCTGGGACGACTGAGTGTCAACCGTGCGTGACCTGGAGGATGCTGTGGCGAATTTGCTCGCTCAGCACGAACTGAGCGTCGGCCGCCACTCGCATCAGCACCTCGTCGAACTCCAGCTTGCCCCCGGCGCTCGAGCGGATCACGTCCCGGCGGCGCAGCAGGTCGATGAAGTTCTCGAACAGCGTGCGGTCGAAGAACTCCGGGGAATTGAGCCCATAGAGCATCGCGATGCGCTGCGCATTCAGCTGACAGCGCTCCTCCAGCACCGACTGGGTGATCTCGCCGCTGCCCGCGGCGAGCAGCTGCGCGATCGCCAGGTAGTAACGCTCGATCGTCTGAATGGTGGCCTGCGCGAGCACGGAGAGCTGCATCGCCGCGGCTGAGGAGGGCGGCGGCCGCCGCCAGACGCTACGCGTCGCATCGGTTTCGATGAGCCCATGGTGGCACATGCAGTCGAGTACGCCATCGACGACGGCTGCCAGCTCGTCCTCGCGCCAGATGAGAAACAGCTCCGCGGCGATGTACGGATAGATGCGCCACGCGAGGCGCTGGATGTCATCGTGCCGCACTTCGGCGTTGCTGGAGAATACGCATGCCAGCAGAGAGGGCATGGCGAAAAGATGCAGCACGTTGTTGCGAAAATAAGTGGCGAGCACGGCGCTCTCGTCATTCATGCGCACGATGTCGCCCAGCGCGTGCTTCTGGCGCTGCACCACCTTCATCGCTTCGCCGTAGGCGATGATGCCGGCGCCGCTCAGGTCGGTGAGAGTGATGCGGTCGCTGTAGGGAAAGCCGCGCAGCAGCGCGCGATAAAGGTCGATCTGCCGCTCGAGGTCCGCTTCCGCGAGCGCCTGCCGCGGCATGGCGAGCAGGATGCTGGCGAGCAGGTTGATCGGAGTCACGGCCGCGGCCGCGTTGATGTTGCGCATGATCCGGCCGGCGAGATCGTCGACGGCGGCTGAGATCCAGGGCGCCCGCGCCTCTTCGTCGAATGCACGGCTGCGCCACTCGCCGTCGTGGCGGTCCAGGATGTCCGCCAGCGCGATCGGCTCGCCGAGATTGACGTGCACGCGCCCGAAGCGCTCGCGCAGCTTGCGCAGCGCCCGCAGGAGGCCGAGCACGCTCTCCTTCTCCTTGGGCTTGCCGGAGAGCTCACCGATGTACGTCGTTCCTTCGACGATCCGCTCGTAGCCGAAATACACCGGCAGGAACACCACGGGTCGCGCAGGGTCACGCAGGAAACTGCGCACCGTCATGGAGAGCATTCCGGTCTTCGGCTGCAGCAGGCGGCCGGTACGGCTGCGACCCCCCTCGATGAAGTATTCGATGGAATGGCCGCGCGCCATGATGGCGGCGAGGTACTTCATGAAGACGACAGTGTAGAGGCCGTTGCCGCGGAACTTGCGGCGGATGAAGAAGGCGCCGCCCATGCGCAGCAGCCGTCCCACGATCGGCAGGTTGAGGTTGAGTCCGGCCGCAATGTGCGGCACCGGATAGCCGTTGACGTAGATGACATACGACAGCAGCAGATAATCCATGTGGCTGCGGTGGCAGGGCACGTAGACGATCTCGTTGCCCGGGGCGGCGCGCTCGAGAGTCTCCAGATGGCCGACCGCGACGCCATCGTAGAGCCGATTCCACAACCAGGTGAGCAGCCGCTCGAGGAAACGGACGAACGCATGCGAGTAATTGGCGGCGATCTCTTCCGCATAGCGTGTGGCTTGACGCAGCGCCATGAGCCGGGTGAGCGATTTCTCGCGCATTTCCTGAGCGACGGCGGCCCGCACGGCGCGCGTGCGCAGTATCCGCGTGACGATGGTCCGCCGGTGCGAGAGATCGGGACCGATGCGCGCGGCGCGGTGCTGCGCGTAGAGGCCGCGCAACGACCGCGCCACCCGGCGGCCGCGCACCGACAGGCCGGACTCGTCACCGAGGAGGCTGCGCAGGGAGATGGGGTCTTCGATCTCCACCAGCGTGTTGCGCCCGTTGAACAGCACCTGCATGAGCTTGCGGGCACGGCTCGTGAGGGCCCAGTTCTCCACCAATAGCAGACGGAACCAGGAGGCCTCGCGCTGCGGCGCGCGCCCCCAGTAGACCGCGACGGGCACCAGCTCGATGTCGAGGCTGGGGTCGGCGTCGAGCGCCGCGAGCATCTGCTCGAGCTGTGGCGGCGGGCGCCGGTCGAGCCGCTCGTCCCAGAAGCCGCGCGGTCTGCTGAGATAGAAGAAGGATCGGAGATCGGAGGACGCACGCAGCAGACGCTTGCGAGGACGCGGCAGCCTCAAGCGCACGCATGCGCGCTCCAGGATGGCGAGATCGGTGATGCTGCGCCGCTCCACGACGTAGCACACGGCTGCCGAGCGGCCCTGCAGGCGCGACGGCGTGTCCTCGGGCAGGACCCGGAATCGCACCCAGATCGCGAGCACGCGATGCAGCAGCCAGTTCAACCGACCCCCTTAGTCAACTGGAAAAACCGGCCTGCGGATCCTGGCCGGCGGCGCCGTGCCGAAGTCCACTGCAGCGCAAGTCCGATCAGCCCCCACGCACCGCTATTCGAAGGCCAGCGCCGGAAGGTCCAGCGCGATCAGAAAGTACTCGAAGAGATACTGGATGACGCGAATCTGGTTGTGCAGGTTGTGGTCGCTCTCCAGGAGATGAAGCGCCGCGCGATACGTTTGGGCAAAACGAACGCTGTGATCGAAGGGTACGACGTCGTCGCGCCATCCGTGCACCACGGTCGCCGGACAGTCGAGCACGCCCTGACGCAGCTCCGGCAATCCCGGCATGTAGAGAGCAGGCGCCATCAGGAAGACGCCGCGTGCATGCAGCAGGGAAGCCGAAGCGACCGCGACGTAACCACCGAGACTGGAGCCGACGAGCACCAGATCGCCCGCGAGCTCCTTGCAGAACTCCACGAGCCTGGCGACGCGCTGGCGCGGATCGTCGAGCCCGCGGTAATCGACCGAATGCGCCTCGTAGCCTTCGCTGCGCGCCACTTCAGCGAGAGAGGAAATCTTGCGGCCCCAGGGCCCGCTCTCCTTGCCATGTGAGAAGACGACGTGCCGGCCAGCCACTACGGCGTCCGCCGCGGCTGCGCCTTTCGGGTCGGCTGCTGGATGGGTATCGCCCTGGCTCATCGGGCGAATCATGCAGGCAAACCCGTATCGAAGCCATAACCAATTGGGCGTAGACGGGAAGGCGCGTCCGCGACCAAACCCGTGCAGCTCGCGGCAGTGCCGCAGGCCTATGATTTCATTGAGCGCTCGGCCCGGCCGGGGCTACTTGTACTCCATCTTCTTCAAAATCGTGGTTTCGATTTCCCATTCCACGCGCTGGCGGGACGTCGCCAGGCGATTGACGCTGACCGGGCGCACGCGGCTCGCAGCGGGGTGATGGGTCACCAGCCAGGCATCGAACTCCCCCGGCCGGCTGGTGGCAAAACCGAACAACAGATTGACCCGGCCGTCGGCGACGGTGTCGGGGCGGTTGACACGCTCGTCGCAAATGACGAAATAGCGGTCGCCGGAATCCGCGCTGGCGAACGCTCCCTGCTCCGCCAACACTTCGAGAAAGGTATCGACCAGCGTCCGCGCGCGCGCCCATAGCGCCGGGCCGTTCTGCTCCAATAGCATCCAGCGCGTGCCCCGCTCCACACTGGCGGCGATCCAGAGAGCCAGGCGCCGCGCCGCCAGATACTTCCAGTCCGTGAGTCCGTTGCCCCCCGCGGCGAGCGTCCGCGCTTCCAGGCGCACGCCGACGCCGGCGCGGGGCATGGTCAGAGTATTGATTCCCACTTGCGCGAGTCGCAGGCGATCGGCGTCACTGACGGAGGCGGCGGGCTGCATCCCCGGACGCAGAGTCAGCTCCTCCCTCGCGACGGCCGACCACAGGGGGCATGTCTCGTCGGAGCGTGCGAGCATGCCGGCAACGGCGCCGCACGAGGCGAAAGTCTCCAAGCGCCCGCGCAGGCGATCGAGCGCCTGGATGCGCGGGTAGTACATGACTGCGTTATCGGCGCGAAACGGCCATGTGCGCATGCCGTCCAGCGCCGCACGTGCGCTCACCCAGGCAGCCGGCGGATCCACGATCAGCATGGCGTGGCGCTCACGGCAGTAGCGTGCCGCCACCAGCAGAGCGCTCAGACCCGTGTCATGGTCCCGCGACAGCGGCGGTATGCAGAGAAAGTTGAAGCCATCTGCCGCGCGCAACGCGAAGATTCCGGTACCGGCCGCCGCGGAGCCGATGATGTCGTAATCCGTCAGCGGGCCGCCGTCGTCGCCGTCCGCGTTGGAGAAGGCGTAGCCGATCGCGGAGCCGCCCGGCCCCGCCGAACGATCCGGACGCTGCGCGGGAAGCGGCTCGACTGCGCGCACCAGACGCGACTGCAGCAGGAGATCGGCGAGGCAGCGGCCGGAGTCGGGCCGCAGCGAAGCGCGGCGGAAGATCTCCTGCTCCTCCACGAGTTCCGAGCCGGCCGAGCGAACGCGCTGGATGACCAGGTTGAAACGATCGGTATCGCCCTCCGGAATACCGTCGTAATCAACGGAGGCGCGCAGATACTCCCGCGAGCCGGGATTCACCCCTGCGAGGCGCAGCATCGTGCCGCCGGCCGGCAACGTGATGCTCGGGGGCCGTGCGCCATTGGCGACGCGCACGATGACGGCGCGGCCGCCCCCATGATCGAAAAACTGCTCGACTGCGTAGGAAAGCGGCGACGGCTGCCACAATCCGCCGAACACGTGTTGGAACTCAGCGAAGCTCGCGACTGTCACCGGACGCTGCACCGGCCCCTTGAGCGTGCGACCGATGAAGGCGGTGACGGCGCTCGGCAGGCGCGCGATGATCGGCTCGGTCGGGCTTCGCGCGAGCTCGAGGCTCGGGGCACCGCGTTCAATCACTGCTGTGAATCCCCGCCATGTTCTTGTTGTAGCGGTGGACTCTACCACAACAGCATGATCGATGCCGCGGTGGCCGCGGCGCCGGCGGCCGGTCGCAGATCAGGAGCCCGTGGGATCCGCCGCGGGTGCGGCGGAGGCGCCATGGCCCGGGTCCGCCGCCGGCCGCACCGCCGCACCGGCGGCAGGCGCGGCAGCGGGAGAGCCGTGCGCATCGCCCGGCGCGGGGCTGTCGGAATCGCCCTGGTCGATACCGGACATCAGTTTGTCGAACTCCGCATCGGTCATCGGCAGGTCCGTCTTGCCATCCCAGGTCGAGCCGGCGGGCAGGATGTTCTGCACGAGGCGAGCCCGGGCAACCACCTGCTGCAAACCATCGCCGCCGTCATCGATGTCCTGGCCGACGCGCGAGACCGGCACGGGTACGCCGACGGGTGCCGCGACGAGTTGCGCCACCCGCGGCCATTCGATCTTCTGGTGATTCCGTTTGAGCTCGGTGAGCTGCGCACGCGTCAGCGTGACGGCCAGAAGGCGGCGGGCCTGCTTCTTCCAGGGCCGCTTGTCATCCTCCAGAGGTCCGGCGGATTGCAGATACAGGTGCCCGTCCTGCCAGCCGAAGAGATAGGGCTCATTCACCACCCGCACCTCGGTGCCGTTGGGCACCATCTTGAAGATCTGGGCGATGTCCTCGGGAAACAGGTGCACGCATCCGTGGCTGACCCGCAGGCCGACACTGACCGGCTTGTTGGTACCGTGGATCAGGTAGCCCGGCCAGCCGAGGTGCAGCGCGTAGCCTCCCAGGGGATTGTCGGGTCCCGGGCCCATGACCTTGGGCAGCTTGTCGCCCTCCTGCAGGTGCTCGGCGATGATCGAGGGCGGCACGTGCCAGACGGGGTTCTTCTCGTGCCAGACAACATGCGTCACGCCCTGCGGCGTCTTCCAGCCCTGGCGGCCGATGCCGACCGGGTGGGTGATGACGGTCTGCGGCTCGCCGCGCTTGTGGGGTGGGAAGTAGAAGAGGCGCATCGCGGCGAGGTTGACCACGATGCCCCGATGCGGCGCATCGGGTAGTACGTACTGCGTCGGCACGACCACGGTCGTGCCCGGCTTGGGTATCCACGGGTCGACGTTGGGATTGGCGCGGGTCATCTCTCCCAACCCGACATTGAAGCGCCTGCCGATGTCGCTGAGAGTCTCGTCCTTGCGGATCTTCACGATCTGCAGTGTCCCGACGATGTCCTGTCCGGGCGCCAGGACGAATCGCTCCGTCTGCACGGGCAGGGGCGCCGCTGGCTCGGCAGGGGCGGTGATGGTGGCGACGGGCGCCGGGCGCTGCGGCGCGCGCAGCAGGGAGCAGGCGCCGACGGCGAGGCAGAGACATGCCGGGAGGGCGATGCGGAGCGCAAAAGACTTCATCGTCCGGGGATTATGACAGGTGATTCAATCGGCCCAAAGCCGCTCTGGGCGATCTGCGGTCGCCAAATACCGACAGGGAATCCGGGATAAAAAAACCCCCGGTCCTTTCGGGCCGGGGGTCGGAATGCGGACTTTCGATGAAGGGAAGGAAGTCCGCTAGGGGATACCGATTCAGTGCAAACGCGCCCAGTGCAAAATCTTGATCTCTTCCGAATCGAGATCGAAGCTCTGTGCGAGCAGCGAGCGCAGCTCGCGCGTACCGCCGCCGCCTTCCAGGGGATGCCGCAGCTCCACCACACCGCTCCACTCATGCGACGGCATCGCGCTCGGCTCGCGCAACTCCCCGGTCATGAAGTGGGTGTAGTACTTGGTAGCCACGGCAGAAAGCCTAATTTCGCCGCACGGCGGCGTCCGTGACCGGTTCCACAGATCATCTGGCTTTTGACAAAATCGCCGTATGGGACGATTCCGCGCCGCCGCGCCGCCGGCCTCGAAATACATTACCCCCGCGGGCGAGCGCCGGCTGCGCGAGGAGCTGGAGCAGCTGTGGCGGATGGAGCGCCCGAAGGTGACACAGGCGGTAGCCGAAGCGGCGGCTCAAGGGGACCGCTCGGAGAACGCCGAATACACTTATGGTAAACGGCGGCTGCGGGAAATCGACCGCAGGGTTCGCTTCCTGCGCAAGCGTCTGGACGGCATGGTGGTCGTGGATCAGCCGCCGGCCGACCGCAACAGGGTGTATTTCGGCGCCTGGGTAACAGTCGAAGCCGGCGATGGCGTCCAGTCACGCTACCGCATCGTCGGGCCGGATGAATTCGACCGCGAGCCAGGCTATATCAGCATGGACTCGCCGTTGGGGCGTGCGCTGCTGCGCCGAAGCTTGGACGACGAGATCACGGTGGAGTTACCGGGCGGCAGCTGCACACTCGTCATCGTCGAGATCGGATATGCGAAAGACGCTTGAGTCGCCTGGCCCGCCATCACCACGTGACGCGAACGTTCTTGAACTGCCAAGGATCGGTCTTGTCGAGATCCTCCGGGAAGAGCCGCTCGCGCTCGTGCAGCGGCGTCCAGTCCGTGTAGCGCCCGACGACCGGACCCAGATACGGCATGCAGATCTCGAGGTTGCGCCGGTAGTCGATCTCGTCGGGCTCGACGATGCCGCAGTTCGGGTTCTCCATTGCCCAAACGACGCCTGAGAGCACCGCGACGGTGACCTGCAGGCTGGTCGCATTATTGTAGGGCGCAAGCTTGCGCGCTTCCTCGATCGAAAGCTGCGAACCGTACCAGTACGCGTTCTTCTTGTGCCCGGCGAGCAGCACACCAAGCTCGTCGATGCCGCCGGCGATGTCATCCATCAGGATCCGCTGGCGCTCCTGCTGCACATAGTTGCGGCCCGCCAGCTCGTGAATGGACACGACGGCCGAGTCGCAAGGATGGTAGGCGTAGTGCACCGTAGGGCGGTAGACGACCTGCGCGCCATCGCGGACGGTGAGGTAGTCCGCTATCGAGATCGCCTCCCCATGGGTGATGCAGAAGCCGTGAAAGTGGCCGGCCCGCGGCGTCCACGTGCGCACGCGCGTCCCGGCTCCGGGTTGCATGAGGTAGATGGCAGCCATGCAGCCGAAGTCGTGCCGCTTGCCATCGCGCGGAAAATTCCGCTCGTGCGTTCCCCAGCCCATCTCACTGGGCTGCGCCCCCTCGCTCACGAAGCCGTCGATGGACCAGGTGTTGACGAACTCGCCCGGCTCCTTGGGCAGGCGCGGCGTCTGCGTGTCGCGCTCGGCGATGTGAATGGCCTTGACGCCGAGCTGGCGCGCGAGCTCGCCCCAGTCGGCGCGCGAAGCAGGCGTCCCGGCGTCAACCTGGGTGTCGGCGGCGACATTGAGCAATGCCTGCTTGAGGAAATGGGAAACCAGCCCCGGGTTTGCCCCGTGAGTGAGCACCGCGGTCGGCGCACGCGCATTGCCGGGACGCAGCGCGAGCGCCTCCTCGCGCAGCGCATAGTTGGTGCGGCGTGCCGCGGGAACGGTCGGATCGGTATAACCCCCGGGCCAGGGCTCGATGCACGTATCGAGGTACATCGCGCCCTTCTCCCAGCAGAGCTTGACGAGCGCGATGCTCGAGACCTCGACGGAGACGTTGATCAGGAAGTCGCCGCGTCCGAGCAGCGGGTTGAGCACGCGACGGTAGTTCTCGCGAGTGAGACGCTCCTTGATGAAGCGGATGCCATAGCTCGCGGCCTCGCCGTTGCCTCTATCCTCGGCCGTTACGATGGTGACGCGCTCGGGAGCGATGCCGATGTGCCGCAGGATCAGCGGCAGCACGCCCTGCCCGATGCTGCCGAAGCCGACGATGAGAATGCGCCCGGGAAACTCTACGTGGATCTTGTGCTCGGTCATGATCCCGATAGGTTACCGCATCAACGCCGCCAATGAGGCGGGAACGTGCGCTCATAACCCGGCAGCGACTCGATGCGCGCCACCCAGCGCGCGACCGCCGGATAGTTCACCTCCACGGGCATGAAACGGGAAGCGAGCTCACGCGCCTCGGGCCGCTCGAGCGCGCGCTTCAGCAGCTGAAAGCCGGGGAAGATGACCATGTCGACGGCGGAGTAGCTCTCACCGACCACCCACTCGGATTTCGACAGCCGGCCTTCGATCGTGCGGGCCTCGCTGGCCGCCGCATGCATGGCGCGCGTGACCTCGTCACTGCGCAGGTCGGCGGTTCTGGAGAACACCGCATCGATGATCCTGGCGAGGTGCGGCTCGATGTAGGCCTGGTACTCGCAGATCACCCGCATGATGGTGCCGGCCTCCTCGGGGCTGCGCCCGAAGATCGGCGGATCGGGATATTTCAGGTCGAGGTAGTAAAGTATGGCCAGGGACTCGAAGCAGACGTACTCCCCGTCCTTGAGCACGGGCACCCGGCCGCGGGGATTGATGTGCAGCATCTGCGGCGACTTGTGCTCCTGTTTGGAGAACTGCAGCAGATGACTCACGTACGGCAGGCGCTTGTGTTCGAGTGCGAGCAGCACCCGCCAGGCGTACGGGCTGCCGCTGCCCCAATAAATCTCTATCGCCATTGTGACAATTGTAGCGAAAGGCGCGAAGATCGAAAGCAAGTCCCCAGCGGAATGAACCCCCCAATGAACGGGTTGGCCGCGCAAAGCGGCGGCATGCCGCCTTTGCGCCAATGAATGGATACCCTCCGGATATGTCTCAGACGACGCTCATAACTCCGCGGCAGCTTGCCGCGCGGCTCGAGGACAGGGACCTGGCGGTGATCGACTGCCGCTTCGATCTCGCGCGGCCGCAATGGGGCCGCGAGGCGTACGCAAGCGCGCGCATTCCGCGCGCGCTGTACGCGCACCTCGACGATGACCTGTCCGGCAAAGTCTCCGCATCGACCGGCCGACATCCGCTGCCGCCAGTCGACACATTCGCGGCGCGGCTGGGCCAATGGGGCATCGACGCGCAGGTACCGGTGGTTGCATACGATCAGGGCCCGGGCGCATACGCCGCACGGCTCTGGTGGCTGCTGCGCTGGCTGGGGCATTCGCGGGTCGCGGTGCTCGACGGCGGCTTCGCGGCCTGGCAGGAGGAGAGGCTGCCGGTCGACGCGGCGCCGCTCGCGGAT
>Ga0335075_10016041_pt1 | contig 11212 bp, 10 predicted proteins | sample Lox_Sample_24_FD_206723 | JGI IMG/M metagenome (GOLD analysis project Ga0335075, IMG submission 206723) | Soil microbial communities from Loxahatchee National Wildlife Refuge, Florida, United States - Lox_Sample_2.4 | ecosystem: Environmental > Terrestrial > Soil > Wetlands | place: USA... | reverse complement strand
GTGGAAGTCCGTGGCGATGCCACGATCGTTCGCCGGCGTTCCGTTTGAGCCATACCAGGTCGCGGCCTCGTCCGCGGCCGACGTGTGGGTGTTTGCCGCATCGACCGGGGCGGCCGGGCGATGGGCACACTGGAATGGCCGCTCGTGGACGACGGGCACGCTGCCCGCGGTGCCGGTCGGCGGGGACAGCAGCCCGCGGGTGACGATCACCGCGGCGGCGGCGGGCCATGGCGACGTCTGGGTGGGCGGCACGGTCTGGGACTGGCAGACGAAGTCCAGCCTGCCCGCTGCGGCGTTCCTGGCCGGCTACGACGGCCACGCCTGGCGGACCTATCGGATCCCCGAGAGCATGCCGAACATCGTCGGGATCAGCGCGCTCAGCCGCACAGATATCTGGGCCGCCGCCACCGGCGGCCAGGGAACGTCCGGGGTCGCCTCCGCACCCTCGGATGAGAACGTCCTGCTGCACTGGAATGGCGGCTCCTGGAAGTCGATTCCGGTACCGCCGAAGATCGACGTCAGCGCCGTTGTCGGCGAGTCGGCGCACAGCGCCTGGGTCACCGGCGACGTTCCCGGGAAGGGCCCCGATGGCCTTACCTTCGTGGCGGGCGCGGCGCACTGGAACGGGACGGGCTGGACGATCACCCGGGATCCCGCTGCCGACGCGCAATTCCCGCGGGTCGGCGACGTCTACGAACTGACCAGCGCGACGGCCGACGGTCGCGGCGGGTTGTGGGCGGTGGCGGAGGGCTACCCGCCGGTCGTGGGCTCGCTACCGGGGCAAGCTTCGCTCTGGCACTACGCGAACGGTCGCTGGACCGGTGTTCAGCTGGGCAGGCTCGGCGACCCGGACCTGTTCCAGATTGCCGGAGCGCCGGGAACTGCGTCGATGTGGGCCGTGGGTACGTTCGTGACCGCGGCTGCATCCGGATATCCGCGGTACGGGGCCATTCTCCGGTACGAAAACTGACCTGGCGGCTCGGCGCCGGCCCGGTCATCGCACAGGGCCGGTCATCGTGAGCTGGGCCGGGCTCCGGCCCCGGCGGCCGCGGGCTCGGTCGGCTGGTAGGCCAGCAGGTGCTCGACCGCGATGGGTAGCTCGCGGGCGCGGTAGCCGGTCGCGTGGTAGACGGCATTGGCGATCGCGGCGGCCATCCCGACCTGCCCGATCTCGCCGACGCCCTTGACCCCGAGCGGGCCGGCGATCGCGTCGTCCACCTCGACCAGCTCGACGTCTGCGTCTGGCGCGTCGGCGTTGACGGGCACCAGGTAGTCGCCCAGGCTAGCGTTGGCCCAGCGGCCCAGGGTGGTGTCCATGTGGGTGCCCTCGAGCAGCGCCTGGCTCATGCCCCAGAGCATGCCGCCCATGAGCTGGCTGCGGGCGGTCCGGGGGTTGAGCACGCGGCCGGGCGCGAACGCCCCGACCAGATGCCGGACCCGGATGATGCCCAGGTCGGCGTCGACCGCTACCCGGGCGAACTGGGCGCCGAACGTCAGCAGCCCGTAGGGGACGTCCAGCGGCGGCGGGTCCCAGCTGCCGATGGCCTCGGCGTCGTTCATGACGTGCCGCTGCATCAGCGCGCTGTAGGTCTCGCCGGTGCTGTCATCGCCGGCCAGTGCCATTCGTCCGCCGCTGGCGACGACCCGGGCTGGGTCGGCGCCGTGCAGCGGGGACCGGGCGTCGCCGACGGCCAGCGCGATGAGCTGATCGCGCAGCGCGGTGGCGGCGTTGTGGACCGCAGAGCTGATCATCATGGCGCCGTTGGAGCCGACGGGCGAGCCGGCGTTCGGCAGATCGGTGTCGCCGAACTCGAACCGCATGTCCGCCAGGTCGACGCCCAGCCCGTCCGCGGCCACCTGCGTCATCACGGTGGCCGTCCCTGTGCCGAACTCCTGGGTCGCCGTCTGCACGATCGCGCTGCCGTCCGCGTATAGGTGCGCGCGGGCGCGCTGGGTGTGCATGAAGAACGCGATGGGGTAGCCGGCGCAGGCCATTCCGGTGCCGATCAGCCAGTTGCCGTCGCGCTCGGAGCGCGGCTGCGGATCGCGTCCGGCCCACCCGATGCGGGCGGCGCCGCGCTCCAGGCACTCCCGCAGCCCGAAACTGGACCAGGGGTGGCCGGTGTTGGGATCCACCTCGGTCAGGTTGCGCTGGCGCAGCTCGATCGGGTCGATGCCGAGGTTGCAGGCCAGCTCGTCCATCGCGCACTCGAGCGTGCAGACGCCCAGTCCCTCGCCGGGAGCGCGGGTAAAGGTGGGCGTCATCGTGTTGCCGCGCACCAGCCGGTGGATGCCCTCGAAGCTTTGGCAGGCGTAGAGCTGGGAGGCGACGCCAAAGGCGGGCTCGGCCCAGTCGTCGAACGGCGAGGTGACCGAGATCTTGTGATGCCTGATCGCCGTCAGCTTGCCTTCGCGGGTCGCGCCGAGCTTGATGTGCTACTCCTGCTCCTCGCGGTGGCCGCAAGAGGTGAACATCTGGCCGCGTGTCACCACCAGCCGGACGGGGCGGCGGACGTGCTGGGCGGCCAGGGCGGTCAGGGTGACGTGCGGCCAGACCATGGCCTTGGAGCCGAACGCGCCGCCGACAAAGTGGGTCAGCACCCGGATCTTGGACGGGGACATGCCCAGCAGCGCGGCGACGGTGAGCTGCACTGCCTTGATGCCCTGGCAAGAGTCGTAGAGGGTGAGCTGGTCGTCGTCCCAGGCGGCCATTGTGGTCAGCATCTCGATCGCGTTGTGGTGGTTGGCGGCAAACCGGAACCGGGCGTCGACCTGCAGGTCTGCGCCGGCAAGCCTGTCGGCGACGTCGCCGCGCTGGTTCCGGCCCGGCATCAGGCCGCCGAAGATCCTCTCTGGCTCGTAGGCGGCGCCGCGGCCCTGGTCGATCGTCGTCACCGACGGGGTCTCGGCGTAACTGACATCAACCAGGGTGGCGGCATACTGCGCCTGCTCGAGAGCATCGGCTACGACCACCGCGACCGGCTGCCCGGCGTAATGGACGACGTCGTCCTGCAGCGGGAAGAACGTCTGGCCGGGGGCCGGGCCGCCGACCAGCGACGGCAGCAGCGGGACCGGGTTCAGCCTCGGCACGTTCCGGTGGGTCAGGATGCCGACGACGCCCCCAGCCCGCTCGGCCCTGGCGGTATCGATCGCAGTGACCCGGCCGCTGGCGATCCCGGCCCCTACGATCGCGGCGTGGGCCAGGTCCGGGAGGGTGATATCGCCGGAGTAGTGCGCGGTGCCTGTCACCTTGGCCGGGCCGTCGACCCGGCGTATGTCCTGGCCGATGGCCTGGGTCATGACATGCCCCCCGTCTTGTCAGTGTTGTCAGCCGGCCCGGCTTGGTCGCGTGCGCGGCTGGTGCGCTTGCCTGCGCGTTCAGTTGGTCAGCGTGGTCAGCGCGCGCACGATGGCCCGCTGGGCGAGCTCGACCTTGAACGCGTTGAGCGCTCGCGGCGCGGCCTGCGCGAGCTCGGTAGCCGCGGCCTCCGCGAACGCGGCTGCGGTGGCCGGCCGGCCGAGCAGGCTCGCCTCGGCGCGGCGGGCCCGCCACGGCTTGGTGGCCACACCGCCGAGCGCCAGCCGGACCTCGGCGATCATGCCGTCCTGAACCCGAACCGCGGCCGCGACCGAGGCCAGCGCGAACTCGTAGGACTCACGGTCGCGAAACTTCAGGTACACCGAGTGACTGGCTGCCGGGGTGGCCGGGACGTCGATCGCGGTGATCAGCTCGCCGTGCTCAAGCGGGTGCTCGCGCTCCGGGGTGTCGCCGGGGAGCAGGAAGAAGTCGTCGATGGCGATGGACCGCTCGCCGGCTGGCCCACGCGTGTGCACGACCGCGTCCAGGGCCACCAGGGCCACGGCCACGTCGGACGGGTGCGTGGCGATGCAATGGTCGCTGGTGCCCAGGATGGCGTGCCCGCGATTGAACCCGTTCAGCGCGGCGCACCCGCTGCCGGGATCACGCTTGTTGCAGGGCGAGCTGGCGTCACGGAAGTAGCTGCAGCGCACTCGCTGGCACATGTTCCCGCCCATCGAGGCCATGTTCCGCAGCTGCGCCGACGCCCCGAGCAACAGGGCCTCCGCGATCATGGGGAACCGCTGCCTGACCGCGGGGACCTGTGCGACGTCGCTCATCCGGGCCAGCGCCCCGACGCGCAGGGCGCCGCCGGGCAGGTCCTCGACCCGGTTCAGCGGCAGGTCGTTGATGTCGACCAACATCGTCGGCCGGAGCACGTCCTGGCGTACCAGGTCGACTTCGGTCGTGCCGCCGGCCAGGAAGGCGCTGTCCCGGTTCTGCAGGACGGTGGCGATGGCCGAGTCGACATCGGCGACCCTGGCGTAGCTGAGCGGCCGCATGTCAGGCACCGCCCGCATCGCGGACCTCGCGGATCGCGGCCCGGATGTTGGGATAGGCCGCGCAGCGGCATATGTTGCCGCTCATCCACTCGCGGATCTCGCTGTCATCCCCGGCATGGCCCTCGCGCAGCAGCGCCACGGCAGACATGATCTGGCCCGGCGTGCAGTAGCCACACTGGAATGCGTCCTGATCGATGAACGCCACCTGCATCGGGTGCAGGTCACCGTCGGTCGCCAGGCCCTCGATCGTGGTGACCTCCCGACCCTCGCAGGTGACCGCGAGCGTCAGGCACCCAAGCACCCGCCTGCCATCTACCCAGACCGTGCAGGCTCCGCACGTGCCCTGATCACACCCTTTTTTCGATCCGGTCAGCCCCAGGTGCTCGCGCAGCGCGTCGAGCAGGCTGACCCTGGGCTCCAGCTCCACCTCATACGGGCGGCCGTTCACGGTCAGCCGGACCGTCCCGGTCCCTGGCCCCCGCTGCACCGCCCGGGACACAGTCTCCGCCCCCATGGCTATTTGCCGCCCCCCCTCGGATCATGGGCCGGCCTGCTGCCTGATCCGCCCCACCTACCCGGCTGCCGCGGAGCCGAAACAGGCGCGTGCCGCGGTCGGGCCGCGCTGGTGGTGGGGAATTGCACGATCATCACTGAGTCGGATCCCGGCAGTTACTGCCCCCGGCGCAGCGAAGCTTGCGGGATGCCAAAGGTCCGCCATGCATATTCGCATCATTTATCCGGAATTATGAATTGGACGTATGAGTGGGGACTCGCTTACGTTGGCGGCGTGGTGGACAGCGCCACCGGATGCGCAGCTATTGCCGCCGCGGAGCGCGATGGTGTGGGGCACGGGAGAAATGACAGTAAGGAGCGCCACACTGAACGCCAAGACGACGTCCGGCCATCAGGATGGATCGATACGTGCACCGATTTTCCAGGTCGACGCATTCGCCGACGGCCGGTTCACTGGCAACCCGGCTGCTGTCGTCGTCCTCGGGAGCTTCCCGGCTGACGAGGTGCTGCAGGCGGTCGCCGCGGAGAACAACCTCGCCGAGACGGCTTTCCTCGTGTCGGACGGCGACGGGTACCAGCTTCGCTGGTTCACGCCAACCGTTGAGGTCTCAATCTGCGGTCATGCCACCCTTGCCAGCTCTGCGGTGGTGATGGAGCGGCTGGAGCCCTGGCGCACCAGCGTGGTGTTCCAGTCGCGGAGCGGCCCGCTCGCTGTGGAGCAGGCTGGTGAAGGCTGCTACGTCATGGACTTCCCCGCCTCCTCCTGCCAGCTCATCGACCCCCCTGGCGGATTTGCCGCGGCGCTGGGCGCCCGGCCGGCCGAGGTGCACGCCAGCAGGGCGAACTACCTGGCGGTGCTGGGCTCTGCGGCGGAAGTCCGCGAGCTCAGGCCTGACATTGCCTCGATCGCCCGCCTGGGGCGCGAAGGCGTCATCGTCACTGCGCCAGGCGCGGCGCCTTATGACTTCACCAGCCGCTATTTTGCCCCGGCCAAGGGCATCCCCGAAGACCCCGTTACGGGCGGCGTTCACTGCACGCTTGCCCCTTTTTGGGCAGGCAGGCTCGGCAAGACGGCCTTCCTCGCCCGCCAGGCATCCCAGCGCGGTGGCGACGTGCGCTGCGCCGTGGCCGGCGACCGCGTTACGCTTACCGGCTCATGCGCCTTCTACTTGCACGGCGAGATCGAGATCTAGATAAGTGACGCCCGTCTCGGGCGCCGGTGCGGCGTGTCGGCTTGATCGTGGCCGTTGGGCGTTGACGCGAGTGCTGCTGGCCCACGTTATGCGTGCCCTTGACGACGGGGCGCGGGCTTGGTCGACGGTGTTTGGTCAGCAGTGGAGGCGGTCGCCGTAGCCGAGGGCGAAGTCGCGGAAGGCGATGACCGGCGGGGCCTGCGGCCGGTCGGCCATCCACACGAGGCCGACCGGGCGGGCGGCCCGGGGAGCGGTGATCCGTACCGCCACCACCGCCGGGTCCCCCTCGGCTCCCGCCGTCGGCGGGAGCAGCGACACGCCGAGGCCGGCTCCGACCAGGCCGCGGCAGGTCGCCGCCTCCTCGCCCTCGAAGGCGATCGTGGGCTCGAAGCCCGCCTGCCGGCACAGGTCGTCCGTGATCTTCCGGAGCCCGTAGCTGGGCCCCATGCAGATAAAGTCCTCTTTCGCGGCGTCGGCGAGCCCGATGCTGCGGTGGCCCGCGAGTCGGTGAGCGGCCGGGACGACCAGGTCGATGCGCTGGGAGGCCAGTCTCCTGGCGATCATGCCAGGCTCGTCAGGGAGCGGGGCGGTCAGGCACAAGTCGACCTCGCCTGCCCGCAGCCGTGTGAGCAGCAGGTCCACGCTGCCCTGCACCAGGGTGAACTGGATATGCGGATGCCTGGAGCGGAAGTCGCGCAGCATCCGCGGCACTGTTTCGGTGCCGAGGGTGTGCAGGAACATCTCAGGCGAACGCGCTACTGCACCTCGACCCCGAACCGCTCGCACAACGCCTCAAGTTCCTCGGTGTCCAGCCCGTCGAGCCGGGCAGCACTGGTCAGCCAGCCAGCCGTTGGCTAGGTGCAGCAGCCGGTCCTCACGGCCCGTGCGTGCTGGTGGCAATGTCGGCGTTGAACAGCCACCGCCCGCGACCTTGAACACGACGGTGGCCAGAATGGCACATTCGACCGATAATCACCGTATGGCAGCAGCCACTCGCGGCCGGCGTCTGAGCTCTGGCGTGCTGTCGTCGACCGTCAGCCTGCCGTGGCACTCCCCTGCCGGAGCCAGGATGCTCTTTGCCGCTGCGTGGTTTGCCGTCGGCCTTGTCATTGGTCTTGTCGGCGAGTCATGGTGGTGGGCTTTTGCTGCGGTCCTTTGGCTTGTCGGCCTTCTAATATCGCTTCGGTCGAATGGCGAATTCCTCCTGTGGGTATGGGACGAGGTCCACAGTCAAGACAGGAAGGCGCCCTTTGTCGGCCGCCCGCAGCCCCTCGTCAGCCATCACCAGCGTGCTCGCCTCAGGGATGTTATCCCTGGCGATTGGGTATGCGATTATGAGGACCATAAAATCAAGCTCGACGAGGCCGAGCGGGAGTATCAACGGCGGCGGGCGGACAGGCTAGCCGACCAGCAGATGCGCAAGTATCTGCGTCCGGCCACTCGTCCGACCACTCGTCCGGCTACCCGCCACGCGTCGCCCCGCAGCGCCGCGCCGCTCGATGTGGCCGTGTCGCCCCGCATCATCGGTACGCAAACTCCGGAGATCCTGCCTCCGATTCATCGAGTCGAACCGGCCAAGGATTGGATGCAGGTCCTCTCCATCGTGCCCACATCAGACGGTAAGGATGCGGAGCTTGGCCTGTTGCATCGCAAGAAGCTGACATCACCCCTTGAGCGGTGGTATTACCACGGGCCGGGCCCTGGTGCAGACGAGCTCCAGTCGGAAGATCCGACGCTGGCCGAGCTCATGAGACTGCTGCGGTCCGGCGATAGTACCTATCGGGAAAGCGAAATTGTCGGCAGGCTGAGAGCGTCAGGCCATTCGATCGTCTTCGTCCGGCGCGCAATCGCCGCCGCGGTGGCGGTCGGCCTGGCACGAAGGATGCACCATCCTGGCTGGAGAGCCGAGGTACTGACCGGTGCGTTTGGCCTCGGCGAGAGAGCCAGTGCGGGCCATCGAAGCTGCTACCTGGAGCTCACAGGAACCGGCCGCGCCTGGCTCGAGGCGGGAGACCCTAAGATGGTGTCCCGTCGACCCAAGTGGCGCCTCAACGACGACTGCAGGATTTGCGGCGCACCGGTTGTTAAGGCAGTCAAGATGTTCGAGGACGATCCGCGATGCGACCAATGCCGTGAGTTTCCGGGAGGGGACTACATCTCTCCCGAAGGAGACAAGTATTAAATCTGCACTGCGTCAGCGAGCGGGTGGTAAGCGTAATATCGCGACACCGTCGCCAATGGGGCTCAGCCTGTCGCATGGCGGGCATGGGACCACTACCGTAGAGGGCTCAGCCAGCCCAGGGACTAGGGCCCTGCCTCAGCACAGCGGGTGGCCCTGGCTTGCCGGTAGGCCATAGGTCCACCACGTAAATGAAGTAGTCGCCGTGTCCCGCGTCGTCGAGTCCGGCAGCCGGTGATGCGGTTGGAACGTAGGACACGGACCCTGTAGCGGCCCTGCGCAATGCTGATGTGCTGTTCTTGGCCAGGATCATCCGCTGGGCCGTAAATGACCATGTCGCCGTTGGGTAGATCGAAGTCGGCCTCGACCACGTGCTCGGCATCCTCCGCCCGGTTCTTCGGCTCAGTTGAATGGATGCGCAGCGTTGTTTCGACCATGTCATCTCGAGCGGTTCCAACTGAGAGCGAGTGCGGCTCGACGCCGATCCGGTGGATTTGGACCGCCTCGTGGGTCCATCCAGCTGGAGCAAGATCCGGGTCAGTGCCGTGCGACCGCATCCACCGCGCGTGAGCGTCGAGGTCTTGCAGGTAGAACTGGTAGTGATCAGCAAGGACGGCAAGCCGATGGACGTCCGCCGATTCAGGATGCACCTGCAAACGTTATCGACGCCAAGGAGCGAGCTGCCAGCAATCCCATCCGATGCCTCGCTGTGCCTCTTGCCCAGCTTGACGTGCGACACATCGCGATGCCCTCACCCTCATCAAGTAACCCAAACGAGGTGCGCACTAACCTGATAAAACTCAGGGCCCCAGATATCTGGCTCGGCAATACCGGCTGGCATGAAATTCCCTGTTAGCCGAGCACGAGTATCAGGGGAAGAGCATCCCGTGCGGTCTCTTCTCGCTGCCTGTCCGTTCGGCGCATTGTGAGGTCGCGGCGCCAGCCCGGCCGATCCTCCGGGATGCCGACATGGCCCTGCGTTGCGGCATTTTTGCGGCGCAGCAGGGCATGCGTGTTCTATGGTCGCGGCGGCAGTTGCTGTAGTGCCCACGTGTTGCCGTCGGGGTCGCTGAAGGTAACGAACGAGCCCCACGGCTGAACGTCAACCTCACTGGCCTGCACGCCGTGCGCGAGCAGTTCCCGCCGCGCCGCCTCGACATCGGTCACGACGACCTGGACGCCTTTCTGCGAACCCGGCGCCATCTCGGTGATGCCGGTTCCCATCACGATTGAGCACGCCGAACCGGGAGGCGTGAGCTGCACGAATCGTAGCGTGTCGGTTACCTGGTAGTCGTGATCAGCGTGGAAGCCGACTCGGTCCGCGTAGAACTCCTTGGCGCGGTCAACATCGGTCACCGGGATAGCGACGAGCTCGATCTTCCAGTCCATGCTCAGCAACCTACACGGAGGATCGGACAGTTCAGCCGACCCTTGCCACGGGCCTCAGGCCGGTGCGCTCGCGCACCCATCCTCATCTGCCACCCGATGCTCGATGAGCTCGGGCAAGGAGGCACCAGCCGCTGAGGTTGTCACCGCTGAGCAGCCGTAAGGTGGCGTTCGGTCGGCTGGCACCATCTGCGAACCTCGGCCCGGCCGGCGCTGTGGGTCTGCGGCAGCCTGCCTGGAGCTTGCCCTGGTCCGGCCTACCGGCGGAAGCCCCTTCGCTGGTCTCGCGGCTGCATGTTGGCGAAGGTCTCAAACCAGGCCGACGGCCTGTAGTCGCCGATAGCCATCTGGGCATTGAGCGCGTTGCGGGGGTCGTCGATTCCGTCCAGTCCCGGCTCGAACAGATGAAGGATGTCAGTGTCCTGGAACAAGACATCAGGCATCGCATCCCAGTCCAGGTCATCGGGATGCCCGGGCAGCGAGCCGAAGGTCGCCGCATCCAGCCCGCTCCACCCATGCTCGGCAGCAGATGGCGCGTCCTCCAGGATCAGGTGGAGCGCCAGTTCCTCCGCGGGGCACGTCGGCAAAGGCCAATCCCCAGAGGCCAGATCGGCGGCCAGGTCGTCGTAGGCCCGGGCTGCGCGGCGCCGCCATGCGGCATCCTGGCTCCACGTCAGCCGCGGATAGCGGTCGAAGAGGTACCACCCGGTGCGCTCGGGCAGAAGGTCGCTCCCGTGTTCCTCGACGTCGTCATAACCGTGGTCGGCGAGAACCTGAGCCACTGACCACAACACCGCCGCCGTCCTGGGCGTCAGCTGAAATCCGGCACAGGCGCTGCAGGACGCTTTCCTGCACCGGCAAGCAGTAAACAACGCCGCGAAATCCGGAATCTGCGGGAGACCCATCCGGTCAGCCGACCTCCATACCACGATATGCCAGCCGCCTGCGCACGATCGCTATCTAACACCGCCCGGCCAGCCGGCCCACGTCAACCACCTGAAGGCAAGCGATACAGGGCCAGGAGATTGCGCTATTTCCTGCCGTCGCCCGGCTTGCCCGCCGCAGGCCCGCTGCCGGCTCGCAGGACTGACGCGGGTGCGGTTGCGTAAGCTTCACGGCGATCGGGAACTGCCACACTGTCAGCGTATGCGGAACTTCACCGACCTGGCCTGTGTGCCCTCCCATCCTCTAGACCGTTTCCACCAGCGCCGACATCGCCGACCTCGGCGAGGAACACGGCCGCCGGGTCCTGCGGGTGTGCGGCAAGGGCACCAAGATCGTGCTGGTCCCACTGCCGCCCGCGGTCGGCCGGGCCATCGACCGGGCGGTAGCCGCCAGGATCCGCGGGCCGATCCTGCTGAACACCCGCGGCGCCCGGATGGACCGGCACGCAGCCACCCGCCGCCTGCGCCACCTCGCCCAAGCCGCCAGCATCCAGACCGCCAGGGCGCACCCGCACATGCTCCGCCTACATGGCGTCGGGCACCTGACCAAGGCTACGCCTCCCGCGGCTCGTACCCGCGGGAGGCACCCGACATTGCCGAAATGAGGGCGTTGCCGCTGCCGCGTTTATACACAGGCA
>Ga0335075_10016040_pt1 | contig 11212 bp, 7 predicted proteins | sample Lox_Sample_24_FD_206723 | JGI IMG/M metagenome (GOLD analysis project Ga0335075, IMG submission 206723) | Soil microbial communities from Loxahatchee National Wildlife Refuge, Florida, United States - Lox_Sample_2.4 | ecosystem: Environmental > Terrestrial > Soil > Wetlands | place: USA: Florida... | reverse complement strand
TGAAAAGCCTCTGGTTCCGTTGGTCCTCGCCGCGCATGCTTCCCCCCTCAGCCGGTTGCTGGATCCTGGACCAATACGAACCAAAATGGAATCCAGAACCGCCAAGGGTTCTTCAGCAGCCTGCTAATGGAGTCGGATGCATTCGACCCCCGCCCGCAAGCCCTACCCATCTGATGTCAGCGACGACGAACGGTCGCTGGTCGTTCCCTACCTTACGCTGATCACCGAAGCGGCGCCGCAGCGTGACTATCCGATCCGGGAGCTTTGTAATGCCCTGCCCTACGTGGTTCGATATGGCATTGTGTTGATTTCCACCGAGACCTGACCCGGGAGGGGCCGGCTTTTCCACTGAGATTTGATCCATGTTTGAACGCTCTCCCGTCGGATTGTGGCGGGGATGTTGATTCCCGCTGAGACGTGACGCAGCATTTCCATCAAGAATCGACCCGCTTGGTGAGCACGAATCTCCGGTTGAGACGCCGCTAGCGATTCATATACGGGGCCAAGCCTCGGTGGACACTTTCGCGCAATCCGGGTCAGGTCTCGGCAGAAATCAACACCGCCGGCAACGATCGTGGATAGTCGCACGCTGCGCTCGACGTCTGAAAGTGGAGCCAGCCAACCGTCACCGACATCAATCGCGCTCCCGTTGTCGTGTTGCCGATTTCCGGCAACGCGACACCCGCATCGCTCATTCTCCGACCAGGAATTCGCTATCGACCGGAACCTGCATGGCGGTGACGAGGGCGTTCGTCTCCGAGGCCGTGCCGACGATGGCGAGGAGGTGCATGTACTGCGCTTCCGTCATGCCTCTTTGCTTGGCCGCCGCGGCGTGCGAATGGATGCAGTAGGAGCAACCGTTCGCGGCTGAGACGGCAATGTAAATGAGCTCTCGTGTCAACGGATCGAGCGCGCCGTCTCCGCCCATGATCGTCCTCAGGCTTTCCGAGGTGCGTTTGAGGTTCGTTGCGTCGTTGGCTAGCGCGCGGCAGAAGTTGTTGACGAAATCCGATCTGCGGACGCGCCGGAGATCGTCGAATACACCCTTCACGGCCGGTTCATTCTCCGCCTCGTCGTCCGTCCAAAGCCGCACAGTAGCCATGCGACACTCCAGCCCGTTCGATAATTGAACCGCACTCGGGCTTGCACGACCGCTGGCGGCTGGTCAACCGCCGGTATGGCCTGGCCCTTGCGGCGAGTCCCGCTACGGGAACAGGGGGCATCCTCGCGACCCTCGAGGATGAGGGCCGCATCATCAACCTCATTATGCGGTCGAACGGATTCGAGACGCATCGGCGGGTTATTCTCTCTGCCAGCCTGCTCGGAGGCTGCGGCCGCGTGCAGCGCGAAGAAGAGTCACCGACATCCAAGGCGTCTCCGCCCGCTCGGTGGACGAGTTGGCGAAGGCGCCGGGCCTGGGGGGATCAGCGAGAGCCAGGTGCCCCGCCTGTGCGCGGAGATCGACGAGCGGGTGCAGGCCTTTCCCACTCGCCCGATCGACGGCGAGTGGCCCTATCTCCGGCTCGATGCTACCTATGTCAAAGCCCGGCGCGCGCATCACCTCGTCTCGGTCGGGGTGATTGTCGCGATCGGTGTCAACACTGACGGCCGGCGCGACGCGCTCGGCACGGCGATCGGCCACAGGGAGGCCGAGCCGTTCTGGGTGGAGTTCCTCCGCAGCGTGGCCCGACGCGGCCTGCGTGGGGTCAGGCTTGTGGTCTCCGATGCCCAGAGGGTGCCGACCGGCGTCATGGACGCCAAGGTACAGATGCGCTGAACCGCTGGCGTCACATGGGCGTACGAAGTGGCGATGCAAAAGTAGCGAGGACCGACAGGCCCGTTTGGCAGGCTTGCGGCCTTTATGATACCAAATTGAGCTTGTCCGCCAATCGGCCGAGCTCTGGCAACGACGTGGTCTTCATTTTGCGCATCATATTGCTGCGATGAACCTTCACCGTGGGTTCGCTGATGCCGAGATCACCGGCAATCTGTTTGCTGAGGCGACCACGCACGACCTGGATCATGACTTCGCGTTCCCGTCCAGTCAGCATCTCGAAGCGCTCCCTGAGCGCACCTAAGGCACCGAGCTTCTCCCGACGGGCACGATCGCGAGCCAGGCCGAGATCAACCGCGTCCAGGAGATCCTGCTCGCGGAACGGCTTAGTCAGGAACTCAATGGCTCCGCCCTTCATCGCTTGCACCGTCATGGGGATATCGCCGTGCCCGGTGATGAAGATGATCGGAAGCTGGATGTTGGCCGCTGAGAGCTCGCGTTGAAAATCAAGACCACTGCGGCCCGGCAATCTAACATCCAGCACCACACACGCGGGGCCATTCGGGTGATTGCAGTCGCAAAAATCGGGCACGGACTCGAATAGCTGAGCATGAAGGCCGACGGATCGCAGCAGCCGCCCAAGCGATTCACGGAGAGCCCGATCATCGTCGACGATCATAACCGTCGGATCTGCTTCAGGCATCGCTTCCACTCGCGATAGAAGGGTTAACGACTTGAGGCCTCTTCCCTCTCCGAAATTCGACGGCTACCCGCCCTACGGTTACCATTATTGTAAGAACAGGACAAGGCCGTTTCTGCCGTCCAGCCGCACCCATTGGCTAAACTAAAGTTTAGCGGCGCCGACGGTAGCTACCTGCCACGCCCGTATGCTACCAGCATTGAGTGAAATCCCGGGGTCCCTCTTGTTCAAAGGGTCTTTGATTGCGATCGTCGACGACGATCAGGCCGTTCGTGACTCCCTCAGGAGGCTCATGAGGTCGTTCGGCTATCCCGCCGAGGCTTTCGCGTTGGCGTCCGATTTTCTAGCATTCTCTCGTCTCGACGAGACGGCCTGTTTGATCGCGGACATCAATATGCCCGCGATGACCGGGCTCGAACTATACTTTCGGTTGGTCGACACGGGTCACCCGATACCAACTATCCTCATTACGGCCTATCCCGATAATGCTGTGCAGACCCGCGCCCTGAGCGCCGGAGTCGTCGCTTATCTGCAAAAGCCGTTTGACGAGAGCGCTATCATGCATTGCGTTTGTACAGCTCTCGAGCCCGGCAACAGGCGCGAAGACAATTCATGAATCCGTTTGCGCCATTGGCAGCGCGAACCGAAACGCGGCGCCTTGAGGTTCGTTTGCCTCTACCCATATCCGACCTCCGTGGGCATCGACGATTGACCGACAGATCGACAGACCCATACCCATTCCGCTGGATTTGGTGGTGTAGAAGGACTCGAAGACACGCTCGAAATCCTCCGGATCCATCCCGGGCCCGGAATCACGCACTGCGACGATGACTTCGCCCGTTTGGCTCCGTTCGGTGCAGATCGAGAGCTCTCGCGATCCACCGCCAACCGAGGTCATTGCCTCAACCGCGTTCAGGATCAAGTTCAAGACGACTTGTTGCAGTTGAACGCGATCCCCCTCCACCGGGGATAACCCTTCCATGAGGTGGGTCTGGACGGCGACTCCATTCTTAACTGCTTCACTCCGCGCGAACGCAATCACCTCAGTGATTGCGTCATTTATGTCAAGGTTAACTTTCCGTGGAGGCGCTTTCTTGATGTGTTCACGGATCCTGCCGACGATATCACCGGCTCGGTCGGTGTCATTCACAACGCAGCTGAGCGCTTGCCTAACCTCTTCCAGATCTGGCGGGCTTCTGTTTAGAAAGCGCAGAGCCGCGCTGGCGTTGTTCCGCGCTGCGGCAAGCGGCTGGCTGACTTCGTGGGCGATTGACGCCGTCAGCTGGCCCATGGTGGCGACGCGGTTGGCGCGCACCAGCTCCATCTCCAGCTCGTGGTAACGCCGCTCGCTCTCCCGCCGTTCCTCCTCGGCACGCTTGCGCTCGGTTATATCGACATTGGTACCGAACATTTCTACAAGCTCGCCGGCCGCGTTGAAGACCGGATGAGCGACAGAATGGAGGTGCCTTATCGTCCCATCCGGGTGGATGACCCGATAATCGAGTTCGTACCCCGCTCCTCGACTGATCGCTCTCTCGAAGCTCTCGAAGCATCGCGGCAGATCGTCTGGGTGAACACGTCGGCAATGCTCTTCCAAGGACGGTACGCCCCCTGCCGGGTCGATGCCCTCCAACCGGTACTGCTGCGCGGACCAATGGGTAATCGTTCTGGTTGCGGCGCTGACGGTCCAACTGCCCGTCTGGCTCAGCCGTTGCGCTTCCGCCAAATAGGCCTGATCACGGCGCAGCACCTCCTCCGCCCGCTTGCGCTCGGTGATATGCCGCCCGACCCCGCGGTAGCCGATGAAGCGTCCCTTTTCGTCGAACACCGGTAGCCCGGACATCGACACATAGCGCTTGCCGCCGTCGGGCGCGGGCCGTGCGAGCTCGAAATCACGGAACGGCAGGTGGGCGTCGAGCGTCGCCCGGTGCTGGCGCCAGGCCTCCTCCTCAGGCTCTAGGTAGGGCACTTCCCAGCAGGTCTTACCGATCTCGGACCCTCCCGCCGGCGCGTCGGAAAGGCCTTCGGCGAACTCCTGGTGAATGAAGCGATGCTGCGCGTCGGTCTCCCAGTACACGTCGAAGGAGAATTGCACGAGAGTGCGAAAGCGCTCCTCGCTCTGCCGCAGGGCTTCTTCGGCTCGCTTGTGTTCGCTCAGATCGACCACGAACGCTACACCTCGATCGCGCCCTTGGTCGAACGCCGCAAAACCGATCAACACGGGCACACGGCCGCCGTCTTTTCTGAAGTATTCCTTCTCGAATGGTTGGACGGTACCCCTCAGCTTCAGCTCTGTCACGGTTCGTGCATCGCGGTCACGCCATTCCGGCGGCGTCAGGTCCGTCCTGTGCACGCGACCCGACGCGAGATCCTCCCGATCGTATCCCAACATGCGCAGGAACGCGTCATTGGCCTCAACAACCTGACCTTCTATATTCCAGAAGAAGACTCCGATGACGTTGGCGTCCACAAGCCGGCGGATCTTCCCCTCGCGATCCGCGAGGTCGCGGTACAAACGCGAATTCTGCAGCGAGACCGCGGCGTGCGATATGAGCAGTTTCAGCACCGCGATCCGCGCCGGCGCGAATACACCCGGGGCCAGGTTATTTTCAAGGTAGATCGCCCCGATGAGGTTGGCCTGGGTGAGCAACGGCAGGCAAAGAATGGAACGACTGTAGCGCTGCTGAAAGTACGGATCCGCGGAAAATGCGTTTGCGACCGAAGCATCGTCGAGGATTACGCTCTCGCAAGCGCGTAGGGTATACTGGACCATCGACTCCGGCAGCGATGCCCCGGCGAGGGCGTCGTCGCGCAACTCCACGCTCACCGTATTGCCACTCGTCATGGCTTCGGCCGCAACTCGCTGCTCGGCACCTTGCCCAAGAATCAACAAACCTCGCTCGGCGCCCGCCTGCTCGATCGCCGTGCGCATGAGCGTGTCGATCAGTTTTTCGAGGACGACCTCGCCCGAGATGGCTTGGGACACCTTGATCACGGTCGCGAGGTCGAGGTGTTCGACCAGCGTCCCAATCGTGCTGGTCGGCCCGGCAACAGGCGGCTCGTCCTTGAGCTCCGGATATGTCTGATCGAGCTGCCTTAGCTTGCCATCGGCGCCCCAGCGGAGATAGCAGTAACGGGCATTCCGCAGATATGTATGGGAAATGGTCTCGAAGCCACGTGCCGCGTAGAAGCGCGCGGCAAGCTCGTTGGCGAGGGCCTCGTTGTGGACAAAGCCGTTTGCCCGGGCCGAGCGAATGGCCCGTTCGTAAAGACCCATGGCGTCGAACGCCCGGCCTTCGATCCGGGCGATCTCGGCGCCGACTAGCGCGGCGCGGTTTTCGAAGTTTTCGGGGCAATTCTCGGCCAAGACCTGGAGTTGCTTGTGATGCGAAGCAAGAGCGTCTGCGTGCTGCTGCTGTGGGCCATCTATTACGGCATCACAGCACGCGGCCCGCGAAAGCGCGCTGTAGAAGTGAAAATGCGCAGCAAAGAACAACACCCCCGACAGGGTATGCCGTTGCGCCCTCGATGCTGCCTCGATGGCAGCGGTATAGTTGCCGGCATAATAGTGGGCCTGCAGTTTCTGGATCCAGTAACAACACTCGGCGAACGCCAAGTCTGGGTCATTGGAGAAGCGTCGCTCTGTCTGAATTTCGTCGAAGTGTTCATGGTCAAAGGAGCCGAATTTCCGCGTCAACCCGCGGAGCATTCGGACCAACGCAAGCTGCGAGGTGATGACGTCAGCGACCTGCTCAAACTGCACGCCCCGGGCAAACGCAAGACCATGCTCGGCTTCGCGTTGCACCTCAAGGAGAGGATCGCCCGCCGCCAGCAGATTCTCGGTCAGATTAAAGCAGCTGTACCCTGCAAAGATGCGATCACCCGTCTTGTTCGCGACGTCGAAAGCGCGGTGCAGCAGATCGCGACCAGTTCGAACGTGTCTTGTCCCTGGCATCACGTGAGCGCCGAATAGCATATAGGTCCTGGCTTGGAAACGCGTTAACCCATGCTGCTCAACCAGGTCATAGCCGAGCGAACCGAAGCGAAATCCGGCCCGATAGTCGCTGAAGCGTGCACCGGCATCCAGGCCAAGCCTTACGTAGGCGAAGCAGGATCCATCGCAGTTGCCGTGCTCGATGCTGAGATTAACAGCCCTATAGATGATCAGAGAATAGAGGTTAGCATCTGTAAACAATGCCGCGGGCTCGAGCTTAGTCAAAACATCAACAGTGGCGAGCGATGCTGAGTCGGTCATCAGGGGCAGATCACGGAGTTCCTCGATAGTGCGGTTCCCGAGTTGCGACCAGATCCGCTGGTACTCGCGCCGAGCCTCTTCTTCGGTTGGATGCGGCGACCAGTCGACGCCCAGATGCCGGAGGTAGTCGAGGCCGACGCTAATCGCGCGGCTGCTTTGGCCGAGCGTCGTGTACAGGTCCACGCGTAGACAGGCAACCGAGGCGCGTTCCACTGCATTTGTGGCGCGGATCGAGAGCACATTCAAGCGTTCCTCCGCGATCGCCAGTTGGCCTATCAGGAACTCGCATTCCGCGCGATATAGCTTCAGCGCGAAGGTGAGCTCTTGATGACGCGCCCAGCGGTCCTCTGCCAAGAGCGATGCCCCCGCGACGAGATAGGTGAGCGCCGAGCCGTAAGCGGCAGAGGCCTTCGCGCGCTTGCCCGCAATCAGATTAAGTTTGGCCAGCTGCTCACGCTCGTCTCGATTGGCAATCAAGGCGGCGCCGCGGTTGAGCTGGTTGACGATGTCGAAGATCGCTTCCTCTCGTTTCTCGGGAGGTGTGTGCGCCGCCAGCAGCCGTCCAATGTGCAGATGCGTCTCGGCGCGTGACGCTTCCGGGATCAGCGCATAGGCGGCTTCGTGAATGCGGTCGTGAAGGAACCGATAAGCACCTGCCAAGCGCTCGACGAACCCCTGACGGACGGGGGTCCAGAACGCCGCATGGACTTGCTCCTCGGACATCCCGAGGACGATCGAGAGTGTCGTGAGCGGGGCGGCTGCTCCAAGACAAGAGAGCTGCTGCAACGGGTCCCGCGCTTCCTTCGGCAGGCGAGCCAGCTTGCCGGCCATCAGGTCCACTACGTTGTCGGTGTATTCCTTTGCGTGAACGCGGTCGAGATCCCAGCTCCAGTTCGCCGCCTCGTGATCGAAGGCGAGCAGTCCCTCTTCGGCGAACGAAAACAGGAACTGAATGGCGAAGAACGGATTGCCGCCGGTCTTCTCATGCACGACTTGCGCAAGGGGTGCGGCGCGCGCCGGCTCGCAGCGAAGAGTGTCTGCAATAAACTTCCCTAGATACTTCGGGGCGAGCGGCGCGAGCGTGATCTCCACGACCTTTGCACCGGCGCTCTTGATGACATCGAGCTTCCGCATCAGGGGGTGGGCGGCAGTGACTTCGTTGTCCCGATAAGCGCCGATTAACATCAGGTGCTGGAGGTCGGAGCGGGTTAGTAGGTTCTCCAGCAGCTCGAGCGTCGCCGCGTCGAGCCATTGCAAGTCGTCGAGGAAGAGCGCTAGTGGATGCTCCGATCGAGCGAAGACATTGATGAACCGACGAAAGACGAGCTGAAACCGCGCTTGTGCCTGTTGCGGCTCAAACTCAGGGATCGGCGGCTGGTCGCCGATGATGAATTTCAATGCTGGGATAAGGGCGGTCATGAGGCAGCCATTCCGTCCCAGCGCCTCGAGCAACGCGTGCCGCCAGCGCGCCAACTCGGCGTCGCTCTTGCTGAGCAGCGATCGCACGAGAGTCTGAAAGGCCTGCGCGAGTGTGGAATAAGGGATGTCGCGTTTGTACTGGTCGAATTTGCCAGAGGCGAACAGCCCACGCGGCGGCACAAGCACCTTGTGCAGCTCGTTGACAAGCGAAGACTTGCCGATGCCGGAATATCCCGAGACCAGCACCAGTTCTGGCGTACCGCTCCTGACTACGCGGTCAAAGGATGCGAGTAAGGCCTCGACCTCGCGCTCGCGGCCGTAGAGCTTCTCGGGGATCAAAAGCCGATCTGGCGTGTCGAGCTCACCGAGCGGGAACGGATCGATGCCCCCCCGGGATTCCCACTGGGCTAGGCAACGCCGCAGATCGCGCTCGATGCCGGCCGCGGTCTGGTAACGCTCCTCGGGGAACTTGGCGAGCAGCTTCATAATGATCGCCGAGAGTGCGGCCGGAACGCTCTCCAACCGCTCGCTTGGGGGCGCTGGCCTTCTGGCGATGTGGCAGTGGACCCACTCCATGGGGTCGGCCGCAGTAAACGGCAAAGTACCGGTGAGCATCTGGTACAGCGTGATGCCGAGAGCGTACAGATCGCTGCGCGAATCGATCGACCGGTTCATGCGACCCGTCTGTTCGGGCGCCATGTAGGCGAGGGTGCCAGCGATGAACTCGGGCGGCTCGGGCGCCTGCCGTTCGCGCAGCAGGCGCGAGGCAAGCCCAAAACCGGTGAGCCGAACGTGTTCGTCTGCGCAGTTCACCAGGATATTGGCCGGCTTGACGTCCTTGTGGACAAGACCGCGCTGGTGCGCCTTTCCCAGCGCGGTGACGATGCCGATGGCGAGGCGCAAGAAACGCCCCGTCTCAATGGGTTCGTCGAGCAGACGCTCGAGCGGCTCGCCGCCGGGATCCTCGAGCACCAGCATGGTGCGACCGCGTTCGTGCACGAGCTTCAGCGGTCGCGCCGCCCAGGCACCGTCCAGCTCCTCCTTCAGCCCGCATTCGTGCGCAAGGCGGGTTAGGGTGGCAAGCGGCGGGTGCTCCGCGGTGGGCAGCACGGTCAGCACGGGCTCCCGCTCGCCATCGGCGCCCAAACGCCATACCCGGCAGAAGACGCGGGCACCGTCCTCCGACAAGACCTGCCGATCACTATCTCCGCGAGTGTCGAACTGAGTGGATTGGCCCACCTCCCGAACCTCCCCCATTACGCCGGTGGCCGGTGTCGGGCGAGCAAGCTACGACCTATTGCATCTGGACAGACTGGCCATAGACCGCTTGAATCCCCAGTGTGTCGGCACAGAGATACATGACGGTGTCTTTTCCTCACCCAAAGCGCCAGCGAGGCGAACTTCCGCTTTTGGGTCATCTTCGGCGGTCCGCCTGCCATCAACCTGGCAGCGAGTGTGCGAATAGCGCTTGACGTCGGCGACCGATTACAGAAGGGATCGCGGCCCGGAGGGCAGAGACCCGCGCCTACCAGCAGGGCTCCGTGGAGATTGGCGCGTGAGCGCCGAGCGGAATAGAACCCCGCCCGGCCGAAGTTCGGCCGCGCAACGCCCGACCTCCGGCAGCCCTCAAGCGTTGGCCTCGCCCTCGTCAGGGAAGGCCACGCCATCGTAGAACTGGGCGACGGGAATCTCGATGCCGATTTCCGGCATGTGGAGGATGTCACCACTCGTGAGCGAGATGACGCGCCACACCTCATCGGCTCTATCTTGCGCCCTCATAGTGAGGTCGACGCTGGTAGATTCGAGGATGACGTAGCTGCGGATGGAGGGGACCGCCGCATACTCGCGCAGCTTGACGATGCGATCTATGCGGCTGGTGGCAGAGCTGAGTACTTCGAAAACCGCGATGACGCTTCGGACGCTGCGCCTCCCTGTCGGCCTTGGAGCGCGTCACGAGGGTGTCGGGGTACCGGACGGCCTGCGTTACGGTCTTGATGCCGGCATCGGGGCGGAGCGGCTCGCACGACCCGCCGCGGAGGCGGGTGTCCAAGATCCGGTGAAGGCTTCGCATGGCGCGGCCATGGTTGACGGTTCCGCCGGTCATGGCGCCGGGCTTTAAGCCGTCGAACTCAAGGCGGTCTTCCCGGGCCTCGGCCCAGGAGAAGAACTGCTCCTCAGTCCAGGATTTGCGAAGCGGGACGCTCATGTCGGGCAGCCTAGCACGGATCGCCATGATTTTCTCCGCCTTTGGTTGGGTGGACGGATTTGGGCCCGAGAGCGCCTTTCTGGCTGCCGGAGACGCCCGCAGGTCGGGCATGCAAGGCGGCTGAGCGGCTCGCGCGCAGCGCGGGGCCGAAGGCTCCGAGCCGAAGTCGGCCTCCCCTGCTGGGCCGAGCGTGGTTCAGTTTGACCGTGAAGTGGCGACGAGGCATGGGGTCCTCGTTGCCCTGCCCTGGCCCACGGGACGAGGGGAGGAGGCCCAGACCGTGGGGTCTCAGCCGGCGACTCACGTCCCGAAGGTGGCCATTTCCGCGGCTGTGACCTGGCGGCCGACGTCATGCCGCCCTGATGTTCGCGTTCGAGAGTTGAGGTCGCAGTTTTCCATCCCGCGTGAGCGGCGGGCTATCAGGAATGGCGATGAAGCCGTGCAGAACAGGAGACGAGGACTCAGGACGTGGGTCTACTGTGAGCCGGCGGTGACAGGCCTTCTTCCGTCGATGCTATGCATGTGCTGGGTAGGCTCGACGTGACGAGACATGACGATCCCCGCGAGCGCATTGAGCAAGCTCCTGAAGGGACTGCTCAAATTGCTCAACTTCGGGGGCGGAGAGATGGTAACCGAATACAAGGTCGCGGCGCGCGAGCCCTAGCAGGCTGTTGAAGAAGTTGACCGTCTGGCGGTGAAGTTTGCTTTGTCGCCGCCGTGGAAGCAGATTACGCCCTTGAGGGAGCCGTCTTGCTGGAGCTGGGCCCAGCCGTCGCCGCAGGCCTCATCCATCTCGTCGTTGCCCTCCCAGGAGAACTCGACGGCATCGGCATCGCCGGCGCCGAAGATCTGGCCGGT
>Ga0335075_10016039_pt1 | contig 11213 bp, 9 predicted proteins | sample Lox_Sample_24_FD_206723 | JGI IMG/M metagenome (GOLD analysis project Ga0335075, IMG submission 206723) | Soil microbial communities from Loxahatchee National Wildlife Refuge, Florida, United States - Lox_Sample_2.4 | ecosystem: Environmental > Terrestrial > Soil > Wetlands | place: USA: Florida... | reverse complement strand
CAATGCGGGCAAGTCGACCTTCCTCAACGCGGTCTCCAACGCCAAGGCCAAGGTGGGCGATTACCCCTTCACCACGCTCCACCCGAAGCTCGGCGTGGTGCGGCACAAGGGCGTCGACTTCGTCCTTGCCGACATTCCCGGCCTGATCGAGGGCGCGGCGGAGGGCGCCGGCATCGGCGACCGCTTTCTCGGTCATATCGAACGCACGCGCGTGCTGCTCCACCTCGTCGACGCCAATAACGAGGATGTGGCATCCGCCTACCGGACCGTACGCGACGAACTGGAGGCCTATGGCGCCGGGCTCGACGACAAGGAGGAGGTGATCGCGCTGACCAAGCTCGACACGATCGATGCCGAACTGGCTGAAGCCTTGTGCGCGGAGCTGGCTGAGGAATCGGGTGCGACGGTGCTGCCGGTGTCCGGCGTCACCGGCGAGGGCGTGGACGCAATTCTGGACGCCTTGGTCCAACGGATCGGCAAGGCCAGCGGCAAAGCGGACGAGGAAGAGCAGGAATGGTCGCCGCTCTGAGGCCTGTTCCGAAAAGCGAGGCGACGGGATGAAACGCGCGCGGATCCGCACCCTCGCCCTGACCGGGGCCACCGGCTTCGTCGGGTCGCATCTGCTGCGCATCGCGCGCGAGGCGGGATACGAGGTCCGCGCCCTCACTCGCGGCTGGCGGCCTCCCGAAGAGGGGATCGACTGGGTCGACGGCGCGCTCGACCGGCCCGAGGCGCTCACGAAATTGTGCGAAGGCGCCGATGCCGTCATCCACATTGCAGGTCTGATCAACGGCGCCAATCGCGCCGCATTCGAGGCGGTCAACGTCACCGGCACGGCCGCGATGGTCGACGCCGCGCGCCATGCCGGCGTCAGGCGCTTCGTCCACATCTCCTCTCTTGCCGCGCGCGAACCCGAGCTTAGCGACTATGGCTGGTCGAAGGCCCGCTCCGAGCGCGTGGTCGCCGCATCCGGCCTCGACTGGACGATCGTCCGCCCGCCCGCCGTCTACGGCCCGGGCGATCGCGAGACGTTCGAACTGTTCCGGATGGCGGCGCGCGGCTTCGTCGCCTTGCCCCCGGCCGGCCGTTTCTCGATCATCCATGTCGAGGATCTCTGCCGCCTCATCCTCGCGACGCTCGCTGACGGCGACAGCTTCTCCGAAACCTACGAGCCCGACGACGGCACCGAGGACGGGTGGGAGCACCGCCATTTCGCGCGCACGCTCGGCCGCATTCTCGGCAAGCGTGCGGCGACGCTCGCCGTGCCGAAGATGGTGATGCAGGGCGCCGCCCGCGTCGACCGCCTGGTCCGCCGCGATCGCGCCAAGCTGACGCCCGACCGGGTCCGCTATTTCTGCCACCCCGACTGGGTCGTCACCGCCCGCGCCCGCCCACCGCAGCGTCTGTGGACACCCTCGGTGCGCACCCCCACCGGCCTCAAGGCAACCGGCGACTGGTATCGGGCCCAAGGCTGGCTCAAGTAGGCTGGCTGAAATAGCGCCAGCGGTTGCGCGCGCCGCCCGACGCCCATAAAGCGCCGCCATGATCCCGCGCTATTCCCGTGCTCCGATGGCGGCCATCTGGTCGCCCGAGAACCGCTTCCGCATCTGGTTCGAGATCGAGGCGCATGCCACCGACGCGCTCGCCGACCTGGGTGTGGTCCCCAAGGAGGCCGCAAAGGCGGTATGGGACTGGTGGGCGACCAGTCCCGCGATCAACGTCGAGCGCATCGATGCGATCGAGGCGGTCACCAAGCATGACGTGATCGCCTTCCTGACCTGGGTCGCCGAGGAAGTCGGGCCGGAGGCGCGCTTCCTCCATCAGGGCATGACCAGCTCCGACGTGCTCGACACCTGCCTCGCCGTGCAGCTCAAGCAGGCCGCCGACATCCTGATCGCCGATCTCGACGAACTGCTGGCGGTGCTGAAGCGTCGCGCCTTCGAGCACAAGCTGACGCCGACCATCGGCCGCAGCCATGGTATCCATGCCGAGCCGGTCACCTTCGGCCTCAAGCTCGCCCAGGCCTATGCCGAATTCGACCGCAACCGCGCCCGCCTGGTCGCGGCCCGCGCAGACATCGCGACCTGCGCCATTTCCGGCGCGGTCGGCACCTTCGCCAATATCGACCCGAGCGTCGAATCTCATGTTGCGGACAAGCTTGGCCTCACGGTCGAGCCTGTCTCGACGCAGGTCATCCCGCGCGATCGGCACGCCATGTTCTTCGCGACTCTCGGCGTGATCGCCTCGTCGATCGAGCGGCTCGCGACCGAGGTCCGCCACCTCCAGCGCACCGAGGTTCTGGAGGCCGAGGAATATTTCTCGCCGGGCCAGAAGGGCTCGTCGGCGATGCCGCACAAGCGCAACCCGGTCCTGACCGAGAATCTCACCGGCCTCGCCCGCATGGTGCGCGGCTATGTGACGCCGGCGCTGGAGAATGTGGCGCTGTGGCACGAGCGCGACATCAGCCACTCCTCGGTCGAGCGTTATATCGGCCCGGACGCGACGGTGACGCTCGACTTCGCCCTCGCCCGCCTGACCGGCGTCGTCGACAAGCTCCTCGTCTATCCCGAGCGGATGCAGAAGAATCTCGATCGGATGGGCGGCCTCGTCCACTCCCAGCGCGTCCTGCTCGCGCTCACCCAGGCCGGCGCCAGCCGCGAGGACAGCTACCGCCTCGTCCAGCGCAACGCGATGAAGGTGTGGGAATCGGACGGTCAGCTCTCCTTGCTGGAATTGCTGAAGGGCGACGACGAGGTCACCGCCCTCCTCTCTCCGGACGAGATCGAGGCGCGTTTCGACCTCGATTATCATCTCAAGCACGTCGACACGATCTTCGGGCGCGTCTTCGGCGCATGAGCGCCCGCGCCGCGCTGCGGGAGGGCACCGCAGGCGCGCACGAGCGCGTCGATGCGCTGTTTTCGCGCTTCGACATGACCGATCGCGAGGGATATCGCGCGTTTCTCATCGCGCAGGCCACGGGCTTCCTCCCGGTCGAGACCGCGCTCGACGAGGCCGGCGCCGCGACGGTGATCCCGGACTGGCCCGAGCGGCGGCGAGGTGGGCTGCTGCGCGCCGATCTCGCGGACCTTTCCGTCACGGCTCCGGAACTTTTGGACCCGCCCCCGCATTTTCCCGTCAAAGCGTCCATGCTGGGCGCCATCTATGTGCTCGAGGGTTCGCGTCTGGGCGGTGCTGTGCTGAAGCGAGCCGTTCCCGACGCCTTCCCCCGGCGATTTCTGGAGGCCCGCCAGGCGGCCGGAAGCTGGCGCAGACTCCTTGAATCGCTCGATCTTTTCCTTATCCGGCCGGATGACCTCGCAGCCGCCGTGCAGATGGCGGCGCAGGTCTTCGCGCTCTTCGAAAAAGGAGCAAGAGCGCAGCTTGGAGAGTGAGGCCACGTGAGTGACGCTTATCCTGCAGTCGATCTAACGAATTGCGACCGCGAACCGATCCATGTCCTGGGCGCCATCCAGCCGGTCGGCGTGCTGATCGCGCTCAGCTCCGATTGGCAGATCGCCCGGATTTCGGCGAACGCGGCCGAATTTTTCGGCGAGAGCGCCGACGCCTTGCTCGGCCGTCCGCTCGCCGAGATCGTGCCGCCGGCGACGATCCATTCGCTGCGCAACCGCGTCGCGATGCTGCGAGGCCCTGATTCCGTCGAACGCCTGTTCGGCTGTCCGCTTCTTGCGGGCGGCAGTCCGTTCGACATCGCCATCCATCTGTCCGGCGGACAGATCGTCATCGAGGCAGAGCCCGGCTCGGACGCGACCGGCGACGCCACCGGCACGGTGCGCTCGATGGTCGCACGGCTCGACCAGATTTCCGACATTGCCGCCTTCCTCAACGAAGGCGCGCGGCAGGTGCGCGCGCTGACCGGCTATGACCGGGTGATGGTCTACCGCTTCGCGGCCGACGGCTCGGGCGAAGTCGTCGCCGAAGCCTGCAAGCGAGGGATCGGGTCGTTTCTCGGCCTCCATTATCCGGCCACCGACATCCCGGCGCAGGCGCGCGAACTCTACAAGCGCAACCTCCTGCGGATCATCACCGACATTCATGCCGACGCGGTGCCCATCGTCCCGCAGCGCGACGAATCCGGCCGACCCCTGGACCTGTCGCTGTCGATCCTGCGCGCGGTCTCACCCATCCACATCGAATATCTGAAGAATATGGGCGTCGGCGCGTCCATGTCGATCTCGATCGTCGTCGACGGGCGTCTCTGGGGCCTGTTCGCCTGCCACCATTATTCCCCGCGGCGCATCTCGTTTGAGCGCCGCTCGGTCGCCGAACTGTTCGCCCAGATGTTCGCGATGCGCCTCGAAAGCCGCGAGCGTCAGGAGGTGGTGGAGTTCGAACGGCGTGCCCGCGACATTTCCGATCAGCTGCTCGGCGCCGTCGCGTCCGACGAGACTTTGCTCAACGACCCGGACTGGCTGAGCAACATCCTGACCCACGCGATCCAGGCGGACGGCGTCGGCGTCTGGATCAACGGCAATCACGCCTTTTCGGGCGTCACCCCGGACGTCGACCAGTTTGCCCGCATCATCAAGGCGCTGAACGGCACCGCCGCCGGCAAGGTCTACGCGACCGACCGGATCGCCTCGATCGTACCCGAGGCGAGCGACTTCGCTGCGGACGCGGCCGGCATGCTCGCCATCCCGATCAGCCGGGCGCCGCGCGACTATGTGATCCTGTTCCGGTCCGAACTGGTCCGCTCGGTGCGCTGGGGCGGCGATCCGCACAAGCCGGTGGAATATGGTCCGAACGGCCCCCGCCTGACGCCGCGCGAGAGCTTCGAGGAGTGGAAGGAGACGGTCGTCGGCCGGTCACGCCCCTTCACCACGTCCGAGCTTCGCGTGGCCGAGACCCTGCGCGCCACCCTGATCGAGGTCGTGCTGCGCCTGGCCGACGAGGCCAGTGCGGAGCGCCAGGCGGCAAGCGCGCGGCAGGAATTGCTGATCGCCGAGCTCAACCACCGCGTCCGCAACATCCTCGCCGTCATTCGCGGCCTCATCCGCCAGTCCAAGCCCAAGGCCGGCAGCTCGATTGAGGACTTCGTCACCCTGGTCGACGGGCGCATCCACGCTCTCGCCCGCGCGCACAACCAGATCACCGACGATCATTGGGGACCGGCCCCTTTCCGCGCGCTGATCGACGCCGAGGCGGCCGCCTTCCTTTCCGCGCAGGTCGATCGCATCCATGTCGATGGCCCGCATATCCTGCTCAATCCGCAGGCTTATTCGACCATGGCGCTGGTGGTGCACGAACTCGTCACAAATTCCGCCAAATATGGCAGCCTGTCCGACAGCGGCCGCGTCTTCATCGAATGGAAGCGCGACCCGAACGAGGATCTGATCATCACCTGGCGCGAGGAAGGCGGCCCGCCGGTCAAGGCGCCGTCGCGCAAGGGCTTCGGCACGACGATCATCGACCGCTCGGTGCCCTACGATCTCGGCGGCGAGTCGCGGATCGAGTACAAGCCCGAGGGCGTCGAGGCCCGTTTCCGTATCCCCGCGCGCCACGTGTCGCAGCCGCGCGACTATAAGGGGCCGCAAATCCACTATCCGCGCCCGGCGCCCGGCGCGTCGGGCCCGGTGCCCGAGCAGGTCGTCCGCGGCGCGAATGTGCTGCTGGTCGAGGACAGCCTGATCATCGCGCTCGACGCCGAGGACATCCTGAAGCGCCTCGGCGCCAGCCATGTCGCGACCGCCGCCACGGTCGAAGGCGCGATGGACATGCTGATGGCCGCGAAGCCGACGCTCGCGGTGCTCGACATCAATCTCGGCGATCAGACCAGCTATGCGATCGCCGATCGGCTGCTGAGCAAGCGCGTCCCCTTCCTCTTCGCGACCGGCTATGGCGAGCAGGCGGAGCTGCCCGCCGACCATGTCGGCCGCACGGTGATCCAGAAGCCTTACACGCTCGAAAACCTTGCTCGCGCACTTTCGGAACTGATGGAAAGCACCGCTGAAATCGTCTGATGGCTTTGCGCGAGCCACATTGAAGCCTATTTGTTCAACATGGCCGATCTCTCCGCTTTCCCGATCACCCGCCGCTGGCCGCCGCAGCATCCGGACCGCATCCAGCTTTATTCGCTGAACACGCCCAATGGCGTGAAGGCGTCGATCATGCTGGAGGAGACCGGCCTCCCATACGAGCCGCACCTGATCGACATCGGAGCGAACGAGACCTGGACCGACGACTATCTGTCGCTCAATCCGAACGGCAAGATCCCCGCGATCATCGACCCCAATGGCCCCGGCGGCGCACCGCTGGCGCTGTGGGAATCCGGCGCGATTCTGCTCTATCTCGCCGAGAAGAGCGGCAAGTTCCTGCCCGCCGATCCGGCGCGGCGTTACGAGACGATCCAGTGGGTGATGCTCCAGATGGCGGCGATCGGCCCGATGTTCGGCCAGGTCGGCTTCTTCCACAAATTCGCCGGCAAGGAGTTTGAGGACAAGCGGCCGCGCGACCGCTACGTCGCGGAATCGAAGCGCCTGCTCGGCGTGCTGGAGGCGCGCCTCGACGGCCGCGAGTGGATCATGGGCGACGGCTATACGATCGCGGACATTGCGACCCTCGGCTGGGTCCGCAACCTGATCGGCTTCTACGGCGCCGGCGAACTGGTCGACTATGCGAGCCTCAGGAACGTCCCCGCTTGGCTGGAACGCGGCCTCGCCCGCCCTGCCGTGCAGCGCGGCCTGATGATCCCGGCCAAGCCCTGATCGTCAGATCGGGCGCTCCATATAGACCTTGTCCGGCGCGAAGGGCGGATTGGCCTGTGCCGGAGCGAAGCCGTGCCGGCTCCAGAAACGGTCCGCGCCGCCGACGGCGATCAGGCTCAGGCGATCGAAGCCGCGGCCGGCTGCCGTCATGGCAACCATGTCCAGCGCTCTTCCGGCGAGATTGCCGCCGCGTATGTCAGGCGAAATCACGGCGTCGTGGACATGCCAGCAATCCGACCCGGCCGGCAGCGATCCGACCAGCTTGTCGACCTCGGGTGCCGATCCGCGCGGCCAGGGATGGCTGATAAAATGGCCGAGCACTGCCCCGCCTTGCTCCAGCACCAGGCAGCCTTCGGGCGCGAGCGCGATCCGTTCGGCATAGACTTGAGCCGACTCGCCATAAGGGCCGAGCGCCGCCGCCGCGAGGGCGGCAATCGCATCGGCATCGCCGGCGCGGGCCGGACGCCAATGCGGCGGCTCAGCCGCCAAGCGCTTCCCTGATCTTCTGGAAAAAGCCCTTCGACGCCGGGCATTCCTCGCCGGTCTCGGTCTCGCGGAACGCCTCGAGCAGCTCACGCTGCTTGGCCGACAGCTTGGTCGGCGTTTCGACCTGGATCTCGATCACCATGTCGCCATGGCCGCGGCCGGACATGACCGGCATGCCGGCGCCACGCTGGCGGACCTGCTTGCCCGACTGCGTGCCGACCGGAATCTTGATCTCGTGCACCTGCCTGTCGAGGCCGGGCACCTCGATCGTTCCGCCGAGCGCGGCCGTGGTGAAGCTCACCGGGCAGCGCGCGAACAGGGTCGATCCCTCGCGCTGGAAGATGTCGTGCCGCGCCAGATGGACGAAAATGTAGAGATCGCCCGGAGGTCCACCGCGCACGCCCGCTTCGCCCTCTCCGGCAAGCCGGATGCGGGTACCCTCGTCGACGCCGGCGGGAATGCTGACGGTCAGCGTCTTGCGCTTCTCGACGCGGCCCTCGCCGCGGCAGGAGGGGCAAGGATCGGCGATCGTCTCGCCGACGCCGCGGCAGGACGGGCAGGTCTGTTCGACGACGAAGAAACCCTGGCGCGCGCGCACCTGGCCGCGGCCGCCGCACATCGCGCAGGTCTTGGCCATGGTGCCCGGCTTGGCGCCCGATCCCGTGCAGGGCTCGCAGCGCGCCGTGGTGTCGACGCTCAGTTCGACCTCGCGGCCGTTGAACGCGTCCTCCAGCCGGATTTCGAGATCGTAGCGCAGGTCGGAGCCGCGCAGCACATTACGCCGGCCGCCGCCTTGCCCGGCGTTCATGAACTCGCCGAAAATATTGTCGAAGATGTCGGCGAAGGATCCGAAATCCTGCGCGCCGCCGGCGCCGCCACCGCCGCCCATTCCGCCATTGCGATAAGCGGCATGACCGAAGCGGTCATAGGCCGCGCGCTTCTGCGGGTCCTTCAGGCAATCATAGGCTTCGCTGATCGCCTTGAACTTCGCCTCGGAATCCGTGCACCCGCCATTGCGGTCCGGATGGCATTCCATGGCGAGCTTGCGATAGGCGGCCTTGATCGTCTTGTCGTCGGCCGTGCGCTGCACCTGAAGCAGCTCGTAATAATCGGTATCAACCATGACGGTCGCGGTGCCCCCGAATATCCCTTCCCGTCACCCCCGCGAAAGCGGGGGGCCAGCTTTCTTCAATCCGCTCCGGGGAAGAAGCTGGATTCCCGCTTTCGCGGGAATGACGGAGAAGGGACATTGGGTTAGCCCTTGTTCTCGTCGTTGACCTCGGAGAATTCGGCGTCGACGACCTCTTCGCCGCCCGCCTCATCCCCGGTCGCGGCGCCCGCATCGGCGCCCGGCGACGCCTGGGCCTGCTGGTCCTTCTCGTAGATCGCCTGGCCGAGCTTCATCGCGACCTGCGCGAGATTCTGGGCCTTCTCCTTCATCGCCTCGCCATCGCCGCTTTCGATCGCGGTTTTGGTCTCGGCGACGGCGGCCTCGATCTCGCCCTTGAGCGCGTCGTCGATCTTGTCGCCATGCTCGCGAAGCTGCTGCTCGGTCGAATGAACCAGGCTCTCGGCATTGTTCTTCGCCTCGGCCGCGTCGCGGCGCTTCTTGTCGTCCTCGGCGAACTGCTCGGCTTCCTGCACCATCTTGTCGATGTCGGCGTCGGAAAGACCGCCCGAGGCCTGGATGCGGATCTGCTGCTCCTTGCCGGTACCCTTATCCTTGGCACTGACGTTGACGATGCCGTTGGCGTCGATGTCGAACGTGACCTCGACCTGCGGCACGCCGCGCGGCGCCGGCGGGATGCCGACCAGATCGAACTGGCCCAGCATCTTGTTGTCCGCCGCCATCTCGCGCTCGCCCTGGAAGACGCGGATCGTCACAGCATTCTGGTTGTCCTCGGCTGTCGAGAAGGTCTGCGACTTCTTGGTCGGGATCGTCGTGTTGCGGTCGATCATGCGCGTGAACACGCCGCCCAGAGTCTCGATGCCGAGGCTCAGCGGCGTGACGTCGAGCAGGAGGACGTCCTTGACCTCGCCCTGCAGCACGCCCGCCTGGATCGCGGCGCCCATGGCGACGACTTCGTCCGGGTTGACGCCGGTGTGCGGCTCCTTCCCGAAGAATTCCTTCACGACGTCGCGGACCTTGGGCATGCGCGTCATGCCGCCGACGAGGACGACCTCGTCGATCTCGCCCGCCTTCATGCCCGCATCGGCCAGCGCCTTCTTGCAGGGCTCGAGCGTGCGCTTGATCAGATCGCCGACGATCTTCTCGAGATCGGAGCGCGTGATCGTCTCGACGAGATGGAGCGGGGTCGAAGCGCCGCCTTCCATGCGCGCGGTGATGAACGGCAGGTTCACTTCGGTCGCCTGCGCGGACGAAAGCTCGATCTTCGCCTTCTCCGCGGCTTCCTTCAAGCGCTGGAGCGCGAGCCGGTCGGAGCGGAGATCGATGTTCTCCTTCGCCTTGAACTTGTCGGCCAGGTTATCGACGATCTTGGCGTCGAAATCCTCACCGCCGAGGAAGGTGTCGCCGTTGGTCGACTTCACCTCGAACACGCCGTCGCCGATCTCGAGGATCGAGATGTCGAACGTGCCGCCGCCGAGATCGTAGACCGCGATCGTCTTGCCGTCCTGCTTCTCGAGGCCATAAGCGAGCGCCGCCGCGGTCGGCTCGTTGATGATGCGCAGCACTTCAAGGCCGGCAATCTGGCCGGCATCCTTGGTGGCCTGGCGCTGCGCGTCGTTGAAATAGGCCGGAACGGTGATCACGGCCTGCGTCACGGTCTCGCCGAGATAGGCCTCGGCGGTTTCCTTCATCTTCTGGAGCGTGAAGGCGCTGATCTGCGACGGGCTGTAATCCTTGCCGCCCGCCTGCACCCACGCGTCGCCATTGGCGCCCTTGACGATGGTGTAGGGGACCAGCTCGGTGTCCTTCTTGGTGATCGGATCGTCGAAGCGACGGCCGATCAGGCGCTTCACCGCGAAGACGGTATTGTCGGGATTGGTGACCGCCTGGCGCTTCGCCGGCTGGCCGATCAGTCGTTCGCCATCCTTGGTGAACGCGACGACCGAAGGCGTCGTGCGCGCGCCTTCGCTGTTCTCGATGACCTTGGGCTTGCCGCCTTCCATCACGGCGACCGCGCTGTTGGTGGTGCCAAGATCGATACCGATCACTCTTGCCATTTCTTGTCCTCTTAGTGCCCCACTAAAACTCGCCACCGGCGCGGCGCCCCTGAAGAGCGACACACCGGTGTTCGGTCGCGATATAGGGGCCGATTCTGTTGCGACAAGAAGGCGATGCGGCCTATGGGAAGCGCATGTTCAGAAGCCTCGCTCCGATCGCCGCCCTCGTTCTCGTCTCGGGATGCAATTCATCGCCCGCCGTAGCCCCGATTTCCGTCGAGGAGGCGGTCGTGACCCTGCCGGCCGTGGCCGGGCGCCCGGGCGCCGCCTATTTCACGCTGCGCAGCAATTCGGGCCCCGCGCGCCTCGTGAGCGTCGCCAGTCCCAATGCGGAACGGATCGAGCTCCACGAGACGACGACGACCAACGGCGTGAGCCGCATGGGCCCGCTGGCCGATGCCGGCTTCTCGCCCGGCGCGCCCCTGATCTTCGCCCCCGGCGGCAAGCACGGCATGCTCTTCGGCCTGGAGACCGGGCTCCAGCCTGGCGGCACCATCCCCCTCACCTTCACCTTCGAAGGCGGCGAACCCGTCACCGTCGAGGCCGAGTTGCGCGGACCGGGCGGCATGGCGGATCACTCCGGCCATTGAGCGGCCGGCCGCTGACCGGCGGAGAACGCGCCCTCGCCGCCTCGATCTTCGGCGACGCGATCGATTATGACCGGGTGCGCATCCACCGCCGCAAATGGTGGCCTTTCCATCCCAGACGCATCGTCATGGCGCCGGACGGCCATATCTGGGTCCATCCGAAGGGCGAACTCTGGTCCGATGACTACGCACAGGCCCCGCTCGGCCTGCAGGGGCTCTTCATCCACGAAAT
>Ga0335075_10016038_pt1 | contig 11213 bp, 8 predicted proteins | sample Lox_Sample_24_FD_206723 | JGI IMG/M metagenome (GOLD analysis project Ga0335075, IMG submission 206723) | Soil microbial communities from Loxahatchee National Wildlife Refuge, Florida, United States - Lox_Sample_2.4 | ecosystem: Environmental > Terrestrial > Soil > Wetlands | place: USA: Florida... | reverse complement strand
AGGGAGAGCTACCCAACGAGCGGTCCACAGAAATAGAGTAAGCACCGACACGCCCAAGGTATAAGCCCTCGTCATGACACCTCCGGGAAGCGGTTGAGTCACTTGCGAACCTGGTTTGGCTGTCCATCGGGCAGTCCTCGATGCAGGCCGGCATGAGCCGGGAACTGACCACCGACCTCGTCAACACGTACCACGACCATTGGCTCACCCATCGCTGCCGTCCCAGTCGCGGTTCTTCCGGAGGACGCTCCCGAGTTTCTGCGGGCTAATACCCATGAGCGGGAAGGTGCAAGTTGCATGGATGTCCTCGGCCGAGAACGTTGACCTCGACGTGATCGGTGTGAAAGACCAACAAACAGATCCGGCAGTCGGGTGTTGGTCAGTGAAGCGCCTTCGTTTCGCCTTGCCGCAGGCACATGTGGTCGCCCCACAGCCATGGGCACCCTCTTGGTACTGCGTCACCTTCGAGAGAGGTGTATGTGTGAGGAGGCCCATTACATTGGAAATATCGCTGGCTTCATGGCCGCCCTTGATGAGTTAGCGCAGATAGTAAATAATCGGCGGCATCGATCTCGGAAATCACAAAGGGGAACTTTCAACTGTCGTTCAATGGGACAGAACGGCGCTTAGGGCTTGTGAGCTTCGACCATGATCGGCCAGCGTTTGTTGAGATAAGTAGGGCACGTTTGGTGGAGGGCTAAATGCTGTCCTCCCGCTCGGCCGAAGCCTTCCCGACCCTGGCCCAACGAAGCGGCCGCAGAAAAGACGCTCCTGCCTGACCACCAGCTCGGCCGCCAGCCCAGCCGTCCCGATAAGCAGGTCGCCCGCCAGGGAGAGGAAGCCAGCTTGCCCGCGCTCGTCGGCTACGTGGGCCCACCCACGGCGGTGCTCGGGCCCGCCGCCGTGGCCGTCGGCCACCTCATCTTGGTCATCGCGTGGCATCTCCTAACAGACGACGCCGACTACAGCGACGTGGGTGGCGATTACTTCAGCCGTGGCGTCGATCCGGACCGCCGCAAGACAGCCCTGGTCGATCACCTGCAGAGCCTCGGCTACGCAGCCAGCCTCAGAAAGATCGCATAACTCACGCGACTCTCCTCATTTCGTTGGTTCCGGGGGTGAATAGGGACCCGGCCAAACAGTTGGCCGTCACACCGGGGTAACCTTCACGAGCAGCGCCCCCGGGCACTTTAGGCTAACCCGGAGAGTCAGCGAGCCCGGGCAGTTCTCGAGCCCCTCGTCGTGTACGACCTCGAGCGACGAGCGCCTCTGTATAGTTTCCACATCTTCAGGGGTCGGGTCTTGCGGGGCACCAAGAGCTCGCCATGCGTTGTGGCTGTTGCTGTGGTGTTCGTCTATCAGGTACTGCGTAACCTGCACGTGGCGGCCGGCACAGGGCAGGTTACGGACCTCTAGTTCCACCTCTTTCATGCCCCGGACGTATTGGTCGTCGCTGTGGTGCCACACGATGGCAGAAATGCCGCCGTCTGGCTGGGCGCTCGACAGGGCGCCGACGGCTCCTACGCCAGGCTCAGTGCCGGTGTGTTCGATCTTGGCGCCCAGGCGCCGTTCGCCGAGCATCGCCAGCATCCTGTAGGCGCTCGCCACCGGCGTAGGTATATCCGAAGCCGTAAAAAAGCTCCTCGTCCCTTCGAAGTAGCGGTCGCCTTCCATGTACCAGGCCCAAGCCGTTGCCAGGGACACCCCTTTGCGGCCACCTGGCTGCTCGGACAGGAGGGCGCCCATGAGCTGCAGTTGGAACACGGGGTAGTACTCGGTATTGCGGAACTGGTAGTTCCGGTTGTCGAACACACCCATGTGAGCGGGGACCCCAGGGTCGCATTCGTCCACGAACACAGGGACCTCGGCCAATAAGGGGTACGACCGTACCAGGTCGAGGTTGGCCCTGATCTCCCGTAGCATCTTCTCAGTGCTAGGCGAACGGTCCTCGTCGCCAGCCGCACCTTCAGGGCCGATGGGACCATAGGTCCGCTCGAACCCTGGTGCCCCCTTGGTATGGAAAGACACAAAGTCAGGCAACCCCGCCCGTTCGCTTCCCAGTGCGCCGGCCCCGCGCAGGCAGTGGTCTAAGAACCGCTCGAGGAAGGCTGTCCCCCCTCCCGTCGTCGCCGGCCCCCCTACTCGCCCACCGCGCAACGCCCGCCGAACAGCGGCCGCTGTCACGTCGTAGTAGCGGCAGTACTCTTCCACGCTGCCGTCCCAGTAAACGATGTCAGGCTCGTTCCAGAACTCCCAGTACCACTCTGAGGTCCTGCGTGCTCCGTAACGGCGGACGAAGTGCTCCGCCACGGCCTGCACCAGGTCGCCCCAACGCCTCTCGTCGCGCGGCACTGACGTCCAGCCCCAGCTCTCGTACTCCCCGTAGAGGGAGGGCGTCCCGTGGAAAGTCTTGCGGGAAGGCCTGCACAGCCGAACGGGGCAGAACCCAAGCTCAACTATCGGGACCATACCGTTCTCGGCCCATACGTCGAACGCGGCGTCAGCCTGGCTCCAGTCGTACACGGGGTTGCCCTGCCCGTCCTCGTGGTACACGTTGCCACTGCTCCAGTGCGGCAGGGCGCGTCCGCTACCACTTGTGAGCAGGTTGTGCGCCCGCACGACTGCCGGCCCCCCGAAGATTTCCCGCAATGCTGCAGTGTTAGCGCGTCCCCGCGGCGTTGCCGTCCAGTTGATCTCGTCGTACCCAAAGCTCATCCAGATGCGCTCTAGTGGACCGACATCGCATGCGCCCTCAACCGTCACCCTTACATCACCCACGACCCGCCCCCCAATGGCCGACGGTCGCCCCCACGGTCACGAGTCCTCGTGTGCGTACCTGATCCGCTGCCGCGGCCGCCAGCTGTCGTAATCGCGTCAACAGCACCGATCATTCTCTCCCGTTTGACCCGAACACACATCGACCGGGACGCCTCCGCGCCAAGGGATGCGTCAAGTAGATGATGAAGGCGCGATCGTCGACTACGACGACGTCGGCATGATGCCCTGGGCCGACGTCAACTCCCTCTCCCGGCGCCTCCCCGTCGGAGGCTTCCCACGCCACTCCGGCGCCGACAACGGGCTATTTGACGGCATAGTCGCCGAGCCCTCCGCGCAGGAGCCCAATCGCCTTCTCGGCTTCACGGCTGAGCTGACGGGCCAGGCGGCTGATTTCCGGGGTGCCATCGAGCAGTCGCCGGCGGACGAAATCGATGAGCGTGGCGTGGAGGCCGACCAGCGTGCTCGCGACCACCCACGGCCGGAGGTCGTCTGGGCCCGCTGCAGTCTCATCTCGGAGCAAGGAGGCGACCGACTCGGTGTAGCGGGCAAAGATCTGGCGCTCCCGGGCGCGCAGTGCCGGGCTGGCGGCGATCATACGGGTGACCGCGAGCAGTGTCTCCCGGACGGTCTCGTCGGTAGCAGCTAGGAACCCGCGAGGCCGGCTCACGAAGGCGCCGAAGGCGTCAAGGGCCGAGACGCCGGCGGGGCGTCTCCTGATGGCGTCGAGCAGCTCTTCTTCGAAGGCTTCCATCCCGTAGTAGACGAGGTCCTCCTTGGTGGGGAAGTAGTTGAACACGGTAGCCTCCGAGACCTCGGCCTCCGTGGCCACTTCGGCCACGCTCACCGCCTCGAAACCCCGCTCGGAAAAGAGCCGCCGCGCCGTCTCGGCGATGAGGGCGCGCGTCCGCAGCTTCTTGCGCTCCCGGAGCCCTGGTTCGGTCCCCACAACCTCATGTTACCAGAAACTTCTTGACACCAGCGATTTAGGGTTACAATAATTTTCTTGTAGCACTAGAGACGAGCACCCGGAGACGCCCGGGTAGCCCGCCATGGCCGACACGGCCCGCCAGCCCAGGCTGTCGACGAGGACCAGCACGGCGGCCAGGCCGAGGGCGACGGCCCCTGCTCCCTTTAGTGCGACTTGGCCTGGCGGAGGAACGAGTCGACCAGTACGGCGAAGGCCGTATAGTCCTGGAACAGGAAGGCGTGGCCGGCATCGGGAAAGAGCTTTAGCGTCGCCCCGGGGATCAGCCGGGCCAGCAGGTGGGCGTTGGCCACCGGGTCGAGCCGGTCAGCGGTCCCGTCGGCCAGGAGGGTGGGGACGGCGATCTGGTCGACCAGCCGGCCGGTCGGGTCGGCCCCGGCCCACCACTGGTGGACCGCCTGCAGCTGGGCGCTGTCGGTGGCCTGGGGGGCCGGTGGCGCCTTCGGGTAGCTCGAGATGGCCAGGTTGTAAGCGATCTCCGCGTCGACCTGGTTGGCGGGGAAGAGGGCGGTCGGGTCGTTCGTCGCGTCCAGGATGCTGGCGGGGGGGAGCACGACGGCGCCGGTCCCCGGGTACGGGGCGCACAGGACCAGGGCGCCTACCTCGCTCGGGTAGAGGACGGCGAGGGCCTGGGCGACGGTGGTGCCCATCGACCAGCCGAGGACGTCTGGCCGCCCCAGGCCCAGGGCGTCGATGAGGGCGGCGGTCTGGTCGGCCATGGCGTCGACCGTGAGCGGTGCCAGCAGGCTCTGGGTGCGCCCGATGCCGGCGTTGTCGAAGATGACGACCCGGTGGTGCTGGGCCAAGGCATTGACCAAGAGAGGGTCCCATCCCTCCATCGTCCCGCTCCAGCCGGCGATCATCACCAGCGCTGGCCCGTGGCCAATGGCCCGGTAGGCGACGGTGCCGAGCGTGGTGTGCACCGTCTGTACCGGAACGGAGGCGATCGAGACGCTGTCCGGGACCGGGGCCGTCGAGCCGGTCGTGGCCTTGGCCACTGCCGCCCGGGCGAAAGCTGTCACGGTGGGGACCGACAGAGGCCCCGCGTCCAGGTAGGACAGGTACCCGTAGTAGCTAGCCGTCCGGAACAGGACGAGGTCGACGTCGGACCCGGCGGGGGCCCCGGCCTCCCTGATGGTCCATGCGTAGGCGGACGAGCTATGGCCCAGGTGCGTGAAGGCCAATGGAGCCCCGGTCGCCGTGACCTTGGTGCCTTTATAGACGAACGTCGCCGCCCGGCAGCCGGCCAGGGTAGCGCCCAGGCGCTGCCATGCCTCCTCGGCCTGTGCGCCACTGGCCAGTACCTCGCTCAGGCTCGGGAGCCCGCTGCCCTCGATGAAGCTCGCCGTGGCGTAGGTCGGTCCCAGCGGGCTCTGCGCCAGGCCCAGTGCGCTCATCACGCCGGCCGGGTCCAGCACCGCCACCAGAGCCTCACCGCATGGTGAGGTCGTCACCTGGACTTTTGTGCTAGTCACCGGTGCCACCGACCACCCGTACGGCAGGTCACCCGCCGACAGGAGGTGGCCCCGGAGCGTGGCGGCGAGCGTGGCCGCCTGGCTCGCGCTGGCGAGCCCTGTCGCCAGCAACGCCGCCGCGGCCAGCCCAACCCGAACCATGACGCCCGGGCGTCGTCGGCGCAGCGCTTGTCTTACCTCGTTACCTCCGGCACGGCTCGGCCAGGTCAGCCGCACCCCTGCTCTGCGTTCGTTGCTCATGGAAGGCTCCATTGCCCGAGCCGGTCGCACAGGCTAGCTCTATCATTTCATAATGATATCACATTGATCTCAAAAGGGCAACCGGCAACTTCACAGAGCGCCTCGGGGCCGGCGGCGGCCGAGAGCCGAGCCGCCGGCCTGGTCGAGGGCGACGGGCGCGGCGGGCCCGGCCACGTCCCGTGCAAATGCGGGGCGGGACACCCGGCCCAGACCGGCCCGGTCGTTCACGCCCTAACCGGGGGTGCCGTGGTCGGCCGTTTCGCGGGCCCCCTTGTGCCGGCGCACCGCCTCGCGCAGCAGCCACTCGACTTGGGCGTTGACCGAGCGGAGGTCGGCGGCGGCCCAGCGTTCGAGCTCGGCCCACAGCTCCGGGTCGATGCGCAGCAGGAACTGCTTGCGCGCCGTCACCCGGCCCTCACTGGTACAGCGTCCCGGCGTTGACGATGGGGCTGACCTGGGATTCGCCGCACAGCACGACCATCAGGTTGCTCACCATGGCCGCCTTCCGTTCCTCGTCGAGCTCGACGACGTGTTTTTCGCTGAACAATTGCAGAGCCTGGTCGACCATCCCGACCGCGCCCTGCACGATCTTCTGGCGGGCCGCGATGATGGCCTCGGCCTGCTGGCGGCGCAGCATGGCCTGGGCGATCTCGGGCGCATAGGCCAGGTGGGTGAGGCGGGCCTCGTCGACGGCGACGCCGGCCTTGACGAGCCGCTGCCCGAGCTCGGCCTTCAAGGCCTCCGAGACCTCGTCGATGTTGCCGCGCAGAGTCACCGTCGTCTCCTCACCCTCGCCGTGGTCGTAGGCGTAGGAGGTGGCCAGGTGCCTGAGCGCGGTCTCGCTCTGCATGTCGACGTACCCCTCGAAGTCGTCCACGTCGAAGATGGCCTGTGCGGTGTCCTCCACGTGCCAGACGACCACCGCCGCAATGTCGACCGGGTTGCCGGCCCGGTCGTTCACCTTCAGGCGCTCGCCGTTGAGGGTCCGGGCACGCAGGGAGACCTTGTAGCGGGGCACGCGCCGGGCCGCCTGGGCCGTGCCCGGGTCGCGCCGGCCCAGCGGGCGCGACCGCCTGCCGGTGGAGCCGTTGCTGAAGAACGGGTTGCCCCATAAGAACCCGACCTGGCGCGTCGTGCCGTGGTAACGGCCGAACAAGATCAGCACGCGGGCCTCGTTGGGCTGCAAGGTGAAAAAACCCAGTGAAAAGAGCACCGCCAGTGCGAGCGCGCCCAGCCCGGTCCACACCTCCCACCGGGCGCCGCGGGCGAGCATCACCGAGCCGAAGACGTACAGCGCGATGGTCAAGGCCAGCATTGGCAAACCTGGCCACACCCTTGCTTCGCGTTCGTTATTCATGGGTCCTCCATGGTCCGTGCCGGCGCCCAGCCGGCTAGCCGTAGAATCTTAACGATAGCTTAATGATACCATCGTTCGGTGGACTTCAGCCCCATAGGGGTGCGCCGACGGCGACGCGCTGGGCCCGGTCGGGCGGGCTTGTGACATGCCGGGCTGGTAGCCAGATGGGCACCCGGTGAGCGACTCCCAACCGTCAAGCCCACGTGCAGCCATGGCCCCGCGACCTCGGACGACGGCGCACGGCATGGATACCCTCGTTTCACTCCTCGGAGTGGCAATCGCCACTCGTCTGAAATACGGACAGGCCCGGTGGTAGAGGACACCTCCCTAGCCGGAACCCTCTCGGACCCCGACTTCACGGGACGGTCACAGGCTGGGCGCGTCGAGGGTGCGACACCACTGCTGAGTCACTTCGTCGCCAACTCCCGGCGGTGACGCTTGCCGCTTCCAGGCATCGTCTGGACCAAGACGGAAGGCGCCGTCTCGCCGAAGCCCGGACAGACCTTTCGTCCTCGTTGAACGACTTCCCGGCTACGGCCCGGTCCTACTACGAGTTGTTGGTGCCGCTGGCGGACGCTGCTCTTGGCTCCACTGGCTGGAACACGGTCGAGTTACCGTTCCTTGGCTCCTGACTCGCGCTCGTTCATGACGGACCAAAAGAAGCCGATATTCGCGCCCCAGTCGACGCGCTCGAGCGTCGCCACCGACGCCGTCCGTCGGCGCGCTACCGCGAACTAACGTGGTCGCCGATGGCAACCGACGGATCTGGCACGGCCACGACCCAGTCGCGGAGTGTCGTTCGGCCACCACCCGGTACCGGGCGGAGAGTGGTCATCCACACCGAGCATCTGACCAAGGTCTACCCGGGTGCTGACTCCGCCGCAGTCGACGTGCTCGACCTCGACGTCTACGCGGGAGAGATTTTCGGGCTCCTTGGCCCGAACGGCGCCGGGAAGACGACAACTGCGGGGATGCTCACAACCCGAGTCGTGCCGACGAGCGGTCGAGCCCTCGTCGGAGGGGTAGACGTGGCTGCCCATCCGGCGCTGGCGAAGCAACTGACCGGGATCGTGTCGCAGCAGAACACTTTGGACCGCCAGCTCACGGTGTGGGAGAACCTCTATTTCCACGGCCGCCTGTTCGGGATCGGGCCGAAAGAGTCGCGGCGCGTCGCCGACCAGCTGCTCGAGGAATTCCAGCTCTCACGCTGGGCTAAGGCCTCGGTGTACGCACTGTCCGGTGGCATGGCGCAACGCCTCATGGTGGCCCGAGCGATCTTCCACCGCCCGTCCGTGCTCTTCCTTGACGAACCTACAGCGGGGCTAGACCCACAGAGCCGGCTGGCACTGTGGGACCTGCTCGGCGAACTCCACCGAGACGGCCAGACGATCCTGCTCACGACGCACTACATGGAGGAGGCCGACAAGCTCTGCGAACGCGTGGCCATCATGGACCACGGGAAGATCCTGGCCCTCGACACACCGGCGGCCCTCAAGCAGAGCGTCGGAGCGGACACGGTCGTAACTGTCAGGACAACCGGCGACCCTGGAGAGCTGGGCATGCTCCTCGGTGCCGAGGTCTCTGGCATCACTCGCACCCGGACGAGCGACAGTTCCCTCCAGCTTCATGTGAAGGGCACTAGCCGACTTGTGGCGACGATCGTCAACGCGGCCGAGCGCGGCGGTTTCGATATCCTCGACCTGTCGATCGCAGAGCCCACCCTGGAGACCGTGTTCATCACCCTGACGGGCAAGGAGCTACGCGACTGATGGCGGTAACAACTGTTGCTCCTCCGGGCACTGCGCACATCGGCGACCGGCCGCTCAGGCCGGTCGCCGCCGCCAGTGCAACCGCGCTGGGCGCGCTGATGCTCCGGGACGTCGTGGTTTTGCGTAAGCACCTCTGGGAGTTCGTGCTGCGCACTCTGATCCAGCCGTTCTTACTGTGCTTCGTTTTCCTTTACGTGTTCCCCAAGATCGGCCAGGGCATCGGAGGCCAAGACGCGGCCGAGCAATCTGCCTTCGCCACCATCCTTGTGCCCGGCGTGGTCGGCATCTCGATCATGTTCCAAGGGGTGCAGTCGATCGCGCTGGTAATGGCTCAGGAATTCGGCTACACGCGCGAGATCGAGGACCGGGTCCAGGCCCCTTGCCCCATCTGGCTCGTCGCGGTGGCCAAAGTGCTGTCGGGGGCGGCCCAGGGGGCGCTCTCTGCCGCCATCGTGTTGCCCATCGCCTCTGTCGTCCACGCCCCCGGAGTGCAAGCACAGCTGTCGATGCATTGGGGCATCATCCTCACCCTCGTCCCCATCGCGTGCGTTGCGATGGCCGGTCTCGGGCTTGTGCTCGGCACGAGTTTCGAGCCGCGCAATATAGGGCTCATGTTCGGTTTCATCATCCTGCCCATAACTTTCCTTGGTGGTACCTACTACAGTTGGACGCATCTGGCGCCGGTAACGGTAGGCGGCTTCCACTGGCTCCAGACGCTTGTGCTCATTAATCCCTTGATCTACGTCAACGAAGGCATGCGGGCGGCCTTCACCGAGGCGCCGCACATGCACCTGTACGTCGTCTATCCCGTCGTCATCGGTTTCGGAGTCGTGTTCTTGGCCCTGGGGCTGCGCAATTTCCGCCGACGCGTATTGTCCTGACCAGTCGAGCCGGCCGATAGAACCAGCGAGGTGACCGGCGACCGGCGACCCCCCAGCCGTAGCCCGGCTGGGGCTCAACTGATCGGCCTATGTGTGGACCATCAGGGTGGCCGGCGCTGCTATTGATCGAGGGGTACAGCGCCACGATGGAGGTCCGGGGGCCTCTCGTGGTCGACGCCTTGCCCCCGCCCTTCAGGGCCATCACCTTCGACAACGCCGGCATCGGCCGCACCCAGAGCCTGCCGGCACCGCTCACGATCAACGCTAGGGCCGGCCCGGATCGCCTGGGAGCGGCACGACATCGCTCCCAGGATGGACCTGGCCCCGAAGCTTGGGCGACCAGATAAAGGCCTAAGGTCGGAGGGTGGCAACTGAGGTCCTGGTTCGGCGGGCGCTAACGATGGCGCCTGGCACCCCCTCCTGGCATACGACGAAGAACTGATCGTCCACAAAGAGACCGACCCGATGCAATTGAGAAACCGCTTGGCCACTTTCTTTGCCTCCGTGCGAAGGTGGGCCAAACCGGCCGCCGTTGCCCTCGCACTGACCACGGTGGCCCTCGGGGCAGGGCTGGTGGCGACAGCGGTGCCTGCCTACGGGGACGTCACGACCAATACCTACACGATCGGTGCCCCCGGCGGAGCGGTCAGTGATCTGGCGGCTTCCCCGACCTCAGTGGGGGAGGGCGCGCTGACGGACTTCGTCGTCACGTTCGACCTTCCCGCCGCTCTGTCCGGGCCGAGCGACAACTCCGTCACCGTTACGCCCTCCACCGCGCTGGCTTCGGTCCCGGCCAACATCGACATAGTAGGTGGCTCGTGCATCCAAGCCGGTACGGCAGGAACGGGAGGCGCGGGCGGCGCCAGCACCACGGCCCTGACCATCGAGCTGTCGAGCGGCTGCAGCCTGAACGCCGGCCAGGATGTGGCAGTGGGTTTTACGGCCGATGCGCCCTCGACCACCGGCACGATGTACTTCGACGTGTCGACATCGAAGAACGCCACGCCGGCTAGCTCCAATTCCGTCACCATTGCTGTCGCCGGGCCACAGCTTTCGGCTGCTTCGGCCCAGTTCGGCGCCAATACGACCTACTCGGTGACGGGTGTGCCCGTGACCAACGTAAGCTCGGGCCAGACCACAGTGAAGCTCGCCGTCGGGCTCGCCGGCAGGGCTAAGGCAATAACCCTGTACGGCGGGACAGCGGGCTACACCGTCACCTACACGCCGGCCTCTGGCACCGCCACTAAGGACGCGGTGACCGGCGTTGCGATGAGCTCGAGCAATCATGCAGCCACCTTGACATTGGCCACCGGGGTGGCAAATGGCGACGTCCTCAACATCACCGCTAAGGGGACCAACCCTGGCGGCCCCGGCGCCACCCAGTCCGACGAAATGACCGTGGAGCCAGGCAACGGAACGTCTGAGACATCAAACGCCATTACCTTCGGCCAATCGGTAACCGGGGTGAGCGTTTCACCGTCGAGCCTGGTAGCCGGCGCCTCGTCGGACTACTTCGTCGGTTTCAAGGCCTCGGACGCTATCCCGGCCGGCGGGGCGATCTTCCTCACCGAACTGGCCGGCCAGACCGGCTTTACGACGGTGACCTCGATCGAGGTGACCGACGCCACGCACGCCTGGCACTTCGTCGCCAAGGGCCTCACGCTGGCCAATGGGTTGGCCAAGATCCCGTTGTCCCACGGGGTCAAAAGCGGGGATTCTCTGGCGGTC
>Ga0335075_10016036_pt1 | contig 11213 bp, 10 predicted proteins | sample Lox_Sample_24_FD_206723 | JGI IMG/M metagenome (GOLD analysis project Ga0335075, IMG submission 206723) | Soil microbial communities from Loxahatchee National Wildlife Refuge, Florida, United States - Lox_Sample_2.4 | ecosystem: Environmental > Terrestrial > Soil > Wetlands | place: USA... | reverse complement strand
CCGTGCAGATGGTCTTCTTGGTCGTTGACTCATCTACCGGAGACCTCGTTCGTTCCCGGGCACCGACACGCGGTTATTTCAGACTATCTGGGCCACTTAGCTCACTTTTGAAACACGCCCTAGTTCCGACCAGCGCCAGCACTCCAGCTAGGCCCCCGGCCACGGCCCCGCTAAGGATCCCGGGTCCGCTGATGCTTACCCGCATACCACGCGCGGGAGCTTCGACATTACTCATGAACACAAGCGCGGCCGTGCCGCCTGCCGCGACCGCGAACACCACCGCGGCCACCACACCGGCCGCGAGTCCGAACAGCACCCCGAACGTCGCCCCGGCCACAACCCCTGTTGCGAGCCTGGCCGGGGTGCGTGGAATAGAGCACTTGAGCTGCCACCAGGCCAGGTCGGAGCCGACGATATTGCGTTCGAGATGGCGGGCAAGAAACACGAGCCATTTCTCCGCGTCCCGCGCCATCCAGCGGGAACCGGGGTCATGCCTGTAGGAAGCCGGGATGAACTCGCCGAAAAGGAAAGATTCCACCGCTTCCCGGTGGGGCAGGGTCGAGTTGCATAGATCCGCCGGATCACGCAGCGTTCCCACCAACTCTCCAGGCCGGGGGTTGTAGATAGCGCGGGCCAGCCCGACCATCAGCGGTGTGACCAGCGCCTGCGCGACGGGCGCTTCAGTGCCAAGCACAGCAAGGACAGGGGCCCAACGGGTCTTTGCGGTGGGGCCGGCCGCGTCATCACTCAGGTAATCACTAACGGTATCGGCGTCCAGGGGGCGCACCTGAACAGCCGCCGCTGCCCGGAGGGTTACCTCGAGACCACCTTCTGGCCTGACCGCATCACGGTACTGTTGCGTCCGGCAGGTCACCACCAGCGACTCACCGGGCCGCAATGCATCGTTGATTCGGCTGATCGCCGAGCCCCGGACTTGCTCTGGGATCTCGTCAAGCCCGTCCAGGACGGGCAGGATCAGCCCGGAAGCCAGTAGTGCAGCAGCCTGCGTGGGCTCTCTCCTACCATCCGCCGGAGGGTTAGCGAGGGCAGGATGGGCGATCAGGAACTGGTCGGCCAGCCAATCTCGCAGCTGCTGTTCCACGGGATTCCAGGAGGCTATCGAGGCCAGGAACGGGACGGGGGCACCGGCCGCGCGCCGGCCAAGCACATCCAACACGAGCCGGACCATAAGCATCGTCTTGCCTGCGCCAGGGTCGCCGAGCACGACCAGACGACCAGTCGGCACCCGGGCTAGCACCTCAGCTAGCTCGCCACCTCGCCCGGCCAGGTCATCCGGGCCGAGTGCCCAGGTTCCCTCCGGTGGGGGCGCAGGCCATCCCGCGCCGCTGCTCGCGAGCTTCACCAGCGATTCCCAAGGGTCGGTCAAGGAACCATCCGCCGGAACCCACGAGACCGGCAGCGGGTAGGGGTCGTTCAGGCGGCGTACACGGGCCTCGGCTTCCCACTGGGTTCCCACTGCGATAGCTAGCTGATCCGCCACCTCGGCTAGGCTCAGGCCGCCGCCGACTCGTCTCGGACCTCGGTAGGCTGCCCACGTTAGCCAGAATGTGGGCAAGCTAACACTTACTGCGGCCACGCCGAAAACCACCGCAACCACGGTGTCGACGTCCAAGTGACGGTGGCGCACTAGGACCAGGCCCGCCCATGGCAGCAGGAACAGCGCGAGAGCGATCACACCGTCCCGCCGTGTTGGATGCCGGGCGCGAGCTATTAAATGCCGCCTATCCGAGCCCTCCGCGCGGTTCACGATTGCAGATTGCCATAGCAATCGTCATTCGTGGCTATCGATCAGGTCACGGTCGGCCCGGTACGCAGGACGCAAGCCGTCCTCACCGCCAGTACGCAAGCCAGAGCGCCGAGCCCGGCGCAAGTGCACGAGCGCCCCGGCCCTGACGTGAATGTCGCTGTTATTCAACCGGATCGTCATGTCCTTGGTGACCACGTGAAGCGTGTTCGCAGGCGGTGAGTTCGTCCGCCATCCGGCCGGACATGCCTGCGCACCGCCTTGCGTCCCAATCACGCGTACAACTCCTGAGGATCTGTGAGCATGAGCGTCTCCTCCGTGATCACCCGGGTATTAACGACCCGCACAGTGAGGTTTTCCCAACGACTTTCACGTGAGCATCTTGTGCTCGAATAGCACCAGGACGAGGGCGGCGCGGGCGATGAGGCCTATCTTCCCGGGGCTGGCGGTGACGTTCTGGAGAGTCTGCCAGCGCTGGGACAGCAGCGCGAAGCCGCGCTCGCCCAGGCACCGAGCCGAGGTCAACAGCGCGTTCCTGGTCCGGGTGTTAATGTCCAGTTCTTTCACCCCGGCGGGCTTCTTCACCGGGACGTGGACGCCGTGACCTGCGCCTTCATACCCGGAATCAGCCAGCGCCGGCATCGCGTCCAGGAACGGGCGCAGCACCGCCAGGACATTCTCCCGGGCCGCGGCCAGGTCATGGACATTGCCCGGCAGCACGTCAGAAACCCACATCGGGATGCCCGAGGGATAGAACACAGCCTGGATATTGCCGCCGAAATCATGCTTCTTCCCCGAGTACCACACGTCGATTTCCCGGCCCTTGCGGCTGAGAGTCTTCTCCCGGCACCGGTCGGACGCGACGATCTTGCCGTCCAGGATCACGTACGGGGTGCCCTCAGCCAGGGCGCGCTCCAGCGCCTCGGCCAGCCCGGGCGCCCGGGCGGCCAGCACCCCGGTGACCTCGTCCAGGTACCGGTAGGCCGTGGACTGCGGCAGGCCGAACCCGGCGCCCAGCCGCGGGATGTCGCCCGTGTCCCGGAACCAGGCCAAGGCGAACAGCGCCTGTTTGTAACAGCCCAGCTTGCGGGTGCCCTTCCGGGTCCCGATCTCCCGGCGGCGTCCGGCCAGCAGGCCGGAAACGAACAGGACCAGTTCCCTGGGCACGTCGAGTCTGACACGATAGAAGGCCACGCGGAGCCTTTCCCGGCTGAGGGTGACTTTGGCGAGACTTCTTCTACCGGGGGGCTCCGCGTCTTCCCGGTGATCTCCGCCTATGTCCGCGTGTCTGCCAGTACGCGCGCTACGCGCCGTTTGCCGGGTTCACCCTTACTGAGGAAACCTCAGTGGCACTCCTGATGGTCCGTGCCTCCTGCGGTCTCGATTCGGCGAGCATGTTAATCGCGGCGTCCGCGAGAAAGGCTGCCTGGCTCGGCAGCCCCGAGGTCTACGGTTCGATTCCATAACGGGGCTCCAAGTCAGCGTTACCTTCAAGCTTTCAATTTCGACTTCTAGCTCCAAGGTCAAGCGACTAACTAAGCGACTATGCCGTCTTCCGGCGGCGGCTGACGGCTGGCACGGTATGGTGCACGAGGAACTAACGGTCGACATGCTTCTTTCCGACCTGCAATAGGTCGTGACAACCCTGTTGCCGTGTCATAGCCAGCACTCGCCGTTCGCTAGATCCTCATCGCCGGGATATTCAGCCAGCTTCGCTTCGATGGCGGCGATGATTCGTCCGGTGTCCTGCTTGGTGCGACGGTAGATGCCTGGCATGAAGATCATGCCGAAGTGTCCTGGGCCGCCTGGGATGATCGCGTCGGCGTGGAGCGGCCGGTAGTCGCGCAGATTGTTAGTCACCACGGCCCGGCGTTCGGTCCGGGCCAGGGCCATTACCTCGGGATCGGAGAGTGCGACCCAGCCGTGATGGTCTGCGATGGCGAGGACGTCGTATCCCCGTTCGCGGAGTTCGTGTGCGATGGCCGGGGACAGCATCTCATCCAGCAGCAGCCTCACGGCCTGATGGCATCCTGCCCGGCGGACCAGGCCGCGTGAGCTTCGGCTGCCTGCTGCTCATTGGCCTCGATCCACTGATCGATTTCCTCCCGGTAGGCGCCGTAGTAGCTGATGGCGGCCTGGACGAGGCCGAGGGGGATCTCGAGATAGCGTGCTGTCTCGGCGGCGTCGCCATCGTTGTCGCGTACGACCCCGATGATTTCCCAGACATCCTTGCCCGTCCCTACGAGCCTGGCGCGTCGGCCTGCTGGCCCGTCGGCGAACCGGATGAGCGGGTGCTCATCCATCCGCAGGCCCTCTTCCACGTATCGCTGCGCCAGGGTGCGCGGGGCTAGGTGCGCACGCTGCGCGTGCCTGCCGAGACGCGCGATCGTGGCATCGTTCAGGCGAACGCTCAGCGGATGGCTCATGTAGTGCATTGTAGCACGACGCACTACGACGTAGACGTACAGGAATTCGCATGCCGGTGCGCCTGGTTGCTCCATCCGCGATTCCGTCGGCGGAGTCAGTGACAAACCAAGCGACAACGGCTTCGGGCAACTATCGATGCAGCGCGACGCAGCCGGACACCACGATGCCTCTGACTTGCAGTATCGCGACCTGATGCGACACTGCCAGACGCAGTAGGCCTGCATGGTAAGGAGAAGGTCTACGGTTCGATTCCGTAACGGGGCTCAAGCTTATGCAGGATTTTCGAAAATTAATCAGTGAATTTGCGGCCTGAAATGTGCCCCTGGAGTGCCCCTCGCGGCAGCTCCGGCCTGATGATCAGGGTAGTGAGCTGGCAACCGGCAGTCCGGCCAGGGGTCCATAGCGTTTCCGGTCTAAGGAGAACGTCCACAGTTCGGAGTCGTCGCGCTTGCTGCGTTTGATGTCGGTGCTGACTCCTGGTGGCTGCAGGCCTTTTAGCAGCTAGAGACCCGGTACGCCAATATCGGGCAGCCCGGCCAGGTCCGCCATGGTCTTTATGCTGGTGACGTAGCCGATGGGGGCGTGCGGCCGGGTGTGTTGTAATCGTCCCGGACCCGCTGTCCCTGGCCGGGCCCTCGAGACGAGGCTGGCATGTCCGGCCGGAACAGCTGCGGCACACCCGCCAGCGCGCACCCGGACGCGACGACCGCAGCGAATCTCCCGGGGACCGTAACCAGGTAACGTCAGGCGAAGGGAAGCGTCAAAGGATGTTCTGCCGTTGCAGCCCCAGGTAGCTGACCCAGCCGACCGGGATCGGCAGCCAGAGCGTGGCGATGCGGAAGATGAGCACCGCCGCCAGCGCGTCCTGGTACGGGATGTGGATGCCGACGAGCGCGCCGATCAAGGCGGCCTCGACCGTGACAAGACCACCGGGGGTCGGCGAGACCGACCCGGCCGTGTTGCCGACCAGGTAGACGATCGCGGCTCCGAGGATGGACGGGTGGACGCCGACCGACCACAGCGAGGCGAGCAGCGCGAACGTATAGGCGGCGGTCAGTACCAGGTTCGCGCCGGCGCTCGCGGCGAGTCTGACCGGGTGCGACCCGACGCGCAGCAGCTGCGGCCAGACGCTGCGGACCCGCGGCCACACGACCTGCATCAGCATGGCGCGGGTCCGCGGCAGGGCCAGCATGACGAGGATGAGGGCGGCGACGGCCCCGAGCCCGATCAGCAGGTAGGCGGCCGAGGCGATCTTGAACGGGCTGAACCCCGACCCGGTGAGCACGCCGAACACGATCACCAGCAGCAACGTGGTGACGATGTTCACGATCTGCGACATCGCGACGGAGGCCGCGATGTCCGCCTCGTCCACGTGCGCCTTGTGCAGGTACCGCGCGTTGACGGCCACGTGGCCCACGGTCGGCGGCATGGCGACGCCGACGAAGCTGGCGGCGAGCTGGACGCGGAAGCCGCGCCAGAGGGACAGCCGCTTGGGCACGAACGCGGCGAGGTTCGCTGCGGCCGCCACGTAGGTGACCGCGGAGGCGAGGACCGCGCCGATGACCCAGCCAGGGTTTGCCTTGGCCAGCGTGCTGATGGGGTCCGTGCCCCGGAGCTCGAAGACGAGCACGTAGACGGCGACCGTCGCGGCGACCGTGCTGATCACGGTACGCCAGCCGAACCGCTCAAGCCGAGCAGCCGGCCGGGCGGCGCCGTCGCCGTCGGGCAGCAGCTCCTGCCGCAGGGCGGTGAGCGAGCCCTGGGCGGCGCGCACCGTCCGCCAGCCCCACGGCATCAGGGCGATCGGCTGCAGGACGGCCGCCACCGCGAACTCGTCGACCCGGCCGTAGCCGTCCCACAGCGCGGCGACGGCATCGGCGGCGCCCACCTCGCCGGCCAGCGTCGTCAGCATCTGGACCAGGTCCAGGCGCTTGGCTAGCTCGCCGGCGCCGGGCTCGGCGGAGTCGAGCGAGCGGAACCCCGCGCCGTCGGAGTCGCCGGGAGGCATGATGATGTTGCCCGGCCGCAGGTCGTGATGCGCGACGCCCCTGCTGTGCAGTGCGCGCAGCGCGGCGAACAGCGCCACCACGGACGCCTTGCCCGGGGGCCCGGGTTCCGGCGGGTCCGCCGGAACGGTTGTGACAAGCGCGAGCGTCTCGCTGGGCATCTCGGCGAGCAGCACGACCGCAGGGCTTGGCACGTCGGCCTGCTGCGCCAGGTAACAGGCCAAGGCGACCTGCTCGATCCGGACGCGCGAGCTGAGCGCGATGCGGCCCGCGGCCCCCGGCTGCAGCCGGGCCCGCGCCCACAGCCTCCTGGCAAGGCCGGCGCCCCGGTTGTCCCGGCTCGACAGGTGGACGCGGACCGGCGTGCCGTCGGCCAGCGTCCCCTCCATCCGCGCGCGGCTCGACGGATCCGCGGCCGACAGCCCCGTCACCCACACGCCTTGGCCCTCAAGCCAGCGCGCTAGCTCCTCGGGGGCCGGCAGGGCCGACGGGGTGCCGAGCACCCAGCGCACCAGCCAGCCCACCGCCAGCCCGCCGAACAAGACGATCCCCACCGCGTGGGGCGTGAGCGTACCGACGGCGAGCCCGCTGGCGAGCAGCGCCGCGCCGGACCGCAGCCACCAGCGCGACCAGCGCGAGCGCCGGGTCAGGTCAGTTCCCACCGCGAAGGCGACGAGCGCCGAGTCCGCCACGAACGTCGAGGGGTTGCGGCCGTGCAGCACCGCCTGCTCCACGGCCCCGTGCTGCGCCCGCCAGATGACCACCGTGATCGTGGCCGCCCCGGCGCCGACCAGCCCGGCGACGACGGCGTTCCTGGCGTTGCGCCAGTCGGAGCGCAGCAACACGACCAGCGCCATGATCGAAAGGACGAAACAGGCGACGCCGGAGACCACCGCCGCGACGGACGACAGCCAGCGCGGGATGTACGACATCCAGCTCGACACGTCGTCGGCCACCTCGCGGCTGCCGACCGGAAGGGTCCTGATCGAGCCGACGATCACCACGACGACCAGGAACGCAACGATCGCGTAGGACAGGTCCACCGGGCGGCGCACCTCGCCTGTGCCCCGCGGTTCCTCCCCCGGCACGAGGTCAGGCAACAGCCGTGTGTCCTTCCCGAACCCGACGTCCACTGCCGCCTCCACATGGCGCAACGGTCGTTATCGCCGCAGCGTCACCAGGCGGACCGGACGCAGCCCACGAACCCGCCTCCGGGCGCCACCCTAATTTGACAGAAATACCGCGTCAATTGACAGAGATACCGCGTCCTCCTCGTCTCAGTCGGCGCGGAGCTTGAAAGAAGAAAACCAAAGCCAGCAAACTTCTGACGGTCTGGGCTTACTCTGTCTCCCCAACTGTTGCCCGTGATGATCACCCGACGGGCCGGGCCGCGAGGCAGCACGCGTCGGCGTCGGTCGTAGACAAGTTACTCACCGACATGCGCGGCGCTGGCCAGACCGGGATCGCGCAAACGAGCCGCGACGACTATGCGGCAAGACGACAGATGAGGGTCAACCGCCTCGCTTCCAGTAGTGGCATCCATCCCGGAGCCCGAGGTCCCGACCAGTGGATCCTGTTCACCAACGCCCGGACGGCCAACAGCTTCAGCAACCGCCCAGTAGCCGATGAGCAGCTCAGGGAAATCTACGATCTCATGAAGTGGGGACCGACGTGGGCCAACACCGGGCCACTCTGGATCCTCTACCTCACAACGCCCGAGGGCGAGGCCCGGCTGCTGCCGCACCTGGACCTCGGAAACACCGCCAAGGCGAACTCCGCGCCGGTCAACGCCATCCTGGCCGTGGACAGCACCCACCATCACCGCATCCCCCAACTGCTGCCCTTCCGCCCCCAGATGCGGGACGCCCTCGAAGCCGACCCCAAGCTGCGCGAGCAGATCGGCATCGGCAGCGGATGGATGCAGGGCGCTTACTTCATCACCGCCACCCGCGCAGCTGGCTTGGCCGCCGGGCCACTGGGAGGATTCAACCACAAGGGAGTCGACGCCGAGTTCTTCCCCGACGGCGACTGGAACTCATTCCTTATCGTCAACATCGGCCATCCGGGCGACAACCCCTGGTTCGACCGACTGCCACGGCTGAACTACGACCAAGCCGTCCGTCACGCCTGAACCTGACTGTGCCCGCCGCCAGATAGGCGGCGGGCACAGTCACAGCGGCCTGCGCCAGGCAGAGCTAGGGAGGGAGAGGTGAGACCCATGACCAGCGTGATCATCGAACGGGAGGGTGCGGTCGCCTTCGTCATCATGAGCGGCCCGGCCCTGAGCCTGACCATGAAGGAGGGACTGCTCAAGTCCCTGCTCACCGTCGCCGCCGACGAGCAGGTGCGCGCCGTGGTCCTGCCCGGGAGCGGCCGTGCCTTCTGCGTCGGCCAGGAACTGGCTGAACACGCCGCGCTCGCCAAGGGCCCGCTGGCCCGGCCGGTCGATGGGGCCGCTGGCCCGCAGCCTGGAGACCTTCTTCACCGGGCACGGCCTGGCTTTTCCGGCTGATCACGCTGAGCAGCTGGCCGCTGGGCGGCGGCAGCGCCGCGTCGATGCGGTTCCCGGTCCGCTGCGCCCGGCGGTAGCCGGGTTCCGGTCCGGCCCCGCCCGCGCCAGAGCGAGACCGCTGACTCCTACCTGCGGCGGCTAGCCGCAGCGAACCACCTGCGAGCCAGCCGCCGAATCGCGAGACCACGGGCCTGCTCTGGGGCTCAGTGGAGCCGACCTTCTGGGCGGCATGCAGTCACATGGGGCGGGGACATGCAGACTTCTGGCACCCCATAAGCCCATGTGCAGGATATCGCTGGTAAGATGTGTAGACATCTACATGACGTGGAAGGAGGGATCGTGAGCCCAGGACGGACGGGCGAAGCTGAGCCGCAATCTCGGAGAATCGGCCAGCGGCCCGGGGTGACCTTGTATGGGGAGGTCGCCCGGGACATCCGGGAGCGGATCAGTCTCGGCGAATATCCACCCGGGTCCAGGCTCCCGCCCGAAAACGACTTCGCGGGAGCCTACGGTGTCAACCGGCTTACCATCCGCCGTGCCCTGTCTGAACTGGCCCGGGCGAACGTGATCCGGACCGAGCACGGCGTGGGCAGCTTCGTCCGGGAGCCCGTCCTTCGCCACCGCGTCGATGACGGGCACGCGGGGCTGGCCGAAAGCATGGCCGCCCGCGGCCTGGCCGTGACCCATGAACCGATCTCCGTCGAAATCTTGACCAGCCAGGCTCTCGACCAGGCAGCCCGCAGCCGCCTGCCGGACCGCTGGCCGGGCGCGCTTGCGCGTATCCGGTTTCGCCGCCTGCTCGAAGGTGAGCCCTGGTCACTATCCACCGCGATCATGCCCGCAGGCCTCGCGCCCGCGGACTGGGACGGGTCCACCAGCCTGAGCGCGGTCCTCGCCGACAACGGCACGCCCGTAGTCCGGGCGGAACGCTCTTTCTCGGCCGCGTCAGCCGACGAGACTGATGCGCGCTGGCTTGACATCGAGCCCGGGACGCCAGTGCTGGTAGTCACCGGCCTGAACATCGACCATCACGGCAATCCCGTGATGCTCCTGGAGCATCGCACCCGCGCTGACCGGGCCGAATACGCGATCCAGCTGGCCCCGGCTATCAGCACAGCGAAGTAGGGCACAGATGCCAGGACGACAGCGTGCCATTATCGCCATGATCGACGGGCTCGATCCTTCCTATGCCACGCCGGGCGTGATGCCGGAACTACACCGGCTCGGCGCGGCTGGGATGTCCACGCTCGTGGATGCCGTCGCGCCGACGGTCACCAACGCCAACAACGCCGGCATCAGCTGTGCCGCCTGGCCCTCCGAGCACGGCATCACCGGGAACTACTACTACGATCCGGCAACCGGCCGCGAGGATTACATGGAACGGCCGGAGTTCCTGCTCCGCCCCACCCTCATGACGCAGGTTGCCGACGCCGACGGTCAGGCGGCCCTGCTGACGGCGAAGAAGAAGACCGTCAGCCTCCTCGGGACGAAGACGGTGCTCGCCGTCGCCGCCGAGGAACCGCCCCTTGAGTTCACCCAACGATACGGGCAGCCACCCGGCATCTACTCCGCCGGCATCAACCACTGGCTGTGGACCGTCGCGGTCGACCTCCTCCGCACCCGCACCGATATCGACCTGCTCTACGTGCACACCACCGACTTCCCGATGCACGCCTGGGCGCCAGGCGCGCCCGAGTCCGACGAGCACCTCACCCGGCTAGACGCACTCATCGGCGAGGCCACCCACACGGCACCGGATGCCGCGTTCTTCGCCACCGCCGACCACGGCATGAACTCCAAGGGCCTCGTCTGGGACCTCAACCATGCGCTCGCCAACCGCCAGGCACCAGTACGACGAGCCCTGTCGGCGGAGAAGGACAAGTACGTCCGCCATCACCGCACCTTCGGAGGCACAGCGTGGATCTGGCTCCGCCAGCCCGCTGACGAAGGCCCGGTCACCGCCATCCTGACCGCACTCCCCGGCATCGAGCGCGTCCTCACCCGCAGCGGCGCCGCCGCCGCGTTCCACCTTCACCCAGACCGCATCGGCGACCTCGTCGTCTTCGGTGACACGAACACCGTCTTCGGGGATCTGAACCCCGGCACCGAGTCGGAACAACTGCCCCCCGAGTACCGCTCACACGGCAGTCTCCACGAGCTCCAGGTGCCGCTGTACGCGTATAACAACGAGTTCCTTCCCTACCTCGCCTCACCGCGACACAACAAGGATCTGCTGACCCCATTGCTCAACGGCTGGATCAAGCAGTGAACCGGCACACGACACCAGAGTCGCATTTGCACATTGACTGCGCGTACTTGCGGAAGCCAAGGCCGACGAGGAATTGTCAATACCTGTGGATGAGGAATTTCAGGCAGCGGCGGCTAGCTCGTCGCCGGTCGCGGTGGGTGATGTGGTGCTTGCTTCCGGTGCTTGATCTTCGGGCCGTTCCACGAGCTTCCCGTCTTTGAAGGCGGCCCCGGCGCGGACGAGCGCGACCAGGTG
>Ga0335075_10016035_pt1 | contig 11213 bp, 8 predicted proteins | sample Lox_Sample_24_FD_206723 | JGI IMG/M metagenome (GOLD analysis project Ga0335075, IMG submission 206723) | Soil microbial communities from Loxahatchee National Wildlife Refuge, Florida, United States - Lox_Sample_2.4 | ecosystem: Environmental > Terrestrial > Soil > Wetlands | place: USA: Florida... | reverse complement strand
GCGAGCAGCTGGTGGAGCTGGTGCATGAAATCTTCGATCTTGAGGCTGTGGCCATCTTTGACGCCGATTTGCACGAGGTCTACCAGGCCGGATACTGGAGCGTGGATCCGCAGGAGATGGCGCAGAACGTCTACTACTTCGAGACGTCGGACGACGATCCCGCCATCGGTGTGGGCCGGCGCGTGGTGCGGCTCGGCAATGTGCCCATCGGCAGCCTGGTGGTGCGCGGGGAGACCAGCCCCCTGACCAACAACGCCATCGCCTCGCTCATCGCCATCACCTTCGACCGCTATCGCGCCTTCGCTAACGAGAGCCGGATCGAAACCGAGCGCCGCACCGAGCAGCTCCGCTCCACGGTGCTGGACTCGCTGGCGCACGCCTACAAGACGCCGCTCACGGCCATCCGCGCCGCCGGCACCGGACTGGTGGAGATGGGCAGGCTTTCGGCCGGTCAGTCAGAGCTGGTGTCGCTCATCAACGAGCAGACCACCGTGTTGAGCGAGCTGACCACGCGCCTGCTCACTACCGCGCGTCTCGACGCCGGCGAAGTTGCCATCCATGCCGAGGAAGTAACCGTGGGCTCGATGATCGAAGAGGTAGTGACCGGGTTGAAAGACCGCTTGGCCAGCATGAAGGTGGCGGTCGAAGTGGATGAGTCCCTGGCGCTGTGCTGCGACCGGCAGTTGATGGTCATGCTGCTGACCCAGTACATTGACAACGCGTGCAAGTACTCGATCTTCGGCACCACGATCACCATTCGCGCGGTGGTGGCCAATGCGGAGGCCATTTTTTCCGTGCACAGCTACGGGCCGGTCATTCCAATAGCGGACCGCGAGCGTATTTTCGACCGCTACTATCGGTCCGCCAATTACTCCAACCGCGCGCCGGGCACCGGAATCGGATTGTCGGTGGCCAAGCGCGTGGCGCAGATTCACGGCGGCTATGTGTGGGTGAGCAGCGACGAGCATGAAGGAACCACGTTCTTCGCAGCCATTCCGGCCGTCCCAGAGAAGGGAAATGTGCAATGAACCAGCAAGCCATACGTATCCTGATCGTCGATGACGAATCGGCCATTCGCAGGGCGCTCCGACCTCCGCTTGTCGAGCTCGGTTTTCAAGTGGCGGAAGCTTCGCGCGGCGAAGAGGCTCTGCAGGCGCTGCGCGCCGCCGTCCACGACGTGGTCCTGCTCGACATCAATATGCCGGGCATTGGCGGCATTGAGACGCTGCGCCGCATCCGCGCCTTTGCGCCGCGTCTGCCGGTGCTGATGCTCACCGTGCGCGACCAGGAAGAAGATAAGGTGGAGGCCCTGGATCTGGGCGCGGACGACTACGTCACCAAGCCCTTCAGCACGCGCGAGCTCATTGCGCGCATTCGCGCCGCGGTGCGCCGCGTGCGTACGCCGGCGCGCGCCGAGGACGCGCCGCTCGAGATCGGCGAGATTCGCCTGGAGCCCGCCAAGCGCACCGTGACCAAGCGCGGCGAGCAGGTGCGCCTTACCCGCAAGGAGTTCGACATTCTGCATTGCCTGATGAGCCGCGCGGGCCGCGTAGTGACCTATGCAAAGCTGCTTACCGCCGTGTGGGGCGCAGACTGCCGCGAAGAGGTGGAGTACCTGCGCACCTTCGTGCGGCAGTTGCGCAAAAAGATCGAAGACGATCCCGCGAATCCGCTCTATCTGCTCACCGACGTGTATGTGGGCTATCGTTTCGCGGATGCGCAGATGTTCCGTGAAGCCTCAGGCGTCGCGGCTCCGGAGGAAGACGGAGCGCAGCTTGACGAAGCGGAGTTCGGCGAGCAGAGCGCCCACGAGGGAGCGCAGGGAACGATCTCCAAAGGATGCTGAGAGACCGCGGCTACTCGTCGTAGTGCAGCAGGCTGAAGACGTCGTGCTCGGCAAAACGATCGCGGCCCTTGAGAAAATCCAGTTCCACGGCGAAAGCCAGGCCGGCGATTTTGCCGCCGAGCTGTTTGACCAGTTTCACGGTGGCTTCCATGGTGCCTCCGGTGGCCAGCAGGTCGTCGACAAGCACCACGCTCTGCCCGGGCGCAATCGCGTCCATGTGGATTTCGAGCGTGTCGGAGCCGTATTCCAGATCGTAGGTCACGCGCGCCACCGGGGCAGGCAGCTTGCGCGGCTTGCGCACGGGAACAAAGCCCGCATTGAGCCGGTAGGCCAGCGCCGGCCCGAAGATGAAGCCTCGCGCTTCGATGCCAAGCACAAGATCGATCTTCTGCGCGATGTAATGCGCAGCGAGCGCGTCAATCATCTGCGCAAAGCCGGTCTTGTCCTTGAGCAGCGTGGTGATGTCGTAGAAGAGAATTCCCGGCTTGGGAAAATCCGGCACCGTGCGCACCAGTTTTTTCAGGTCGTCGACATTTACCGGCTTCACTTGTTCAGACATGGCTGTGCTGCACTCCTCAATTCGCTCGCGGGCGGTTCAATCGTAAATTGCGTGGGAAGGGAACAGGCGGGATTCGGTTCATCTTCCTCATTGATTATAGAGGCCGAGAGGAGCTTGAGATTGCCGATCAGAAAGAAAGTGGCAGCGGCTTCTGCGGGATGTATACTCGCTCCACCAATTTTTCATCGCACTCAGTCACTCGCTGGACTGGAGGCAGCGTTGCGCGGATGTGGCACGTCCTTCAACTCGCATTTCGCCTGGCTCTTGCCGTTGCCGGTGCCTTTTGCCTGCTGACCGCGTGCCTGGCCTATCCCGGTGAGGAAGGCAAGATGCAGAGCGTGCTGGAAGACCTGTGGGCCAAGATAGACGACCGCCAGAAGGGCGCGCTCTCGGCCCACACAGTTTTTATGCAGCAGGTGGCGAAAGCAACGTCGCGCGGATTCGACGCCGTCTTCGGGCATGCGCTGCTATCGCGCCGGTGCCTCGGCGTCTCGGTTGCCTACTCGATTGCTTCGTTCGGAACGCTTGCATTTCTCGACAACTTCGCAAATGTAATCGCAGATAAAGGGCCATTACGGGATTCATGGAAGGGCGATGCTTCCAATGCACTCGCCGGTCTTAGCCTTGCCGCTGTCTACCTGTTCGTTGGGTCAATCCCGCTGATCTACAAGAAGTTTCGCTTTACCAAGGTATGGCTTTTTCTGATCTTGATTTCGCTTCCATTTCTTTGGGAGGCCATGCAGGATGATCCGGTGTGGACGCCGGCAAACCTGCTGCTGGACTTTGTGCCATGGGGTCTTATGGCTACAGTCGGGGCATTTGGCTGCGATGTATTGTTCATTGCGGCGACGCGCCGCTCGCTTCGATGGGCGGGCGAAATGCAGAAGACCTTCAAGATCGCGGCGGTGATCCTGCTTAACGTTTTGTTTGGTATCGGTCTGATGGTTGCGCCGTTAATCTATTCATTTGCCTATGTGGTTCTCGATGAAGCATGGGGTTTGTCTCGGCCAACATCGGTCAAATACAAGCTGGCGAGCGTTGTATTTGCCGTTGCGGGGTCGAACACCCTTGATTTTCTCGCTTCGATTGTTTTTGTTGTGCTGGCCGTGGTCCTGCTCATCCATCGGGCGTTGTGGCCGGTGCTGAATCGCTCGGTCTTTCGACTGCAGGAGATCGGCGCCAACGGGCGGCGCGCCATTCTGATCAGTCTGGGCGCAGGATTGCTCGGCGCGGCGCTCGGAGCTCACGCTCCTGCGTGGGCTCGAAAGGCTGCGGAGCTGTTAAAAGGCTAAAAGCTGGGCGCTACCACGCGCCATCGATGCGGAACGGTCCCAGTCTTTCCGCTTCGCTCTCTTCGAGAACGTGCTCGGTCACGCGATCGACGCGGCTACCGCGCGGGCCCTTGCGTAGGCTGGCGCGCAGCTCGTCCAGATCGGCCGGCTCGCCGGTTGCGACCACTTCCACATCGCCGTCCTCGGTATTGCGTACCCAGCCGCGCAGCTCCAGCTCGCCGGCCTCGCGCTGCACGAACCAGCGAAAGCCCACGCCCTGCACTCGTCCCTGAATCAGAAAATGAAGAACCATGCGTGAATGACCACAGACAGTTTTGCAAAGCCTGCTGCCGCTGCGCAAGGCGAGCATTCCGCTGAAAGCGAAAGCGCTCCCGGAATCAGCGCGCGGACGCGCTACACTAAAACCACGATGGTCTTCGTCCTCGACAACTACGACTCGTTCACTTACAACCTGGTCCAGTACCTTGGCGAACTGGGCGCGGAGGTCGAGGTTCGCCGCAACGACGAGCTCACGGTGGAAGAGGTCGAAGCGCTCAAGCCCGACCGCATTCTGCTCTCGCCCGGGCCCTGTACGCCGCATGAAGCCGGCATCCTGGTTCCGCTCATCCGCCACATGGCAGGTGCGCCGCGGCGAACGCCGATTCTGGGCGTCTGCCTCGGCCATCAGGCGATCGGCGAGGCCTTTGGCGGCCAGGTAGTGCGCGCCAAGACGCTCATGCACGGCAAAACCAGCGCCGTGGAGCACGACAACCAAGGCGTCTTCGCCGGCCTGCCCACACCGCTCACCTGCACCCGTTACCATTCTCTGATCGTGGCCGAGGAGACGCTGCCCGCCGAGCTTGCCGTGACCGCGCGTACGCCCGAGTCCACAGGCAAAGGCACAGTCATCATGGGCCTGCGCCATCGCACGCTGCCCATTGAAGGCGTGCAGTTCCATCCCGAGAGCGTGCTCACCGACGGCGGCCACCAGATGATCCGCAACTTTCTTGCGATGTAGGGACATGCACGCGACCGAGCGATGCCGGTTCACGCTCCGCGCCTGCGCGTTCTGCGCGGCAGCCCTTGTCGCATCTCTGTTGTCTGCGCGTCTCCCGGCGCAGTCCAGCTCAACGCCGGCGCCCATTTCTACCCTGCCCGTGCAGGGCCAGATCGCTCCAGCCGCAAGCCCGTCGCCAAGCGCATCCTCTGACCCGCCTGCCTTCATTACGCCGCCTATTGCCATTGTTCCACTCGACAGCAAAATCCCGGGCGCGGCGAGCCTGGTGACCGGCGCGCTGCAGGTATGGAACGGCCACGCCTATGTGACTTCGAGCGGCGCCATCACCGCCGGCGCAAATACCGCGCAGGTCACGCTGCCGTATCGCGGCACGCTGCGCATCTGCGCTTCCACTACGGTGAAGCTCGCCTCGGATGCGAGCGTGCCCGCCGGCGAAACGCCCGGGCTGCTCATGGCCATCGATCACGGCGCCATGGAGACCAGCTTTGCCACAGGCCGCAATGCGGACGTGATTATGACACCCGACTTCCGCATTTTGATTGGCGGTCCGGGTGCATCCGATCTGAAAGTGCGGTTGGGCGAGGGCGGCGATACGTGCGTCGACAACCCCGGAGCGAATGCGCCCTACGTAGTCGTGACCAGCCTCTTTGACAGCGGCCTTTATCGCGTGCAGCCCGGCCAGCGCGTCATGTTCCAGCACGGCAGCCTGCGCGACGTGGTCGATCAGGAGACCGAGCCCTGCGGCTGTCCTGCTGCGCCGCCCAATCCGGCAGCGAATGACTTCCCGCTGGCGCAGAGCGAGGGACTTGCACCAACGCCTGAGCCCAAAGCCGCGCCCAGGCAGCCTGGCGGTCTTTCTCCGCAGGCCACAGCGCCGCTGGTCTATATGGGCCCAGATCACGCGGCGCAACCGGCCGCGCTTCCGCAGCCGAAAGAAGCGACTGCTCCTGCTCCGGTGGTGCAAGCCACGCCGCCTGCCACGCAACCGCCTGACGGCGCGAAAAAGAGGGCTGGGAAGAAGCCCGGAGTATTCAGGCGCATCGGACATTTTTTCGCGCGTATCTTCGGCGCGGAGTGATGGATTCCCTCTACAGCTCCCGCGCCCGTTCAATGGCGCGAATCACCGCCTGCGCCTTGTTGATCGACTCCTGGTGCTCTAGCTCGGGAACGGAGTCTGCCACAATGCCCGCGCCGGCCTGCACGTAGCCCTGGCCGCCGATCGAGAGCATGGAGCGGATGGCGATGCAGGAGTCCAGATTGCCGGAGAAGTCCGCGTAGAGCACCGCGCCGCCATACGCGCCGCGCCGTGCCGGCTCCAGCTCTTCGATGATCTCCATGGCGCGCACCTTCGGCGCGCCGCTGAGCGTGCCGGCAGGGAAGCAGGCGCGCAGCGCGTCCACGGCCGTGAGCTCGGGCCGCAGCTTGCCCTCGATGGAGCTCACAATGTGCATCACGTGCGAGTAGCGCTCCACGAACATCAGCTTGTCCACCTTCACGCTGCCAAAGCGGCTCACCCGGCCCACATCGTTGCGGCCCAGGTCGACCAGCATCACGTGCTCGGCGCGCTCTTTTTCGTCGTGCATCATCTCTTCGGCCAGCCGGTCGTCTTCCGCCTCGGTTGCGCCGCGGCGCCGTGTGCCGGCGATAGGCCGGTACTCCACCTTGCCCTGGTGCACGCGCACCAGCAGCTCCGGCGAAGACCCTGCCAGCTCAATCGCTTGCGGCCGTTTCTTTAAGGGCGTTCGAGCTTTTTCCGCCTTCGCGCCGAGGCTCTCCTCCGGTGCGAAGCGCAGAAAGAACATGTAGGGGCTGGGATTCACGGTGCGCAGTGCGCGATAGACCTGAAAGCTGTCCACCCCCGGCTGCACATCGAAGCGCTGCGAAATCACGGTCTGGAAGACATCGCCGGCCGCGATGTATTCCTTGGTGCGCGCTACGGCGGCGAGATAGTCCTTCTTCGGCGTGCGGAACTTCACCTTGAGCTTGCCGGGCTTGCCGCGTCCAAGCCGCGGCAGCGGTTGCGTCAGCCGTTTTTCGAGCTTGTTGAGCCGGGTCACGGCCCGTTCGTAAGCCTGGCCGGGCTTGCCGCCGGTGACGTCGGCCGTCACCACCAGCCAGATCTCCTTGCGCACATGGTCGAAGGCCAGCACTTCATCAAAGAAGAGCAGGCAGGCGTCGGGAATGCCGAGCTCATCCTGCGCGGTTTCGGCCAGCTTTTCGATCTGGCGCACCGCATCGTAAGCAAAGTAGCCCACGGCGCCCGCTGTGAAGGGCGGCAAACCCGCGAGCCGCGCCGGTTTGTGGCCGCTCAGCGCCTTGCGCAGCACCTCGAAGACGTCGCCTTCGATGCGCGTGATCTTTTTGCCTTCGGTGACGACAATCTGCCGGCCGCGGGCCACAATGCGCTTGAACGGCGCAAGCCCGATAAACGTGTAGCGGCCCAGTTGTTCGCCGTTCTCGACCGATTCCAGAAGAAAGCACTCACGCTCACCCCAGGCCGCGCGCAGAAAAGCCGATACCGGCGTTTCGAGGTCGGCCGCAAGCGTGCGGCAGACGGGAACCAGGGTGTGCTCCTTGGCGAGCGCCAGGAACTCTTTGCGGCCGGGCTGAACTGGGTGGCTGGGCTTCACAGAGTCCAGTGTATCGAATGGGCAGGCTACACCGGCAGGCTGCGCGCCTGGTAGTTGCCGAGCCAGGCGGTCATGGCGCCGGGCGGCAGAGGCCGGCTGAACAGGTAGCCCTGCGCACGGTCGCAACCGCTCGCGCGCAGAAACTGCAACTGCTCTTCGGTTTCGACACCCTCGGCAGTAACGGCCATGCCCAGATCGTGGCCGATCTCGATAGTCTTCTGCACCATCACCCGGTCGCTGGTGTTCGAGTGCATGTTCTGCACGAACACCTTGTCGATCTTCAGCTCGGTGGCCGGAATGCTCACCAGGTGCTGCATCATCGCGTAGCCGGTGCCAAAATCGTCAATCGAGAGCTGCACATTCTTCATCCTGAGCCGCGTCAGAACGTCGAGGGCGTAAGAAGGTTCGCGCATCAGGCTGCTCTCGGTAATCTCCACCATGATGCTTTCGACAGGAACATCATGCTTTTGCGCCAACTGCACAAAGGTATCGGGAAACTTGAGATTCCTGAGCGATTGCAGTGAAACGTTGAGAGCCAGCCGAGGCGCCGGTTTGGCATTCACAGCAAACTGGCGCGCCTCAGACAGTCCGCGGTCGGCCATTTGCCAGCCGAATTCGTCCATCCCGCCCAGTGCCTCGAGCCGGGGAATGAAGGTGTCCGGCGCAAGCAGGCCCCGCCGCGGATGAGCCCACCGGGCCAGCGCTTCCAGCCCCTCCACCTCGCCGCTGCGCAGATCGATCTGCGGCTGATAGTAGAGCACGAACTCGTTTTTGCCCGCTGCCGCCAGAACGTCCTGCTCGGTTGGCTCGGTCCGGTCTTCGGGCTTCACGCTCTCCGCAACCGGCTTTGGACCGTGGCCGCGCAGCACCTCTTCCAGTGCGGCAAGGCCGAACGGCTTCTGCAGGTGGCCGGCAATCTTCAGGTCGAGCGCATGCGCGAGCTTCTCCGCCGTCTCGAGCACCCGCATGCTGATGCCGCTGATGAGCACAACGCTTGCCTTGCACTGCAGTTTGCCCAGCAGGCGCAACGCCTCGATGCCGTCCATCGACGGCATCATCAGATCGAGCAGAATCAGGGAAACGTCGGGCGTGAGCAGCCGCGGCAGCTCGGCGGCGTCGGTTGCGGCCGTGCACTGCATCCCCAGGGCCTCAGAGGCCGCCGTAATGAACTCTCCCATGCAGGCGTCGTCATCGATCACCAGAATGTGTTCAGCGGTCATTCGTGGGCCTTGGCCTGAGTCCTGGCCGAGCGTGGCGCTATGAAATGCCTTCTGCAGACTTCTTCCTTTTTCAGCGGTCAGAGCGGACTGACCTGTCCATCGTGCGCGGCTATCGTGGAACCGCACTCACAGACTTCCTCACCATATCGGCAAACTCCGTTCTTTGATAAGGTTTGTGCAGCAGCGGGCCACCTTCCAGCTTGCCGCTTCGCTCGGCAAGCGCCTCGGCAGGAAATCCCGAGGTGTAAATCACCTTGATGCCGGGACGCAGCTCGCGCACCTTGCGGGCCAGCTCGATGCCGTTCATCCCTCCCGGCATAATGATGTCAGTGATCATCAGGTCGATTGCCCCCGCCCGCTCCAGAGCGGCAAGGGCCGAGGCGCCGTCACCGGCACGGATCACCGTGTAGCCGAGTTCGGCAAGAAAGGCATCGGCGATGTCGAGCAGGTCCGCTTCGTCGTCGACCAGCAGCGCCGTCCCTCCCAATTTCTCAGCGGCGATCACGGTTGCCGGCTGCTCGGGCTCCGTTCGAGCTCCGTCGGCGAGGGGCAGATAAAGCGAAACCGTGGTACCGAAATCCAGCTCGCTGTAAAGGCGGATCGCTCCGCCCGACTGCTTGATGAACCCGTAGACCATGGCCAGGCCGAGTCCGGTGCCTTTGTCGCGCGGCTTGGTGGTAAAGAAGGGCTCGAAGGCGCGCTCCAGCGTCTCGTGCGACATGCCGTGCCCGGTATCGCTCACCGCAATGCGCACATACCGGCCGGCAGCAAGCTCGCCGGTTCGAGCCAGGGCATGATTCGGATTCAGCTCGGTGACATGCGCGGTCAGGATCAGCGATCCGCCGCGCGGCATCGCGTCGCGCGCATTCACCGCCAGGTTGAGCAGGGCGCTTTCGAGGGCGGCGGCATCCACAAAAATCTGCGGCAGGTCTGGATCGCACTGGACCGAGATCTTGATCTCGGGTCCGAGAGTGCGCGACGCCAGCTCCACCAGCTCGGAGATTGCCGCTTCGACCGTGACCGGGCCGGGGTTCAACTGCTCGCGGCGCGAGAAGGTAAGCAGTCTGCGGGTCAGCTCCGCGCCGCGAACCGAGGCGCGCTGTGCCGCCTGCACCCGCTTGAGCATGGCCTCGTCTCCCGCGGCTTTGCGCTCCAGCAGATCGAGGTTGCCGACGATGACGCCGAGCAGATTGTTGAAATCGTGTGCAATGCCGCCTGTTAACTGGCCCAGCGCCTCCATCTTCTGCGCCTGGCGCAACTGTTGTTCGAGGCTCTTGGTTTCGGTCACATCCGATGCGGTGATCAGCAGGCATTCAGTCTCGCCGATAGCGATGGTTTCCATCGAGATATTGAAGATGCGCGTTTCTCCCGATTTGGCTCGAAACGGAGCCTCCACGGATCGAACTCCACCCTGCTTCCGCACAAGTTCCAGAAGTTCGGCGCGTTGGCCGGGAATGACCCACAACTTGAGCTCGGAAGATGTGCGGCCCACAAGTTCGGCTTCTGCGTAGCCGAGCATCTGGAGCAGGGACTGATTGGCTTCGAGAAACCGGCCTTCGGCAATCGTGGTGATCGACATGCCGATGGGACTGGAACGAAAAGCCTTGGCGAACTTTTCTTCCGACTGGCGCGCCTGCTCTTCTGCCCGTTTGCGCTCGGTGATGTCGCGGAATGCGGTCACGCCTCCGCGTATGGCTCCGTCTTTGTTCCGCAGGGGACTGGCATAGATCTCGAGAAACGCGCCGTCCTGCATTTTTTCATTGCGCACGAAGATGATTGCGGAGTTGGGTCTGCCCGAGATGGCCAGCGAAAGCGGGTTCTGCTCGGTGGGTAGCGGGGTTACGGCGTCAGGACAAAAGACGCCGTAGTGGCTGTTCCACTCTTCGGCGGGTATGCCGCCCGGTCCAAGGCCCACAATGCGCTCCGCTGCGGGATTCCAGAGGATGAAGCGGCCCTGCTTATCCGCGGCCACCAGACCCTCCGACATACTGTTCAGCACCGATTCGAGCATGATGGTCTTCTCTTCGATGGAGCGTTTCGACTGCTCGAGCTCCTTGGCCTGTGCCTCCAGCAAACTCGCCTGGGCGAGCAATTGCGCGTCGGCTTCTTTGCGTGCGGTAATATCGACTACGCACTCGAGCATGCGCGTGGGCTGTCCCGTTTTGTCGCGATAGAGAATCCACAAGGCGGAAACGATCATGCGGCTACCGTCATTGCGTCTATGGATCAGCTCACCTTCCCACTTGCCGGTTTCGAGGAGCCTGCTCATGATCTCTTCGACCGGTTCCGGAAACTCAGTCTGAAACAGCTCATGCGTCACACAGCCAAGCGCCTCGCCCGACGTGTAACCGTAAACTTTCTGCGCGCCCTCCGGCCAGAAAACAATGCGGTCCCGCATGTCTCGTGCAAAGACCTGAGCCGCGTTGAGCAACAGTGCCTGTTCGCGCAGCGATTCTTCGGCGCGAATGCGGTCGGTCACGTCGCGCACGATCACGGTGAATAGCTTGTGGCCGCCCGACTCAAGCTGCGAGATGGACGCTTCGATCTGGAACTCCTCGCCGCTGGCGCGCACCGCCCAGAGCGAGCCGAGCCCGCCCATGGCCCGGGCGGTCATTCCCGTATCGCTGAAGCGGTCGATGTGGCTGGAGTGATTCGCGCGGAAACGCTCG
>Ga0335075_10016034_pt1 | contig 11214 bp, 8 predicted proteins | sample Lox_Sample_24_FD_206723 | JGI IMG/M metagenome (GOLD analysis project Ga0335075, IMG submission 206723) | Soil microbial communities from Loxahatchee National Wildlife Refuge, Florida, United States - Lox_Sample_2.4 | ecosystem: Environmental > Terrestrial > Soil > Wetlands | place: USA: Florida... | reverse complement strand
ACCTTTTTTAAGCTGGCCGACGAAGCCTTCATGATGTGTCGCCCGACGGTTGGCGAGCCCGTAAAGGTAATCTTGTCAACACCCGGATGCTGTACCAGCGCCTCACCGGCGCCGCTGCCCTTGCCGCAAACCACGTTGAATGCGCCGGCAGGTACGCCAGCCTCCGTGAACAACTCTGCGACCCGCAGCATGCTGAGGGAGGTGAGCTCTGAGGGCTTCACTACGAGCGTACAGCCACAGGCAAGTGCGGGCGCCACTTTCCAGATGCCGATCATCAGCGGGAAATTCCAGGGAATGATGGCCCCTACGACCCCGACCGGCTCACGCAACGTATAGGTCAGCGCGTCGGTACGTGTGGGAACAACCTGACCTGTGATCTTGTCGCACCAGCCTGCGTAATAGCGCACCGTATCGATGACTGCCGGCATATCCTGCCGACGGACCGTCGCGAGCGGCTTACCGGCATCCAGACTCTCCAGCTCGATGAGTTCCTCCTGATGCTGCTCGAGCAAGGATGCGGCCCGCTGCAGGATCAGTCCGCGCTGCGCAGCCTTGCAGCCACTCCATTCCTTTAATGCCGCCCGGGCCGCACCAACCGCGATATCGACGTCTTCATTGTCCGCTTCTGCAACCTGGGCAATCGGGGATTCGGTCGCTGGATTGAGATCGATCGAGTAGCTGTTGCTTTTCGGGCGCGCGTATTTTCCATTGATGAATAGGTCATGCTGCTTGAGTTCGACTGGACGATCCATTACGGGTTCTCCGTGGTTAGTCGCGGTGCTCTACCAGGCTGACAGCGGACCAAGGCGTTTCAGCGGCGAGTTATCCGGTTTCTGGTCTACGCCTTGCGCGTACCGCGCCAGAAATTCATCGGGTCTCGGTAAAGTTATTCCAGGAAGTCGCAATACCTCTCAACATGCGTGGCAAGATCGAGGGTATGTTGACGCGTCAGGCGCTCCGCCAGCTCGGTGTCGCGTCGTTCGAGCGCTTCGATGATTTTAAGATGATCGATAATTGAGCGGCTCGCCCGGTCATTCTGGCTGATCGTGGCTCGACGAATGGCACGCACGTGCATCAGCAGGTTTTCCGTGGCATCTATGATGGTCTGCGATCCGCCGAGCGCGATTACGGCGGTGTGAAACGCGATGTTCGCTTCGGAGTAGTCATGCAGGTGCTCGGAAGGCGGCGAAGCCCGAAACTCATCGAACAGATGCCGCAGTTTCGCGATTTCCTGATCCGGCGCATTGAGGGTTGCCAGACGTGCCGCCATTGATTCGAGTGCCGCCCACATCTGTATCATCTCGATCATTTCGCGTTTTGACTTGCGAAGGATGTAGATCCCGCGTCGCGGTATCGTGCGAATGAATCCCTGTTGCTCCAGGAGAGACAATGCCTCCCGTATTGGTGTGCGGCTCACACCAAGGGCCAATGTCAACTGGCGCTCATCGATGCGCAGTTCCTGATTCGGGTCATAGACATTGGTATCGGCAATGGCGGCTTTTATGAGCGCGTATGCCTGGTCCCGCAGGCTGACGGCATTTACCGGTTGCAGTGCCAACGAAGCTGGCCGAGGTGACTTTGAATCCATGCCCCATTCTAAGAGTCGTTAGATTGGCCATTCATCACGTGGGTCCACGCCGGGAGCGGTTGAACTCACTTTATATATTGTATATCATAATTCTTAAGTGAAGATGAACTGACGATCCCGGTCTGACTCAGGGTCCGGATGCCCCAACAGTGCCGGCCTGCCCCGCGATGAGGCATCCACACGGCGTCCTGACTGTACTACTGAGAATGGTCGCCTCCGAGCGTCGCCTTTTCGTGTTCCATGCCCGTAACCGTCCATATCGACGATAAGCCATACGTGCCGGTGCCACCGCACCTATCGCACCTGAAACCGCTTAACCTGGACTTCAGTCACCGCTGCCGCCATAAGACCCCGCCAATCCAGTCACAAGCCAGAGGACCCGATGAGCACCGCCACCGCCGCGTCGGATGAGCCCAAACCTTCCACTGCAGAGGACACCTTACGTAGAAAGAGTCGCGATGCAGCCGTGATCTCAGGCGGCCACCTGGTCGCCAGGGCGCTCAGGAATGAAGGCGTCGATACCATCTTCACGCTCTGTGGCGGCCATATCATTGATATCTATGATGGCTGCCTCGATGAGGGGATCCGCATCATCGATGTCCGCCACGAGCAGGTTGCTGCGCACGCGGCAGATGGTTATGCGCGTCAGACCGGCAAGCTCGGCTGCGTCGTCACGACAGCCGGCCCAGGTTGCACCAATGCCGTCACTGGTATTGCCACCGCCCTTCGCTCCGAGAGCCCGGTACTGCATATCGGTGGCCAGGGAGCTCTTACACAACACAAGATGGGGTCACTGCAGGATCTTCCGCACGTCGACTTGATGACTCCAATCACCAAGTTTGCCGCGACAGTTCCCAGTACGGAACGCGTTGCGGACATGATTTCGATGGCGGCTCGCGAGGCATTCAATGGGGCACCGGGTCCTGCATATCTGGAAATCCCGCGGGACGTTCTTGATCGCGAGATAGATGCGACCACCGCCGTGATCCAACGGCCCGGCCATTATCGGGCGTCCACGCGATCTATTGGCGACCCGCGCGACATCGAAAGATTGGCAGACATCCTCATCAACGCGGAGCGCCCGGCGATCCTTTACGGACAACAGGTCTGGCTCGCCCGCGGCCACGCAGAAGCCATCTCGTTGCTGCGCAGCCTCGACATACCCGGATATTTCAATGGCGCCAGCCGTGGGCTCTTGCCGCCCGGCGATCCACATCACTTCGATCGCACGCGTGCCCAGGCGTTCAAGAATGCCGACGTATTGGTCATCGTCGGCACACCCTTCGACTTTCGCATGGGATACGGCAAACGCATTGCCAGGGACTTGCAGCTGATCCAGATCGATATGGATTATCGGACCGTCGGGAAGAATCGGGATATCGACCTGGGGTTGGTAGGTCACCCGGGTGCGATCCTCGGCGCCGTACTGGAGGCGACCTCCGGCAGGCTCAAAGACCACAAGAAGCAAGCGCGCCATCGATGGCTCAAGCAGCTGAGGGAAGCCGAAGAGGTGGCGACTGCCAAACTGATGCCTATGTTCAGGTCTGACAGCACTCCCATCCATCCATTTCGCGTGGCCTGGGAATTGAACGAATTTCTGGCCGAAGACACGATTTTCATCGGCGATGGGGGGGACGTCGTGACCATATCTGCCCAGGCGGTTCGGCCGCGCGGACCCGGGCAGTGGATGGATCCGGGGGCACTCGGATCCCTTGGGATCGGCACCGGCTTTGCGATCGCGGCAGGACTTGCCAACCCCTCCAAGGAAGTACTCTGTTACTACGGTGACGGGTCTTTCGGCATGACGGCCTTCGATATGGAAACTGCCAATCGTTTTGGCGTCCCCTATCTTGCGGTCATCGGCAATAATTCTGCGATGAATCAAATCCGATATGGTCAACTCGCCAAATATGGGGAGGAACGCGGAAGCGTCGGCAATCTTCTCGGCGACGTCCCCTTCGGCAAATTTGCAGAAATGTTGGGTGGTTATGGCGAGGAGGTTCGCGACCCGGCGCAGATCGCTCCGGCGCTGCGACGCGGTCGCGAAGCCGTGCGCGCGTCGCGCCGATCAGCAGTGATCAATATCTGGGTTGATCCACGGGAATACGCTCCCGGAACGAAGAATCAGACGATGTACAAGTGATGGGTGAGCACCCGGCGCCATCTTGGCACCGGGCCAGTATCGAACCCAGTAGAAAGCGCTGCCCACGACAGCTGCGAAAACCAGAACGGACGCCAGCATGTGCCGGCGTCCGTTCTACGCTGGGCGGCTAAATCCGAACCATTCGGCTTACCCCAGCGTTGCCCCGACCTCGGGGATCGGACCCACACACATATACGGTCCTCCCCGCGTCGAAAAGCGGTGAGCGCTGGGAAGCAGGTAGACATACTCCGTCGGCAGCACCCACGGCCTCTGCAGGTAGTCCGGATCCTTGACCGTGACGTCGTAGCTCATCCGGTCGCCCTGCCGGTGCAGGCGCTCGATGGTCTCAAGGTTGTAGCTGCCCGGATATCCGGCTCGACTGAGCCAGGTCTGACCATCGTAACCCACGGTGTCCACCACGAGCGTGTCGCCGTCCCAGTGGGACGCAGGATCACCCTGCGCGGTGCCGTCCGGATCGGGCTTGACGAACACGGGCCCCGCAGGGATGTCGCGGTAAGTGTTGGGTGTACCCACGGCTCCATTGAAGAACATCAGGAAATCACGCGAAGTTTCCACGATCCTCACCGGCGGACCCAGGCGCGGCGGCGTGACCTCCGTGCATTGGAGGTAGGGATCAAGGGTCGCAGCGTGGGCTTGGTTGTAATGTATCTGCGACCAGTACTGCGGCTTGTAGAGCGGGATGTCTTCGCCCTGTTGCCCAAGCAGGAAGTAGTCGTTCTCGAAGTTCGAAAAAATGCCGTGACGCGCCGGAAAGTTGAGCTGATCGGGATTGTTCGACCCAGGCCCTCTAAGGTTGGCCCGGCGCGCACCCCAGAAGCCACTCAGGTCCGGATGTCCGTCGATCTGCGGGGTCGTCCCCGCGGCCACGTCCACCGCTGGGACGCCAAAGCCACCCCCGATAAACTCATGATTGTCGCTCGGCGACGGCGGCGGGAATGGAGCCTCGAATGCCGGCGCCGGGAATACCTCGTAGTCGGCCAGCTCCGATCGAATGATGTGCAGAGCCTCGTGCGGATGCCCGTCAATCGTCTCCACGATGTGTCTCGGAATCATCAGCCCGTACTGATTCACATCGTGATAGTCGCTGTACTGATCCACGATCCGGTGGTGACCCACCCGCTGCGTCACCGTCGCGGGTCGGTAGTTCCGGTCCAGTACCACCGTCGTGCTTACCCCATCCACCGGCAGCTTTAACGTCACCGCGCCGCTTCCGGTGTCGTGTACCTTGATCTGAGTGGGATTGAGATTCGTGATGGCGTTGACGATCCCAAAGGGCGTGCGCCCCAGCTGCAGTTGTCGCTGCCTGGCGAGCTTATCGGCCGAGTGCGTGCCCACCCCGGGGGTGCTCTCATCCCACGCTTCATTGCCTCTCACCACGCGAATCAGCCGGATCTTGCCCTGCGGCCCCGTGGCCTCGATGTCCTCGCGCGCCGCGTCTTCGTGCAGGCTCACCCCGTAGGTGTACTGGGTCACCTCATAGGTGTGGCCCTCCTCCACGATCTGCCCGCAACCGCCATAACGCAGGCGGTTGATCCCGTGGAGAGTTTCGGCCGCTCCATCCCCGCGGATGAAACCCATCTCATCCTCGACCATGCGCAGGATCGCCGCTTCGCCCTGCGGCCGGTCCTTGTCAGTGACTGGCGGCACGCCTGCCTGATACGGCACGCCTGGCGCGATGTCCCTGAATTGATCCTGCAATGCCTTGGACGCGAGCGGCGGTTCCTCGCATGTCGGCACTGCTGCCTTCACCGGCGGCGCTGTCAGCAACGCCAGGCCTGCCGTGATCCCCAGCACGGCGGCTGACCCTCCGCGCCATCCGACTCTCCCACTGCCCCGCCGCGAAGAGCTTCCCAACCAGCTCACCCCGCTCCGCCCCGCCCGCTTACGCATGATTTCCTCTCCTTTATAGGTTCCGCGATCGCCAAATTTGCCTTATAATATATGGTATACGGCGAATTGATATCTGATATATATGGCACGGGAAGTCGTGCCCGGGTGCTTTGCGCTCCTTGAGCAAACATCCGATTGAGAGCACCGGACAACATCATTGGGGGGACGGGAAATGACTGGTAGAACCAGCGGATTGCTCAGGTGGGTGACGACCCTTTCTGTTTTGTCCAGTGCCCTGATTACGGCGCTACCGGCGTTTGGCCAAAGCGCAAGCGACCAGACCGCCACCGCAACTGACCAGACTACAGCTCAGACCGGCGCGGACGCGGGTACGCTGCAGGAGGTGGTGGTCACCGCCGAGCGCCGCGCGGAAGACATACAGACGACGCCAATTTCCGTCGTCGCAGTTTCGGGCGACCAGCTGCAGGCGCAGCAAATTAGCAGCGTCCAAAGTTTGCAACAGGTCGCGCCAAACCTGACGGTCACGAACGGCGGCACCACCCAATACGTAAACATTCGCGGTATCGGCTACTCACCGGTGGGTGGTGATGGGCAAAACGGTATCGCCATGGTTCACGATGGGTTGTCCAATAACGAAGACGGTGTGGGACTCAACGTACCCTATTACGACATCGCCGATGTCGAGGTCCTGCGTGGCCCGCAGGGCACGTTTGCGGGCGTCAATTCCACCGGCGGGGCCATAGAAGTCACCTCTGCAGATCCCAACTTCAGGGGTGTGAACGGTTACGCAACTGCCCAGGTGGCTACCTACAGTGATACGCGATTCCAGGGGGCTGTGAATCTACCCGCGAGCGACACCGTTGCCTTGCGGCTTGCCTTGAACGAAGAGACGAGCGGTAGCTACTTCTACGATGAAGGAGCCGAGGAGGATGGCCCCGATTTGGGCGGCCCACATTTTCTCCCGGGCAGCGGTCCCACGTCGACCAAGACGATCATCGATCCGGGTAATATTGATAATAGGGATGCACGCCTCGGCGTGCTGTGGAAGCCCACCAACAACTTCCAGTCGCTGACGAAGATCGAAATCGATAACCAGGACTCCCAGGGCGTTCCCGCCCAGCCCAATATCAATTCCTTCGCGCCACTGCCCGGACAGCCCTGTCCCAAAGGGGAGGGAACCGCACCCGTTTGCCACAATCTCTATTATCCGGGCTACTCGGGGTCCCCCTATGTGCTCAACAACTGGGATACCGGTCTGCTCGACGATCAGAGCATCGATTTCTATGGTGAGGAACTGCGCTACACGCTACCAAACGACGTCGTGTTGCGCTCGATGACCGGTGACCAGGAAATCAACGTCTACACGAACAGCTCCTCGACCAATGACGCGATAAATTATGGTTACACCTATGCAACCCAGACAGTTCACACCTACAGCGAGGAGCTCGACGCGATTTCGCCCACGACTGGCAAGTTCAGCTGGATAGCTGGCGCCGCCTGGGCCTTCAACCGCGAGGAGTTCACCAGCTTCGGCGAGAACTACGGCCCTCCGTACACGCCGGCAGCTCCGGACATCACGCTGTGGAATCGCGAATTCCTCTGGATCAAAACGGAGGGCTTGTTCGGCCAGATGACCTGGCAGTTCACTCCCACGCTGCAGCTGCTGGTCGGGGTCCGTGAGAATTGGGACCAGGAGCCCTCTCACGCCGGAGGATTGGTCCTCGCCCTGCCGCCACCCTATCATTCGGTGTTGACGTCCAACTCGATCGGTTGGAAAGACAGCTTCACGCCAACCGGCAAAGTGGGACTGAACTGGACGCCGGTGCCGGGGCAGTTCTTCTATGTTTTCTGGGCGCGTGGTTACAAGCCGGGCGAAAACAACCAGGGTAGTACGCCACCCGCCAACAAGGAGACTACCCACGACTATGAATTCGGATGGAAGGGCACGCTGGCCGGCGGCCACGTGCTGACGCAGGTCGGTGGGTACTATACGCAGTACTATTCCATGATCGAGACCATCTTCGACCCGGAAAACGCGACATCGTCGGCGGGGTCGAATATCCCCTTCTCCATCATCAAGGGAATCGAGGCCTCGATGCAGTCGCACGTGGGACACTTCGGCCTCAATGTGAGCACGGCCCTCAATAAGTCAATTCTGGGACCGCTCATTGACGCCGAAACCTACAAGTTTCCGTCAACGTACGGGATAACCAACCAGTGCGTCCCCGGACAGGTTCCCAACGCGACCAACAGCAATTGTACTAACTACAATCCGTACTTATTGTCGCTGTCCGGCGAAGAGCTGCCGTTTGCTCCCCTGTTCACCGCTAATGCGAGCATTCAATACGAGATTCCTCTCGGCGCCATGTCGTTGGTGCCGCGCGTCGTGTACGCGTACCAGGCCAAGAGCTATTCAAGCCTGTTTCAGAGCGACAACTATTTCCTGCTGCCGGCACATTCCGTATGGAGCGGCTACCTGGATTGGAACGCCGGTCGATGGACGGCGACGGCCTATGCAACCAACCTCGCAAATGCGGTATACCTAAACGGCCCTGGTCTTTACAGCAATCCGAGACAGATCGGGCTCCAGGTAAACGCAACCTTCTGAGGTGCGGGACAGCAATTGAGGGGTCGCGTACCCCCAGGAGGATAGATTGATGAATATGCTGAAGCAGGCGACCATGGCAATGGTGCTGGCGACGGGTGCCGTGGGTCTCGCCGAGGCCCATCATGCGGTTAACTCGCAATTCAATGCGAATGAAACCATGCCATTCACGGGCGTGCTGGAGAAGACATTTATCGGCAACCCGCATAGCTACCTGTACTTCGTGCGCATGGTCAACGGTCAGCAGGAACACTGGACCTTCGAGACCGATGCGGTGGTGGCGCTGAAGCGGGCAGGTTTGTCGGTTCGCGATAGCCTGAAGATCGGGGACCCCTATTCGATTACCTACAACCCCTCCCTGGACGGCGCGACCAGCGGTCTGATGACGGCGATAAAGCTTCACGACGGGCGCGTCATTTCCATGTCGGCGAAGAACCAGCAGAACGCGGCCAACAATATCCTGAATGCGCAGAAACTTCTGAACGGGCCACAACCCGGTCAGCCATAGCAGGGCTGGGCGCACCGCACGGTGCCGTAATAGACGCTTGCCGGAAATCCACGCCGATTCGGCACGACGCGTCAACGTGCGGGCAGCCTCGAGGGACAACCTTTTGAGTCTGACGTTTAGTCGGGCTGCCCTCGTAATTTTGGTTCATGTCGGGCCGCTCATGAACCGGCCGGGGCGAAAGAGATCAATCGGCGCCTCGGTGGCCCGCTTTGTCGAGAGGTCTGCCAGGATTTCACCGAACAGGCTCGCAAACTTGAAACCATGGCCGGAGCACGCCGAGGCGATGACAATCTGCGGATGTTCTGGATGAAGCCCTAATACGAAATGGCCATCCGGAGAGCGTGTGTATATGCAGGTGGTCGAGCGGCAAGCATCACCGGCTGCGGCAGGGATATATCGTTCGATGACGGCCTTTAGATGAGCCTTCTCTTCAGCCGACGCATCCGCCCGCAGGACATCGGGTCCCGACAGGGTACCAGCGGATAAGTGAGAGGCGATCTTGACCCCGCTGCCGAAAATATCGGGAAATCCGTAGATGAGATCATCGGGCGTCTGAAGAAAGAACACGGGCATGCGGTCGGGGTGGACCCACCGAGCATCACGCGGTCGGAACCACACGAGGGGTTGTCTCGTCAGTGTCAGATGGTTGCCCAACTTCGGCAGCAGGCTGGTCATCCAGGCGCCGGCCGCGAGCACGGCCGAACCCACATCGAAATGTTCACCGGTTGCAAGCTTGATCCTTACAGAGTCCCCGACCGGCTGGACGGCCGTGACAGGCGTGCGGGTGCGAATTGCGGCTCCTCGGGCGCTTGCCGCACGGAGGAACAATTCGATCGCCTTCTCAGGCTGCAACACACCGCCGTCGGGCTGGTACACACAACGCCAGTCATTCGGGATCGAAAAGGCCGGAAAGCGTTCATTTACCTCTGAGGGCTGCAGCACCTCGTGCGGCAATTGGTGCTCGAGTGCCGAGCGGATCGAGCCCTCGATCGCGGGAGCCCCCTTGAAGCCTGCCTCGAGCACACCCGTCACGCTCAGCACCCCCTCGCCCGTGAGGGCCTCGAGCGCTCGCCAGTGTTCGTAGGCCAGACGAAGCAGCGGCACGTAAGCCGGATCTTCGAAGTAGGCCAGGCGGATGACGCGGCTCTCGCCGTGCGATGAGCCGCGATCGTGCGGGGGTTCCAGGCGATCGATGCCGATGACATGCAGCCCGCGTTTAGCCAGCGCGTAGATCGTCGCACTGCCCATGGCGCCCAGACCAATGACGGCAACGTCCCATGCGTTCTTCATACCGTATCAATCCCGTCTGGAAAGGCGAGCTCGCAGAGCCATCCTGATCCCAAAGGCCTCCTGAAACGAGCCCTGCGCCGCTGGCCATGCTTTACAACGTCCGCGATCTCCCCATCAGAAACCGCCCGGTACTCGGCCCCTTACGGCAAAAGCACGCGCACCGCAGGCCACGCGGCCCATGGTGTCCGTGGGCAAACGCTCGCGCATGCGTGTCTTAAGTCGTCCGTTGTCCTCTGCTGAGAGGGTGCCAAATATCCTCGCGACGCTCGGGCCACCCTGCGCAATTGTCCAGTAGTCCTCGAAGCTTTCGAAGCTTCGTGTAACGGAGATCTCATGCATGCTGACGTCCTCGAGGGCCGCCTGAGACCAGATTTCCCGCATGATCTCCGGGCGGGAGGCTTCGGGGCTCGGCGGCATCGGCACGTCGACGCCCATCGCTCGCAACTCGGCCTGGAGGGCATAGTAGGGAAATCCCCCGCCAGCCATGTCCCAGGCGTACGCGGCGACGAGCCCCCCCGCGCACGTGACGCGCGCCATCTCCCTCACGCCCTGTTTCGGGTCCGGCACGAAGAAGATCACCAGGGGCATCACCGAGACGTCGACGTGGTCGGCAGGGAACGCAAGCGCCATCGCATCACCCATAGAAAACTCTGCATCGCGCAAGCTCGGCGTTCGTCTTGCGAACTCGAGCTGAGCGGGGGACGGATCAACGCCCCAGAGCCTTGCGGGTTCGCACCGCCCGGCGATCAGCTCGGTGAAGGCCCCATTGCCACAGCCCACGTCTAGCCAGCGCAGTCCTGGCCGTGGCGCAAGCCAGTCGAGAAATCGCTCTCCGACCTGCTGACTCCAGACGCCCATGTAGCGCTGATACGCCGCACCATCGTCGAATCGGATTGAAGTGCTGGTCATCGGTCCCTTGCCCATTCCAGAGTTCTAATGCGCCCTGTGCACAGGGTCGACGTGGCAAGCGAGCCACGTCTCCTTCGAAGATGATAAGGGATTAGTGTCTGGGGGTGGTCCTCTGGCTAGTTGGAGGAAATACGGCCCGGCAGTGCTCTGGGCCGGAGCGGGCAAAACGGAAAAGAGCTCTATGGCAATTGGAATCGGCGGCAGTAGCGCGAAGGTCATCACAACTGCCGATCACTGAAGATATATGGCGTATAGCGAAGCGGCGAAACGCAATCCCGAATCATTAAAGAGTCATTAAA
>Ga0335075_10016033_pt1 | contig 11214 bp, 8 predicted proteins | sample Lox_Sample_24_FD_206723 | JGI IMG/M metagenome (GOLD analysis project Ga0335075, IMG submission 206723) | Soil microbial communities from Loxahatchee National Wildlife Refuge, Florida, United States - Lox_Sample_2.4 | ecosystem: Environmental > Terrestrial > Soil > Wetlands | place: USA: Florida... | reverse complement strand
GCCGAGTAGTCGCCGTAGTTGCCTGCGGCGAGCAGGACGAGCGTCAGGACCAGATTGGCCAGGGCCAGCAGGGTGGCGACGTTGGTGCGCAGTGACACGAGGAGAAACATCGCCGCCACGATCGCGAACGTGTAGAGCAGCAGCCCCGTCGCGTGGCCGGCCTGGGCGGTCGGCACCGACTTGGCGAACCACTCCAGGTAGGCCGGCAGGACGATCCAGAAGCTCGCGAACGTGGAGAACAGGGCGCCGTTGAGCGTGTCGCCGCTGCCGATCTGGATCAGGGCGGCGGCGAGTTGCGTGATCCCGCCGAAGACCAGGCCGGTAGCGATGACGATCGGCACGACGGCATGGGGCACGGCGCCCGCGTTCAGCAGGCTGAACATGAACGTGATCACGGCGAACGCGATCAGGCACAGCGGCGGCGTGTTGACCCGGCCTGCGACTCTCATGTGGCCTCCAGTTGCGGCGGGTCAGGCGCCGGAGACGCCGTGGCCGACCATGGACAGCGGGTTGACCACGGAATCGAACGTCTTCTCGTCGACGTGGCCGCTGGCGAGGGCGGCCTGCTTCAGCGTCTGGTTGTTGGCGAGCGCGGACTCGGCGATGTGCGCGGCGTTCTGGTAGCCGATGACCGGGCTCAGCGCCGTGACCAGCATCAGGCTCTCGCTCACGTAGTGCGAGATCTTGTCGCGGTTGAGCTTGGTGCCGCTGACGGAAAACGTGCGGAACTTCTCCATCCCGTCGGCGAGGATGCGCGCCGAGTGGAGGAAGTTGTTGATGATCACCGGCCGCATCGCGTTGAGCTCGAAGTTGCCCTGGCTGCCGGCGAAGGCCACCGCGGAGTCGTCGCCGAGCACCTGGATCGCGATCATCACGATCGCCTCGCACTGGGTCGGGTTGACCTTGCCCGGCATGATCGAGGAGCCCGGCTCGTTCTGGGGCAGCAGCAGCTCCGCGAATCCCGTGCGCGGACCTGAGGCAAGCCATCGCATGTCGTTGGCGATCTTCATCAGGGCGACGGCCAGCCCGCGAAGCGCACCGTGCGCCCGCACCATCGGGTCCAGTGATCCCTGCGCCATGAACTTGTTCCCTGCCGTCACGAACGGCTTGCCGGTCAACTCGGCGATCCGCGCCGCGACGTCGCCGCTGAAGCCCTTCGGTGCGTTCAGCCCCGTCCCGACGGCGGTGCCGCCGAGCGCAAGCGCCAGCAGGCCCGTCCGGGCGTGCTCGATGTCGTCGATGCAGGCGCGCACCTGCGCGGCGTAACCGGACCACTCCTGTCCCACCGTCAGCGGCACCGCGTCCTCGAGGTGCGTGCGGCCGATCTTGACGACGCCGGCCCACTCGCCGGCCTTTGCCTCGATGGCGGCGGCGAGCTGGCCGGCCTGGGGCAGGAGATGGTCGTCGATCTCTCGCACCGAGGCGATGTGCATCGCGGTCGGGAAGCTGTCGTTGCTTGACTGGCCCATGTTGACGTCGTCGTTCGGTGCGACCGGCCGCTGGGTGCCGAGCGTGCCGCCAAGCAACTGCGAGGCACGGTTGGCGATGACCTCGTTGACGTTCATGTTGCTCTGGGTGCCCGACCCCGTCTGCCAGACAAAGAGGGGGAAGTGCTCGTCAAGCTGCCCCGTGATGGTTTCCTCGGCGGCCCGCACGATCGCCTTCTCCTTCCACCCGGGCAGCCGCCCGGCAGCGGCGTTCACCAGCGCCGCCGCCTTCTTCACGTAGCCGTAGGCGTGGTACACCTCCTTGGGCATGCGGTCACCGCCGATGGAGAAGTGAATGAGCGACCGCTGCGTCTGCGCGCCCCAGTACCGGTCCGCGGGCACCTCGACCGTGCCCATGCTGTCGAATTCCTTCCGCTTACCGCTCGCCTGGATGCCGATGGGTATCTCGCGTATCGCGGTGACCGGCTGGCTGCCCTGGCTCACGGCTGGTCCTCCCCGTCGCTGGCCGGGTAGACGGGCTGCCACATCGCGTCGTGGACCGCTTGAACGAGGTTCTCGTGTGACTTCGTCGCCACTCCGTCCTTGGCCGCGGCGCGGGCGACCGCGAGCGCTACCGTGGCCGAGGACGCCCTCAGGTTCGAGACGGGCGGCAGCAGGGAGGCACCCGGCTTGGACACGTCCACCTGGCTGGCGACCGCCTCGGCGGCGGCTAGCAGCATGGTGTCGGTCACGTGGCGGGCGCCGGAGACGATCGTGCCGAGGCCGAGCCCGGGGTAAAGCAGCGCGTTGTTGGCCTGCCCGATGTGGTACGCGACCCCGTTGTACTCGACCGGCGGCACGGGGATGCCGACGGCGATCAGCGCTCTGCCTGCTGACCAGGGGATCGCGTCCGAGGGCATGACCTCGATGCGGCTGGTGGGGTTGGACAGCGGCAGCAGGATCGGGCGCTCCACCCCTCGCGCCTGGGCCCTGACGACGTCCTCGGTGAACGCGTTGTGCGCGGTCGAGGTGCCGATGAGGATGGTGGGCTTGACCTGCTTGACGGTGGTGAGCAGGTCGATCTCCCCGTCGGCCCATGAGCCGACCTCGGACTTCGGCCGCGCGTAGACCCGCTGGTAGTCCGGCAGGTGCCGCATGTCGTCGGTCACCAGGCCGCGGGTGTCAACGAGCCAGATGTTGCTTTTCGCCTGGTCGGCCGTCGCGCCGTCGCGCAGCATCGCCGCGTGGATCTGGTCGGCCATCCCGGTACCCGCGGTGCCGGCGCCGAAGACCACGAGCCGCTGCTCGGCCCAGCGTCCCTTCGTCACCTTCAGTGCGGAGAACACCGAGGCCATGACGATGGCACCGGTGCCTTGCATGTCGTCGTTGAATATTCGGTAGGTCTTGGCGTTCTCGACCAGGATCCGCCGCGCGTTCGACGGCCCGAAGTCCTCAAAGTGCAGCAGGGCGTTCGGGAAGAGCCCGGAGGCCGTCTCGAGGTAGCGGGCGATGAAGTCGTCATACCTTTTGCCGCTCACCCGCGCATGGCGGTTCCCCAGGTACCCCGGGCTGTTGAGCAGCTGCTCGTTGTCGGTGCCGACGTCCAGGTTGACGGCGATCACCCGGTCGGGGTCGATGCCGGCCGCGGCCGTGTAGACGGCGAGCTTCCCGACGGAGATGTCGGTGCCGTTCACGCCCCAGTCCCCGATGCCGAGGATCTCCTGCGCATCGGACACCACGATCAGGTCCACGTCGTCCGGGCCGAGACCGAGCGACTCGAACGAGGCCCGTATATCGTCCGGGCGGTCGATCGACAGGTAGACCGCACGCGAGTCGCGGAAATCGACCGACCACTGCTGTATGGCGTCGCCGACGGTGGGGTCGTACACCACGGGCAGCAATTCGGCGAGGTGGTCGCCGAGCAGCTTGTAGTACAGCACCTGGTTCTCGTTGTGTACCTGGTTGAGGTAGACGTACTTGTGCAGGTCCGACGGCTGGTCCCGTAGCTGCGCGTACGCGCGGGCGGCCTGGTCGTCGAGGGTCTCCACCGAGGCGGGGAGGCGCCCGGTGATGCCGAGCTTCGCCCGCTCCGCGAGCGTGAAGGCGGTGCCCCGATTTTGGTAACGGTCCTGGAGAACGGTGGGCTTGGTGGGCATTTGCTTGCCTCTCTTAGAACCGGTCAGCCGGCGACGGGAGTTTCCGGCTGCATCTCGTACGAGTGCTGTATGGCCGGATGCCGGGTCCCGAGGCCATCGGTGACCTTGCGCTGCCAGGGAATCTGCTGGAGGTGCTCGGTCTCCTCGGTCATCGACTTGGGCTCCAGGTTCCGGTAGCTTTCGACCTCGCCCGCCGTGACGGCCGTCAGCGTCGCGTACACCGCTTCCGGGTCGAACTGCGCGCGCGGGAAGGCGAGCTTGGAGTAGTCGAAGAGCCGCTGCGACGGGTCGTCCTCCCAGCTCTCCCAGGTCTGGAACATGCGGTCGTTGAAGCCGGTAAGGAACGGGCCCGGGTTGACCGTGGCGACCTCGACGTTGTATTCCTGCAGCTCGTAGGCCATGGTTTCGGCGATCGCCTCGACCGCGTGCTTGGACGCGGAGTAGATGCCCGTGAACGGGTTGACGTTGAGGCCCTCCCGGGATGAGACCCAGACGATTCTCCCGGCCCCTCGCTTGATCATCTGCTTGGCGATGGGCTGGGTGAGCAGCAGCGGTCCGGTGACGTTCACCTCGAACTGGTGCCGGATGTTGGCCGCGGGAATGTCCACCGTGGAGCCGCCCTCGCCGACGCCCGCGTTGTTCACGAGGATCTCCACCCCCCAGTCGAGGGCCTTACGGCGGTCGCCGTCGTTGGTGACGTCGAGCTTCTCGACCCGAAGGTCCACTCCCCGCTCGGCCGCCTGCCGCTTCAGCGTCTGGACCTGGGCGTAGATCTCCACCGCGGCGACCACGTCGAAGCCCTTTTCCGCCAGCCGCAAGGCGGCCTCGTGCCCGAAGCCGGTACCCGCTCCCGTGATGAGGACCTTCTTGAGTGCTGAACTTGCCATCGTGACTTTCCTTCCTTGCCTAGGGACGGATGAGGACCTTGAGTGCCTTGCGGCCGGCCATGGCGCTGTAGGCGGCGGGGACGCCGTCGAGGCTGGTGGTGGTGTCGAAGACCATGCCGGGCTCGATGGTGCCGTTGAGGATGTCGGGCATGAGCTCTTCGATGTAGGCGCGGACCGGAGCGGGGCCGCCGGCCAGCCGGATGTTGTGCCGGAACAGGCTGTTCCACCCGACCGGCGCGTCCTCGTCCTGTGGCACGCCGACGCGGCTGATGATCCCGCCGGGCCGGACGATCCCGACGGCCTCCCGGTAGGCGGAAAGGGTGCCGACGGCCTCGATGACGACGTGGCTGCCGTGGCCGCCGGCCAGGTCGCGCGCGGCGGCGATGCCCTCGGCGCCGCGGGCGGCCACGACGTCGGTGGCGCCGAACTCGCGGCCAAGGGCGGTGCGGGAGGGGTGGCGGCCCATCAGGGTGACCTGCCCGGCGCCGAGCCTGCGGGCGGCCAGGACGGAAAGCAGGCCGACCGCGCCGTCACCGATCACGGTGACCCGGGTGGCCGGGCCGGCGCCGCCGATTGCGGCGGCGTGGTGGCCGGTGCCGAGCACGTCGGCGAGGGTGAGCAGGGACGGAATGAGGGCCGGGTCGGGGGCGGCGGGGAGCCTGACGAGCGTTCCGTCCGCCAGCGGAACGCGGATCGCCTCGGCCTGGGCGCCCTCGGCGGGCTGCTCGTCCCAGAACCCGGCCTGCGGGTGGGAGCAGGAGGTCGGCAGCCCGTCGCGGCAGAACTCGCACGTACCGTCGGATATGGCGAACGGCGAGACGACCAGGTCGCCCGGCTTGACCGTGGCGACCTCGTGGCCCGTCTCCTCCACGACGCCGATGAACTCGTGCCCCATCCGCGCGGGGCCTTGTCCCGGCTTCAGCGAGGCGTACGGCCACAGGTCGCTGCCGCAGATGGCCGCCGCGGTGATCCGGACCAGCGCGTCGGTCGGGAACTTGACCGCGGAGTCCGGGACCTCCTCGACCCGGACGTCGCCGGCCGCGTACAGCAAAGTTGCGCGCATGAGCTGGTGTCCCTTGGTTAGGCGCCGGTTGACCCCGGGCGGCCGAGGAAGCGGAGCAGGGCCGCGTTGACCTGGTCGGTGTGCGTCCAGGGGATGGCGTGCGGGCCGCCCTGGACGACGACGAGGTCCATGTCCGTGATGAGGCCGGGCAGCCGCTTGCCGGTCTTGTCGAACGGGAGTACCCGGTCGGCGTCACCCTGGATGACCAGCATCGGGACGTCGATCTTGGGCAGGTCGGCGCGGAAGTCGGACTGCCAGGTGGTGACGCACTCGACGGTGGCGATGGCGGACATCGTGACGGCCACGTTGAAGCTGGTGTTGTAGGCCTCGTGGCTGACCCGGTTACCGAGGAACTGGTCGACGTTGTAAAAGAGGTCAAGGAACCCCTTCAGCCAGGCCGGGCCGTCGGCCGCCGCCGACTGGCGGAACCCGTCGAACAGGTTGGCCGGCACCCCTTCCGGGTTGTCGGGTGCCTGTGACAGGTACGGGGGGATCGGCCCGATGAGCACGCCCCGGTCGACCTTGGCCGACCCGTAATTGGCCAGGTACCTGGTTACCTCGCCGGTCCCCATGGAGTGGCCGACGAGCGTGACATGGTCGAGGCCGAGCGTGTCGATCAGCGTCGCCAGGTCGGCGGCGAAGGTGTCCCAGTCGTAGCCGGTCGCAGGCTGGCTGGAGGCACCGAAGCCGCGCCGATCGTAGGTGATGACGCGGTGGCCGGCCTCGAGCAGGGCGGGGACCTGCTTGTCCCAGGCCCGGCCGCTGAGCGGGTAGCCGTGGATGAGGACCACCGGCGCGCCGCTGCCATGGTCCTCGTAGTAGAGGTCGATGGGGCCGGAGTTCTCTTTGCCGACAGTGATAACGGGCATGACGCTGCTCCCTTGGCAAGGACGGGCCGGCCGTACCGGCCGGCCCTCTCCCTCGCTAGGAGACCGGGCGGCAGTGCAAAATCACTGACTTCTCACTGGATCGCATGGCGCCCACCTCCTGCCAGGCGCCCGTCCTGCTCAGGCGTAACATGGGCAAACGAGCCTCGAACGGGTGGAAGCAGCGATGGCAACGAGCCCCAACAGTGCCCCCGATGGCGCCGGCGACCTCGTCGCCGAACTCTCCGGCCGGGCCCCGCTTGAGGGCGGGAACACCGGCGTCTGGCCAGGCCTGACTATTTACCGGTTCACCTCCCCGGCTGGGCCGACCTGGGAAGAGATCCAGTCGCTGTCCTTGTGCATCGTCGCTCAGGGGCGCAAGGCGGTCACCGTCGACGGTGCGACGTACGAGTACGACCCGTTCCACTACCTCGTGCTGAACAGCCACCTGCACTTCCAGGCCGAGATCCTGGAAGCCACGCCGGCCAAGCCGTTCTTCTCCTTTGTCCTGCAGATCGACCCGTCGGTGGTGCGCGACGTCTCGAGCGACATGCTCGAACGGCGGACGACCGCGTTCCGCCAGCACGCGCGCGCGCAGGCGGCGCCCGACCCGGACGCCTTCGTGTCCGCGCTTGACCAGGAACTGGCCGGCGCAGTGCTGCGTTTCCTGCGCTCGATCGAGACCGGCGCCGACCGCCGCGTGCTTGCCCCCATGTACCTGCGGGAAATGGTGTACCGGGTGCTGCAGCGCGAGCAGTACGCGCGGCTGCTGGCCATCGCCGCGGCGGAGTCGGCCAGCAACCCGGTCTCGACGGTGCTTGAGTACGTGCGCGGGCACTTGTCCGAGCCGCTCACCGTGGCCGACCTGGCCGAGCAGGTCAGCCTGAGCCCTTCCGCGTTCGCGCACCTCTTCCGTGAGGTCACCGGCCGGTCGCCCTATCAGTTCGTGAAGGAGATGCGCCTCGACAAGGCGCGGGAGTTGCTGATCGACGGCCATCTCGCCGTCGCCCGCGTCGCGCAAGAGGTCGGGTACGGTAGCGTCTCGCATTTCATCAGCGAGTTCCGTGGCCGCTTCGGCGTCACGCCGCGCGCCTACAGCGACGCCCACGCGCTGCACCACGAGCTTCGCGCCCAGCGGGACCACGCTTCGGCTCCAATTCAGCAGGATCGGGACACGATTTAGCGAGAATGCGGCATGCCAAGCGGAATGGGCAATAGCAAAGCAGAAAGCCGCTATACAAAGATGTTTTCCTCGCATTGGTGATGTGGCACAGTCGCCATCATGAGTTCCGCCGACCCGACGTGCCGATGAGCGTCCGGTTCAGGGTCCTCGGCCCGGTGCGCGCGTGGCGCGGCCCGGCCGAGCTGGACCTTGGCCCGCACCAGCAGCGCGCGATGACCGCCTTGCTGGTGGTGCGGGCCAATCAGCTCGTGCCGGTCGATGACCTGATCGAGCTGCTGTGGGAGCAGGACCCGCCGGGCAGCGCGGTTAACGTGATCCACAAGTACATCGGCGCCATCCGTCGCCTGCTCGAGCCCGGGCTCGCCGCGCGGACGAGCGGGCGCTGGCTGACCCGGCACGGCGGCGCGTACCGGCTTGCCGCCGATGAGGACACGTCGGACCTGATCGCTTTCCGCCGGATGGCGGCGGACGCGCGCTCGGCGCACGCGGACGCCCGGCCCGGGGACGCCCTTGATCACCTCGTGGCCGCCCTGACCCTGCGGCGGGGAGCGTGCGGCGAGGGTCTTGAGCTGTATGGGCGGCACCGGGATTACTTCACGACCGTGGACCAAGAGTTCGTCTCCGCCGTCGTCGAGGCGGCCGACGCGGCCTTGGCCAGTGCCCAGCCACTGCGGATGCTTCCGCTGCTCAGGCAGGTCGCCGTCGGCGAGCCGTTGAACGAGTCGCTGCAGGCGCGCCTGATGCTCATGCTGGCCGCCACCGGGCAGCAGGCGCACGCGCTCCAGCACTATCAGGCGGTGCGGGAACGGCTCGGCGACGAACTCGGGGTGGATCCCGGCCCGGAGATGCGCGCCGCGTACAGCAGGGTGCTCCGGCAGGAATTTCCGGTCGCCGCCTACGGCAACCAGTCAAGTGCGGCCGTCGCGGCCGGATTCCCTCCCGCGCAATTGCCCGCCGACCTGTCCACGTTCGCCGGCCGGGAGTCGGCGCTGTCCCGGGTCGCGCAGATGCTCAGCCCCGGCGGTGCGCGGCCTACCGTCGCCGTTTGCGCGGTCGATGGCATGGCCGGCATCGGCAAGACCACGTTCGCGATCCACTGGGCCCATCGCATCGCCGGGCATTTTCCAGACGGGCAGCTCTACCTGGATCTTCGCGGATTCGATGCCACGGATTCCGCCACGGCGCCGAGCGACGCGCTGCACACCCTGCTCTATCCGCTTGGGGTGCCCGCCGGTCACATACCCGACGGTCTCGACACCAGGGCGGGCATGTACCGGAGCATCTTGGCCGGCAAGCGCGTCCTCATCGTCCTCGACAACGCGCGTGACGTGCGGCAGATCCGCCCGCTCCTGCCCGGCAGCCAGGGATGCCTGGTCATAGCGACCAGCCGGAACCCGTTGACCGGGCTCGCCATGACCGACGGCGCCCGCCTGCTCACGCTGAACCTCCTGTCGTCGGCCACGGCCAGGCAGGCACTTGAGCGCAGGCTCGGCGTCGGCCGGGTCGAAGCGGAGCCCGAGGCGACCGAGGAGATCATCCGGCTGTGCGGGCGGCTGCCGCTCGCGCTGGCCATCGTGTCCGCCCGGGCCGCCGCGCATCCCGGCTTCACGCTGGCCTCAATCGCCGCGGACCTGCGGCGCTCGCAGGGCCGTCTCGACGCGTTCGGCACCGCCGGCGTGGCCGCGGACGCCCGGACGGTCTTCTCGTGGTCCTACCACCACCTCAGCCCGCAGGCGGGCCGCCTGTTCCGGCTCCTGTCGGTGCAGCCCGGCGCCGATATCACCGCGAGGGCCAGCGCCAGCCTGCTTGGCGTCCCACCGGACGAGACGGGCCAGCTGATAGCCGAGCTGACCAACACCTCCCTGCTCACCGAGCACCGGCCGGGACGGTACTCCTGCCACGACCTGATCCGCGCGTACGCCACGGAACTCGCGGAAGGCACCGACAGCCGCGCCGAACGGCATCAGGCGCTCGCCCGCCTGCTCAGTCACTACCTCCATTCCAGTTACGCGGCCCAGGTCGCACTGACGCCGCATCCCGCGCCGATCGCACCGGACCCGCCACTGCCGGGCGTGACCCCGGAGCAGTTCTCCGGCCACGAGTCCGCTATGTCGTGGTTTGCCGCGGAACGCCGGGTGCTCAACGCGTCGGTCCGGCTGGCCGCCGGATCCGATTTCGGCTTCCCTGCCTGGCAACTGGCCCTCACCATGCGGCAGTTCTACCAGTGGCGCGGCTTCTACCACGACTGGGTGACCGCGATGGAAACCGCCCTCGAGGCCGCCGTGCGCCACGCCGACCTGCCCGGCCAGGGGCATGTGCTCAGGAGCCTGGCCGGAGCCGCCTTGCATCTCAATTGGCACGACGAGACCGTGCGCTACCTTGAGCGGGCGCAAGCCATCTACACGGAGCTGGGATACTCCGCCGAGCAGGCCAATCTGGACGCCCTTTTCGGCTTGGTCTTCACCCGCCAGGGCAAGCTGCGCCTCGCCATCGAGCACAGCCAGAAGGCGCTGGAGCTTTACCGCGGCGCCGGGTGCCGGCGGGGCGAGGCCCGCGCGATCGTGGCGATCGGGACCGCGCAGAGCATGCTCGGCGACTACGAGCAGGCGGTGTCGCATATCGAGCGCGGCATCGCGTTCACGCAAGAGGCCGGCACGCTCCGCGAGGAGGGCAAGGCCCGCAAGGACCTGGGCGTCGTCCACTCCAGGCTGGGACGGCAGAAGAGCGCCGTAGAACAGTTCAAGCAGGCCCTGGTCCTGCTCCGCGGCGTCGGTGACCGCCCGATGGAAGCCGAGACCCTGCTGGCCCTGGGGAACGCGCTATCCATCCAGGGCATGGGGGATGCCGCGTGCGCGATGTGGCGCCAGGCTTTCCTGATCTTCTCGACGTTCCGCCTGCCCGAGCGGCTGACCGGACCGCCTGCGACCAGCGCGGTCACCTGAAACCTGACGGACGGCGCTGGTCATGGGGGGACATAGGTGAGACAATCGTCTTTGCGGGGTGTCTGGTACGGCCGAGCCAGTAGAGCGCCAGTGACTCTCACCATCCCGAGCTCGGCAGGACGCCTCTCAACGTCGGCAAACGGGGGTTCGCCGGCGGATCCAGGCTAGGAACGCGCTTCCCAGACTGGCCAGGGGGCAGGTCATTACACCTTTCATGGTCGCCGTGCGAGACGTTCTCGACGGCTGTGCCGTGCCCGCCCCCGCCACCGAACGGAGCCGCCGAGAACCGGCCGCGGTCGCCGTGGACGTCCAGGTCATGATCAGGTCACTGGCCGAGCAACTCGTCTGCGAGGCTAACGCGGTCTTGCGCGAGACCGGCGACGTGATCGTACTCGCCGACGAGTGCGGGCCCGGCGCCCTGGCTTTCACCCTGGGCTACCGGGGCAGATCGGCGCGCGTTCGCACCGTTGTGTCCGGCCGCCGCGGGCAAGCCCGCGTGCTTGTCAGCGGCGAGCCGGACCGTGGCCCGCGCCGACTCGCTGGCGAGGGGGAGTTGCGGGTGCTCCTCTTGACCCTCATCCAACCGCGAACCGCAGGAGCCGACCGTGCCGTATGAGCTGCGCTACCAGGTCATCGAGCAGAAACGCCACGCCTACCAGAACCTCATCGACCGGTTCGGTGACCAGCCCG
>Ga0335075_10016032_pt1 | contig 11215 bp, 10 predicted proteins | sample Lox_Sample_24_FD_206723 | JGI IMG/M metagenome (GOLD analysis project Ga0335075, IMG submission 206723) | Soil microbial communities from Loxahatchee National Wildlife Refuge, Florida, United States - Lox_Sample_2.4 | ecosystem: Environmental > Terrestrial > Soil > Wetlands | place: USA... | reverse complement strand
CCACCGCGGTGCGCGAATACGTGGACTATGTGAAATCGTCCCGCCCTGCGACGCCGGGCGGCGAGGTCCTGATCCCCGGCGAGCCCGAGGAACGCGCCCGCGCCGCCCGCCTTGCCGGCGGCATCCCGCTCCAGGCGCGCACCTGGGAGGCGATCATCGCGACCGCGCGCGACCTCGGCCTCAACGACGTCATCCCGCCCGCGTGAGACTGGGGGGGGCGCCAATTGACGCGCAGGCGCACCGGCGGGAAGATCGTCGCCCGGCAAGCATAGGGGGTGGATGCCATGCAAGCTGCTTGGCCCCGTGCCGCCTTCGGATTTTTCGCGGCCGTCCTGTCGGTCTTGATGTTTCATCAGGGAATGTGGGCCGTGCTCCACGCAGCGAGGCTGATGCCCGCCCCCTACCCCACCTCCCGGGTCGCGCCGTTCGGCTTGCCGCGCATCGTCGATCTCTGCTTCTGGGGCGGGATCTGGGGCGCGCTCTTTGGGCTTGTGCTGCCCACTCTGCCCCTGGGCGCGCCGATGTGGCTGCTCGGGCTCGGGCTCGGCATCCTCGCCGCCCTCGTCGGCTTGTTCGTCGTCACGCCTCTTAAGGGCGGGGCGGTGGCCGATGGCTTCGCGCCTATGGCCTTCGTCATCTCCTTCCTGATCAACGGGTTCTGGGGGTTCGGCGTCGGCCTCATCCTGCCGCTGATGGTGCCCTCCGCGCGCGCCCGCCCGGCCTGACGCGGTCCCGCCCGAGCCATCGCCGCATGCTCCTCGATGCCATCAAGACCGGCCGGAACCCTCCGGAGGACGTGAACGTCGTCATCGAGGTGCCGATCGGTGGCGAGCCAATCAAGTACGAGATGGACAAGGAGGCAGGCACCCTCGTGGTCGACCGGTTCCTCTATACGCCGATGCGCTATCCCGGGAATTATGGCTTCGTGCCGCACACGCTCTCCGAGGACGGCGACCCGATCGACGTATTGGTGGCGAACACACGCCCGATCGTGCCGGGCGCGGTGATCAATGTCCGCCCGGTCGGCGTGCTGATGATGGTCGACGAGGCGGGCAACGACGAGAAGGTTATCGCCGTGCCCGCCCCGCGCCTCACCCAGCGCTACGCGCACATCGCCGAGGTCGCCCAGCTCCCCCCGATCACGCTCGCCCAGATCCGCCATTTCTTCGAGCACTACAAGGATCTCGAGGAAGGCAAGTGGGTCAGGGTCGCGGGCTGGGGAGACGCCGCCGATGCGCGGCGAATGATCAGCGAGGCCATCGCGCGCAACCGACACCAAAAAGGCGAGCGCAAGGGCTGAGGGCGAGCTTCGCGCGTCCGCCTCAGCGATGGAGAAAACCGGCGACGCCACTCCAGATGATCTGAATGCCGATGCAGAGCATGATGAAGGCGGAGAGCCGCAGCATCACGCTGGTGCCGCGCGCGCCGAGGATCGTGACGGTGCGCTCGGAGAAGCGGTAGCAGAGATAGATGGTCACAGAGATGGCGCCGAGCGCGGCCAGCGCCGCGGCGACGAAGAATGCGAGTTGGAGGGGCTCCGCGTGCAGCGTGGGGCGCCCGGCTCCGAGCGTGATCGCGACCGAAATCGAACCCGGTCCGACGGTGAGCGGCATCGTCAGCGGGTAAAACGAATCGACCGGCTTGGTCGGACCTGCGCTACTCTTCGTGCCGGGCACGGCGTCGATCGGCCCGCCGCTCTCCAGGAGCCGCCAGCCGAAGGCGCTCACCGCAAGCCCGCCCGCGACGCGCACGGCGGGCACGGTGACGCCGAAGAACCCGAGCACGTTGGAGCCGAAGAACAGCGTGCCGACGAGGAGGAAGAAGCTGTTGCGCGCGACGCCGCGCGCGAGCTCATGCCGTTCGGCCTGGGTGCAGGCGAGCGTGGCGGCGAGGAAGAACGGCACATTGCCGATCGGATCGACGATCGGGAACAGCGCGGCATAGATGAGCAGGAAGGTGTTGGCGGCCCCGATCACGGCATTGCTTCACCGCAATTCCCGCTGCGCCGTGGCTCCTCGCCACGCCGCCGCGGATTGACCCGACCGCCCGGCACGGCTATCCCCCGGTCCCCCTGCCGCAGGAGACGCAAATGGCTTCATCGGCCGCCACACTGGCGCCAAGTGCCACCGGCGGCATAGCAGCCGATCGGCTGCGCAGCCTGGTCGAGCGCATCGAGCGGCTCGAGGAGGAGCGCAAGGCGCTCAGCGCCGACATCCGCGACGTCTACACGGAGGCCAAATCGGCGGGATTCGACGTCAAGGTGATGCGCCAGCTCATCCGGCTGCGGCGACAGGAGCCGCAGGCGATCGAGGAACAGGAGACGCTGCTCGATCTCTATCGTCACGCGCTCGGGATGTAGCCGCGAGGCGCCGGCCCCACCGGGCCACGCCTCGATCGGCAACCCTTCACGCCCGAACTCGCTGGGCCGCATCCATCGCGGCATTGTGCATGCTGAGCACGGTCTGACGGCGAATTTTCTGCGTCGGCGTGAGCAGGCCGTTCTCCTGCGTGAAGGGCGGCACGATCCTGTGGGTGCGAATCCGCTCGATGACACCGAGGCGCGCGTTCACGCGCTGCACCGCCTGCGCCACCGCGGCCGCGTCGATGCCATCGGCCGCGGCGATCAGGGCGGAGAGAGAGGCTTCGCCGTCACCGGTCACGACTGCCTGCAGAATTTCCGGCTCGGCCATCAGCAGGCCCTCGATGCGTGCCGGCGATATATTGTCGCCGCCGCAGAGCACGATGATGTCCTTCTTGCGATCGGTGATGCGCAGATGGCGGTCCGCATCCAACAGGCCGATATCGCCGGTGTGCAGCCAGCCGCCCGCAAGCGCCGCTGCTGTCTCCTCCGGCTGGTTCCAGTAGCCGAGCATGACGAGATCCCCGCGCACGAGGATTTCCCCGTCCTCGGCAATCCGGAGCTCGACCCCGTCGAGCGGCGGCCCCACGGTCTCGATCCGCGTGCTGCCGGGCGGTGTCGCGCTGATCACTGGGCCGGCTTCCGTCTGGCCGTACCCCTGGATCAGAGGGACGCCCAGGGCGAGGAAGAAGCGCCCGACCTCGGGCTCGAGCCTCGCGCCACCCGAGACCGCGAGCAGGAGCCGTCCGCCGAAGCGCGCCTGGACCTTGCGGCGCACCAAGCGCTCGAGCAGCGGCTCTGCCAGGCGCGCGAAAGTAGAGAGTGGGCGGCCGTCGATCCGCGCCAGCCCGTTCGCCAGCGCGCGGGCGAAGAGCGCCCTCTGAAAGCCGGGCGCACGGGCGATCTGGCCGAGGATACGGCCACGGACCACCTCGAGCAGGCGCGGCACGATAGTAATGAGCGAGGGGCGGATCGTCATGAGGTCGGCCGCGAGATGCTCGATCCCCCGCCCATAGACAACCTCGACGCCGATCGAAGTCAGAAAGAACTGGCCGACCGTGTGCTCGTAGCTGTGCGAGAGCGGCAGGACCGAGAGATAGATCCCACCCTCGAGCGACAGCGGACCGACGAGCCTCTCCGCGCCACGGCAATTGGAGAGGATCGCGCGGTGCGGCAACATCACCCCTTTCGGCGCCCCGCCGGTGCCAGAGGTGTAGATGAGGCAGGCGAGGGTCTCGGGCGGAATGCGCGCCGCCTCGGCGGCGATGTCGTCGGCGTCCGCGTCGCCGGCCACGATCTCCGACCAGGCGAGCGTGCGGATGCCGGGCGCGGCCGGCACCGGCTCGCCCGTGACCAGCAGGTCGAGCCCACCCGCCAGCGCCGCGCCCGCGAGCAGCCGTTCGGCGAGCGCGCCGCTCGAGACGATCGCCGCCCGGATCCCGGCGTCGCGCAGCACATGGGCGTGATCGGCGGGCGTGTTGGTCGTGTAGGCCGGAACCGGAATGGCGCGGATGGCCATCAGCGCGGTCTCCGCGATCGGGTATTCCGGCCCGTTCTCGGCGAGGATCAGCACCCGCTCGCCGGCGGCGACGCCGGCGGCGCGAAGGCTGCGCGCGGCCGCGGCCGCCTCACGTGCGAAGACGCCCCAGCTCTTGCTCTGCCAGGCCCCGGCGCGATAGGCACGCAGCATGGGCCGGCCGCTCCATTGCCGGGCACGATCGAACAGCATCGCGGCCAGGTTCGGCCAATGCGGATAAGCCCCCACGCTTCCTCCTCGCCCTCGGCCGCTTGTCAACCTCTCTGTCGGCCCCTTTGACGACCCCGGTCCCCGCCTCCATCTTAAGCTGAGAGCGGATGCGCAACCTCAGCATAGAGGACCCGAGCCAGATGCCATATCCCGGCCCGATGCATGCCCCGGAAGGCCAGGCCGGAGGCGCGGAGGCGCTGCCGAGCTGGGACCTCGGCGATCTCTATTCCGGACCCGAAAGTCCGGCCGTCGCCGCCGATCTCGCGCGCGCCGAGACGGAGGCGAAGACTCTCGCCGCCCGCTACGCCGGCCGCCTCGCTTCCCTTTCGGGGGCCGAACTCGGTGCGGCAATCCGCGAATTCGAGCAGCTCGAGGAGATCCTCGGGCGGCTCGTCTCCTACGCGCAGCTCCTTTTCAGCAGCGATTCGACCAATCCTCTCTATGGCCGCTTTTACCAGACCATCAATGAGCGCGTGACGGCGATCGGCAGCCACATGATCTTCTTCGGCCTCGAGCTCAATCGCCTCGACGAGGCCGCGCTCGAGGCCAAGCTCGCCGACCCGGGTGCCCGGCATTTCCGTCCATGGCTGCGCGACCTCCGCGTCTTTCGGCCCCACCAGCTCGATGACTCGCTCGAGAAGCTCTTCCACGAGAAGGAGGTCACCGGCCACACCGCCTGGAGCCGCCTCTTCGACGAGACGATCGCCGGCATCCGCATCCCGCTCCGCGGCGAAGCGCTGACGATGAGTGCGGCGCTCAACAAGCTCTCGGATCGCGACCGCGCGGAGCGCGAGGCGGCCGCGCACGCGATCGGCGAGACGCTCGAGCGCGACCTTCGCCTCTTCTCGCTGATCATCAACACAATTGCGAAAGACAAAGAGATCGCCGATACGTGGCGGCACTATCCGCATCCGGCGAGCTACCGCAATCGCGCCAACATGGTCGAGGACGAGGTCGTCGAGGCGCTCACCTCCGCGGTGCGCGCCGACTATCCGCGGCTCGCGCACCGCTATTACCTCCTCAAGGCGCGATGGCTCGGCCTCCCGCGCCTGCAGCACTGGGACCGCAACGCGCCGCTCCCCGAAGACGACGACCGCCATATCGGCTGGGAGGAGGCGCAGAGGCGCGTGCTCGGGGCATACGGTGCCTTCAGCCCCGAGCTCGCCGAGATCGGCGGACGCTTCTTCGCCTCCCCCTGGATCGACGCCGCCCTTCGCCCCGGCAAGGCGAGCGGCGCCTTCGCCCACCCCACCGTGCCCTCGGCCCACCCCTATGTGCTGCTCAATTATCACGGCCGCACCCGCGACGTGATGACGCTCGCCCACGAGCTCGGCCACGGCGTGCATCAGGTGCTCGCCGGCGGGCAGGGCTATTTGCTCGCCAACACGCCGCTGACGCTCGCCGAAACCGCGAGCGTCTTCGGCGAGATGCTGACGTTCCAGGCCCTGCTCGAGGATACCACCGACCCCCGCGCGCGCCGCATCATGCTCGCGGCAAAGGTCGAGGACATGCTGAACACCGTCGTGCGGCAGATCGCCTTCTATCGCTTCGAATCCCTTCTCCACGATGAGCGCCGTTCAGGCGAGCTCCTGCCGCAGCGCATCGGCGAGCTCTGGCTTTCGGTGCAGAGCGAGAGCCTCGGCCCGGCCTTCGAATTCGCCGACGAGTACCGCAACTTCTGGGCCTATGTGCCGCACTTCATCCATACCCCGTTCTACGTCTATGCCTACGCCTTCGGGGATTGCCTGGTGAACGCGCTCTACGCCGTGTACCGCGACGGCCATCCGGGATTCCAGGCGAAATATCTCGAGATGCTGCGGGCGGGCGGGGCCAAGCGCCATCGCGAGTTGCTCGCTCCCTTCGGGCTCGACGCCTCGGATCCGGCGTTCTGGAAGCGCGGCCTCGACGTCATCGCGGGCTTCATCGACGAGCTCGAGCGCGCGCCGGACAAAGGTGCGGGCTGACATCGTGGCCGAAAGCGACGAGAGCACGCTGTTCGGCGAACTCCGCCGGCTCGCCCGCACATCGGGCGCAATGGGAGGGATCGCGGCGCGCATCGCCGGCCAGCGCGTTTTCGGGCTGAAGACGGACCGCGCCGCCCACGCCGAAGATCTCAAGGCCATCCTCGGCGGGCTCAAGGGCCCGCTGATGAAGGTCGCGCAGTTCCTCTCCACCGTCCCCGACGCGCTGCCCGAGGAATATGCGATCGAGCTCTCCCAGCTGCAGGCCAACGCCCCGCCCATGGGGTGGAGCTTCGTCCGCCGGCGAATGGCAAGCGAGCTGGGCTCGGGCTGGGAACAACGCTTCGCGCGCTTCGGCCATGCCGCCGCGGCCGCGGCCAGCCTCGGGCAGGTGCATCGCGCCACGCTGGCGGACGGAACGGACGTCGCCTGCAAGCTGCAATACCCGGACATGCCGAGCACGGTGGAGGCGGATCTTCGCCAGCTCAAGCTCGCCATGGCGGTCTACCGGCGGATGGACAATGCCATCCAGCAGGACGAGATTTACAAGGAGCTCACGGAGCGGCTGCGCGAAGAGCTCGACTATCTGCGCGAGGCTGCCCAGATGCGGCTCTACGGGCTGATGCTCGCGGGCGAGCCGGACGTTCACGTGCCACGGCCGATCGCGGGCTATTGCACTCGGCGGCTGCTCACCATGACTTGGCTCGAAGGGCGCTCGCTCCAGGCGCGGCTCGCCGAGGACCCGCCGCAGGAGGAGCGCAATCGGATCGCAAGCGCTCTGTTCCGCGCCTGGTACGTGCCGCTCTACCGCTACGGCGTGATCCACGGCGATCCGCATCTCGGCAACTACCAGGTGCGGCCCGACGGCGGGGTGAACCTGCTGGATTTCGGCGCCATCCGTGTCTTCAGGCCGCACTTCATCCGCGGCGTGATCGACCTTTTCGAAGCGGTCCGCGACCGCGATGCCGACAAGGCGCTCCACGCCTATCAGAGCTGGGGCTTCGCCGAGATCACGCCCGAGAAGCTCAAGGTGCTGAACCTTTGGGCCGAGTTCCTCTACGAGCCGCTCATCGAGGATCGCGTGCGGCGGATCCAGGAGACCAACGATCCGCAGTTCGGCCGCGAGGTGGCCGAACGCGTCCATGCCGGCCTCCGACGCACCGGCGGCGTGCGCCCGCCACGCGAATTCGTGCTGATGGATCGCGCGGCGATCGGACTCGGCAGCGTCTTCCTCCGCCTCGGCGCCGAGCTCAACTGGCATCGCCTGTTCCACGACCTGATCGCCGATTTCGATGCCCAGGCGCTCGCTGCCCGCCAGGCGGCGGCACTCGCCGAGGCCGGGGTCCCGCCCGCGGCTTAGCAAGGCCGGCAGACGCGGTCCCCAGGACTTCCTCGAAGGGCAGTCTTTTCCGCGGCTTGCGTGGGCCGCTGTGCCTCAAGCCGCCCCACTTGCCTTGGACTTGCCCGCTCGCGCATGGTGAAGCGGGCGTGGAGTAGAGGGAGCCCCAGGGATGCGCTTGGCCGTGCTAAAGGAGAGTCGGGCGGGCGAGACCCGCGTGGCCGCCACTCCCGAAACGGTGAAGAGGCTTTCCGCCCTCGGCCTCACCGTTGCGATCGAGGCGGGGGCGGGCATCGGCGCGCATATCGCCGACGCGGAGTACCAGGCGGCCGGCGCGGAGGCGGCGCCGGATGCCGCCGTCGCGCTCGCGGGCGCCGGAATCGTCTTCGTCGTCGCGATGCCCGAGGCAGAACGGCGCGCCCTGATCCCACGCGGCGCGCTGCTGGTCGGCATCTCCGGCGTGCACGCGGACCCGGCGCTGCCCGCCGCGCTTGCCGCCGCCGGCATCGATGCCTGCGCGCTCGAGCTCCTGCCGCGGATCACGCGCGCCCAGTCGATGGACGTGCTCTCCAGCCAATCGAACCTCGCCGGCTATCGCGCGGTAATCGAAGGGGCGGCGGAATTCCAGCGCGCTTTCCCGATGATGATGACGGCGGCGGGCACGGTTCCGCCGGCGCGCGTCTTCGTTCTCGGTGCGGGCGTGGCCGGGTTGCAGGCGATCGCCACCGCCCGCCGCCTCGGCGCGATCGTTTCTGCGACGGATGTCCGCCCGGCGGCGAAGGACGAGATCAAGTCGCTTGGCGCGAGCTTCGTCGGCGTCGAGGACGAGGAGAGCCAGGCGGCCCAGACCAGCGGCGGATATGCAAAGGAAATGAGCGAGGCTTATCGCCGCAAGCAGGCGGAGCTAATGGCGAGCACTGTCGCGCGGCAGGACATTGTCATCACGACCGCGCTGGTAATGGGTCGCAAGGCGCCGACCCTGGTCGATGCCGAGATGGTCGGCGCAATGCGCGACGGCAGCGTGATCGTCGATATCGCCGCCGACGCCGGGGGAAACTGTGCGCTGACCGTCCCCGGCGAGCGGATCGTCACGCCCAACGGTGTGGCGGTCCTCGGCTACCGCAACTGGCCGGCCCGGATTCCGGTGGCCGCGAGCGCTCTCTATGCACGCAATCTCCTCACCTTCCTCTCGACCTTCTGGGACAAGGAGGCGAGGGCGCCGAAGCTGCCGGCGGAGGACGAGATCGTCAAAGGCGTGCTGCTGACTCGCGGCGGGGCGATCGTGCACCCGCAATTCCTTCCGTCCGAGGCAGCCTGATCGCGGAGAAGAGATCGATGAACCCGAACGAGATCGCCAAGGAGGCCCAGAGCCTCGCCGACCAGGCGACGGCGCTCGCCGCCCACGCCCACGCGCTTGCAACCGCCGCACCCGCTGCCGTCGCTTCCGCGCCTTTCACCTTTCTCTTCGCGACCTTCGTGCTCGCCTGCTTCGTCGGCTACTACGTCGTGTGGAACGTCACGCCCGCGCTCCATTCGCCGCTGATGTCGCTCACCAACGCGATCAGCTCGGTGATCATCGTCGGCGCGATGCTCGCCGCCGGCCTCTCGCTCACTGGCCTTTCGTCGGGCTTCGGCTTCGTCGCCGTGATGCTCGCCAGCGTCAACATCTTCGGCGGTTTCGTCGTCACGCAGCGCATGCTGCAGATGTTCCAGAAGAAGAAGTAGGGCCATGCCGGAGACCCTCACCGCCTTCGCCTACCTCGCCGCCGCGGTTCTTTTTATCCTGGCGTTGCGTGGCCTTTCCCATCCGGACACCGCCCGGCGGGGCAATCTGCTCGGCATCGCGGGCATGGCGCTCGCCATGATCACCACAGCCCTGCAGCCCGGCCTCGTGCTCGGCGGCTACGGGCTGATCGTGCTCGGCATCGCGATCGGCGGGGCGATCGGCACCTTCATCGCGCTCCGCATCCGCATGACCGCGCTGCCCCAGCTCGTCGCCGCGTTCCACTCGCTGGTCGGGCTCGCCGCCGTCTGCGTTGCCGCTTCGGCGCTCTATGCGCCGGCCGCCTTCGGTATCGGCACGCCCGGGAACCTGCACCTCGAGAGTCGGATCGAGATGTCGATCGGTCTGGCGATCGGCGCCATCACCTTCTCGGGCTCCGTCATCGCCTTCTCGAAGCTGCAGGCGTTGATGAGCGGCGCGCCGATTGTCTTTCCCTTCCAGCACAAGATCAATCTCGGGATCGCAATCATTATCCTGTTGCTGATCATTGCCTTCGTCGCTTCGGGCGGTACGCCGGCGCTTTTCTGGCTGATCGCGCTTTGCGCCTTCGCCCTCGGCTTCCTCATCATCATCCCGATCGGCGGGGCGGATATGCCGGTGGTCGTCTCGATGCTGAACAGCTATTCCGGCTGGGCCGCCGCCGGCATCGGCTTCACCCTCGGCAATCTCGGCCTGATCGTGCCGGGCTCGCTGGTCGGCGCCTCCGGCGCGATCCTTTCCTACATCATGTGCAAGGGCATGAACCGCAGCATCATCAACGTGCTGCTCGGCGGCTTCGGCTCCGCGGGCGCGGCCGCCGGCCCCGCCGCTTCGGTGGATCGTCCGGTGAAGAGCGGCAACGCCGACGATGCGGCCTTCATCCTCAAGAATGCCGCCAAGGTCATCATCGTGCCGGGATACGGCATGGCGGTGGCCCAGGCGCAGCACAGCCTGCGCGAGATGGCGGACATCCTCAAGGCGGACGGCGTTGAGGTGAAATACGCAATTCATCCCGTCGCCGGCCGCATGCCGGGGCACATGAACGTGTTGCTGGCCGAGGCCAACGTGCCGTACGACGAGGTCTTCGAGCTCGAGGACATCAACAACGAGTTCGCGACCGCCGACGTCGCCTACGTGATCGGCGCCAACGACGTCACCAACCCGGCGGCCAAGAACGATCCGCGCTCGCCGATCTACGGCATGCCCATCCTCGAGGTCGAGAAGGCGAAGACCGTGCTCTTCGTCAAGCGCTCGATGGGCGCCGGCTATGCCGGGGTGGAGAACGAGCTCTTCTTCCGCCCGAACACGATGATGCTGTTCGGCGACGCTAAGAAGATGACCGAGGAGATCATCCAGGCCCTCAAGCACTGACCGAGCGGCAAGGGTCGGTCAGGCTATAGGGCGAGCCGGCGAAACGCGGTGATGAAGCGCTCGACGTCCGTTTCGTCGTTATAGACGTGCGGGCTGATGCGCATCCGCCCGAGCCGGCCCGCGACATGCACGTCCGCTTCGGCGAAGCTGGCAATGAGCCCCTCGGGCATGCCCCGCGGAAAGGAAAGGCTCAGGATGTGCGGGGCCCGCACCCGCTCCTCCGGCACCCCAACGCCGAGATTGCGGAGCCCGTCGGCGAGCCGGCCGGTCAGCCACGCGAGCCGTTCGGCGATGGCGGCACTTCCCCATCCCGCGACCATCTCCATCCCGATCGAGGCCATCTCGAGCGAGATAAAATGGTCCCGTTCGCCCATGTCGAAGCGTCGGGCGCCGGCAACGAAGGCAGTGTCGGCGAGGTAGCGCGCCTGGTCCGCGCTCACCCCACGGCGTCCCTGCGCGGTCTGTTCGAGCGGAACGCCGTCCTGATGGCGCGTGGCCACGTAAAGGAACGCGCGGCCGTACGGCCCGAGCACCCATTTGTAGGTTGGAAAGATGAGGAAGTCGGGGTCGAGCGCGCGAACATCGAGCGGCATGACGCCGGCGGCGTGTGTCGCGTCCACCAGCAGCGCGGCGCCGCGGGCCCGGAGCGCCGCGCCCCCCCCATCGAGATCCACCC
>Ga0335075_10016031_pt1 | contig 11215 bp, 13 predicted proteins | sample Lox_Sample_24_FD_206723 | JGI IMG/M metagenome (GOLD analysis project Ga0335075, IMG submission 206723) | Soil microbial communities from Loxahatchee National Wildlife Refuge, Florida, United States - Lox_Sample_2.4 | ecosystem: Environmental > Terrestrial > Soil > Wetlands | place: USA... | reverse complement strand
CGCGTCTGGCCGAGACTGCCCGGGCAGCCCGAGCCGGTCAAGCACCCGTGTCTCGAAGCCGGCCGGCGGCTCAGCCGCCGGCAGCAGCTCAAGCAGCTGCTCGCCTGTCGTCATCAGCTGCCGCACTTCCTCGCGGCACGCGTCGCATTTGTCCAGGTGAACGACCGCCATCGCGCGCTCGCGCCCGGTGAGCACGCCAAGGGCCAGCTCTGCAGCGACGTCAGCCAATTCCGCGCAGGTCATGTCGTTCGGCTCACTCATCGCCCGCCTCCTCAGGGTGAAAGGCGGCTCGCAGTTTCTGCATTCCGTCTCGGATCCGGGTCTTCGCGGTGCCCAGGGGAATCCCCTCGGCATCGGCGACCTGCCGTGCCGTCATCCCGTAGATCCCGGACATCGCCACCGCCCGGGCCTGCTGGAGCGGCAGTCCGGCAAGAGCCTGCCGTAGCCCCTCCGCTGAGTCGTTCGCTACCGCCATCCGTTCCGGGCTGTCGGTCATCGCGGCGAGCAGCACAGGCAGCTGGTCCGGGTCCATCGGCAACGCCGAGCGGGCACGGATAAGGTCGATCGCCAGGTTATGCGTGATCGTTGTCATCCAGGCCCGGACCGATCCGCGCCTGGAGTCGTAAACCGACGCGTGCCGCCACGCCTGCTCGAAGGCCTGCTGCGCGACATCCTCGGCGGTGCCCGGGTCGCTGGTGACGGCCAGGGCCACGCCGAAGACGATTCGCTGGAACCGGCGCACGAACGCGACGGCGAGTTCCGCGTCGCCCGCGCCAAGCCCGGCTAGCAGGGCTTCGTCAGGAAGCCGTTCTCCCGAGGTTCCCACAGTTCCCATTGAACGCGCCCCTCAGGTACGGGACGGCACCGGTGCAGGCATGCTCGCAGTCCGGGCCGGAGCGGCAAGCGCGACCAGCATCGTGGCCGCCAGCAGGACGAACGCGGCGGTGAACTCGACGGCGAGGGACAGCATCGCGTACGGGACGGACAGGCTCTCGGTGTACCCGAAGAGCCCGACGTTCACGCTGAGCAGCAGGCCGACGGCGGTCGCCACGCCGGCCACGGCGCCCGCGGCGAGCAGCGCCAGCCACCGCAATGCCACGATGGCCGCCGCGAGGACGATGCAGGCGATGCCCTGCACAAGGAAGAGCGGCCCGATGACGCTGATGTCCTTGTAGCCGTCCGACCACAGCTCCAGGTGGATCACGGCGGACCAGACGAGGAAGCCTGCGCCGGTCCCGGCCAGCGCCAGGACCGTCCAGCGGGCGGTGCGGGACTCGAGCGCGCCGGGCCTGCGCAGCAGGAACTGAATCACGCGATCTCGGTTAACCATGACGTCTCCCAGGAATCCCGGCATCAGTACCCCCCGCCGCCGGCGCTCGACGACGCCGGCGTGGCGGGCGCCGAGCTTGACCCGCCCACGGTGAACGAGGTCACGGAGGCGGTGACGGCGCTGCCGGACGGGGAAACCAGCCACCATTTGGCGCCGAACCCGTCGCTGCCCTGCCCGGCGGCCGTCCCGGGTCCGGAGTCACCAGAGAAGTAGTACAGCGGGTGCCCGTCGTAGGTCACCTGCTTGCTGCCGTCAGACCGGGTGATCGTGCCCAGGTCGCTGGCCTTCGCGCCGCCGGACGCGGTCACTGAGCCTGTGGCCGTCACCGGGGGCCAGGCGCCCGCGCACGCCCCTGTGCACGCGGACGTGCCACCGGTGTCCTTCTCCCACATGTACACCGCGCGACCCGAGCCGTCGGTCAGCACGCTGCCCGCGGACGACGAGGCGGTGGTGATGACCGTCGCGCTCGATCCGCTCGCGCTCCCGGCGGCAGGGCTGCTGCTCGCCGCGGTCGCCGGTGCCGGAGTGCTGCTTGCCGCTGCCCCGGTGCTGCTGCTCGCGCTGCTGCACGCCCCCGCGAGCAGGGCCACGCCAAACGCGCAGCCCGCAAGCGCGGCCAGTCTGCCCGGTCCCGGCATCCGCTTCACCATGGAGTTGCCCATTGTGTTCGCCTCCCGTCCAGCGCGGCCCTGCCGCGCCAGTTCCGCTCACACGTTGTCTGTCCACCTACATACGGTCCGAGGTGCACTTTTGGATTGGACACCGACGGTTGAGCGGAGAGCGATCCGGGTAACTCATCGTGCCACGCAGCCGCGGCCCAGAGACATGACCGACGGCCAGCGGGGCGGACCGACCGGCAAAGAGACTTGGGTCGGCCGGCTAGACGCGGCGGGCGGAGCGACGCTGCGAACCGCCCTTGCGGCTCTGTTCTCATGACGGCCGGAGGATCAGCATGTCAGCAGAGACGAACGAGCAGCGGGAATACGAGCGGGCTCTGCAGACGGCGGAGCGGCTGCTCGGCCAGCCGCTCGTCCCTTCGCTCAGCGAGGGAGAACCGCCTGCCGGTGAGGACTTCCGGCGGCTCGCCACCGTCGCGGCCTTCGGCGCGTCATGGTCCAGGGAAGGGCTCGACGACCGCAGCCGTGCGCTCATCTCGGTCACCATGGCCGCCACGCTCGGTACCCACGAGCCGCTCCGCGGCCAGCTGCGCATCGCGCTGCACTCCGGGGTGACCAAGGAGGAGATCGTCGAGCTCTTCATCCACCTCGCCGGCTACGCCGGCGCAGCCCGGGCTTTCGACAGCTATCAGGTCGCCCTCGGCGTCTTCGCCGAAGTCGGCTAACTGGCGGCTGCCTCGCGCAGCTCGCGGAAGGCGGCTGCCAGACGCGGGGGCTGCCAGGATGCGTTGAGGCCGCTGGGGTTCGGGAGGATCCAGAGACTTGCAGTTCCCAGGGTGTCCGGCTGGGGGCCGACCGCTGCCCTGGGGCGGGCGAACGCGGTGCGGTAGGCGGTGACGCCGAGGATCGCGACGTAGCGGGGGCGGCGGGCGTCGACCACGGCACGGAGGCGGGCGGCGCCTTCCCTCAGCTCGGCCGAGGTGAGTTCGGCGGCCTGGGCGGTGGCGCGCGGGGCGATGTTGGTGATGCCGAGGCCGTAGCTGGTCAGTCCCCGCTGCTCGGACGGCTTCAGCAGGCGAGGGGTGAAGCCTGAGGCGTAGAGCGCGGGCCAGAACCGGTTGCCGGGCCTGGCGAAGTGCCAGCCCGTGGCCGCCGAGTACAGGCCCGGGTTGATCCCGACGAACAAGACGTGGAACGGGTCACCCGCGGTGGGCAGCACGTCGGGGATCGTGGCATCCCGCGCCGCGTCCAGGTCAAGCCTCATCGAATTAGCGGTCTTGGATTTCGTCGCGCCAGGAGTGGGCGGGGGTGTAGCCGAGCAGCTGCTTGGCCCGGTCGATGGCCAGGAGGGTTTCGTGCTCGCCGAGTTCGCGGGTGACCGGCGTGTCCGGGAAGACCTCGGCGAGGAGGTCGCGGGACGGGCGGTTCATGACCGTGTCCGCGGCGGCGATGATGACATTCTGGCTGCCGGTGACGTCCGCTTCCAGGCCGAGGCGGCAGGCGGCGGCGACGTCGCGGACGTCGACGTAGCCCCACGCGTTCCACTTGCGGAGCTGCGCGTCAGGCCAGTAGCCAGGAAAGCGACGGTAATCGTGAGGCTCCATGATGTTGGAGATCCGCAAGCCCACGAACGGGACGCCGGACCAGCGTGAGATCTGCTCCGCGATGGTCTCGCTTGCGACCTTCGACAGGGCATAGGTGGTCGCGGGGAACGGGAAATGATCCTCGTCGACCGGGGCGTAGCGGAACTCGCCTGGCGCGCCAGGTATCTGCTCCGGATCGCCGCCGAACGGCAGGCCGAGGGTCGTCTCGCTGGACGCCCACACCACCCTCGTCAATCCGAGGGCCGCGGCCGCGTGGAACACGTTGAAGTTCATCGACGTGTTGGCGTTAAACGTGACCGCGGGAGTGGCCCGCCCAGGGGCCGGGATGTTCGCCAGGTGGACGACGGCGCCGGTGTCGCGGAGTACTTCGGTCGTCTGCCCGTAGTCGGTGAGGTCTGCCCTGAGCACGCCTGCCGCCACGTCGTCACCGCTGAGCGCGTTGTCGGTGGCGATCACGTCGTAGCCGTGCTCGCGCAGGTGCCTGACGGTTACCAGCCCCGCCTTGCCAGTCGCTCCAGTAACACAGATCCGCCTTGCCGCCGTTGTCATGTCTAAGAGACTAGCCCCGGGGTGACGGCCGGCCCGTGGGACCCCAAGGCCGGCGCGGCGGCCGCGCACCGGTTGAGAAGATCCTTTTCTTTAGCGGGCGGTGCGGCTGGCGGGGACCCGTTCCGGCTCGGGAGGGGGGCCGGGCGGGGTGCCGTCGCCGAAGGGGCGGCCGCCCAGGTCTTCCCTGTGGTGCCTGGTGAGCCAGCCGGACAGGTCCGGGCCGTCGGGGACGATGCCGGACGGGTTGAGGTTCTTGTGGACCAGGTAGTAGTGCTGCTTGGTCTGGACGAAGTCGATCGTGTCGCCGAAGCCAGGGGTCTGGAACAGGTCACGGGCGTAGCCCCACAGCGCGGGGAACTCGATGAGCTTGTTCCTGTTGCACTTGAAATGGCCGTGGTAGACCGCGTCGAAGCGGGCAAGCGTCGGCCAGAGGCGGACGTCCGCCTCGGTGATCGTGTCGCCGACCAGGTAGCGGCGGGCAGTGAGCCGGTCCTCGAGCCAGTCGAGCCGCGCGAACAGGGCCTGGTACGCCTCGTCGTAGGCCTCCTGGCTGGCCGCGAAGCCGCAGCGGTAGACGCCGTTGTTCACGTCGCGGTAAATGGGCGCGCTGACCTCTTCGATCTCGTCCGTGAGCGCATCCGGGTAGAGGTCCGGGGCGCCGTCGCGGTAGTAATCGGTCCACTCGCTCTCCATGCCACGGGGGATCTGGCGGAAGTCCGAGGTCACGACCTTGCCGGTGGGGATGTCCACGATCGCGGGCACGGTGACGCCCTTGTCGTAGCCCGGGACCGCCTTTTCGTAGGCCTCGCGGAGCCAGTGGATGCCGAGCACCGGGTCCTTCTCCTCCGGGTCCAGGTCGAACGTCCATGACCGCCAGTCGTGGGTCGGGCCGCAGATGCCCATGGACAGGACGTCTTCCAGGCCGAGGAGACGGCGGACGATCATGCTGCGGTTCGCCCACGGGCAGCCGCGTGCCACGGCGAGCCGGTACCGGCCCGGCTCAACCGGCCAGCCGTCGCTGCCGTCCTTGGTGATCAGCCCGTCCAGGTAGGTGGTGTCGCGCTTGAATTCGCCGGTCTTGCTCATGCGTCAACCCTAGACCGGCGACCATCATCCGGCCTGGCCGGTGCCTAGCACTGGCGGCCTTGACGGCGGAAGAGCTCCGCCCCGGCACGCGGCTTCGGGCACCGGGGCGGAGGAACCAGGGACGGAGCCGGCTGAGGACCTGAAGGCCGGGTCAGTGGGTGGCGGCGACCGATTCCACGTATGCGGCGGCCTTCGCCGGGTCGAGCAGGAAGTCGTGCACGGTGCCGGGATTCGGGAAGACCTCGGCGAACTTGTCCGCGATCTCCTGGAACTGGGAGGCGGCGGCGAGAACCTGCTGCGCGTGCGGCGGCATCGGCTCGAGCATCATCTCGGTGAGGATGACCGAGTTCTGCGCATGCGCCCAGAACGCGTCGAAGGTCTGCTGCATCCACTGCGGCGTGAACAGCGCGCTGCCCCGCTCGAGTATGGCGTTGAGGTACATGCCGGCGGCGTGCGCGGCGTTGTTGGCGCCTTGCCCGCTGATCGGGTCGTTGACCACGACTACATCGCCGATGCCGAAGACGTAGCTGCCCGGCGCGACCTCGGCGCAGGGATGGCGGACGGTGGTGGGGAACGCGCCGACCAGGGAGGCGCGCCCGTCGGTCGGCTCCGCGTACTGGTAAAGCTCGCCCTCCCACGGGAAGTGCTCAAGCAACATGGCCTTGAGCCTGCGCAGGTGCTCGGCGGGTGACGGGCGGTCGCTGAAGATGTCGAACGCGCCGCCGGGCACCGCCTCCACGAGCAGCACGTCACAGGGACCGGTGAAGGTGTAAGCGGGCATGTGGAAGAACTCGCCGGTGCCTGGCCGCAGGTTGACCCGCATCCGCGGCTCGGTCACGCCGTCGGGAACGGCGATCCCGTTCAGGTAGATGGCGGCAAGGTGCCGGGCAGGCCTGGTGTAGTGCGACCGCGCCGTGTCCCGGTCGAACATCTCCACGATCTCGCCCTTGCCGGCCGCGATGATCGTCAGGTCGTAAAGCGGCGCGAGCCCGGACAGGTCCGAGGTCATCACCGAGTGATAGATCACCCGGCCGCCGCGCTGCTCGAAGAGTTCGATCCAGGCGGACATCTTGAGCCGCTGGTCGACGGAATTGCCCGGGCGGGCCCACGCGCCTGAGAACGAGAACGCCGACACCCCCGGGACCGGGGACAGGTTGAAGCCGATTCCGCCGATCGGCGTCGCCTCGTCATCCCACAGGTTCAGCTTCACGTCGCGCTCGCGGTCGAGCGCCCGGTACATCATCACCTGGGTGGAGGTCGGCCACCCGTTCCTGATCTCCTCGGGTGTGCGGGCCGACATGAGGGTCACGTCGTAGCCTTCGGCCTGCAGGCTCAGCGCCAGCTGAAGCCCGGCCTGGCCGGCACCCACGATGAGAATCTTGCGCACGGAATACTCCTTGTGTGAGGGTAAGCGCCGGGTTCTGCCGAACCCTTCTTCGTCCTGACGTGACGCGAACTCAGCGAGCGGTCACCGGTGACGTCTTCTCCATCGTGTTGGTCAGGCTGACCAGCAGCGCGTGGGCCGCGGAGCGGCGGTCGCGGGCGTCGACGGTCAGCAGCGGGACCGAGTCGGCCACGCCGAGCGCGTCCCTGACCTGGTCGAGCGGGTGCGTCTGGCGGCCGTCGAACAGGTTGACGGCTACGACGAACGGTATGTCCGAGTCGTTCTCGAAGTAGTTGACCGCCGGGAACGAGACATCGAGGCGGCGGGTGTCCACCAGCACGAGCGCGGCGCTCGCTCCGCGGCACAGGTCGTCCCACATCGGCCAGAACCTCGGCTGGCCGGGCGTGCCGAACAGGTAGAGGATCAGGTCCCTGGCGAGGGTGACGCGCCCGAAGTCCATGGCCACCGTGGTGGTGGTCTTCTCGTCGGTGCCGTGCAGCGGGTCGACCGTCTTGCCCGCCTGGGTCATCCACGCCTCGGTGTTCACCGGGGGGATCTCCGAGACGGTGCTGACCAGGGTGGTCTTCCCCACACCGAACCCGCCCGCGACGACGATCTTCGCCGACGTGATGCTCACGTCCGGCGGGAGGCGGTCAGGCGAACTCGCGTAGGCCATCGATCACTCTCTTCAGCAGCCGGTGGTCGTAGGGGGACGCGTAGGTGTCGTCATTGATCTGCACGCGGTCAGCGGCCGCGAGGTCCTCGAGCAGCACGCGCGTGACGCCGAGCGACACGCCGCAGTGCGCGGAAAGCTCGGCCACCGACTGCGTGCCGAAGGACGCCCGCTCGTACAGCCGCCGCGCCTCTGGCGACAACCGGATCGCCGCCGCGGGGTCGTAGCGCTCCACCGAGACCAGGGTGTGCACGTACAGGTGGTGCCGGGTCCGCGTCCGCCCGCCGGTCAGGACATAGGGCCGGACCCAGGGGTTAGCGCTCATCGCCCGCCCCCTCCGCTCATGGCGTTCAGCCGCCGCAGGTCGTCGCGCAGCTGCGGCGTCAGGACGTGGCCGACGGCATCGACGAGCTGGGCCATCTGATGCGCGACCACGCCGAGGTTCGCGCCCTCCCGCACGAGGACGGCGAACCCGGCCAGGCTCCCGATGCCCATGAAGAGGAAGTGGCCGGACGGGAACTTGAGCATCACCTGATCGCAGCCCGCCTCGCCGACCTTGCCCGCGATGTTGTTCGCCAGGCTGATGATCCCGCTGGTCATCGCGGCGAGAGGATCGGCCAGGTCGGCCGACATCCCGCCCGCCGCGATCAGCGGCAGGCCATCGGCCGAGACGATGAGCGCGTGCGTGACCCCCGGCGTCGACGCGACGAAGTTGTCGACGAGCCACCCGAAGTCCTGGGGATCGCGCGGCGACAGCACGGCCGGGTTCGTCATGGCTGAGCTTCCTCTTCGATGGCGGTATCGTCAGCGCTGTCCTCGGCGGCGGTGGCCCCGAGGGAGAAGGCGCTGAGCTCCTCGGCGAACGCCCGGCGTGCCGCCGCCTGCTGCTCCGGCGTCCGCACCGCGGCGCCCTCCTGCGGCTTGGGCCGCAGCTCGTCGCCGCGCAGGCTGGCGCGCTCGCGCCGGGGCAGCTCGCCCGGCAGGCGCGCCTGCTCACGGTCCGGCAGCTCGGGAGGCTCCCACTGCGGCGGCTGCTGCGGCCGGGTCGGCTCACCGCGGGACAGGTCGGTGACCGCCGCGGTCCGCACGGCCGACTGGGATGCCGGTGCGGTGGCCGGCCCTGGCCGGCGCCTGCCCTCGTCCGCCGGAACCTCGCACAGCAGATGGGGCGGGAGCGTCACCATGGCGACCGTGCCGCTGCTCGGCAGCGGGCGCGAGGCGAGCCGCACGCCGATCGAGTGCTTGCGCGCGATCCGGTGCACGACAGGGAAGCCGGTATGCCGCCCGGTCCGTTCGTCCACGCCCGGGACCTGGCCGGCGAAGGCGGCGTTCAGCGCGGCGACCTGATCGGCTCCGATGCCGATCCCGGTGTCCTCGATGCGGAACATCACGCCGCCGTCCTGGAGCAGGTGCCCGCTCACGCTCACCGTGCCTGGCGAGTACCTGGTCGCGTTGTCAAGCAGCGCGGCGACCAGCGATCCGACGTCGTCGGCGGCGTAGCCGAGCACGGCCAGCTCGGTCACGCGCCCGACGGTGACCTGGGTGTACCGCTCGATCGCCGAGGCCGCCATCCGGATGACGTCGAGCAGCGAGGTGGTGAATCCCGCCAGTTCCTCTTCGCTCCTGCCCGCGAGGGTGCGCAGGTCGCGGCTGGCGCGGCGCATCCGGGTGACCGCGTGGTCGACCTGGTAGAGCCGCCGCAGCCGCTCGGGGTCGTCCTCGTCGGCCTCCAGTTCGTCGAGGGAGGTACGAAGCTGCTCGGCGAGGACGAGCAGGTGGAGCCCGAACTGGTCACAGATGTCCGGCCAGGCACCGTCCGGCTGCGCTGCCGCCGTTTCCTGTTGGCCCGGCTCGGGGCGGGAATCCGGGGCCGCGCCCGGCGCGGGTTCCGGTGACCGCTCGACGGGGGGCGCCTGGGTGGCGGCAGGCGGCGGCGCCATCACGGCGACGCCGCCGCCCGGCTGGCTCGCGCCGTACTTGGCCGCCCCGTACCGGGCGGAGGCGTACTGCGCGGCAGCCGGCTCGCCGTTGCCGTACGGGCTGGTCGCCTGGACGCGCTGGCCCCAGCCCGGATCGAACCAGCCTCCGGGCGGCTGGCGGGCCGCCTGCTCTCCCGGTGGCTGGTGTTCCGCTGGCGGCTGCGCTGTCGGCGGTCGCCCGGCCGCAGGCGCCGCCATCGCCGGCGGGTAGTCGGGCTCAGGCTCCTGGGTCAGCCCGAGACGGCGTCTGAGGCTCCACCGAGTCATGGGCAGCAAGCTCTTCCCGCGTCGTCGGAATTACGGACGCTGTTCAGATTGGCACAGACCCAACACAATTGCGCGACCTTCGAAGCAGGAACTCAGGCCCACACCATTAAATTCTCGGCCGACTGGTGACCTATCTTCACACATATGAATATAAGTAATAAAAAGGACAAAACCCTACATAGCAGGAGGAACGCTGGCGGCTAGCAGCGCCCAGCCACCGCCTCCGGGTGCGGGGCTATCCCTCCCCCGGGGTCGCCGCCGCCGCGGCGGCGGTCAGCGGCTGGCCGCCGCGGCGGCCAGGCGCTGCACGATCTCGGTGAGGATCGGCCGCGGCGTCGCGAAGTTCAGCCTGACGTGGCCGCGGCCCGCCTCGCCGCATGCAGCCCCGTCCGTCAGCATGACCTGCGCCTTGGCGAGGAAGAAGTCGGCCGGACTCGTCCCGGGCACCCCTGTCTCCTCGGGCACGGCGGGCCGCTCCGCCACGGGATGACCGCGCTCGGCGAACAGCGCGCGGCAGTCAAGCCAGGCCAGGTAGGTGCCCTCGGGAGGCCGGTAGCCAACCTCCGGCAGGTACTCGGCGAGGAGCCGTTCGAGGAGCGTCCGGCTGCCGTCCAGGTAGCCCACAACCTCGTCCAGCCACGGTCCGCCGTCGCGGTAGGCGGCCACGGTCGCCCATACTCCCGGGGTGGACGCGCCGTGCTCGAACGTCGACCCGCGCTCCGCCCAGACCGCCGCGTCCCTGTCACTGGACAGCAGCAGCTGAGCGCACTTGAGGCCGGGCAGGTTCCAGCCCTTGGAGGCGGCGGTGCCGGTCACGGTGTGCCCGGCGGTGACCGCGCTCAGGGACGCGTAAGGGATGTGCGCGCCGCCGGGGTAGATCAACGGGGCGTGCACCTCGTCGGCGTAGACCAGGCCGCCGTTGGCATCGACGACATCGGCGACGGCGGCCAGTTCTTCCCTCGTGTAGACGCGGCCCACCGGATTGGCCGGGTTGCAGAGGATGAGCAGGTGCCCGCCGCGCTTGAAGGCCGCGTCGATGCCGTCGAGATCGAGGTGATGGCGGCCGCCTCCGGTGGCCATCGGGACCTGGATGATCTCCCTGTCCAGGCTCTGTGGGTAGGTCAGGAACGGCATGTAGGCCGGAGTCGGCACGATCACCGGGCTGCCAGGGCGGGAGAAGACCCTGATCGCGGCGCCGAGTCCGGTGATCACGTCGGGCAGCGGGCGGATGCGCTCGGGGTCCACTGTCCAGCCGTAGCGGTCTTGCTGCCACGCCGCGCACGCGGTCGCCATCTCGGTCACGGCACGCTCGCTGAGGTAGCCGAATTCTGCGCGCCCGATCACCTCGCGCAGCGCGGCCTCCACCGGCGGCGCGGCGCCGAAGTCCATCTCGGCAACGAAGGCCCCGATCACGCCGGGGCCGCCCTTCCCCCACTTCCAGCCGCCGCGAGCACGCAGTTCGTCGGCGGTTACCCGGTCGATGCTCTCAGCGAACGAAGTCATGGCACCCGCACAGTCGCAAACCAAATCAAGGACCCCGGAAACAACTGTAACAACCGGACCGCCCGCGACACCAAACCGCACATAATGCGACATCCCGGGCGCAGCGGTTTCACTGTCCGTGACTTTTGGAGGCCATGAGCCTGGAAACTGCCTCTGGCTCAATAACGTGACCGTAACAGCGGACAGGCTGGATGGTTGTGGCAACGATACGGTTATGGGCGTA
>Ga0335075_10016030_pt1 | contig 11216 bp, 5 predicted proteins | sample Lox_Sample_24_FD_206723 | JGI IMG/M metagenome (GOLD analysis project Ga0335075, IMG submission 206723) | Soil microbial communities from Loxahatchee National Wildlife Refuge, Florida, United States - Lox_Sample_2.4 | ecosystem: Environmental > Terrestrial > Soil > Wetlands | place: USA: Florida... | reverse complement strand
ATGAAGCAGTATCTGCAAAGCCAGCGCAGTTGGCTGCAAGTAGAGACGCTGCCGGGTTATTCTCCTGACCTGAATCCGGTAGAGGACTTATGGAGCAACATCAAAGGCCAGGAATTGGCCAACCGCTGCGTTGCCGGACTTGGCGAGGCCGAAGACGGCGTGTCGAGCGGCATGGCGCGAGTGCGCCAATCCATGCTGCCGTTTTCTTTCCTGCACCACGCGGGGCTCTTTTTTTGATCTATCGTGTCACCCTATTATGCGAGACTCAGTAATGACTACAGATCCTTTTGCTGTATCCCAACGTACGCAGACCTGCGCAGCCAACTAGCGAAGACGGCATACCGTTCCTTCGCGGACCTCAAGTGACGTCGCATAAAGATGATCCGAATAGGTATTGCCATCGTTTGCGCTTCGCGGAGGTCGCCGATTCCAACATGTGTCCAGTCCTTGCACCGCGATACAGCAACAGTGGCTATTCTCTAGTCCAAATCCGCTATCCAGAGAAAGCTGGAGCGGTGATGGTTGTCGTTTTCGCCCATATAGATCCGGTGATCTTCGTCCAGTGCAATCTCGTGAATCCGAGCGGGTCGATCATCAATTGCGGAGTCGGTCAGATCAGCGAAGCAATCGATCTGATCTTTGTTCGTCTCCCAACGAATTAACTGGGTCTGCCCACGGAGGCCGCCCGCGCCGTATAGTACACCATCCCTGATGGCCAAGGCCGGGAGGCGCCCCTGATGCATGACATTGGCCATTTTTTCTACTGCCGCTGTTTTGGTGTCGATGCGGCACAGGACACCGGCCACTGTGGCGGCATAGATATAACGCTCGCCGTCATAAACCATCGAATCGCAAAATCCAAAGTCTTCTTTGTGCCGTGTCTCTTTCATTGGGTCGGATGCCTCGATGGCTCCGGATGGATCGGGAAGCAGTTGCTCGCGAGCATTTTTCCGAGAAAGTCCATGACGATACCAGATGAACCTATCTTCGTCGGGGTGATACTTGAACAGGCGAACAGGTTCTGGCCCAACTTGTTCTTCCCAGGCGCGAGTCTCGGCCCAGGTTCCCCAAAGCCATCCATTGCGGTCCACGACGGCGTTGTGAGGCTGAGCAAAGAGGGTCGCGTTACCGATGTACGCAAGAATCCTAGAATGGCCGGTGCTCAGGTCGAATCGGAACACCGCCTCGGCGGGGTAAGTGAATCCGTATAGGATGCCGCGTTCCCAATCGGCGGCGATGGACTGAATATAAAGCTGGGGTGCCGGCACGGCGAGCACCGTGGATGCTCCTGTCACGGGATCAACCTTCACTAGCTTGCCGCCCCGGGCTCTCGGTTGCTGGTCGGCATCATGCAGCAGCGACGTCGCCAGATAGAGGCATTGATCCGAGGAGTTGAGAAGAAGGGTCCGATGGATCTTGACGTCGTACTGATCGGCCCATTGCTAGCTGCACAGGCTTTCAAACTGGCTCGTACTCGGATCGAAGGAATACAACAAATCCGCATCCATGGAGTTGAGCCCGCAGTATAGCTTTCTGGTATTCGCATTCCAGCACAGCGAATCGAAACTGATCCATCCCTTAAACCAGTCAGGACCGGTCACGAGTTCCGGATAACTCCATCGTCCGCTTATCTTCTCGTCTCAGCCGTGCAGAGTGTAGTTACGCAAATCATGGGCTCGCAATGATCGTGGACGCTTCAGTGCTTTCACGTTCTTCTGCCTTTCTTGTATGCTTCGGCAACGGCTGACCGTTAATCCGTTTTCTCAACCACAATCAAGCGCCACAATCGCATAGATTCCCAGGGACGGGACGGTTAGTGCTGTAACGCTCCTCGTGGTATTCCTACTCGCTGCTTTCCGCGGTGTTTCGCGTCCTGAGACATAACTCCCACCTCATTCGCGTGGTCTACCGTGGACAGCAGCGACCGGCTTCTGGTCACCGCTGCCCCACACTCGCCTCAAGGCGAACCTAGACTGCTACTGACAATTCGGCAGCTGATTCACGGTCCAGATACAGCGTCGTATCTGGATGCCTCCGCAGAATAGTCGAAGGACAGGCAGTCGAAATCGGATCTTCAAGCGTTCGCCGGACGCTCTGCGCCTTGCGCCTGCCCGGAACCGAGACAATCAGCTTGGGGACCCTGAGGAGCGTCGGAATCGTTAGCGTAAGAGCCTGCTGCGGAACATCGGCCAGCGCTCCAAACCAGCCTTCGTTCACTTGCTGCTGACGGCAGTCCGCATCCAACTCGACAATCCGGAGGATCTCGGGATCGGAGAAATTCGCTTCGTGAGGATCGTTAAATGCCAGATGTCCGTTTTCCCCTATCCCCAGCAGGCAGATCTGGGGGGTAGCTTCCGTCAGCAGCCGCGCGTATTCGCGCTGCGTCGCGGCAAGATTCGCCGAACTGCCGTCGATCTCGCAAAATCTCCCGATCGGAACGCGCTGCGTGAGCCTAGTACGGAGATAGCGCCGGAAAGACGCGGGATGCTGGTCGGAAATGCCGACGTATTCATCCAGGTGAAAGCCTATGATAGCTGGCCAGGGAATATCCGCCATCGAAATGAGCGCTTGCAGTGTTTCCAGTTGCGAATTTCCGGTGGCAAAGATTACACCGAGCTTGCCGGCTCTGCTGGACTGGCGGATAGCCTCGGCGGTCGCCAGAGCAGCTGCTTCGCCCGCAGCGGCTGCCGTGTCGTAGATCTCCAGCTTCAGAGTTCCTTGTTCTAGCTTGTGAATCAACATGAATGGTTTCCTTATCGAAATAGGAATGCAGGTCGTCGCCCGCCTCGCCTGGGAAATGCGCCGGGACGCGGCGAGTTTGTCCCGGAATGAAAGGTTGAAGTCAAAAAAGAAGCAGTCTCGGCTGGATCAAGAAACTGGACTACTGTGCATAACTTCGTGCGCTAACTCTTCCCGTGATTCAGAAGGCCGTCTGCAGGAATCTCTGCGAATGAATTCGGTGGGCACGGTGATGCACTGTGGAGTCTGATCCGGATCCTCGATCCGCCGCAGAACCGCTTCCACCAGGTTCTTCCCAAGCTGTTCCGGAAACTCCCGCGTGGTGCTGAGGGCCGGATAGAGCCACATCCCGACAGTATCGTCGCAGCCAACCACGGCGATGTTTTCCGGAATCGAGAGCCCCCTGTCGCGCAGCGCCTTATACACGCCTCCGGCGATCTGGTCGTTGCCGGCGACGATCGCTGTTACTTCTTCGCCGCGCGCAAGCAGCGACTTAGTCCCCAGATATCCGCATTCGGTGTCATCCTCAGAATCGATGCTGCTCTCTCGCGCGGCCAAACCTGCCTCGCTCATCGCGTGCCGATAACCTTTCAGAAAGCGTCCGAACCATGGCAGTCGGTCATTACCCACAAACCATACATGGCGGTGACCTAAACGCAGCAGATGCTGGGTGGCGTCCAACCCTCCCTGGATATCGTCGGCATAGACGACGTCGCATTTCTCCAACTCCGCGCGCTCGCCCATCACATTGTTACCCAGCACGCTGAAGGTGATCTCTTTGTGCCGCAGCAATTCCAGCAGATTTGCCGAGTTCGTGCCCGCCAGAATTACGCCTCGGATCAGGTCCCGACGCGCGATCACGGGAGGGAGATGCAACTCGCTCCACGGCGTCCGCGGCGAATAGTGAAAGGAGAGGAACACCATATCCCAGCCGCGCGCTGTGCATTGCTCTTCCGCCCCGCTCAGAATCCGCGAATGAAATGCGTGCAGCATGGTCCGGTTGCTCAACAGAAAAGCCAGCGTTTTGCTTTTGTGCCGTTGCGCCGGATTGATTCCCAGCTTTCTGGCTTCGGCGAGAACCACCTTCTGAATCTCGGCATCGACCCGGCCATTCCCGTTCATTACCCGCGAAGCCGTCGCCACGCTCACGTGGGCAGCTTCCGCTATTTCCCGCAATCCTACTTTGCCTTTTGGCGGCATACGATCCTCATCAGATCCGGTCGCGAATTTCGGTCGGCGACTGCTGGGAATGACTCCTGCAACCCGAAGACCGGCGGCCTCAGCGTCCGGCGTTTGCAAACCGCAGAATCAGCCGCTTCGCTCCTCATCGGACTTACCATAAGGAAAATTTTCTCATCCGTCAAGGAAAAATCTGCCGCAACCGCCAATTCCTCCGTTCGGTGAAATTCACAATCCCAATATAAGTGTATATATTTAAAAAGTTTACAAGTACTTACATTCAACGTGGCGTCAGACTCAACAACATCGAGATGTGCATATTTTCATAATTTATTTGATAAATTGCTGTTGACAGAGAAAACTTGCACGTGTATCGTCTCCTTTATCGCCTCAGCCCCCTGTTGCCCCGAGGCATGAGTAGCAACCCCGTTCTCAGCAACCCTGTTTGTTGTCTTTGCCGTACAACGCATGACACTGGTCGTCTCGTGCCACAACGCCTCCGCGCTCGGGCCCAAGACGCACCCGTTTCTTATTTAGCGCAAACGTCCTGAGGCGCAGCGGCCCATTGAAAGTCCCCTTGTATCTGGTATGGCGGCTGACGTTGAAGGCACTGTCACGTGGATTAAGGTCCAGCAGGAGGCATCATGAGGCACCGGATTTCAGCCCTTCTTCTAGTTCTTGTTTCTCTTGCAGCCGCGCCGCTCTTCGCGCAGTTGACATCGGGCAGCATCGCTGGCCGGGTGATTGACTCCAGTGGCGCCGCAATTCCCGGCGCCGCGGTGACCGCGACCAATACCGCAACGGGCATCACTCTGCGCGCAAATACCGACGGGCAGGGCGATTACGTGATCACGGGCATCAATCCTGGGCCGTACCGCCTGAATGTTGCCATGGACGGCTTTCAGTCCTGGGAGCAAGACAATCTCATCGTCACGGTGGGGGAGCGCGCGACGGTGAACCCGACCCTCACGGTCGGCTCAGTGGCGCAAAGCGTGGTGGTACAGGGTTCGGCAAGCATGGTCGAAGTCCAATCGCCCACCATTTCTACGCCCATCGCGACTCATACCACTCAGCAGCTTCCTCTCAACGGCCGTAACGTCCTGCAGCTGATGCAACTGGCGCCCGACACCGGCCCTACCGCCCCGACGAGCTATCAGCAGGGCGCCTCCCGTCCCGATCAAGCTAATAACTTCGTCGGCTCCAGTGGCGGCCGCGGCGATTCCACCTCCTACTATCTCGATGGCGCGCTCAACGAAGATGCCCTGACGCAGATCGCCAACGTCTATCCCGATCCGGATGCGATTCAGGAGTTCAGCTTCGACACCAGCACCTACAGCGCCAAGTTCTCAGGTCGCGGGGGCGGCCTCATGAACGCCGTCACGCGCGGCGGCACCAATCAGTTCCATGGAACGCTCTTCGAGTTCCTCCGCAACAGCGCGCTCAACGGCCGCAATTATTTCTCTGCCACCCAGGACGGCCTTAAGCGCAACCAGTTTGGCGGAGCCGTCGGCGGCCCCATCCGCAAAGACAAGACCTTTGCCTTCTTCTCTTATCAGCGGACCACCATCCGCCAAAACCCCGTCAACTCCGCCATCACGCTCACAGCCGCCGAGCGCAACGGCGATTTTTCCGCCGATTCACGGCAGCTCATCAACCCTTCGACCGGACAGCCTTTCGAAGGCAATCAGGTGTCGCCCACGCTCTTTGATCCTGTTGCCACGAAACTGCTCGCGCTGCTGCCCGTGGGCGCGCCCGGTACCGGGCTGGCCTATTATGATTCGCGCCTGGTGGAGAACGACAACCAGTACGTGACTCGCATCGACGAAAATGTTGGCCAGAACTTCCGTATCTACGGAAGTTACATTTACGACGCCTTGCAGGAGCCGTCGATGTCCGTCGCCAATAACTTTCTTGCCGCCGAGGCTAATCAGAGCTGGCTCAGCCAGTTTGGCGTCGTCAACGCTACCTATATCTTCAGTCCGAATCTCACTACCACTGTCGTCGGCTCTTTCAGCCGCCGCTCCAATCTGACCACCTCGCCACCCGGCTATCTGGGATGGACCGGCCTCGGCGTCAACATTCCCAGCATGGTCTCCCCCGGCTATGCCAGTCTGGTGATCGGCGTGAGCAACTACTTCTCCCAGTCCTGGGACGGTGTCTATACCATCCCCGCTACCGAGGGCGGTATCGGCAATCAGTGGACCTGGGTGCACGCCCAGCACACCATCGAATTCGGAGGCGACTTCCTGCACAGTAAGGTGGTCAAGGATCAGGACTACCACGGCGATGGCGACTTCAGTTTCAGCAATGCCCTCTCCGGGGATAATGCGCTCGATTTCCTGCTCGGCAAGCCCTCCACTTTTACGCAGCAGGTGGGGTTCCACCTCGTTCCCACGCGCAGCCTGCCTTCCCTCTATCTTGTGGATACGTGGAAGATGAAACCGCGCTTCACCGTAACGCTCGGTTTGCGCTGGAATCCTTTCGTCCCTGTTTACGACTCCGACCACCACGAGGAGGCGGTCTTCAGCCCCGCGGCTTATGCGGCGAATATCCACTCGGCACAGTATTCGAACCTGCCGCCGGGCTTGTTGCTGGCCGGCGATTCGGGAGTTCCGTCACGCGTGGTCGACTCCAACTACAAGCTCTTTGATCCCCGGGTCGGCTTCGCGTTCGACGTCTTCGGTAACGGAAAAACCAGCCTGCGCGGCGGCTTCGGTATGTACCAGGATCAGATGACGGCAAACACCATCAACCCGAATTTCAGCCCCTTCAATACGAACGTGACCATCACGAATCCGGCCAGCACCGACAATCCTTATCAGGGCTACAACGATCCGTTCCCGCTGCCCACCGGACTGGCGCCGAAGGGCACCGCCTTCCAGATTCCCGAAGCCGCGAATCCCATGACTCTGAACATGAAGGCCCCCACCATCGAGCAGTGGAACCTGACCCTCGAACAGCAGATGTTCCATAACCAGGTGCTACGGCTCAGCTATGAAGCAGAGAACGCCTACCATCTGTTTGGTTCCGTCGAAGGCAATGCCGCGGTTTACAATCCTGCCGAGACGATCCAGCAGAACCTTGCCAACTACAACATCCGCCGTCCCATGGGCGCCAGCTATCAGGGACTCGCCCTGGCCCGCGATGTCGGCGTCGCCAACTTTGAATCGCTCACCATCTCCGTTCAGAAACAGGCCGCACATGGTCTGACCTTCCTCGGAGGCTATCGGTGGTCAAAGTGCATGGACGAAAGCGAAGAAGCCTTCTTCGACGCCGATGCCTATTCCACGCCCAATCCCCACAATGACTACGGCCCCTGCTCGTTCAACGTTACGGGGCAGTTCAAAGGATCCTTTGTGTGGGATCTGCCGAAGGCCCACTTCAGCTCCGGGGTGGCTGACGATATCCTCAACCACTGGGAGGCCAACGGCATCCTCGTGCTCCAGGACGGAGAGCCCTTCTCGGTGCGCTCTGGCGTGGATTACTCCACCAGCGGAATCGGCATGGACCGCGCCGATTTGATCGGCGAACCGACCCTCCCCAAAGGCCGCGGTCACGCGCAGGAAGCGCATGAGTTCTTCAACACTGCGGCGTTCACGGAGAATGCACCCGGCACGTACGGCGATACATCGCGCGATTTTCTCTCCGGACCCGGATATGAAGATTTTGATTTCTCCATGGTCCGCACGTTCCCCATCCACGAAGCGCAGTCTCTGCAGTTCCGCGCGGAATCGTTCAACCTCGCCAACCGCGTCAACTTCGAAAACCCTACGGCAATCGTTTCTTCCAAGGCAGACGGAACCATTTCGACGGCGAACACTCCCAGAATTCTCCAGTTCGCCCTGAAGTATCAATTCTAAGTCGGACCGCGGCTCAATGCCGGGGTTCAGAAAGCTGAGCAGCTGTATGGTCAGTCGTCGTGGTTTTCTTGCAGCGAATATGATGGCACTCGCTGGTTCTGCTCTGCCGGGTGCGCCATCGGTTTTCGCCGCCGGTACGGAAACGCCGCAAGTCGGCGCTCCCATTCCCCGTTCGCAGCGCGAATTCTGGAACGACTGGCCGCGCTTCATCGCCGCCCAAATCGATCGCGCCAGGAAAGATCGAAAGGCACTGCTGGCGCGGATACAGTCGCGCGCGGCCATCTCTGATCGTACGGCCGCCGTGCGCTCCCAGGCATGGGAGATTCTAGGGGGACGTCCGGAGGAAACGCCGCTCAATGCCCGCATCGTCGGCACTATTCCCCGTGACGGCTATCGCATCGAGAAACTCATCTATGAAAGTCTGCCGGAGGTGTATGTCACGGCGCACCTCTATCTCCCCGCCACCGGCAAAGCCCCTTATCCGGCCATTCTCGCGCCCCTCGGACATACCTCCAACGGCAAGGAGTATCGCAATTACCAATACTGCTATCAGAATCTGGCGCGCAAGGGATATGTGGTCCTCGCCTACGATCCCTTCGGACAGGGGGAACGCCGTCAGTATCTTATTCCCGGTACGAGTGAGCCCCGCTTCAAGAGCGTGACTGCTGAGCATAACCAAGCCGGCCGTCCCATGCTTCTTCTTGGCACGGGGTTGGCGCGCTACCGTGTCTGGGACGGCATGCGCTCCATCGATTACCTCCTCAGCCGGCCTGAAGTGGATCCCCGCCGCATCGGCTGCACGGGACACTCCGGCGGCGCCACCGTCGTCATGTACTTAATGGCTCTCGAGCCTCGCATAAGGACAGCAGTGACCGTTGAGGGCAATTACGAAAACGTCGCCGGCCCGTACTTTGATTCCCCCGGAGCGATTGCCGACGCTGAGCAGAATATCGCCTGCAGTCTCAACCGCGGCATCGATCGCGGCGACCTGCTCAATGCCTTTGCTCCCAAACCATACCTGCTCTGTTACACCGTCCATGATGAAGGCCAGACCTATTCGCCCGTCTATCAGGAGGCGATTGCTGAGAATTTCGCCGAGTTAGAGCGCCTCTACGATCTCCTGGGGGCGAAGGACCGCCTTGGTATCCGCGCCGGCCACCTTCCCCATGAACTCGACTTTTACTCCCGGCGCGCTCTGTATGGCTGGTTCAATCGCTGGCTAGGCAATGCGGATGCCGGTGTAGACGAAGTCCCCTTCGATGCCGCTCCCGATGCGCTGCTCAACTGCACCCCCACCGGTCAAGTGCTGACCTCGCTGGGCGGCCGCTCGCTGGTGCAGATCAACCGCGACCGCGCCAAAGAGGTTCTGCCGCGCGGACTGTTGATGGGCAGCGATCTCGCTGCGGCGCACTCTGCAATTTCCGACGCGCTTCCAGGCCTGCTGGCTCTGCCCTCCAGCCGCACTCCCCTCCATGCGGTCACGCTCTCTGCCGACGACGGCGCCGGTCTTCATACCGAAGAGTTCCAGATCGAACCTGAGCTTGGCATCCGCGTGGTGGGCTGGTTCGTGAAATCGGAGGCCGGCGCGGCCCGTCGGCCCGTCATCCTCTATGTCAGCGACGACGACGTAAATCAGGTCGTGGCCGAACCCAGCCCTTTTCGCGCTGTTCTCGGCCAAGGCTATGCCGTCTGCTCCGTCAATCTGCGTGGCATGGGGCTTTCAACGCCGAAGATGCCCGACGGCGGTCCGGTTTTCTATCGCGGGATGCAGCTACTCGACCGCTTTGCCTGGACTAATCTGGTCCTCGGTAAACCTGCGATCGGACAAAGAGTCTGGGACATTCTTTGCACGCTCGACTATCTGTCCGCGCGTCCCGATGTTGACATCTCGCGGATGCGGATCCTCGGCAGAGGTTCCGCCGGGGTCGCGGGCGCCATGGCAACGCTGCTGGACGAGCGTGTGCACTCGCTCCTGCTCACCCACGCCATCTCCTCCTGGCAGTCGATCGTCGATGCGGAATACTACTCGGTTACCCTGGACTGGTTCATCCCGGGCATTTTGCAGCACTTCGATCTGCCGGATATTCTCGCGTCCATGGCCCCGCGACCGATTTGGATTTACGACGCCGTCGATGCCGATGGCGACCCGATCTCCGAATCGGCGCTGCGCGACGCGTTTCTCAAGAGAGTTCCAGTGCACTCTTCCGTCTTCACTACTCTCCGTCTCGGCGTGGGGCCGAACAACGACGAGGATCTCTTTTCCACCTGGTTGCAGAACACGTGAGAAGAGTTGATGATCGTACTCTCCGGAGCCGGAACACCGGCGCAGAATCCTGAATCACTCCAGTCTTCGGGACAGGATCTCCTGAAGCCAACCAGTGAGGGTTTGACACAATGAATCGCAGAGAATTCCTGGGAACAGGTCTGGCCGCCAGTATCTACTCCACTCGCTCGGAAATTGTCACCCCGCTGCTGTTCGGCGCCGAAACACCGGTCGGCAAGGAGACGGCCACGGGTAGCGGGCCCGCGTGGCTCAACGATGGTCCCATCATTATGGCCGGATGCTGGGACGACTTTCCCCTTTTCCAGAAGAGAACGGGCGGCACCTCCACATGGCTCGGCGATCTCTACCGCAAGCAGGGCTCCGACGCCACCGTCAACGCGCTCAAGGAAGCCGGCGTGACTCTCGGCATGATTCACTTCTTCAAAGGATTCGGGCTCAACGCGGAGCGCGATCACATCGAGGACGCTCGTGTGCTCGCGCACAAGCTCAAGGCGAACGGGATTCGCGTCGGCCTCTATGTCGGCAGTACCATCGCCTATGAAACCTTCCTGCTAGAGAAACCGGACGCCCAGTCGTGGTTTTTGCCCGATTATCTCGGCAAGCCCCTCTACTATGGCGATCAGACCTTCCGACGCCGCGTCTACTTCATGCATCCCGGCTATCGCGAATACATCAAGAGTGTCGTTCGCTATGGGATGGAAAACCTCGACCCGGATCTGATTCACTTCGACAACACGTCCATGCAGGCGCAGCCGGCGGTCTTCAGCCATCCCTTGGCAGTGGAGGACTTCCGCAAATTCCTCATCACGAATCTCAGCACGCACGAACTCCACGACCGGCTCGGCTTCTCCGATGTTCGTTATGTGGAAGCCCCGCAGCTCGAAGTGTTCCCAGCGCGTATCAATGATCCGCTGCTCCAGCTCTGGGCGGACTTCCGCTGCCACCAGCTCACGGCCTACTACGCCGAAATGGCGGCGCTGATTCGGTCCGTCAATCCCGATGTCGCGGTCGAAAACAACCCTTCCACCGGCATCTCCGGCCGCAACGTCATCTGGGAGCAGGGGGTCGACTATCCGCGCCTGCTCGGCGCCATCGATGTTGCCTGGACCGAAGAAGGGGACAACGCCACCGTGACCCCGGACGGCGCGCTGGTC